>Ga0137370_10000425_pt1 | contig 15858 bp, 16 predicted proteins | sample SagtaG_11_FD_104920 | JGI IMG/M metagenome (GOLD analysis project Ga0137370, IMG submission 104920) | Vadose zone soil microbial communities from Sagehorn Ranch, Mendocino, California, USA - Sage1_R_20_16 metaG | ecosystem: Environmental > Terrestrial > Soil > Vadose zone | place: USA... | reverse complement strand
TTTTTCATCGGGCTTACCGACTCCAAGGGTTCCGAAATAAAGGCTGTGAGAAAGATTGTTGGAGCCCAGAACTACGCTGCATTCAAGGATGCCATAGACTCTCTACTCGGCGGACAATAAAAAAGTTGCCGTCCGCTTACGTAACTATTAGCGCCAGCGTGAGTGACTTCGAGCTTTCAGCATACCTTTCTCGGTCACTCACCGCCGCTCCCACGCACTCGGACCGACCTATTGAGTTCTCAGCGAACTTAGAAATCGAAAGACAAGCTTTAAAGCCCGCCGGCAGAATGATGAAGGCTTTTACCTGTTAACGGCGAGCTTTGGGATTATCGAACGGGTAATATCGTGAGTGAAGCGGCCGCAGCCGCATCTTGCCGCCAAATGGGATGCCGATCTTGTTGGATGATTTGTTCCGTGTCCAGCTTGATCAATTAACAGTTCATCGTTTCGACGCTCGCGGACTGATTCTCATCGTGAATCAAGGCAATGTGTCTGCGTGCTCGGCCAGGATGCGCTTTACTTCCTGTATCGTCTCCGGGTTCCCCTGCACGGAGTGGCTCGAACGAACAATCTTCTCCGACGCCACTCCGTCGATATGCGCGCTGATATATTTCACCACCCCATCGCCCGCCTCATCGAGCGGTCCGTCGCTGTCCACGGCAATGATCGAGTGCGCCACAACCCCGTCCGCCACTGGGATGGATGCCAAATTCTTGATGAAAAAATTGTTGGGGTTCATGTTATCGATACTGGTTGGGATGCCGGCCACTCCGCCAAGCAAGACGCCCTGTTTCTGAAGGGTCAACACGTCGACGCTCAGTTTCGCAAGCCTGCCCGGCATATTCACCAGCCAGGAAGCCAGGCCGCCCAAAAACCCCAAGGCTTGGTAGCTGCCCCGGTGGGGGGTCGCAACAAAGATGACACGTTTCACGAACGGCAACGGTTTGATAATCAGCCCGTGGGTCACCAGTTCTTTAGTTTCAGCACTGACGTCGAGTTCTTCGGGAGGAACCTTGAAGGGCCAGAGACGCATGCCGCTGTCGATGGCGGTCATCTTCGTCAGCAGTCCGCCCTGGCTGTGTCCCATGACGATCATTTGTTTCAGCCCGGGATCTTTTCCTTCCGGATCAATCTCCGCTACGGTTTTCGACAAGGCGTCGCGCAAAAGCATCGCCGAGTAGGCGATGGGGTTTCCCGTATTGTACATAAAGAGCCAGAGCTCGTATCGGTCGAAGAGCCGGGGATCATTCCCCACTTCGTTCACCATCTCAGCCCATCGCGCGGGGCTGGAGGCGGTTCCATGCACGAGCACCACCGGAATATGACCGAAGCGGTGGGGACCTATCATGAAAAGCCCGTCGTCGAGGTTTTTTTGCCCAAGAAGTTTGAAATCACCGGCGCGGAAACCGGCGATCTCAGAGTCCCAGACGGGCGCGCCCTCCAGCGTGTCCGCCAGGGCGGAAGTTATTTCGTACTCGATGGGCACATCAACGTTGTTAATCTTCACCGTTCTCGCGGAATCGGGATTGTAGAGCTCCAGCTTGGCGGTGAGTTTTCCTGATGTGATAGCGGCACGGGCATCATCGAAGCGAAGAAAAGCGGAGACCGGAATCTTCATTCGCGGAGGGATGCGTTTGTATTGCGCGCTTGCCAAAGATTCCACGGGTTCGAGGGAGGCCACCAGCGGTGCTCCGACGCCCGGGTTACGGTAGCGGTTGCGCAGCCCGCGGACCTGCAGCTCAGCGGCGGAAACAAAGTCTTTCAGCCGGAACCCCGCCCAGATTAAGTCTCGTTCGTCGAACGTGATCGTCAATGCTCCGAACGGCAGAGCAAACTGACCGCCTTTCAAGACAACGTGATCGCCATCGTTCGAGGTAAAGCCCCTGGCCAAAGCGCGATTATAAATATCCACTGCCCAGCGCGCGCGCGGGTCGATGGCTCTGGGCGGCGTTCCATTTTTTCCCGGCAGAAGAAATGCGTACGCAGAAGCCGCAGCGGCGAGATAATAAGACCGGTCGCCGCTGTTCTCCGCATGAAGGAAGGAAAGCTCGGCAAGGGCAAATACACGATCCTCATCGCCGGTGGGCTCCAGACCCTTATGCAACTTGGCGAGCGCTTCTTTGGGGTTCTCGTCGAACATTTCATAGAGATCCCGATTGAGAAGCTGCTGGGAAGAAAATGAACTGGGCCTGTCGGTGTTCAGCGCATTGGCGGTGAGCTCGTACTGCGCCGTTCGCGGGTCCACACGCGTGACGCCGATGGGCGTGGCACATCCAGACGAAAGCAGCGCGATCCCAATCACGAGAGCAAGGCAATGAAATGTGGACAGTTTTTTCATGATCTTTTCTCGCCTCAAGTTACTAATCATACGGGCACCAGCTTTCTCATCGTTGAATCTCCTCGTCCTCTGTTTCCTTCAACAGATCGACTTTGAGTCTTTTCCAGACTTACGAAACCATTACATCGATGGCGGTAGAGGTAGCCTCTCTCTAATGCGCTGTGAAAACGCCGGATCTTTGTCGGCGGCATGAGCCCGCTCATTGACGCGCGAAAGTTTTTCTAGCTCAGCGAACGGGCGAGTCGTATCGAGCCGGCCGAGATCGTAGAGATAGTCGGGCACGTAGCCGCTCAACAGAATTTTCCACGACAGCGGCGGCGACTGCGGATTCATTCGCGTGTGCATCCAGATGCTCGTCGTACAGTTGGTCGTGAGCGTATTGTAAAACTGCGCCCGATCGCGCAGTTCATTCATCGTTTCGACGTAATCGAGAAATACCCGCCGGACGTTTTTGATTGGCGCATTGGTTCGGTAAATATAGACGTCCTCTTGCGGTTGACGGTAAGTGGTGCGCACTCGAATCACGTCGCGCTCGTCGGCAACGACGTAATAAAGTTCGTACTGTCTAAAAAAGCCCGCGAGGGTCGAATAGCTCTCGCCTTTCTCCTTGCGAGTCTCGATCGAAACCGCGACGTAATCTTTGCCCTCGAACCCAAAGCTAATCATGATGTGGGCGATCGCCTTGCCTGCCCAATAAACGGCGATGATGTCCGCGGAATCGAGCTTACTCAGATCGTAGGTGCGATTTTCCCAGCGCGGTGTGAAATCCGTTTCCGTTCGATAATCAAAATTCCTCACTCCATGAATCGTGATAAGGTCACCCTTGATCGTCGCATAAGGCGTCACCGCCACCTCCGGCTCCCAATTGCGATCGTTCGAGGCAGGAATTTGAAAATACAATCCCACCAGCGCGGCAAAGGTGACGAAGAAGCCTACCAGAGTGCGAGGGCGCCGCGGCAACAAAAGAAACGCAAGCACGGTCGCTACAACGAAGATCGCGGCGAGTCCGGCTCGTACGACCACATTTGGGATCGGCGAGTAATAAATCGCTCCGGCGCCCCACGCAGTCATCGCTACTACGATGATGCCTCCCAAGATGCAAATCGCGATCTTCACTTTGCGCTTCAACTCTCCGCACCGTTATTTCACATTAAAATCTCGCGTCGCCTTCGCCATAAAAAATCGCCCGCACCGGTTCCCTTCGAGCATCCTGGGCCCATGATTACTTCTTGACGATCCTGTAACCCGTAGTGTCGAGTTGGTTAAAGATCTGAATGATCGCATTAGTCGGGGCATAGCCCACGTTCGGAAAGTAATAGCGCACCAGCGAGTCTTTCCACTTCGGATGGCCTTTAGCGTCCAAATAATCCTTATTGGTCAATACGGTTATCACCATTTTCTGCATGAGCTGGACATACGCCGGATCGTTGATATCCAAACCCACAATGGATGAGGGCACGCTATAGGTCTCCGTATCTTCGCGCGTCTGCTTATAAATTTTCGGTCCAAGCGTCTGACGCAGGTAGATCTGATCCAATATGGGGTTGCGGGGCAGCCGAACAAAACGAAATTTGTCGAGCATGCCTTCAATGAAAGGGACCGGCGCGCCACCGACGAAGATCATCGCGTCGATCTGGCCACTGCGCAGCTTGTTAGCCGCCTCTTCGGGCGTATCAGAGGACTTCTCGGCTTTCACGTCGTAAAGCTTGAGCAGCACCTCCCCGGTCAAAGCGGTGCCGCTCTTTGGCGGCCCCACCGATATCTTGCGACCCTCAAGATGATAAAATGAGGTAATCTCTGGTTTGTTGGTAAGAACGTGAATCTCCTCCGGATAAAGGTTCAAGATGACCTTGAGCCGCTCAAACACATTCGCTCCGCCCTCTGCCTTGGCGACATCGACAAAGTACCTGAGCGCGTCCAACTGGACCATCGCAAGTTCCGCCTCGCCCTTCGCGAGCAACTCGATGTTCTCGAAAGAACCGTTACTCGTGACTAACCGAATGCCCATGCCCTTTTTTTCCATCAGCCCTTTTATATCCTCGCCGATCCTGGCATAGGTCCCGCCTGTCGGGCCGGTAGCGAGGGACAAGCTCCCGGTCTGGCCTTCGGCCATCTGGACCCAGAACAAAAAGAGGGCCAGCACAAGAATTATCTTTTTCATTGAAACCTCCTTGAGCGATTTTAATCATCGGGAACGTCAAAGATTTAGTAAAAGAACTCAATGCTACTGACCGCTTCGGATGCAGGTTGTATTAGAAGGTTGGGCGGCGTATCTTTACGCAGATTTAATCTCCTGCAGTGGTATTACTTCTGAGTGTGTCGCGTCCCTGTTGTGAAAAGATATAGACTAATAGAATTATTGCAATCACGAAACCGAGCAGGACTTGTGTTGGCGCGGCTCCTTGGAATAAGGCACTCAGAACGAGAAGCAAGTTGAGGATGACAGCGGTCAAACCAAACCACCGCGCCCAGTTCTTGCCCAGCAGCGTGCCAACGACAAACAGGATATAAAAGAGAACCACAGCCGAGATGAACAACCCGCGCATGACCGCCACTGCGCCAATAAGAGGCAACAGCAAGAGTCCCTGGCCGAACAGGTCGGTCCCGATTTGGACCCAGTTGTAAGCCCGTAGCAAGCCAAAGCCGCCTTGCACGAGCGCCAATAAAAGGATGATGTTCAAGCCGACCGATTTGCTCATAAAGCCTCCGCTATTCTCGCTCACCCGTGTGTGCTCGAAAAGTCAGTTCACCGTACGGAACGATCGGGTGAAATCTATTCATCCTGTTTTTTCTCAATCCGAGGCGGGTTGCTTTTCGGGGACAATTGTTCCGACTTACCGCCACGTAGTTGGCGAAGAAAATCTTCCTTCGACTTAAACGTCCGGCCGATAAACTCTCCCTGGTGGCAATGATAGCTCACCTTGTCCGTACCGCGATGGCAGCCATAGCCGTCAACTATTCCAGAGTGTGCATAGCCTGACCCGGTGAGTCCGAAAAAAATCCAAAATGCCAGCGTAAACTGCCACTCAATGGTACGAGGTGTATTCATGTCGAGCCTCTAATTCGCCACCGAGTTGCGCAGCATATACGTCTTGCCGCCATCGAAAAGACTGCCTTTCGTCCGTGCTAGACAGGAGCGGACCCGAGCCGACCCGATTATTTTTGCCGCTATCGCGGTCGCAATACCCTTCGCATAACAGAAAAACCTCACCCAAGCGTCGAGCAGCAGCATTCGTTCTTGCCAAGTTCGTCCAACGCCGATCCCGCCTCAAGTGATGGCTGGTGTTTTTCTGCTATCAGCAGCCGCCATCTCGCTTTCATGATCTGGCGGCTCGTTTCCTTGAGAATGCTTCGTATAAGATGTCTTGCATACCTTCGATCGGAAATTTCATCGCCTATGTATGCTTTGATGAAAGAAAGCTTCTCCGTCGTGGTCAGGTGATTTCCCAAGGTTCGATTTATTTGAGCCAGATTCTTGATCCTGCGCCGCTTGCTCAGATAAAAACATTTTCTGACGCCTTGCAGGTCTATCAAGCTGTACATTTCTTTGGTTGCCGGTCCTTTATCACGTGCGAGAATATTGGATGCTTTGAGATCGTTGTGGTAAATTCTTTTTTCGTGAAGGGATTTGAACAGGCGTGCCAATGTTCTCAACACGGCCCGTCTTTTCAAGTGACCGTCGATGCCTTTTAGCGAAAGGAGGTCCTCGCACCAATAGTCTACGATCGTTTTTGCTTCCGTTACTTCCTCGGCAAGATAGAAAACTCCTGATCAATACACCCCGACGGCGGTGCTCCACCGCGGCAATGGGATGCGCCGTCGCGTAACCTTCCCGCAGCAAGGTGGCCGCTCCGGAAAGCGACCGCAGAGCAGCTGAGGCACAAAAGAGGGAGGTGAGCCGATGCCAGAAAGACAGAGCGTTATGTTGCTTGACATAAACAAACTTGATCGCCCGGCCAATGCGCAAAGGCAGGCGAAAGACCCTGATCTTTTTTTCTAACTTAACAACCTTGCAATTTTCTTCGAGAACTAGATCGGGCAATCTCACGAGCCTTTCGTCCAGACCTAGTTTGCCGACGCAATAGATCCGCACTGTTTGTTCTGGCGTCTCTATACGACTGAAGACGAAACTCGAACTCTCGAAAGCTCTTTCTGAACGGACCGACATGACTGACTGTCCGATCGCACGTTCCATCGACCATCCTCCTCGAAATCAAACAACTAATTCGCCGGCGGTTGCATCCGGACGATTGTCCACGCTTCTACAGGGGAGGCCAGGCGTAGACGGGGGAATGAAATATTGGATTATTGAATTGCTCGACAATTGGCTTTGAGATCATCCATCCGTATTTTCACTAGCTCGGTTTACATTGAGCTATTCCGGCAGCCCGTTGAGCAGATACATCGCCTGAATCGCTGGACTTGGTTTGCCGAAGACGCCGAACCAGCGGTCGTAGATCGGCGCGATGTCGCCCGAACGATAAAGCCCCGCCAGCGCGCGGTTCACGGCGAGACGGAACGCGGCGTCGTTGCGCCGCACCATGAATCCATAAGGTTCGTAAGAGAACAAAATACCGGGAAGCGCAAAGAAGGTTGGGTCCTTCGACGTCACCGCGAGTCCCGCCAAAATACCGCGGTCCGAGGCAAACGCTTCGGCCAATCCCTTTTCCACCGCGGCGAGCCCTTCGACGTGATTTTTGACTGGAACGTAGTTGACTGAAACGAATTCTTCCTTGAGAAATTTGTTCAACGCGGTCTCCGTGGTAGTCCCGGGAATGATCGCGATACGCTTGTCCCTCAGATCGGCCGTGGCGCGAAGATTGAAATCTTTTTTGGTCAGCAGGCCTCCGCCATCGACGAAAGTCATCAGACTAAAATCTACCCGCTCCTGGCGCGAGAGGCTCGCGGTCGACGTGCCGCATTCAATGTCCACCTTACCCGAAGCAACCATCTCAAGGCGATTCTCGGTCGTGACCGGCACCCAACTGAGCTTGAGATTGATGCCGAGCTGCTGTTGAATTTTGCTGGCAACATGTGTGCAGAGGTCAATAGAATAACCTACAGGTCGTCTGTCTGGACCGGGGAAAGAGAACGGCGGCGCCGACGTGAGATGTCCAAGGGTGAATGTGCTCGACTCCTTAATCTTCTTGAGCGTGCCGTCCAATTGTTGGGCCATCGCATCGCCGGCCAGGACGACCGCCGTCAGCAATACGCCAATCGTAATCTTTGTCTTCGTCACCGAAGTCTCCTCAAAGCAATTTCTTACGGCGATGCCAATACTTCTGGTTTGATACCTGACATCCGAAACCCGACAGCTGAAACCCGCTTGCTGCTTACCACTGATCACTGACGACTGACCACTGTTCACTTTTCTCCCTTTCCCTCGACACTCTTCCAACGCTACCGCACCAACGGCACGCCGGATGCAATGTCATACTTTACGACGGCTCGGATTTTGTTTTCGATTTGCAAATAGCGCGCGACTTTTCGTACCGGCAGCACTTTGCTGAGCTTGGGAGCATAGGTACTCTTGAGATTGGCCTCGGCCTCGTCGATCGACACCGCCTCATTTATCAGCTTTTTTGCCTTGTCGTCAGTAAGCGATTTGCCGCGAAAGTCGTCCGCGTAGCTCTCCAGTAAATTTGCGACGCGCTGATTAATCTTTTGCAGATCTTTTTGGTACTGCTCATAGATCGGCCAAAAGCCTTTCGCCTCCGACTCGGTCAGCTCCATATTGGTCGCGACCACCAACTTTTTATCGGCTCTGATCTTGTCACGCAAAATTTGCATGTTATCCGCTGGCTTGTCCTGCGCCCCGCCCTGCGGCGCAAGACCGAACAGCATAAGCACTATCGCAGCACCAATCATTCTTCTTAGGGAATCCGTCCTCATCACTGCTCTCCCTTGCTGTTTATAGACGCCTTAAACGGCTTGAACTATTTAAACGTTTTGAACGACTTGAACGATTCTTTTATGAAGCGCTCCGCCTATGGATACGGGTTGATCTTGGTAATCTTCGATCCCTGAATGCCTACCCCACCCATCAATCCTTTTTGGTCAAAGATGAAAGCGTAGATCCCTTTCTGCAGCGTCGTCGTAGACAGATTTTTACCGAAGCCCGAGTCCAACACGACCAGGCTCGGTCCGCTTCCCAGCTCGAAGCCGGCACTGTTATCAAGGTATTGAACCGACGCGTCGTCCATGAAGAACAACACGTAGCCATATGCCTGAACGCCCGCTTGAAAGCCGTAGGAAGCGGCCAGTGAGCGATAATAGGCCACTGTCTTGCCCTTCTTGCGCAAAGCACCATCGCCGAATTGTCCGGCGATGATGAAACCGCCTTTCACGATACTCGGAAAAACCAGCACCGCCACTGCCTTGTCCCCCAAGGCTTTTGCACCCGGCGTATGATTATAGAGATCCGCCAACGACGCTTTAGCGTCGCGGTCGATTTGGCTGGCACTGGCCGCCAGCGCCACAGTCGACGTTATGCCATTGATCGCCAGGGAAATTGCGAAACCGAGTGTGATTGCGGCGATCTCAACTCTGATTGGTTTTTTCATGAAGTCTCTTCTCATCATCTTTCTCCTTCAACAAAAATCCGAGCACCGAGGGTCGTGGGTCGAGAGGAATCCCAATCGCCGTCTTTGCCTCGGCTCACTCGTCCCTTGTCCCTCGTCACTCGTTCTCTCTACTGAACCAACGGCACCGTGCTTGCCAGGTCATAGCGCAATAGGATCCGGTACTCGTTTTCAATCTGCAGATAACGTGCCGCCTTCTTCACCGGCAAGGCTTGTAGCACCTTCGGCGCAAAAGCGCTCCGGCGCTTGCCCTCGTCCTGCTCGATAGCAATCCACTCATCAAGCAATTTTTTTGCTTTCTCGTCCGTCAAAGATTTGTTTCTGTAATCTGCCGCGTAGCTTTCGAGTAAGTTGCGCAAGCGTTCGTTACTCCTTTGCAGATCCTTCTGGTATTCTTCGTAGACGGGCCAGAATTTGTTAGCTTCAGATTCGGTCAATTCCATATATTTCGCAACGATCAACTTTTTATCCGCCTTGAGCTTCTCATGGATGATTTCCAAATTGCTCGCCGGCTTGTCGCTCTCCGAAGGTTTTGTCTGCGCGAAAGTTGCCACCGTTGCAAAGCTCAGAAGCCCGCTTCCAAGCAGCGTAACCATCGCCCGGCCGAAAGCTACGACTCCTACATTCATACACCTCTCCTTTTATTTGGTTAGTGTTGCTGCCCATCGAGCGGCGAATGGAACGATGAAATTTTGGGGTTCCCTCCCCATGCCATTCCTCATCCCAACGCGACGCGCACCTCTCCTCATTCTTTCTCTGGTTAAGCTTCGTCTCCAATCTTTTTATCGAAGCGGTGACAACCTGTATATTGGACTTTAGTCCAACAGAAGGAGAACTGAGACCTTGAAGGGAATTTCGAAATCCGAGAGAAAGGGATTCACGGAACGAACACCGGAATGTAATAGTCCACAGGGCAAGGGATCCGAGCCAAGCGAGTTGCTGGCGCTGTTCACTTGATCCACCCCTCTTGCCGGTAATAGCCCTCTATTCGTTCAGCCAACACCCGCGCGGTGCGCTTCATTCCTATCGTCCCATCCGCCTGTCATAAGCCCGGGAGATACGACTGGCCAATCCCGGGTCGGCTCCCTGAGGGCCGCGAACACTAAATTCGAGGCGCACGTTTCCGTCCGCCTGCGTCCTGGCGTAGATGGTGATCTCCTGCTCGCCTCTGGTGCCGGAGATCGTGCCGCTCGCTCTGTCTTGCGAGTTAATCCGTACACCTTCATCCTGGGCCGCGCCGACCGCCGCGCTCCAGGCACGATCGAAAGTGCTCGGTGCGGGGGCGTAGGACGGCGCTGGCTCCGGGGCACAGCCGTAAACCAAGATTATTGCGGCCGCAGCTACGATGATTAGGACAAGTGAGTCAGTCCGGTCGTGGTTTGACATAAATTTACTCCGATCTCCCTCGTGGAATTCCGGTGCGCGCATGAATTCCGCGTGCTAACCAACGGATCAACTCTATTCATTCGCTTCGGCCGCTCCGGGCTCGCCATCGATCCATGCGGTGAGCAGTGCATCGGCCACGGCCAGCACCACCGGGCCGACGAAGATACCGATAAGACCGAAGGCGAGCAGACCACCAACCACGCCGGCGAAGATAAGGAGCAGCGGCAAGTCTGCGCCCCTTCTGATCAGGATCGGGCGCAGAAAATTATCCATGGTTCCCGCCAGAATCGTCCAGACCAGCAAGAATGTTCCCCAAGTCGAGTCGCCGGTCCAGTAAAGCCACCCAACCGCACATCCAAGCACCGGGATAACCCCGATCTGCGCAATCGACAAAAGGAGCATCGCTGCAGTGAGTACCCCGGCGAAAGGCACGCCGGCGATTACCAGGCCGAGACCAGCAAAAATCGTTTGGGCTAGGGCGGTCACGACGACGCCGAGGGCAACACCGCGGATGGTTTGACCGGCGAGACGGACTGCGTTTTCCCCGCCTGTGCCTGCCAGACGCCGGCCGAAGCGGACCAGTCGCTGTGTCGCAAGCTCGCCATTGGCGTACATAACGGCGGCAATAATAACCGTCAACAAAAACTGCGCTAACAACACGCCGATATTGCCCACTTGGGCGACAAACCATCCGATAAAGATCCCGGCGTAGGGCGCCGCTCTCATGGCGACTTCATTTATTCCCGCAGCCGCGACGCGTTCCCATAACTCCACTGCTTTCGTGCCGATGAATGGCAGATCGGCAACCCACTGGGGGGCAGAGGGTGTTCTGAAGGAGCCTAGCGATTTTACCCATTCGACGATGTCATCGACGTTCGAGACGATCGTGCCGATCGCAAAAGTCAGCGGCAGGACCATGATACACAAGAGAAAGAGCGTCATCACAGTGACCGCCAGTGCCCGCTTACCCCAGAGCCACGTTTGCAAGCCAATCATCAGAGACCAGGTAGCTACTACGATCGTCGCAGCCCACACAATTGCTCCGAGAAATGGCCGCAATATCCAGATCGAAGAGCCGATCAGGGAGACAATGAAAAGAACTGCGAGCACGACACGCGTGATGTCGCGTTGAATTTCAGCCATGGCCAAAACCCTCCATCTGTTTTCCATCCACTGGCGCAGCGGATCTCGAACGCCTTTGACGCCCCTACAAGGCGCAGCCGTACGAGTTCGATTAACCCGACGGCGACAAGCATTTTGTCTCGAATGGTTCGCATGGGCACCAGATCGATCTGTGGTTGTTTACCCGGCAGGAATCGTTATAACCGGGGCACCTTGCCTGCCTTCGGTCTCGGTGAGGGTGAAGAGAAACATGATAAAAGAGAAAAGTCGTTTGGAAGCAAAATCTTTATCATCAATCCAGTACCAGTCTTGACGATATGACACGGCGACAAACGCATCGCCCGGGCTTTGAGGAGAGCTAGCAATCCTTATAAGCGGCGCCACCGGGGTGCCACGCACAACTTCCAGCGCTGGTGTCGGATATGTTCGTCGTTCCGTGATGTTGGCGGCTGGAACTTCTATGTAAGATGACAAATCAATGAGGATTTCGAGCATCGATCGGGTGAGGATGGCAATTTCTTTGTCATTGGCAGCCACTGAACCGTAAACCACGCTGAATTCCGCAGCCTGAGGATCTAGACCTAACAACCTACGCACTTCCGCGCGATCCGCTTCCAAGCCTGGTGTGGGCTGCTTACTAAACACGATCAAGGTCGCAGTCCGCTCGCCAGTTTTCTGCACCCGCATGCCGAAATCCCCGGAGAGCTGAATATTGCGTAATCTTTCCACCAACGGATAAAATTCGGGATCCGCCTCGCGCATCCGCGCTGATCCACCGTAACGGCTCGATATGCCATTGATGCTATGCACGCAAAGGCGCAACACTACGTCGACCGGATACCCAGCCTGGAGTAGATTCAGAATCGCAGCCGGAGGAATTGGCGTCATCAAATTGCGCGCAAACCTCTCGCCGCTTAGAGGCGAGTAAGTAATCGTGGGCCGATCCGTGTACTTGCCCAAACTTAACCAGCTGTGCAGCGCATTATAAGGCCAAGGGAGTTGATTATTCACAGCCCAATTGCCCGAATATCCGATCGATCCTTCAACTGCATACTGATTAATCACTGAAGCGACATCGAGAAACACCGGCGCATCGCCGTACCGAATCTTGACCAGATTGAGCAACATCTGAGATTTCCATGAGTCGGAGATTGCCGCGATATAATCAAATCGATCTCTCGCGATCGTGCCCGGACCGATACTTGCGCAGCTGCTCAGCCCGAGCGAAAGCAAAATCAAAAGTGACAATATTTTCCACTGCATATGTCTCTCCTCGGGACCAAATTATGCCGTCAACTCTGGGCGAAACGTTTTCAGTTGGCAGCCCGCCGCGTGGATGATCGTTTTCATCTCAGTTCTGAAACGACCGTCGGTTCCAGATGCGCCCATCGAGCCAGTAATGACAGAAGAGGCCGCCGACACCTAGCGGCGCCAGCCAGGGGATTGCGAACCAACCACCGGCCATTGCTCCGGCGAAACCGATGACCGGCCACAGAAGAAATGAAGCGGCAAACTTGACTTCGGTTCGCGGCAAGCGGGCGGCGTCGACTGAAGCGACCGAAGCGATCTTTTTGCCTACCCGGTCAATGCTGGGTTTCTCCGTTGCTTGAAAACTTCCTGAACGCCGGGCCATTGCGTAGGTGAAGTAGAGATACTGCACTTCATGATGCACCGCGAGAACCAACAAAAACGACGCGCTCGATGCGCCAAGGACGTAACCGCTGCCGAAGGCGACGGCATGCGCGAGAACCACCCACCACTCGCCCGGATGAACCTGGCGGCCAAGATTTTCCGACGTGTGATTCAGGCGCACACCAGAATTGCGCCGAAGAGTCCAAGCAAGATAAGCGATGACCCAGAGCCCTGTCGCCAAGGCGGCTGTCGAAGTAATTTCTGCGCCGAGGTTCAAGGCAAAATACGGTTCGCCGTCGTATTCTGTCGGGGCGAGATGGCTGTAGGCGAGCGTCGCCGCCAACATGGGCATATAGATGGCGCCGCCGAACAAAACATTGTGCGCCCACGACGCCGGCCCACCGATTCCGCGCTGGTAGAAGCGGGCCACGCCGAGACTCTGCCGCCCGCGGTGCCACACGGCAGCATACATGGCGATCGACGTGAGCAAAATCGTTTGGCCGCTCATCGAAAGAGCGCAGGTCAGCGCCAGGATGAGCAGAGGGATCATAAGCACATCGCCTCTCCGATGGCGCCAGAGCCGCCGCCGTATGATCGCGTCGTAGGTTGCTCCAAGATGAAATTCCGATAACACGAAATCCAACCCGTCGAGTTCCCGGTCACCGTGCCAGAGAATGACCAGAACTGCCGCCAGCAGGGCAACTGAAGCTCCACCACAGGCCAGCCAAAAGTCCGCTCGGCGCGAAAAAAGCCAGGGGAGACGCTCAGATGAAGCGTGAGTTTCCACCGACAATCCCTTAATCAAAATCCGAAACGTGCAGTGTCTTGTGTCAGCTCGAACTTAACGTTGCGGGTTGACCGCTCGTGAGATTCAAAACCTGACGTACAATTCGATCGCTCACCTCGCGGGTACGGCTAAGACTGGGCATGGCGCGTCGCGGACAACGTGCTCGGTCACGCTCCCGCGTATCGCATTTAAAAACTCCGCGTCGACCTTCAGTCTTGGCTCACGGAGAAAATCCTTTCAAGATTTTTTTGACCCGGACCTATGGTCCCGTGCGAGAGAATAACCCTCCTCCAGCATCCGGGAAGCTTCCAGCGAGGAGACCGCCCTACTCCAAAACCAACCTTGACCACAATCGACACCAGCCGCACGAAGAAAAAAAGCTTCTTCCCAGGTTTCCACTCCTTCAGCTACGGTATGCAGACGCAGTGCGGCGGCCAACGCAACGATGCCGCGCAGCATTCGAGCCGCGGTTTGGTTGGTGAGTACGGTATCGATCAAAGAATGATCAATTTTTAAAATGTCAAAATTGAGCCCGACAATTTGCATCAAGCCGCTGTGGCCGGTGCCGAAATCATCGATCGCCACGCTCATTCCTGATCGCCGGGCGCGGTCCAGCGCCGAGCGTCCCACAGCCGTGAGAGCTTGCCGCTCTGTTACCTCGCACGCAATTCGGCTCAAATGAGGCGTAAGCTTCAGCTCCTTGACCAGCCGCAAAACCTCGCCGCTTCCCAGTATCACGGGGGGAATATTGACGCTGACGTAAAAATGCTGATGTCGTTCGAATAGCGGGACCATATCACGCCGGATGGAAGCCAGGATTGTCCGGATTAGCGCTTTGAGCGTATCGGATCGCCGCTCAATTTGTTCGATGACACCGCCAGCGCTGGTTATCGAACCATTAGCTTTAACGACGCGAGCGAGCGCCTCGAAGCCCGCAACAGCACCGGTGTTCAGGTCTACGATGGGTTGATAGTGAGCGGTAAATTGTTTGGCGATTTGACCCGGTGTCGGAACAGGCACGGAAGCTCCTCCGGGTTTCAAACTTGCCAACAAAGCGAAAAGTCGCGGCGCGGGTTGCCTGGGCGAGAGCAAGTTATCATCATGTTGAAAACCATTGTTTCATTTCTCATAGCAGCTTTTCACCGCCATTTCGTTTCCTGTGCTCACGGCCTTGAATTTCTCCCAGAACGCTTCGTCGACTTTTTTCCAGATCGGACCTTGCCGCACTCCCCGATAACGTGCCACCGCCCCGGGGCCGCCGTTGTAAGCGGAGTAAGTTGCCCGCGCCAGGTTTCCTCCCGGTTGCTTATCCTCACTTTTCTTGATGGCATGGCGGGTTAAATAATAGTATAAAATCTCTCCGCCGGCGTTGCCGTTATACTCGATATCGCCGCCCAATCCTTTGAGATCGTAAACTCCGCGCCAGGTGTTGCGATTGACTTGCATCAAACCGAGATCGCCCGTCGCTGAAGCGAGCGGTGTCCCTTTCTTAATGTACTGGCGCCAGCAGCTTTCCTGCCAGGCCGCCGTGAAAACAATCTGGCGGTAAATCGGCTTGTATTGATCGGTTAGCTTGGATTTTGTCGCGATCTTGTCGCTCAAGTTCACGAGCAAGTTTCTGACCTGCGTAAGGTACTGCTGTAAATCCTTTGGATCAGGCAACATTTGATTGAGGTCGCTTGCCGCCGGTTCCGCTGCCATCGCCGCGCGACCAGGCCAGAAAGAAATAACCGTCGCAGCTTCTCGTTCCAGTAAAAAACGCCGATCCAGCCGGCTCTGTTTACCAGGAATTGACGACGGCGCGCCGAATCCAAGAAGGCTGCGCAGACCAGAATCGACATTGGTGCTGTACGCGAGCGGATCCGCCGTACTGCTTGGCGCGATGAGGCGAGCCATTCCTTTCAAAGCATCGGGAGTTAGGTTAAGGCCGGCGCCTCCCGTTAGGGCCAGCTTATCCGCGGCACCGATAAAACTTGAATACAGACTAGCCGTTTGTTTGGGTAATGCCGGCA
>Ga0137370_10000424_pt1 | contig 15926 bp, 9 predicted proteins | sample SagtaG_11_FD_104920 | JGI IMG/M metagenome (GOLD analysis project Ga0137370, IMG submission 104920) | Vadose zone soil microbial communities from Sagehorn Ranch, Mendocino, California, USA - Sage1_R_20_16 metaG | ecosystem: Environmental > Terrestrial > Soil > Vadose zone | place: USA... | reverse complement strand
TGAGTTTGAAGTCGACGCATTAGCACTGCACTACTCATCCTAATGGAGCAGAATCTCCACAAAAGTGATAAGTATTTGAGGCCGGACCACACGCCTGCCCGAGTTCAGGGCGCTTCCCAGGAGTATGTTATCGCTGTGAATGCGCTAAAGCGCAAGTAGTAATGTAGAGCTCAAACAACGCGCTATAGTTCGACTGAAATCCCTGAGTGGAGTCGTCGGACAACCCCAGATATTCCCCACGAGCAAAAAACCCATTTACTAGGCTTCGGAGTTGCCGGATCATTCTTGCTGTGCGTCTTTGCTTCGATTGCTTGGTGAGGGCTGGGCCTCGTTCTTCGCAAAGGACTCCCTGGTGCAGGATCAGCCAGATCAGTCGACACTGTCGATGGGCAATGGCCCCGATGGTTTGTTTGGGCCCGAGACGCGGTACCGTGCGGCGATACACGATCTCGAAGATGCTTCCTTTGGTTCTAGCTGCGGCATTAGCCGCCTGATTGAGCAAGCGCCGCATGTGGCGGTTGCCCTTCGGAGAGCGATGGCTGTAGTTCACGCCCGCGGTCTCGTTGTCGCCAGGGGATGCACCAAGAGGACAGACATTTCGCGGAGGGAAACGTCGCCGCGGTGGGACCGACTTCGGCGATGATCTGCTGCGCCGAGTCCACACACCCGGACCGGGCACGTCTGCCAGCCGCTCGACTGCATCCTGGTGCTCGCTGAGCAAATTGGCCATCTCCTTGTCCAGTTCGTGGGATCTGCTCGTCGATCAATCGCAACTCCTCCATGCCAATTTCTCAGCTTGCTGACTTTGGAGCTTACAATCTTGGCGCGTGGCAGCTCTGACGCCAACTCAAACGGCGTCAGAGATCCTGTTTCACTCCGAGAACTGAACGAGTGCCAGCATGTTCCTACTAGGGATATTGCGCAGACTCGTCTTCCGCGAAGAAGTCGACATTCGTTTGTTTGCGCGTTTGCGCAGATCCTGATCTCGCTCGCCAATGGTCAAGGCACCAGTCCCACCGTACGGGCGACCTTGGAACGAAGTCTGGGGCTGAGTGGTCGCCCATTGGCCTGGACGGGCGGTCCGGACGATAAATCCTGGTACGAATTTGCTTGGATGACGGCGTCGGCTCCGCCGGTTCCGCTTTAGTTGATAAACGTCGCTCATCGATAGCAGCGTTATTGCTCGACAATTTGATGGACCTGATTGGCGGGTAGATCTGTCAGCACCTGGCGCACGCCGCTGGGCCAGCGCACGTCGAGCTGTTTCACAGTCTTGAACCGGCCCAGACCGAAGTGCGCGCGCGGATCCCGTGACGCTCCGTAGCCCGCGCTTGTCGAGACAATGTCGTACTGGCTGTTTCCGTCCTCGGTCGTCACTTTCAATTGAGCTCCGATAGCCATGCGGTTGCTCTTGGTGCCCAGCAAGCGAAACATCACCCAATTATTGTCGTTCGATGTCACATTTCGGAGAATTCTTGCCTTTCCGTTCAAGACCGTAACGACGATGTCCAGGTGTCCGTCGTTGAACAAGTCGCCGATCACCGCGCCGCGATATGGCTCGGCTAGCTGCATCGCTTGACCTGCCTGTGCCGTTACATCCGCAAACGTCATTTTGCCCAGGTTACGGAAAATCGAGTTCGGCTCAGCGTACGTGCGGTTGGAGAATTCAGCGATGTTGTCAAGAACGTTGCCTCGGGCCACGAAGAGGTCCTTCAAGCCATCGTTATCGAAGTCGGCGACCCCGTTCGACCAGCCCGACATTTCCAACGTAGGTCGCGCCAGGCCACTCCGGCCCGTAACGTCAAGAAAAATGCCGTCTCCGCGGTTACGGAACAGTGGAAAGGTCTCCAACTCGGTCGCGGTGTGCCAAATGTCAGGGAGGCCGTCATTGTCCAGATCGCGAAACTCGGCCCCCATGCCCGAGACGGCTTTGCCGTTTTCGGTGTAAGCCACGCCGACATCCATCGCGACTTCTTCAAAGGCTTTGCCTTTGAGGTTGTGAAAAAGCGAGTTCGGCATGTTGTCGTTGGCGACGAAAATGTCAATGAAGCCGTCGCCGTCATAATCGTTGAAGCCCACTCCCATGGCCTTCCCTAATTTCTTAGAGATGCCAGTCTCGTCGGAAACGTCAGTGAAGGTGCCATCGCCGTTATTGCGGTACAACGTGGACGGGAGCGGCTCATAAAACTTAGGGTGGCAGTAGGCCCGCAACCGCCCTCCGCTCAGACATACCGGATCCTTGTTGACTTCCCAGCGGCAGTAGTTCGAGACGAAGAGATCCAGCTTGCCATCGTTGTTGTAGTCCAACCAGCCGGCAGCCGCACTCCACATCTTCTTGCCCTTGTAAATTGGTGCCCCGACTCCCGCCTTATCCGTCACATCTGTAAAAGTGCCGTCGCCGTTGTTTCGATACAAATGATTCTTGGTCACACTGGCGACGTAAATATCGGGCCAGCCATCGTTATCGAAATCGCCGATCGCGACCCCCATATCGTAACCATCGCCTGCCAGTCCGGCCTTTTCCGTGACGTCAGTGAAGGTCCCATCATGATTGTTGTGGTACAAGCGGTTGTAGTATTTCGGGGAGCCTTTCTTGAGGGATGGAATTGCGGCGCCGTTAATAAAGAAGAGGTCCGCGTAACCATCGTTGTCGTAATCGATCAAGGCGACGCCCGAGATCATCGTTTCGGGCTGGTTCTTGTTCGGACTCGGACTGCTATCCGCCACAAAGTTCACATCCGAGCGGGCGGTGATGTCTTCAAAACGGATGGTACTGCTGTGGTCCGCTTGAGCTCCAATTGCGTTAGTAGCTGCAAGAGTAACAGCTGCCGCTACTGTAAGAAGGGGTCGAAGCATGGCTGAAAACGACCTTAGCAAAGCAAACTCCAATGAATTCGACTGTTATCGGCTATCGATCCGCGGCGTCGGTCAATGCTTTCAGACGTTGGAATTCTGCTCGCTCGTGCGCAGCTTCACTTTCCCGTCCGGCTTCGGACAAAGCTCGGGAAAGCGCAAAGTGAGCGTCGGGACTGCCGGGAGCCAGCTTGACCGCCATCTGCAAGTCTTGCAGCGCGCGGTCGGTTTTTCCGATCTCCAGCCATAACCTGCCGCAGGCCACATGCGCGACGAAGTTCTCCGGCGCTAACCCAACAGCCTCTTTGGCATACTTTAGGCCCTGTTCATAGTCACCGATGCGGAGAAATTCAAGAGCGAGTTGGATCCGCGGCGCCGCGTCGGAGGGGGACACTTCGATCTCCCGGCGGAATTGGTCAATGCCAAGCGAAGGATGTTCCTTCAGCAGAAACACACCATACATGTAGTTCACACCGGGTTCGGACGCATAGAGCGCCATCAGCTGTTTGAACTCGGTTTCGGCCGCTACACGATCCTGCAAGGCGATCAAGGCCTGAGCGCGGCCTGCGTGACGGACCACCGGGACTTGCTCAGCCGTGAGATTAGAAGGGAGCTTCGGAATGCGTAGCGCAGCGATTCCGAAAGCGTCCAACAGTTTGGGATCCGCGAATACGGCATCCTTCGGAGCCTCGGGATTTGCTGCAGCGATCTGGTTGGCGGCCAAGGTCAAGCGCTGGAGTGCGATTTCGGGCTTGCCCAACTGTGCGTTGAGGATGCCATCGTGAAACAGCGCATCGCGGATGAAGGCCGCGTCGGTCCCCATGCCGAGCTTTATGCTAGTTTCCAGCGCCGCGAGTGCTTTTGCATAATGGGTTAACTGAAATTCGCTGAGGCCTAGCATGGCGAACCCGGGACCCGGCTGTCTTCGTTCCGTCGACACGAAATGCGCGAAGGCATCGCGTGCTTCCCTGAAGCGCCGTGCATCGAATAAGAGCGTTCCGAGATGCCACCAGCCCTCCGACCAGTTAGCGCGAAGCTTGGTTGCACGGTCATACAGGCGAATTGCCTGTGGGATCCGGTCGGCGTCCAAAGCAGCCTGCGCGCGCGCCGTCAACTTTTCAAAGGACTCGCGATTTGCATTTCTCTGTGATTGCTTGTCATCGGCAGTTAGGAACGGATGTGCAGCTAGTACGGGGAGAAGGGCTTCGTGCGGCCCTGTCGCGCAAAACACAAATACAAGGAGAGGAACAAGGACGTTTCTGTGACTCCCAACCTTCATTTCGCAGAGTGTGCGGCTTCCGTTTTGAAGTTACCCAGCACAGGACCTCTCTAACATCCAACATTCGGAGACGTATTTCAAGGCCGCCATCAGCGACTGGTGAGAGGGATTAAAGATTTGTGACCGCCGAGCATTTAGGTAGAGCTGTGGCGCCAGCGGAAAATCGCCGGGAATGGCTGAAAAAATCGTTCTTGCTGTGTTGCATTATCGCGTTAATATCGAGAGCATTTCCCCAGGAGGTCTGAACCCATGAAGCGGCTGTTCGCTCCCCTCACAGTGGCTCTGCTGGTTGCGTTCAGCCTAGCAGCCCAAGGTCAACCCCAACAAGCGAGTTCGGATCAGGCCCCTACCACTATTCGTTCGACTGCCCAAGAGGTCTTGCTAGATATGGTTTTCCGCGACAAGAAAGGCAGAACGATTCGCGATGTTCGGCCACAGGAAATCCACGTTTTAGAGGACGGCGTGGAGCAGAATCTGACGTCATTCCGGTTGGTAGAAGGGAACACCACCAAGCCGGCAGCACCAGGCACAGAGACTGCCTCACTTGCCGTGGACCCGATGCGGGAGATACGTCTGGTTACACTCGTGTTTGAAGGACTGGACGTCGAGGAAAAACGCTTCTTCCGCCAAGCGCTCGAGGACATTCTGGACATGGCGCCGGAGCAGAACCTATATTTCTCCATTTTAACCGTCGACCAGAAATTGCACGTGATCCAGCCTTTCACCGCCGATCACGCAGCTTTGGTCAAAAGTGTCGATCGGTCAATGATGTGGTCCTTTGTCCAATATGCGAACCAGTCGAATGAAGTGAAACAGTCCCTTAAGCAAACGCTCTCGGGAGATGAGCCGCAGCTGCAAAGCAGCCCGACAGGCGGCGCAAGTCAGTCGCAAGTTCAGAGCCTCGTCAATTGGCGGATGGCCAAGATGCATTACGACATGCTTCAAGCCGCTGAATCTGCTGACCGAGAATACAACGCCCGCGCGACCATTGACGCATTGCTGACGCTTGTGCGGGCACAGTCGCAACTGCCGGGTCGCAAAGTTGTCCTGTATTTCAATCCGTGGTTGTTCATATCCGAATCTGTCAAAGAGCAATATAACAATCTGATTAGCACGGCGAATCGCTCGAACGTCAGCTTCTACACCGTCGATCCCAAGGGACTAGTCACTTGGAGCCAGGGCGGCGCGGGTCGCGAGTGGCTGAACGGAGCTACCGGGGAAATCCGATCGGAGCAAAAAGGGGGCGTCGGCAAGGTCTCAACGCAGGAAGCCCGCGCCACCGAAACGGCTGAGGAAGCGCTTCGCGCCAATCCGTTACTTTGGCTGCGCGATCTCGCCCAGCAAACTGGCGGCACAGCCATTGCCGAAACCAACGACTGGAAGGCGCCTCTCAGGACGGTCATGGAAGAAGTGCGGACGTATTACGAGGCTTCTTACGCTCCTCACATCACCATATATGACGGCAAATTCCGCAAGATTTCAGTTCGCGTAGATCGTCCTGATGTTGTTGCCCACACCAGCAGCGGCTACTTTGCCTTGCCGCAACTCAAGGGCGGACAGCAGATGTATGCCTACGAACTGCCGTTGCTGAACTCGTTGAATGCCGCGTCAGTTCCTTCGGATGTAGCCTTTCAAGTTGCGGCAGAGCGGTTCAATGACCACGGACCGAAAGTCGAGTACATGGTGACGCTCGAAGCGCCTCTCAAGGAAATGACCTTCGCACCACAGCCGGATCAAAAAACCAGCATGATTGAAGCAGCGCTGCTCGCCATGTTGAGGAATTCCAAAGGCGACATTGTTGAGAAATTCAGTAAAGACGTTGCGGTGCAGGTCGCTCTCGACAAGATAAACGCATACAAGGAAGGAAACCTGGTTCAAACGTTTCGAACCGAACTATCTCCCGGGACGTATACGTTGGAAGCCGCCTTGATGGACAGAAACGGCAAGAAGATCGGCGTAAAAAAGAGCACTGTCACGGTTCCTGAACCCTCCAACAATCTATCTATGAGTGACGTAGTCGTGGTGCGTCGAACTGACGCGCTGAAAGACAATCAGATCCTGGATGCCTTCTATTTTCCGGGCGGCAAGGTCGTGCCCACCCTCGCTCACGCGCTCAAGGGCGGGCCTGGAAATATTTTGCCTTTCTACTTTGCGGTATATCCCGATCACGCCGTCAAGGACGCTCCCAGGCTCACGATGTCGTTCTACAAGGAGGGGCAATATCTCGGAGCGGCCGAGGCGCCGCTGCCCGAGGCGCAACGGGACGGAAGAATTCCCTACATCGCAAATCTGCCCGCAGACAAATTCACTCCCGGGGCGTACGAGATTCACATGGGCGTCACGCAAGGTCGGTCGAAGGTTGAGCGGATGGTAGTGTTCCAAGTGGAGTGACGGACTCTTTTTGAAGCAGCCGCGCTTCTCTGGCATTGGCCTGCGAGACGATAGGCATTTGATATGTGGCATTGGATTCTTACTGGAAATATTGTAAGTGGCTACAGAAGCGAAGCGGTACGGGTCTGTCCATTGGGCGCACGTATTTCCGCGAGGACATCTGGCAGTGAATATCACGCGCCGTAGGTTTGCGCAGTTGGGGTTGGGGGCGGGGTTCTCGCTCGGCAATAAGTTGCTTCTGACGCAGGGCATCTCTACACACAACGCAAAGCCATTACCCCGATCCGCGCCTTCCGGTCGCCCCTTCCATGCTCGCTTCGTAGATGTTGCGCAGCATGCCGGGCTGCGTGCGCCGATCATCTACGGCGAGGCAGACCAAAACAAATATCTTGTCGAGGCGACTGGTTGTGGCTGCGCATTCATTGACTACGACAACGATGGATGGATGGACATTTTTGTTTTGTCGGGCTCGCGCCTTGAAAGGGCACCTGAGGGCACCACCAATCGTCTTTACAAAAACAATCGAGATGGCACTTTCACAGACGTTACTGAAAAAGCCGGACTGCATTCGCTTGGATGGGCGTGCGGCGTTTGTGTGGGTGATTATAACAACGACGCCTTTGACGACATTTTCTGCGCCTGCTTTGGGCAAAACATTCTCTACCGCAATAACGGCAATGGTACCTTTACAGATGTGACCAGGGAGGCGGGCCTGGGGAGTCAACAGCAGTACTGGGGCGCCGGTTGCAGCTTCGTGGACTATAACCGGGATGGGCTTCTGGACCTGTTCGTTTCCAACTACGTGCAATTTTCCTTTGAGCACGCGCCCGTCCCTGGGCAAAGCAGCAGCTGCATTTGGTTGGGGATTCCTGTCGCGTGCGGGCCGCGAGGATTGCCTACTGGCAGGCATTGGCTCTATCGAAACAATGGCGATGGAACTTTCACGGACGTGAGCAAACCTGCGGGCATCGCGGCAGCAACTTCGAGTTACGGCATGACGGTTGTCGCAGCCGATTTCGATGAAGATGGCTGGTCCGACATTTTCGTGGCTTGTGATGCTACTCCGAGCCTGCTTTTCATGAACAACCACGATGGAACCTTTCGTGAAGAGGGGATCTTGCGTGGCGTTGCCTTGAGCGATGACGGCAAGGAGCAGGCGGGCATGGGCGTTGGAGTAGGTGATTACGATCTGGATGGGCACCTCGATATCTTCAAGACCCACTTTGCCGATGACAGGAACGTTCTTTACCGCAACAACGGAAAGGCCTACTTTCAGGACGCTACCGCATCCTCGCGCTTGGGAGTTGAGACGCGTTACGTCTGCTGGGGCGCTGGGATTATTGATCTGGACAACGACGGCTATCCGGACTTGTTCATGACGACGGGTCATGTTGACCCAAAGATCGAAAAAAAGCTTCCGCAATACCCAAATAAGACTCCGCGCGCGGTTTTCCGAAACTTGGGGCAGGGCGTGTTTGAAGAGCTGATCGAAGAAGCAGGCCCTGGCGTAGCAGCCGCCCATTGCAGCCGCGGCTGCGCCTTTGGAGATTTCGATAATGATGGCGATCTGGACATCGTCATCGTCAATCTCAACGAGCCGCCGTCGCTGCTACGAAACGACCTTGCGGGAAAGGCGAACTGGATTAAAGTTAAGTTGGAAGGCGTCAAGTCCAATCGCAGTGCAATAGGAGCTCGCGTGGTGGCTCATTACGATGGGAAGACGCAGGCGCAAGCAGTGCTTAGCCAGTCCAGCTTTTTCTCTTGTAATGATCCCCGGTTGCACTTCGGCCTGGGAACATCTGTCTCTGCGGATCTTGAGATATTTTGGCCCAGCGGCCAGCATCAAACCTACAAGAGCTTGGCGGCCAATCAGCTAGTAACAATTCGCGAAGGCGAGGGTGTGGTGCGCAATCGCGCCTGGTCCCAATCGTGAAGGCAAGCCCCCATTCTACCCCAGGCGCTGGTGCGGAGTCCGTTTGGAGCAATAGGCGGAGCGGGTCGATGCAAAGGAAGCGCATTGTGCGATACGGGAATTACATCACCCCAGGAATAACGAAAGCGATGTCGTTGTGGCGAATTCTGGCATTCTTGCTATTGGCAAGCTTGGCGTCGGCACAGGATGAATCCGGCCAGCGGGAATTGAGCCGTGCCGTCGAGTTGCACCAGTCCGGTCACTACACCGAAGCGATCACGAGCTATCGAGCCTTTTTGAAAGCCCACCCGGAAGCAGATGCGGTTCGCTCGAATCTGGGTGCCGCGTTGGCCCACGAGGGCCGGTACACCGAAGCGATTCAGGAATACGCTCTAGCCTTATCGACACAGCCAACTAATTACGGGATCCGCTTCAACCTTGCGCTGGCCTACTACAAAATGGGCGAAATCATGCAGGCGGTTAAGGAGTTCGAAGAGGTCTACGCGATTCAGCCCGCCAACGACCCCGAACGGCGGCGCCTCGTGCTGCTGCTAGCGGAATGCTACCTTCGCCAAGGCGAAGACGAACGCGTGATTGCGCTTCTCGACCGGCTCGCGGATATCGATCCGAACGACCTCGCTTTGGCTTACCTGCTCGGCACAGCGTTGCTGCACCAGGGGGAGGACGAGCGCGGCGCCCTCATGATCCAACGCATTCTGAGGAATGGCGATACCGCCGAAGCCCACATGTTGATGGCTTTCACGCATACGAAAGCGAACGACAAGAAGGTAGCCACTCAGGAGGTGGATCGCGCCCTGGCGTTGAATCCAAATCTGCCGGAGGCATACAGCCTCCGCGGGAGATTGGCGTTTCTAGCCTCGGATTTGGACGGTGCTGAAGTGGCGTTCCGCAAGGCGTTGGCTTTGGATGCGACCGCCTTTGACGCGCATCTTTGGCTGGGAACGCTGCTTAGACAGGAGGGCAAAATCAAGGGAGCCCGCTCCAGTTTGGAACTTGCCTTTCAGATGCGACCGAAAGACGTCCGCGTCAGCTACCAGTTCGCTCTTTTATCCTCGGACGAGGGAGACGACCGGCGTGCAGCGGCACTTCTCGAGGAGCTAATCAAACGTATGCCGGACTACATCGAGGCGCATCGTAGCCTCTCGACGATTTACTTTCGTCTCGGTCGCGTGGAGGAGGGCCGGCAAGAGAAGAAGATCGCCGAAGCCATGGACGTCGCGATTCAAGCCAAGGACCAGGAACGAGGACGGAGTTTGCAGAAGTGATTCGACGAATGGCCGTACTACTGTTGCTCGCGACTTCGGCTGCAGGACAGTCCGTGCCTCGAACGCCTCAGACATTTGAAGAACTTTCCTCGATGGCGCGTGAGGCTTACGAGGCCGATCGTACCGAGGAGGCCGTTGAACTTTATTCCCGCGCCGTCAAGTTGCGTCCCGACTGGAGCCAAGGGTGGTGGGCAGTGGGAATGATCGAATACCAGCAGGACCGGTACCCAGAGTGCCGTGACGCGTTGACTCGAATGGTGAAATTGGATCCCTCGGCCGCGCCGGGTTTCGCGCTGCTCGGTTTGTGCGAGTTTCGCACCAAACAATACGACGCCGCGTTCCAGCATCTGAAAAGAGCCCACATGTTGGTACCCATAACGCAGCCCGGCGGGCCATTGCTGGATATCGCCGATTATCATCTAGCGTTGCTGCTGAATCAGCAAGGCGCTTTCGAAGTGGCGCAGGAAATTCTGATGCGCGTTGCGCGCAAGGTTCACAATAACCCCGAGATGATGCTTGCTGCCGGCCTGCCTGCGCTCCGCATGCCGATCCTGCCTTCAGACCTTCCGGCGAACCAGCGCGACATAGTGACGATGGCGGGCAAGGCTTTCTGGGATTTGGCCACTCAGTCGCCTGAAGAAGCTGAGGCCGACTTACGAGCGCTTGTCTTGAAGTACCCGAAGTTCCCCAATGTCCATTATTTCTATGGCACCTATTTGGCAGCCCGTTATCCTGAACAGTGCGTCCCAGAATTCCTGCAAGAACTAAGCATTTCGCCCGATAGTGTACCCGCCCGAGTTCAATTGAGCCTGCGCTACGTTCTTGAGGACAAGCTGGATGAGGCGCTGAAATCGGCTCGCGAAGCTGTCGCGTTGAGCCCTGATTCAGTGGGAGCGCAGTTGGCGCTCGCGAAAGCCCTCCGAGCGCAAGGAGACAACGAGGGTGCCTTGGCAGCTTTCCTAGCGGCCGAGCGGCTCGATCCGGTAAGCCCCGCGATCCGACTGTACATTGTGAACGCTTACCGAGCTCTCGACCGCATCGAAGATATGCGGCGCGAAACATCTGAGTACGAGCGCCTCAAGGCAGAGCAAGGGACCTGGCCCTGAGCCTTGGCTGACATCAGCGCTGTGCGCTTTTGGAGTACACTCTCAGAAATCTCAATATGCCAAGTGTCCCAAGTTCCCACAGTACTAGGACGCCGAGCGCTGGCTTCGATTTGTGTCGTCCAAAAGGGCGCTCCTTGTAGCGTTACAGACGCTGCGATTGCCGACCGGGGGAAAGTCCTTCACCGCCGGCCGTTGGAAGTAAGCTAGCTAGAACCAAAATGTTGAACGAAATTATAAGAAAAACAAAGAAAAACAAAAGAGTGCTTGACAGGGGCGGGGCGCGAGCAGTAAAAAATGCCCATCGTGAACGATAACGTTAAAGGTTTCCGCTGACGCGGGACCTTACACGTGATCAAGGGACCTGTGGTGGTTCTCAGCATTTAAAAATTGGGGGTGTTTCTTCGATGGCTCCTAATCGTATATCTCCCTTTAGCAATATCGATTTTCTAAAGAAAGGCCTTGCCTTTACTCTCTTGGTGGCCGTGCTTTTTGCTCTTGCTTTGCCTTTCCAGCCATCGGTGCTGGCGCAAACAACCGGCGCGACCCTCACCGGAACAGTCTTTGACGTGTCAGGTGCCGTGGTTTCCGATGCAGCGGTGACCCTGAAAAACGAAGCGAGCGGCGACCTGCGGAGCACAGTCAGCAACGGAGAAGGTTATTTCACCTTCGCCGCCGTCCCGCCTGGCACTTACTCGATTACTATCGACAAGGTGGGTTTTAGCATTTGGGAAGTGAAGTCGATTGCACTAAACTCCGCCGACAAGCGGAATGTGTCTGGAATCAAACTCACTCCTGGCGCGAGGTCGGAGACTGTGGTTGTCGAAGCTTCTGACGTCTTGATTACTCCGGTGGAGTCTGGCGATAAATCAACCCTCATCAACGAACACATCCTGCAAAACGTCGCCATCGTGGGTCAGAATGCCGCCGAGTTCGTCAAGATCATGCCGGGCATGGCTTTTACAAGTGGAGTGGTCAATCAAAGCTCCTATGCCGCATCCGATGAACGCACCGGCTCGGGTCCGGTTGGCAATTTTTCGGCGAACGGTACTCGCACCGCTGCCCTCGACATCACTTCGGACGGCGCTCATATCATTGACCCAGGATGCAACTGCGGCCAGGCGATGAACACAAACGCCGACATGACCTCGGAACTCAAGGTGATGACCTCAAACTTCGGCGCGGATGAGTCCAAGGGGCCTATCGTGATCAGCGCAATCGGCAAGTCGGGAGGCCAGCAGTTTCACGGCGAAACTTATCTGTATAGCCGCTATTATTCGCTAAATGCCAACGACCCGCAAAACAAGAACTCGAATATTGCGCGGCCCGAGGCAAAGTATTTCTATCCGGGATTTCAAATCGGTGGCCCGGTTATCCTGCCGCACTCGGGCTTTAATCGGAATCGCGACAAAATGTTCTTCTTCTTCGGAACCGAGTATTACAAGCAGGACGTGGACAACGGTGTCTACCACGCAGTCGCTCCGACCGCTGCTATGCGGCAAGGGAACTTCGCTGAGCTCAGAGCCAACCCGCCTAACAGTCTTGGATGCCCTTACTACACGTTAAATGCTGATGGAAAAGACTATACACAGCATACGGAGAACTGCTATTTGGGTCCCCTCAACGGATACGCCGTTACCGGGATACCGGGTGGCCCCAACTTCCAAACGATAACCCTTCCAACACCGGGCGACCCGACAAAGCCGACAAAAAACTACACAACTGGAGTCTTGATGCCGGGCATGGCCGATCCAAACGACCAGATTTTGACGAACCTTTATCCGCTGCCGAATCAGGATCCGGGTGCTCCTGGAGCGGGTGGGTTCAATTATGCGAACGGCCAAACGCGTTACTCAAACATGCTTCAATTCCGCGGCCGCGTGGACTACAACATCACTCAGTCCACGAAACTGTATGTCTCCTACAACCACCAGCACGATAGCGCGCTGAACAGCTTGGATGTGCTCTGGGGCTCCGGCGGGAACAGTTGGGCAGCGCCAACAACACCCTACCCCACAGCGCTTGTCGAAGCAACTACATCGGACGTCGTGACAGCAAATCTGACGAAAGTATTCAGCCCCAGCCTCACCAACGAAGTGGTCTTCAGCTACACGTACCTGAACCTGCCGAACAGTTTTAAGGATCCGACCAAGGTGGAGCGCGCATCGCTCGGTGTCAACTACAACTTGCTTTTCAGCCACCCCAATCCGGACAAGTTAATCTTTCCGCAGATGACCGGTTGGGGTGACGGCATCTCCAATATGCTGAACACTGGATTCGAGCTCAACGGCACCGTTTATGCCAAGAAGAGTTTGCCGTCCATTGCGGACAACCTCGTCAAGGTTTGGAAAACACACACCACAAAGTTCGGTTTCTACTGGGAGCGTACTTGGAACGAACAACCCGGCAACTCCGCGGTTAACGGCTCGATGGTGTTTAGCAACTGGGCTTCTGGTTCCACAGGCAACGCGTACGCGGACATGCTCATCGGCCGGACCACGACGTACTCGGAACAGAATTTCGATGTCGTTCCCGCGTTCCGTTACATATCGGCGGAATTCTATGCGACAGATTCATGGAAGATTTCCCGTCGCTTGACCCTGGATTATGGCATGCGCTTCTCGCACCTGGGGCCGTGGAGCGACACAACCGGCTATGGCTTTGCAGCTTGGTATCCGAACTTGTACAGCGCTGGCACTGGCGGTTCGGTGAACGGGTCTACGTTTCCCGGCATTGAGTGGAACAAGGTGAACTCCTCGACGCCACTCTCCGGTTCGTCAAGCCGGTTGTTCTTCTACAATCCGCGCGTGGGTTTTGCTTGGGATCTTTTTGGCACTGGCAAAACGGTGCTGCGCGGCGGATATGGCATGTACCACTTCCACGATGAACAGAACGTGCAGAATGGCGCCTACGGCGTCGTTCGGGGGTCGTTCGCGTCCCCGACGTTGCAGAGCCCGACGATCGCATCGCTAACACCCTTTACGGGGCCGATCCCTGCGCCGAGTGGCGTCACAGTTTTGGATCCGAAAGATGATCAGGAGCCGCGAACTCAGAGCTACAGCTTCACTATCGCGCAGCGGCTGCCTTGGAAAAGCCAGTTGGAAGTCGCCTACGTCGGCAGCAAGTCCGACTACCTGAGCAATTGGAACAACAACTTTGACCAGATCAATGATATTGGCGTAGTAGGGATGTTCAATGCCCATGCTTGTGGCAGCACGCCCAACTCAACCGGAACAAATCTTTGTGGGTGGTTGCCAAATTGCGATCCTACACTCAGCGATGGTAGTGGCAGCTCATGCGACCACCCAGACGATAAGCATGGCAGCGGCTTCAGTACCGATCAGACGCTAAAGGTCCGACCACTCTCTTATGGAACTGTGAAGATTATCGACCATAAGATGTATTCGAACTACAACAGCCTGCAGGTGACTTGGAACAAACAGGCCGGACACCTCACCTTCCTGACCAATTACACATTCGGGAAGGCGCTGGGCGTTCGTGGCGAGGGTGGTTCGGCAACCGGCGATCCGACCGTTCTCCAGAACAACTACGGAACGCTCACCAACAATCGCACGCACATTTTCAACGTCGCCTATGTCTATGAGTTCCCCAAGGTGGCCAAGGCCAACCAGTTCGTGAAAAATTTGGCTAACGGATGGCAAATTTCTGGCATCGGCCAGTACCAGACCGGAGCCGATTTGCAGGCTTCCGTCAGCTCCAATTTCAACTACTCCGCCTTTATTCCAGCCGGTACGACGTTCATGGGCAAGACTCTTGCAGTTACGATTCAGGCCAACAGCCAGAACGTGCTTGGCTCGCCGGATCTCACGCTGATGCCGGCGCTGACCTGCGATCCGCGAAGCGGCCTCAAGTCGCACCAGTACATCAACGGTGCCTGCTTCTTACCGTCTGCTACGCCCGGCCAGCAGGGTGCCTACGTTTTCCCGGCATTGACGGGCCCAGGGTTCCTTAACACGGACCTGTCTTTGTTCAAGAATTTCACTTTCGGACCGTCGGAGAACAAAAAGCTTCAGTTCCGTTTCTCCGGTTATAACTTCCTCAACCACCCGAATCGAACGTTCCTCAACAGCGACAAGAACTTGAACCTTACGTTTAACAGCAGTGGGAGCCCTACGAACCCCAATTTCGGGTATGCAACAAATACGATCGGCCATCGCATCATTCAGGTGCTGGTCAAATTCTCCTGGTAGTTCTGCTGGAAATCAACGAAAGGGCGGCTGCAGAAGCCGCCCTTTCGTTGGGTGCTTCTTGGTACGGATGGTATCCTCTCGATATTCACGGCGACGAAGTTCAGATCTTGCAGGATCGAAGCCTGGCTCATCGTCTTGGGTTTTCTGTGCTCATGAAAACACTCGGTCAGAGCAATCTCTCTTGGTTTAGGCCTTCAGAGCACCATTTGCATTATTGTGCCTGGCCCTCAGAGTTGGCCGGTTTCTTCTACACAAGCCAGATCACAATTTGCCATCGCCGATTTCGATGGTGACAATCGGGCTGACCTCGCCACCGTTCAGGTCGGACAAGGCCAGGTAGGGATCGGTAATGCAGGGCCGCAGAGCTAGTTCCCGATGAAACGAGTCGGTCTGTAAGGTTATGGCGCACAGCGTCGTGGTGGACACCAAGTTGTTCTGCATGGTGCCGATCTTCCAGTGCTCGGCGTAGAACAAGTGACGAATGTGAGCTTGCGTTTCAAGATTGAGCATCCTATCCCTCCATTTCAGGAATACGGGTCGATGAATCGTCCCCTTCGGCCACAAACAATGCAGCGAAGCCAACCGGAGAACGTGCGCGGCCTACTCTGGCTCCGAGTGGACGCGTGGGAGTTGTGGCCTGCAGCAGGATCCTGCAGCGGAACGAGGAACGAAGGGAACCTTGATCCGTCACCCGGGCAGCGATCCGGCGTCGGGGATATTTGCGCTGACGGTCCCGGTGTCGTTGGAAGTTCAAAAAAACGCGGATTCAGAGGATCGATTACAATTTCGGCGGAAGGGCCTGAATCAAGGATCTCGTCAGAGCTGTAGCGTGTGTCCGCATGGCCGGAATCCGTCGAACTGTGGGCAGATGTCCAGCTGAAGAACCTGCTA
>Ga0137370_10000407_pt1 | contig 16218 bp, 7 predicted proteins | sample SagtaG_11_FD_104920 | JGI IMG/M metagenome (GOLD analysis project Ga0137370, IMG submission 104920) | Vadose zone soil microbial communities from Sagehorn Ranch, Mendocino, California, USA - Sage1_R_20_16 metaG | ecosystem: Environmental > Terrestrial > Soil > Vadose zone | place: USA... | reverse complement strand
GTCGTCGGAGGCCAGTTCAGGCTCGACGGGGTGAACCTTGCGGCCGAAGAAAGATTCGCGCCCTATGCGATCTCCTGGAACACGGCGAGCGCGAGCAATGGCTCGCATACCTTGCGCGCGGTCGCGCGCGACGCCGCGGGCAACCGGACCACTTCTGCGCCGGTCACGGTCACGGTGTTCAATGACACCGTCCGCCCGACTGTGACCATGACCTCCCCGATGCCCGGCGCGACGGTCTCGGGCGCCGTTTCGGTCACCGCCGACGCCTCCGATAACGTCGGCGTCGCCGGGGTCCAGTTCGTCCTGGATGGCGCCAACCTCGCAGTGGAGGATCGTTCTGCGCCGTACGAGGTCTCCTGGGACACGACCACAGCGAGCAACGGCACGCACACGCTGAGCGCGGTCGCGCGCGATGCGTCGGGCAATCGCACGCTCTCGGCGGACGTTACCGTGACCGTCTCCAACGGGAGCGCCAACAACGTCACCCGCGTCGAAGAGGACAATCCCGCCATAAGAGCCAGCGCCGGCTGGGTGCGGCGCGGTCCGGAAATCGCCGCCTTCAGCGGCGGCTCCGCCGCCAGTTCGGACACCGCCGGAGCGACCGCGACGTTGACCTTCACGGGAACGGCGGTGAGCTGGTTCGGCCTCAAATGCAACGTCTGCGGGATCGCCAGCGTGTCCATCGATGGCGGCGCGCCGGTCTCGGTCAACACCGCCGGCCCCGCTGCAGTTGGCAGCCAGGGGCTCGCCTCAGAACCCGTGTTCACGGCCTCGGGTCTCGCAGCTGGCACCACTCACACCCTGGTGATCACGGTGACCGGCACCACGACTTCGAACGGCGCTAACATCGTCATCGATGCGTTCGACGTGACCGGGGGTACCGGCAGTGCCGGCGGCGGCAGCACCGGTACGGGGGGCGCCTCCGCGACCCACTTTGAAGAGAGCAATCCCGCGATAAGCGCCAGCCCCGCCAGCGCCTGGGTGCAGCGCGGTCCGGAAGTCGCCGCCTTCAGCGGCGGCTCCGCCAGTAGTTCGAATGTCGCCGGGGCAGCGGTGACGTTTACCTTCACGGGCACGGGGGTGAGCTGGATCGGCCTCAAATGCAGCATCTGCGGGATCGCCACCGTGTCCATAGACGGCGGCGCGGCGAGCTCGGTCAACACCGCCGGCCCGGCCGACATTGGCAGCCCAGGGCTCGCGTCGGAGCCCGTGTTCACGGCCTCGAATCTCGCAGCCGGCGCTCACACCCTGGTAATCACGGCAACCGGCACCACGTCCTCGCGCGGCGCTCATATCGTCATCGATGCGTTCGATGTGACCGGTGGTGACGCTCCTGCTACCGGCGGTGCCGGTACCACACGCATTGATGATACGTCTCCGGCCGTGAGCTATATCGGTAACTGGGTTCACGGGACCGATCCGAGGGCCTCCGCCGGGACTTTCGCGGAAGTCCAGATAGCGGGCGACGCTGCAAACGTCAGCTTCACGGGAACGGGGATACGCTGGCTCGGATTCCTCAACAGCAACAACGGCATTGCCCGCGTCTCCGTGGATGGGGTCTTCAAGAGCGACGTCGATACCTACTCCGCTTCCCCTGGATTGGCCACAGTGTTCACCTCCGACGTCCTTACCCGCGGAGCGCATACCTTGACCATCGAGGTCACGGGGCGGAAGAACCCGGCTTCAACAGACAGCTGGGTGATCATCGATGCGTTCGATGTGACGCCCTGAGGCTTCTCTGGGTCATCAGAAACGGGGCGCGATTTCGCGCTCCGGCCTCCTATGGCCCATTCGGCTCATGGGCCGATTTAACCGAATTTGTAAGTTAGCAGAGCACTATGGATCAGGGCGGCCCGCTGGGGGAGGCCCGAGAGCGGTGGGTCCGATGATCGCAACCGTCGAGTCCGGCTTGTCAAAGGGTATCGCGCCCATCCCACCCGGGACAAATGCGTCTTTCATGGACGACCCGATCGAAATCATCGTGACTCGCCTCGACCTGGGGCCGGAAGCTGTCCGTGCATCGGCAGCGGTGCTCTCGGATGCAGAGCGGCAAAGAGCAAATCGTTTCGCGCTCGATCGCGACCGCAGCCGATTCACCGTCGCACGTTCGCGACTGCGCCAACTGCTCGGAGCACGGTTGGATGTGCGGCCCGATTCGGTCGAGCTGGTGTACGGGAAACGCGGCAAGCCTGCGCTCGCGCGACGTTTCGCAGCCTCGGGCCTGCGATTCAACGTAGCGCACAGCGATGATGTCGCCGTGTATGCCTTATCGCGCGGACACGAGATCGGAATCGACGTCGAAACCCTGCGCGTGCTCCCCGACGCCGACAGCGTCGCGGCAAGTTTTTTTTCCCACCGCGAGAATGAGGTTTACCGGTCGCTGGCCCCGCGCGACAAGCCGCTGGGCTTCTTCAATTGCTGGACGCGCAAGGAAGCCTTCATCAAGGGGCTCGGCGACGGCCTTTACCATCCGCTCGATCGCTTCGATGTTTCGCTTGCGCCGGGCGAGCCCGCCCGGATTCTCCGCGTCGGGCACATTCCCGGGGACCTCTGCGGCTGGAGGCTTCATAGTTTCTTGCCCGGACCCGGGCTGATCGGTGCCGTCGTTGTGCGGAAGCTCGCCCAGGAGTCGGCCTCGAGACGGGGCCCGGAACGAATCGTAGTGCGCCCGCTCCCCCTTCATTGAGCCACACAGACGGTATGAGCCCCGCATCCATCATGAAACACCTTGTCGCCCTGTCCTCGGCCAGGCCGCTGGAAGCTTCGGCGGAATTCAGGGTCGGCGTTCGTTCCGTGCCGTACTTGGCCGATCACGGCTTTCAGGACATGGTTGTGCTGCCCGGGGCCTTCTACATTGAAATGGCCTTGTGCGTGGATCGTGAGCTTTCCAAGCGTGCTCCGGCCGTCGTGCGCAACGTAAGCTTCCACAATCCCATTATTCTCTCGGCAGAAGACACCGTCATAAAGGTCGAGGCAAGGGACCGCGGCGATCGGCGTGTTGAATACGCGTTCTACGAAGCGGGTGTTCAGAGCGGCAACGTCCGGCAGCATGCGGTCAAGCTCGAAATCGACCGGACCCCGTTGACGTCTCCGGGAGCCGGCACGGCCGCATTCTCCATCGAAGCATTCCAGGCGCAGTCTCACACCGTAATCGACTCGGCCCGGTTTTACGAAAAACTGCGTGAAAACGGCAACCAGTACGGGCCTGGCTTTCAGAAAGTTTCCTCGATCTGGCGGGCGGGCGATCAGCTTCTAGGGAAGCTTTCCGTTGCGCGCCAGGACGGCGAAACCGAGCCGCATTTCCTGCCCCCGAGCCTGCTGGATTCGATGACACAGTTGCTCGCGCCCTTCATCATGGAGAAGGGTAAGACCTTCGTATTGCGATCGATCGAGAAAGTCGAGGTGACGGACGTCAATTTTCCCGATACGCTATGGGGTCACGCCACCCTGCTGAGGGAGGATGACAGCAAGGGTTCTCTCGGCACCGTTCAGATCTTCGACCAGTCGGGCAAACCGTATTTGGCACTCTACGGGATCGCCCTCAAGCTTCTGGACCGCGTTGACGTTGCCGATGAAAAGGCGGCGGCAAACCTCGTTGTCTCTTCCAACTTCACCGCGGAGCCGCTGGAGGATTCCCTGAAATTCTGGGGCGACCATTTCGGCGTTCCGATCCACGCCGAATTTGCGCCCTACAACCAGATCTTCCAGCAGTTGCTGGATACGGGAAGCGCGTTTCGCAGGAACCGCGAGGGGATCAACGCCATCCTATTGGGCTTGGAGGAGTGGGCCGTGGGGGAACGGAATGCGCTCATGACTCTCCCGAAGGAAAAGGCGGAGCAGAGCTTCGGGGCCCGTGCGCGATGCGTTCTGCCGAACGGCCTGGAAATCGCTCACTTGAACCGGTATGAGACGGACTACCTCTACAGGGAGATTTTTGAAGACCAATGTTACTTGAGGCATGGCATCCGCTTGCAGGACGGGGATACGGTGGTGGATATCGGGGCCAATATAGGACTGTTTTCCCTGTTCGTGATGAGCCGGTGCAGAAACCCGAAGATCTACGCCTTCGAGCCGGCTCCGGTTGTGTATGACCTCTTGAAGGCAAACTGCGCCGCTTACGGCGCGAACGGTGTCCGCGCTTTGAATGTCGGAGTATCGGACAGGTCGAAAACCGCGGCGTTTACTTTCTATGAAAAATCCTCGGTCTTCTCCGGTTTTCATTCGGACGAAACCGAGGACCGCGAGGCCATACAAACGGTCGTGCGGAACATGCTGAAAAGCGAATCGGTCACTGGCGAATCCTTCGAGGAGTACGTCGACGAGCTCACCGCCGACAGGCTCCGTCGCAAGACCCACGAGTGCCGATTGACGTCCGTGTCGGACATCATCCGGGAGAACCGGATCGAAAAAATCAACCTCCTCAAGATCGATGCCGAGAAGAGCGAGCTGGACATCATCAAGGGCATCGAAGACCGCGACTGGCCGAAGATCGACCAGATCGTGATCGAAATCCACGATCGTACCCGCGAGGCGGTCAAGAGAGTCGAAGATCTGCTTGGCGAGAGAGGGTACCGCTGTAGCGTAGAACAGGAAACACTGCTCGAACATGCGGGGTTGTTCAATGTCTATGCGACTCGGAGCGAAGCCGATGAAATTCGTCTCGGAGATGTCGAGGCTGCCGCCCCTGGGCTGGGCCAGGCGCGCCAAGCGGCCTTGAAACGAAATGCTCAGGAGTTTTGCGCCGCGCTGCGGTCATTCATGACTCAAGCTGTGGCACCTCTGGTCCTGTGTTTCTGCCCCAGGACCCCGGCCGCGGAAGCCGACGCGGACCTGAAAGCGGCGCTCGACGATGCCGAGCAGACCTTGTTATCGGAAGTCGGTGAAATAGCGAATGTCCACGCCGTGAGTTCGGCGTCGCTGTTACGCCGCTATCCGGTCAACGACTATTACGATCCGCACAGTCACCATGTGGGCCATATCCCGTACACGAGCGAGTGTTACGCCGCGATCGGCACCGAGCTCGTCCGAACCATCTTCAGCCTGAAGAGAAGTCCATACAAAGTGATCGTGCTGGATTGCGACAACACGCTCTGGAAAGGGATATGCGGCGAGGACGGTCCCTCGGGAATCGAGGTGACTGCGCCTTACCGCGCGCTGCAGGAATTCATGCTCGGTCAAATGAACGCCGGCATGCTGCTCTGTCTGTGCAGCAAGAACTATGAAAAGGACGTGCTCGACGTTTTCGACCGGCGAACCGACATGCCCCTGAAACGCGAGCACTTGGTTTCCTGGCGTATCAACTGGAACAGGAAATCTGAAAACATCAAATCGCTCTCGAGCGAGCTCAATCTCGGGTTGGACAGTTTCGTCTTCATCGACGACAACCCGCTTGACTGCGCCGACGTCAAGATCAACTGCCCTGGCGTCTTGACGCTGCAATTGCCGCGGGACAGCAAATTGCTCCCCGCGTTCCTGAATCATATCTGGGCGTTCGATCACGCGACTTCGACCGAGGCGGACCAAGACCGCACCAGGATGTATCAGGAAAGCGCAAAGAGGGAGAGATACCGCGAGCAAACGGTTTCCTTGAAGGACTTTGTCGAAGGACTTCAACTTCGAGTCGAGATCGCCGAAGCGACGGAAGATCAGCTCGGTCGCATCTCGCAGCTGACATTCAGGACGAATCAATTCAACTTCACGACCATCCGGCGCTCAGAGAGCGAGATCAAGACCTTCTTGAAGCGTGAAGGCACCCACTGCCTGACGGTTTGCGTAGCCGACCGATTCGGGGACTACGGGCTCGTCGGAGTCCTCATGTACGAGTCCGAGGCCGTCCGCTACAAGGTGGACACCTTGTTGCTGAGCTGCCGGGTCTTGGGCCGGGGAGTGGAGCACGCGCTCGTGTCGCGGCTCGGCCAACTCGCGATCGAGGAAGGAAAGAGACTTGTTGAGTTCACTTATCTGCCCACGGGAAGGAATTTGCCCGCACTGGAGTTCATCACGAGCATCGGTGATCCACACCGCGACGAGGCCGGTACGTCTTGGATCTTTACGGCGGAAGACTTGGCGGGCGTGGAATACGATCCAGACGAGAATCCAGACGACAAGGCGCCGATCGCGCGTGAGGCGCCGGCCACCGCCAACCCGGAAAAACCCGCGCCCCGCGCAGCATGGGGTTTCAGCGTCGCTGACCGGTCCGAGCGCCTGCAGCGAATCGGGGAGAGCCTGTACGACATCGACCGGCTTGCAAAGGCCATCGAGGAATACCGCCTCGGGAGGCAAGCTCTCGATGCCACCGCTGAACTGACACCGGGCGGCACTCTGGAGGCGGCACTCGCGAACATATGGAAAAAGGTTTTGGGCAGACCGCGAATCGGGATGAACGACAACTTCTTCGAAGCAGGCGGGACGTCGCTCAAAGCCGTCCAGGTGATCGCCATGATCAAGAAGGAACTGAAACAGACTCTGTCGATCGTCAGTCTGTTCGAGTGCCCCACGGTGACGCTTCTCGCCGCCAAACTGAACGAGAAGTCCGGAGAGGCCGGCGTCGGGACCCCGACTGCAGAGGCCGCCCTGCGGGGCCAGCGCAGACGTTACAAGGTGACGAGGCAGCATGCTGCGTAACATGGAACTCCGAAAAGGCACAATTGGCGATGTCGGCACGGAAAACATCGGCATCGGTGTCGCAAGAGAGCCATTCAAGACCGGCCGCAAAATCGTTAGAGCATTGTTGCCGCTCAGAGCGAGAACACTTCTGCGAAGACCGCTTAAGAATGGGCTCCTTATCTTTAGAGCATGGTGCCTATTCAAAACACCGGGTTCGCTCATACGCCACTATTTCAATCAGACTTCTCCGTCGGAGAAACGCATTCAGCTTAGAAATGGCAGGGAACTGAATCTTTCCCACCACAACCTCGACGTAGTGGTCTTGTTCCAGGTGTTTTGCGAGAGGATTTACCCAACAGACAGCAACACGGTGATCGTGGACATCGGAGCCAATATCGGGTTGTTTTCGTTGTATGCCGCCTTCAGCGGAGCGAAAAAAGTGTATGCGTTTGAACCGAATCGTGAAGCTTATCGTTGCATGTTGGAAAACATAGGAAGGAACAATCTGGAGAAAGTCATCGTTCCGCACAACTATGCAGTCACGTCCAAATCCAACGAGGTGGTAACGATTCCAAAAACTGCCAGTCCTCAAAATCGTATCGCATACGGAAACACCAATAACGACGAGTATGAATCAGTAAATACCGTCTCCTTGAACGATATCGTCAGCAAAGAAGGGATCTCTCGTGTCGATCTGCTGAAAATGGATTGCGAGGGATCCGAGTACGACATCATCGCTGGCATCAATAAATCCACATTCTCGAAAATAGGCCGGATCATCGTTGAATATCACGACGGCAAGACTGGGGAAATCGCTGCAGACTTGAAGCAGCATGGATTTAAGCTGGAGAGGCAAGAGCGGGAGACCGAAAAAATGGGGATGCTGTGGTTCAGAAAAAGATTAAATGAAGAGAGCGACAGATGAAATTGACGCATGTCGGAGTCGTAGGGGCGGGCAACATCGGTATTGGCGTCGTAACCGACCTGGTTCTTCATGGGATATCCGCAGTCGTGGTCGATATTTCGGAAGGCATATTGAAGCGCGCTCAGACCGAAGTACTGAACAACGTGCGAGTCGTCCCCATGTTTTCAAAGACCCTGCCTCGGATAACGAGGGATGACGCTCTGCAACGCATGGTTCTGACGACCGATCTGAAGGACGTGGCGTCCTGCGACTTCATCATCGAGAACGTCACCGAAGACTGGGGCGTCAAGAAGCCGCTCTATGAGAATTTGGACCGGGTAGTGCCTTCGGAGGTTTGTTTTGGGGCCAATACCTCGTGCATTTCCATCACCCAGATAGGCGGCGCTACCAGCCGGCCGGCCAGCGTGGTGGGCATCCACCTCATGAATCCGGTCCATTTGAAACCGACCGTCGAGGTGATCCGCGGATTCCACACCTCGGACCGCACCGTCGACACCTTGCTGCAGCTGTTTTCCCTGCTCAAAAAGGAAGCCATCATCGTCCAGGATCTGCCCGGCTTCGTTTCAAATCGGATCTCCCATTTGTTCATGAACGAGGCCGCCTTTGTCTTGCAGGACAATGTGGCGACGGCCGACAAGATCGACATGATCTTCAAGAAATGCTTCGGACACAAAATGGGACCATTGGAGACTGCGGACTTGATCGGATTGGACACGGTGGTGCGTTCACTCGATGTTCTCTATGAAAGCTTTCATGATCCGAAGTACCGATGCTGTCCCTTGCTGAGAAAGTTAGTGCACGCCGGCCATTTGGGACGGAAGACCGGGAAAGGATTTCATGCTTATCCGGGCGTTCAAGACTTGACGCGCGAGGTGAGAGCAATGAGTCCAACGGCGCCGCCGGCGCGGGCCGATTTGGTTGATCGGATCCGAGAGGAGGAATGGAAATGAGTGCTCTATGTACGGATCTGCCCTACGCCAGGGATCTTGCATTGCCAGAGTTCAGAGAGAATCTATGAAAACAGAAGCTGAAAATGGGATCAAGGAAACCGTCAGGGGTTTCATATTGCGCTCGATCACCATCCCGAAATTGGATGATGACGACAACCTGTTCGAATCGGGAATCGTCAATTCCCTGTTTGCCGTCCAATTGATGACGTTCGTCGAAAAGACTTTTGCGATAGAAGTGGGAATGGACGACTTGGACATCGAGAATTTCAAGTCGCTTAACGCGACGACTGCCTTTGTCCTGAAAAAGAACGGACGACGGAATGGGTAATCTCCAGACCGTTTGGCCCGCCGGGATCGGCGAATCCGTCAGCCGCAGCTCCCCCATGCGGGGCGTGTCGGCCGACCAGAGCGAAGCCAGACACAAGGACTTCAAGGCGTTCGTGGCCTTGAACGTCGAACCGTTTGCCGAACGGTGGGATCGGGAACAACGGATTCCTGATTCCGTGATATCGCTGTTGGCGAAGTCCGGCTACCTGGGTTGCAGTCTGCCTCCGCAATACGGCGGACAGGGATGGGACATGGTCACGTTCGGCTTGCTGAATGAAGCCATGGGCAGAGGTTCGTCAGCCCTGACGGGTGTGCTGACTGTTCAAGCCATGGTGTCCATGGCGCTACTGAAATGGGGCACGAAGGAGCAAAAGGGAAAGTGGCTTCCCCTTCTGGCGAGGGGAGAGATGATCGGGGCGTTTGCGCTGACGGAGCCCGGCGCGGGGAGCGACATTCAATCCTTGGCGACCGGATTGGCCCTCGAAGGCGATCACTTCATTCTGAACGGCCACAAGAAATGGATAAGCTGCGCTCAATTCGCTGCGGTGTTTCTGGTATTCGGGAAAATCGAGGAACGCCCGGTGGCTTGCTTGGTGCCCAGAGACAGTCCCGGGCTCAGAGTCGAACCTATCGATGATTTGATGGGTTTTCGCGCGGCCGGCCTCGCCGAGGTCCATTTCAAGGACGTGGAAGTGCCCTCGGCCAACCTCGTCGGCAAACCCGGTTTCGCCCTGTCGCACGTCGCACCGGTGGGTTTGCACTACGGAAGAATCAGCACAGCCTGCTCGGCATTGGGGCTTCTGAGAGGATGTTTTGAAGAGAGCGTCGCCCATGCCGCCTTGCGAAAGATCGGCGGCAGGATCGCAGGCGATATCGGGATGATCCGGTCGCTGATTGCCGGGATGGGCACCGATCTCGAGGCAGCGAGTCTCTTGTGTCAGAACGCCTGCCGCGCGGAAGACCAACATCTTCCGGAAGTCTTCGAGAAGACCTTGATGGCCAAGTATTTCACGTCGCGAGCCGCCGTGCGGGCAGCTTCCGATGCCGTTCAGATCCGGGGAGCCTCGGGCTGCCACGGATCGTCGCCGGTGTCCCGGTATTACCGCGATGCCAAGATCATGGAGATCATCGAAGGCACCACCCAGATTCACGAGGACATCCTGGGGAAGATCTTCGTCGATCAAGCCGGCAGGTTCGGCGCGTTGACTCGATCCGATTGACGCCCATGACCGCTCACTCGCCCCGCGTCGCTGCGACCGCCGATCTCGCGAGCATCGCTCAATTCAATCGCACCGAGACGCCGTTCCCGGATGGCGTCACGCTGCAGGAATTGATTGACGCCCGGATGGCCAGGCATGCCGGCGAGCCCGCCGTCATCTGCGATCACGACAAGGTGCTCGGCGTACCATCGCTCACCTACGCGCAGCTCAATGACCGGGCCAATCAACTGGCGCACGCCTTGCGGGCCGCGGGGGTTCGACCAGGACATGTCGTTGCGTTGATGGTGGAACGATCCTTCGCCATGATCACCGGCATCCTGGGAATCATCAAAGCCGGTGCGGCGTACCTGCCCGTACCACCCGACAATCCGCCCGATCGCATCGCCTATCTGCTGCAGGATGGTGGGGTCAACGTCCTGTTGGCGGCGAAGCAGGCGGCCAGCCGGATCGCCTTTGGAGGGCTGATCATCGATCCTGACGATCCGGACGTGTATCGCGGGTCCACCGCAAACCCCGCGGTCATCAACACGCCGCAGGACCTGGCGTACGTGATTTACACGTCCGGATCGACCGGCAAACCCAAGGGCGTGATGATCGAGCACCGCTCCCTCGTCAATCGCCTGCACTGGATGCAACGCGCGTACCCGATTGGCGAAGGCGACGTGATTCTCCAAAAGACGCCCTACTATTTCGACGTTTCGGTGTGGGAGCTCTTCTGGTGGGCCATACAGGGCGCCAAGCTGTGCTTCTTGATGCCGGGCGGCGAAAGGAATCCGCTGGCCATTGTTGAGGCCATCAAGCGGCACCACGTCAGCGTGATGCACTTCGTGCCCTCGATGCTGAACGTCTTTCTCGAGTACTTGGATGCCAAGCCGGCGAGCGTGCTGAACGGCCTCGCGTCGGTGCGGCGCGTGTTCGCGAGCGGCGAAGCGCTGACACCCAGTCACGTGAGAAAGTTCAATGACATTTGGGGGACGCGGACCGGGGCGCGGCTGACGAATCTGTATGGCCCCACGGAAGCGACGGTCGACGTCAGTTACTTCGATTGCCCCGCGCACAACGAGTTCGCTGCCATTCCCATCGGGCGACCGATCGACAACATCAGGCTGTACGTCATCCGCGACGGCGAGCAGGTGGCGATCGGCGAGACGGGAGAGTTGTGCATTGCGGGGGTCGGCCTGGCGAGAGGCTACCTGAATAACCCGGTGCTGACGGCGGAGAAGTTCACCGACAATCCCGTCAATCCCGGCGAACGTATCTATCGTACGGGAGATGTCGCCCGCTGGCTGCCGGACGGGAATATCGAGTATCTCGGCCGGGAAGATCACCAGGTCAAGATACGGGGACTGCGGATCGAGCTCGGTGAGATTGAAAACACGATCCGGGAGTACCCGGGCATCGCCGACTGCGTGGCGGTGGTCAAGAAGTACTCGGAAAACGTCATCCTCATCATCGCATACCTGGTCGGCAAATCCGACCTGGAGGTCGAGGGCCTGAAGCAATACCTCAAGAAACACCTGCCCGACTACATGGTCCCGCATCGCTTTGAGAGAATCGACGCCATCCCGGTGACGTCGAGCGGGAAAGCGGATCGCAAGGCCCTGCCGGAGCCGGTCATCCAGGTGGGGCGGTAAGCCATGGCGATGAATAACGAGTACGATATCGCCATCGTCGGGATGGCCGGCCGCTTTCCAGGCGCTCGCGACCTCGACCAGTTCTGGCACAACCTGGCCGAAGGCGTTGAGTCGATCACCCGCCTGTCAGATCAGGAGATCCTGGAATCCGGCGTGCCTCCGTCCTGGCTCACCAACCCGAGCTATGTGAAGGCCGCGCCGATTCTGGAGGAGCCGGGCCACTTCGACGCGGGGTTCTTCGGCTTCTCGCCGATGGAAGCCAAGACCATGGATCCGCAGCATCGGCTGTTGTTGGAGCTGGCCTATGAGGCCCTCGAGCATGCCGGTCACGACCCGGATCGGTTTCACGGGCGCATCGGCGTATTCACCGGCGCTGCCCTCAACACGTATTTCACGAACGTCGGGCTGAGCAGCCGCTTGGCCGAGGAATACATCCCCACGCTCATCGGCAACGACAAGGATTTCCTGAGCACCCGGGTGTCATACAAACTGAACCTGAAGGGACCGAGCATCACCGTTCAGACCGCCTGCTCGACCTCCAGTGTCGCCGTCCACCTGGCCCGGCAGAGCCTCCTGAGTGAAGAGACGGATATGGCTCTCGCCGGGGCCGTGTCGGTGCGGGTTCCCCACCGCGCCGGCTACTTTTGTGACGGTGGCGGAGTGGTTTCGCCGGACGGGCACGTCCGGGCGTTTGACGCCAGGGCCAACGGCACCGTGTTCGGGAGCGGCGGCGGCATCCTGGTGCTGCGGCGGCTGGCGGACGCGGTCTCGGACGGCGACACCATTCATGCCGTGATCAAGGGATCGGCCGTGAACAATGACGGCTCGGCCAAGGCCGGGTACACGGCGCCCAGCGTCAACAGCCAGGCGGACGCCGTGATCGAGGCGTTGGCCAACGCCGGTGTCGAGGCCGACGGCATCAGCTACATCGAAGCCCACGGATCGGGAACGCCCGTGGGGGACCCCATCGAGGTCAGGGCCTTGACCAAGGCGTTCCGCACGTTTACGCCGCGCGCGGGCTACTGCGCCATCGGTTCGGTAAAGACCAATGTGGGGCACCTCGACGCGGCGGCCGCCGTCGCCGGGATCATCAAGACGGTCCTGGCCCTCGAGCACCGACAACTTCCGCCCAGTCTCCACTTCACGGAGGCGAATCCCGAGATCGATTTGCCGAGCACCCCGTTCTACGTCAACGCACAGCTGCGGGAATGGGTCAGCGACGGTCCCAGACGAGCCGGCGTGATGTCCACCGGCATGGGTGGGACGAATGCGCATCTCGTCCTCGAGGAAGCGCCGGAACCGGCCGCGTCGGGGCAGGGCGACCCGCCGTACTTGCTGATCCTGTCGGCGAAGACGGAAACGGCTCTCGACCGGGCGACGGATCGCCTGCGGCAGTTCCTGAGCGGGCGCGACTCCGTGAACATGAGTGACGTCGCGCACACCTTACGCGTCGGACGAAAGGCGTTCCCGCACCGACGCTATCTGGTTTGCGCCGACCGCGAAGACGCCATGACCGCCCTCGGCGACACCAGCTCCAAGCGAGTCGTGTCCGGCCGAACGGACGACGCGCGACGTCCACTGATGCTGTTGCTACCAGGAATTGGCGATCACTACCCGGGCATGGCCTACGAGCTCTACGAAACGTGGCCCGTGTTCACACAAGAAGTCGATCGCTGCGCCCAGATTCTCGAGGCGTACCTGGGGATCGATATCCGCAGCGTCATGTATCCGAAGAGCCGTGGCTGGCAGCGCAAGGGCAAGGCGAAAGGGATTGACCTGAAGAAGATGCTCGGTCGCGGCACCGACGCAGCAGAGGATGAAGACGCCAGGAATCTGAATCAGACCCTGCTCGCGCAGCCGGCGTTGTTCACGATCGAATACGCCATGACTCGCCTCTGGCAATCGTTGGGCGTGACCCCCGACGCCATAGTCGGTCACAGCATGGGCGAGTACGTGGCGGCGTGCCTCGCCGGCGTGATGTCGCTGGACGATGCGTTGCGGCTGATCGCGACGCGCGCCAGGCTGGTCAACGAGTTGCCGCAGGGAGCCATGCTCGCGGTCACGCTGCCGGAAGATGAATTGCTTCCGCTCCTCCCCGAGGGCCTGTCCATCTCGCTGATCAACGGCCCCCGGCTGTGCGTGGTGGCCGGTCCGGTTGCTGCCGTGGCTGCGTTCGAGAAGCTGCTGAACGACAAGAGCATCATCTGTCGGCACGTTCAGAATGCCCACGCGTTTCACTCGCGAATGCTCGACCCGATCGTGGAGGCGTTTGAGGGCGAGGTGAGGAAGGTGCGACTGAAAGAGCCCACCATTCCGTACATCTCCAACGTCACCGGGACGTGGATTGCGCCGCGCGAGGCTACCAGTCCCGCCTATTGGGCCACACACGCGACTCGCACGGCCAGGTTCAGCGATGCCTTGCGCGAGCTGTGGCAATTCAAGAATCCCGTGCTCCTCGAGGCCGGGCCCGGCCGCACTCTGGGCGTGCTGGCGATGCAGCACCCGGACCGCCGCAATGGCGGAGACGCTGTGGCGGTGTCTTCCCTCCGGCATGATTACGAGAACCAGTCGGATGTCGAGTTTCTGTGGCACGGCATCGGCAGGGTGTGGCTGTCGGGAGCTGAGATCAAGTGGGACAACATTCCGTCCGCGGGGCGGCGGCGCCGAGTGCCGTTGCCGACCTACCCGTTTGAACGGCAGCGCTACTGGATCGAGGCGAAGTCGGGGAGCTCCCACCGATCGGAGCAACCGGATCCCCGCGCCGAACCCTCCGGCCTGGACGACTGGTTTCACGTTCCCACGTGGGAAAGGACGCCGTTTCCGAGCGAGATTCGTCCTTCGTTCCGGCAGCGGGATGCGTTCTGGTTGATCATCGCGGATCGGTACGGCGGAGGACGCCGCCTGAAAGCCAAACTCGACGACCTGCACCTGGCAACCGGATTCGTTTGCTTCGGTGAGCAGTTCGTCCAGCGGGCGGACGGGTCGTTCGAGCTGAATCCGGGACGTGCCGACGATTACCTGAAGTTGTTTCGCGAGCTTCAGGACCGAGCGGCAGGCTCCATCAACATCGTCCATCTGGGAAGCGTCACACGGGACGATGCGGAGACGGGTCGTTCCCTGCCTGCCACCAACCAGGATTTTGGGTTCTACAGCCTGCTCCACATGGCCCAGGCAGTCGGCGAGCTCAACGTTTCCGTACCGATCACCGTCGGCATCATTTCCAACCGGCTGCACGAAGTGACGGGTGAGGAGCGTCTCGATCCCGAAATGGCGACCGTCTTGGGGCCGTGCGGAGTCATTCCCAAAGAATTCCCAAACGTGGACTGCTTCAACGTCGATTTGGCGGACGGCCCGGCAATTGACGACCTGTCCGACGACATGGTCGTCGCACTGCTTGCCGAGTTTGCCGAACCACACCACAACCGGGTGGTTGCCTATCGGGGGCGGTATCGGTGGGAACGAAGGTACGAGCAAGTCAAGTTACCGCCGAGCGAACCGGCTGCCATCAGGCGCTTGAGGCAGGGCGGGGTGTATCTGATCACGGGCGGAACCGGCGGAATCGGGTTGGCGCTCGCCACGTATCTCGCTGGAGTGTGTCGGCCCACGCTCGTGCTGACCAAGAAGACTCCGTTTCCCGACAAGTCGACGTGGCGGGACCTGCTGGCCGCAAGTGATACGCCGCCGCGTGTCAGCAAAACGATTCACGCGCTCTTGGAAATCGAAAAGCTGGGCGCGCACGTCGAGATCGTGGTGGCCGAAGCGTCCGACAGAGAACAGATGCGCAGAGTAGTCGACGGGGCAGTGGAGCGATTCGGCGCAATCCACGGCGCCATCCACGCGGCAGGGATCGTCAGGGCGTGCTTGATACAAGCCAAGACGAGAGAAACCTCCGAGAGCGTGCTGGCTCCCAAGGTATACGGCACCATGATCCTGTTCGATCTCTTGAAGAAGACGACGCCGGACTTCCTCGTCTTGTTCTCATCGATCACCACGGTCAGTACCCCGTATGCGGAGTCCGACTACAGCGCCGCGAACTCGTTTCTCGACGCGTTCACGTACTTTGCCAATGCCCAGGGACGGTTGCACACGCTCACCATCAACTGGCCGGGTTGGAAGGAAGTCGGGCAATTGGCCGAGTTGGAGGCGCTGCCAGGGGTGGAGGGCTGGAAACAAGCCGCTCTCGAACGGGCGATCGCTACCAAGGACGGAGTGGAGGCGTTCAAGCGAGCCTTGAACTCGGACCTGAAGCAGGTGATCGTCAGCCCGGAGAGCCTCGAGCACGTGCTGGCGCAGTCGCGGGTGCCCTTTGACCCCACGATGTACCTCCCGCGGATGCAGGACGGCCGCGGTGCATCGCCTCGATCCGGGAGCCCCGGGGAGGGAGGCGGGCGGCCGGCCAATGACGTCGAGGCAGCCTTGGGTGACATCTGGAGCAGTGTGTTCGGCATCGAGCACATCGACATTCACGCGCAGTTCGCCGATCTGGGTGGACACTCCCTCTTGGCGATGCAGATCGTGTCCAGAATCAGGTCGTTGTATCAGATCAATTTTACGCT
>Ga0137370_10000405_pt1 | contig 16227 bp, 14 predicted proteins | sample SagtaG_11_FD_104920 | JGI IMG/M metagenome (GOLD analysis project Ga0137370, IMG submission 104920) | Vadose zone soil microbial communities from Sagehorn Ranch, Mendocino, California, USA - Sage1_R_20_16 metaG | ecosystem: Environmental > Terrestrial > Soil > Vadose zone | place: USA... | reverse complement strand
CGCTGGCGCAGCTGCCGCACCGACTCGTGCGCAAGGCGCTCGTCGAGCTCGGGTTGACCGAACAGGATCACCTGCGCGAGCTTGCGTTTCTCGGTCTCGAGGTTGGTCAGCAGTCGCAGCGTTTCGAGCGAGTCGAGCGGCATCGCCTGCGCCTCGTCCAGGCACACGACCACGCGTTTTTTCCGGCGGGCGAAATCGAGCAGCGCCAGGTTCAACGCCTTCAGCAAGTGATGCTGGTCAAGCCCGCCGTCCAGCACCACGCCCAGTTCCTCGGCCAGCGCGAGCAGCAGCGTCCTCGGCTCGAGATTGGGATTGGGAACGTAGGCGCTCGCCCAGCCGTCGTCGAGCGTGGCGAGGAACTTGCGGCAAAGAAGGGTCTTGCCGGTACCGACTTCACCGGTGATCTTGATGAAACCCTCTCCGTTGGCGACGGCAACGATCAGCGTGTTCAGCGCTTCCTGGCTGCTGGCGCACGCGTAGAAGAAGCTCGTGTCGGGAGTGATCCAGAACGGCGGCTCGCGCAGCCCGAAATGGGAGAGGTAGAGCATCGTCTTATTTGTTCTCCCCGGGCACAGGGGGTCCGAAGTTCATGATCCGCTCGCGCGACTGGCGAATGTCGCCATTCGAGTCATAGTCTCCCTGAATCACCGTCGGTTTGATCAGGATCACCAGCTCCTTCTTCACCGAAGTCCTGCTCCGGCTGCGAAACAGGGTTCCGACCCCCGGTACGTCCTGGACACCGGGAATGCCCGAACGCTCGTCATCCACGCCGACTTTCATGAGGCCGCCGATGGCGACAATGTTGCCGTCGACGACCTTGACGATGCTGTCGGTTTCGCTCACCGTGCTGCGCGCAAGGGGAAGTATCACGCTCCCGCCGAAAATCGTGCCCAGGTCGATCGATCTGTTGTCCTGCTGCACGTCGCTCACGGACGGATGGACGTGAAGGATGATGTTCGAGCCTTCGTCGATCTGCGGCGTCACATCCAGGGCGACGCCGGAGAAAAACGGCCTCAAGGTCAGCGTCGGGAACGTGGTCGACGCGCCCGCGGTGATCACTCCCGTCCCCGTGGACGATCCGCCCGCAATATTGGTGAGGAAAAACTCGTCGGTGCCGACCTTGAGGACCGCCTTCTGGTTGTTCATGGTGGCGATGCGCGGACTGGACAGGACCTGGACCAGGCCCTGCGTCTCGAGAAACTGCAGGAGGGCCGCAAAATTTTTTGTCTGGAACGCGAGTCCGAGCAGAGAGCCGCCGGGGGTGCCGGAAAGCAGGGTACCGGTCGTTCCGCTCGTCGCCAAGCTCGCCCCGGCAAGGTTGGCGGCAATCGCACCCGCGGAGCTCGGCGACCCCGAGGCCGACGAAAGAGGCCCGGTGGTCCCAAGCGTGGTATTCGGATTCAATTGGCCCCCTCCCGCCTTGCGATTCGTGGAGAACAGTGCCCAATTGACCCCCGCCTGGAATTGCTCGCTCAGGGTGACTTCGATGATTTTCGCTTCGAGCATTACTTGCCGCTCGACCGAGGCGCGGATCGCTCTGAGGTAGGCCTCGACGTTGCGCAATTCCGGGGGCATGGCGCGCACCACGACCACGCCCGCCTGCGGGTTCACCACCACGCTGCGTCCGTCCGCGGCCCCGACGATCGTCTGCAGAGTCTGTTTGAGATCCTCCCAAAAATCGCTTCTTGTCTGCGTTTGGATGCGGCTGCTGTCGAGCACCCCGGGGAGCACTCCGGGGCCGGCCGCGGTCGGGGCCGTTCCGGGGGCTCCCGCTGCACCGGTGCCCGGAGTGTCGGTGACTGAACCGGAGGTGACGCGTATGTCGCTCCGGCCGCTTCGCTGGCCGATCAGATAATTGACGCGGAACACCCGCGTCTGAATGCCTGCGGGCTGGACATAGATCCGGGTCCCGTCGACCCTGTATTCGTAGCCGTAGATCTCGCGAATCGACTGCAGGGCCTCCTGGACGCTGACGTCCTTGAGGTTGACCGAAATCGCGCCCGCCACGTCCGGATGCACCAGCATGCTGTAGCGCGTGCCCGAAACGATGGACATGAACACCTGCTTTGCCGGCGCGCCGCTGACGGCGAGATCGAAACGCGGCTCGATCGGCTGCCCCGGCACCGCGGGGATTTCCATGCTCAGAGGAGGCAGCAGCGCCTCCTGCACCCGCAAGGCGTCCGCCGGTGTCCGCTTCGTATCGAAGGCGCGGCTGAGTTCGTCGGAGATCCCGCTGTCCACGTTGAACGGCCCATGAGTCGGGGTGCAGCCGACGAGCAAGAACGACAGCGCAATGAAAGCTCTCTTTTTCATTTCCGATCTCCCTCTTCAGTGCCGGTCGGCATCGGCCGTGTTCCTGGCCTGCCCAGGGCTTTCTGGGCCTCGGGATAAAGCTTCAATACCGTTGTCGCGCGTGCGCTTTGCAGCGTGGCCTCCGACACGGTCAACTCGACCAGCGTCGCGTCGCGGAATTTCTCGCCGAGGCGCACCTGCTGCCCATCGATCACCGCGTACCTGCGGTTGCGGGCGAATAGGATCGACTGCAACACCGGCCCGGCGGCGGCGCGCGCGCCGTCCGAGGATTCGGCGGCTGCGTTTGGCGGCCGCATTGGATCGCCGAGGCTCTGGCCTGTGGCCTTTCCGACGACGAGCCCCAACGCCAAGGCGGCGAAGATCGCCCTCATCAAACCACCAGCCAGTTCTTTTCTAGACTCAGCGTGTATACCGCGAGCTTCATCGTCACCTCCGGATAGACATCCACCGTCAGGTCGATCTTGGTCCAGTACATCCGCAGCGGCAGTTTCTCCAATTCACCGATGTAGTTGAGCAGATCGAGGTAGCCGCCTTTCACGGCAATCTCGACGCCATGGCGAAAGATCTGGCGCGCCGGGGGCTTGGCCACGGCGCCGCTTTGCGCTTCGCCCATGGCGGCGACCGGCAAAGTCTTCAGGCTTATCATCTCCAAGCGGCGGTTGCGTGTAAGGATATCCTCCAGCAAACTGGCGATCCTGTCCGGAGGCACCAGCCTCCCCTGCTTTTCCTGGACGCGTCTTTCGTATTCGGCGAACTGTTGCTTTAGCTGCTCCAGGTTTTTGCGATTCGCTGCATCGGGATCTTCCCTGCGTACACTCACCGCAGTCTGGATCTGCCCCTGGAACAGGTTTGCCTCGGATTGCATCTGCGTGATCTCGCTGGAGATCCTCCGCTGCTTAGCAATAAGGGGGGATATCAGCGTAGTGTTGAGCAAGGCCACCAGCACAAATGCTGCGGCAAAGAAGATCAGCGCCCGCTCCCGCAAATTGGCGTTGTCTATTTTTTCGGCGTAGCGCATCCACCACTGTTTCATGGACGCTCCGGTTTGTCGCCGCCCTTGGCGGTACTCAGGGCGAATTCGATGTAGCGTTGCGGCAGGGAGGCCGACACGGATGAATCGGATTTTGTCGCCGCCGCGGACGGCTCTTCCACCCGCCTGAGGCTCAGCTCTGCCACGACATGCCCGCGCATCGCCGCTTCCCGGTTGAGCTGGCGGATATACTGCGGCACCAAGTCGGCCTGCAACACCCGTCCTCGGATCGATAGCTCGTCACCCACTCCATTCACCGTAAAGCCGGTCAGCCACAATCCGCTTGTCCGCTGCCGCGCCAAGGCCACCAGGAACTTGGAATAACCCTCGCTATTGCCCAAACTGCCGCCCTCGAGGATGCTCAATACCTCCTGCTCCGCCTTGATCATGCCTTCGAAACGGCTGATCTCGTCTTCCAGCAGTTTGCTGCGACCGCGGGCGCCGCCGCCCTTGAGCATTTGTTGCTGAACCTGCTCGCGCAGCGCGACGGTCTCGATTCTCTGCTGCTCGAGGCGGCTGGACTGAAATAGCAGAAAGCCATAGGACAGCAGCAGTGCGATCGCGATGATGCCCATCCCCTGGAGCATCGTCCTCGCGGAAAAGTATTTCTTCTGCTTCAGAAACAGCGGATTGAACAGATTGATCTGCTGGCTCATAACACGGCGGTCTCGTTACGCAAGGCGCCGCCCATCAGGTAGAACAGGCTGCTTTGCAATTCCGGATTCATACCCCCTTCGGGAAATCCGAGTACGTCCTGGAGGTCTACCTGCTGAACCGGCATGCCCAGCGCATCGGCAAGGTAAGTGGCGAGGCCGCTTTCTGCGGGTCCGGGTCCGAGCAACAAACGCGACAGAGTTATCCAGGTGAACTGGCGCTCGAAGTGATCGAAGGTGCGCTGCAACTCCAGCTGGATACGCCCATACAGTTCCAATTCATTGGGTTGCTCTCGCGCACCTTCGGCAACCTCCTCGGCGGAAATATCCAGGCGGCGTGCCAGAACAAGCTCGGATTGGTAATTGATGCTGAGCAAGCCGCCCGCGTCCCCGAAATGCAGCATGGCCACGCCGCGATCCGAGTCCTGGTAGAGCGCGGCGATATTTCTTTGAGCCGTTTCCTGAATGTCTATTACCGACAGCGGCACCTTTGCCTCGTCGAAACGCTTGACGCACGACTGAATGGTCTCGTTGCGTGCCGCCACTACGTACATGGAGTGATTGCGCGGCGGCGCGTCCTTCTGCACCGGGATGTCAAGAAGATCCACCGTTGCGTCATCGACGTGATAGTCGAGCTGATCCTTGATGCGCCAGCGGATCGCCGTCTTCAATTCCTCGCGCGGCACATTGGGAGAGTCCACCAGCAGCAGTTGGTAGTCCTTCGGCTTGAGTAGGGTGGCGCACCGGTAGCGCTCCAGGGCGAAATCCTGCGCAATACCCTCCAGCGCCGCGTTTCCCTCGAGCGGATGGACGGAATACTGCAGCACTTCAGCGCGCCCGGGCGAGTCAGAGCGGCCGTGGACGAGGCTGATCCGGTCGTCTTCGACCTCGATCACCACCCACCCCGGCTCCTTTTTCGTCTTGTTGAACCATCGCATGACGAATTACGGCCTTATTCTAAAAAGAACTTGAAGTTAAAGAAATAAGGCATTGTTGTCAATGATTTTTTCTGGAAGAGCTGCACCTTGAGATCGGCTACCCGATCTCTCGACACAGTTCCAACCGCGATACCTACGCAATTCGGCTTGACAATTCAATTGAATTCATCAGCTTAGATTCAAATGACTCAGCGCTAATAGTTCTCCCGCTGGTAAATGAACTGCTTGGACGGGTTGTTGTAGATACCGAAGTTCGCCCGCGCCATCGGGTCGTCATCGTATGCCGTGTTGGCGTTGCCGTCGTCGTCGGAACTGTTCCATCGACCAAGGAGGTACGAAAGCGGCGCAGCCGAGGCTGCGGTTTGCGTGCCCGCTCCAACTGACGCGCAGTAGTTGCCAGCGGCACTGCTTGCGCTCAGGCGTACTCGCAGATCGACGCTGCCATTCTTGCCTGAGCCCGGTGCAGCCAGCGTCGGGTTCGCCTTCCCGCTCGCGAAGGTGATCGCGGCGCCTGGGAACGCCGTCTTACAAGGGGTCGCGGGAGCGAGGTTCTGCGTGTAATTGCTCATCACGATGTTGTTTTGCGAGAGAGTGGTACAGCTATCGTTGTTGCTAACCAGAAAGCCCGTGCCGTTCCAGTACTCGATTTGCATCGGCACCACCAGCGCCAGGCGTTCCGAGCCGAGCGCGTTCTTCAGCCGCAGTTGGCCGAAACGGACTTCAGTGGTTGCACCGACGGTCTTGTGATCGTTGCCGCCGACTCCATCCACGTCCTGATCGAGCGTCCCCATCGCCACGAGGTCCGCATCCACCGGGGCGATGCCGAACTGCACAGCAGTGTAGGGCCCCCCTACAGTCAGGGGGTCATCCGCAGTGAGCGGGGCGGCGCGCAAGATGGTCAGCGTGCCCGTAATCGCGGCGGAACCGCTGCTCCAGCTACCCACCGTGGTCAGAGCCGAAACCCGAGTCGTCAGGTTGGTGGCACCGTTCTTGGCACCGAAAGAAAAGGACGCGGGTGCATTCGGGTCGAGCTTGCCCAACGTGCCCTTGTAGTTGGTGGTGATGCCAATGGGAAATTGATGCGCCTCCAAGGTCAACGTCAGCCCGATCCCCTCGCCCATGTAAGTGAAGGTCGACGCGCAGCTCAGTGCGACACGGTTGGTTATGGCGCTCGCCGACAACGTGAAATGGTCGGGGATAAAACGGCCAACCGTTATGGTGCCGGTCGAAGGGACGGTTCTGTTCACAAGCGGGGTGTCCCCGACGGGGTTGTCCACGTTGGCGTAGGTTTGATCCTCGAGCTGGAGCGTGAACACCCCTGCCTCGGTATAGCTTGCGGTGTCGGATCTCCTCGTCCCCGCCCCGCTCCAGGCGCCAACCACGAGGGTCAGGGTACCGGTTGCGCAACTCGCCGGCGGCGCGACACAGGACGGGCTGCCCGTTACCAGCGTCGGGGTGCCGTCATAGTTGGTCGCGGTCGTCGCGCCATCGGCGAGAAACGCCTGCGCGCTCAAGGTGAAAGGCCTGCCCGCGTTGTGCACGAAGCCGCCGGTCGCGCCCGTGTTGTTGAGCACACGAGGGATTCCCGCCGTCAGCGGATCGTTATCGGTGGCTGAAATGGTGATGCTCGCCGGACGAATCGCGAAATTGTCCGTCGAGCACGTGGTGACGGTAGGCGAGCTGGTGGGATATTTGATCCGCACCTTGGCGTTGCGGTAGACGTTTACGACCGCGTTGGGTGAACTCAGGGGATGCCGCCCGGCGTCGCCCACGACGAAGGTCTGGTTGGTGAACGCGGTGATGAGCGGCAATCCGCTGCAGGCGCCGCCGCTCGTGTTGTCCACCACGTCCACGGCGACCGCCCCTGTGAACCCCGTCAAAACCGCATTCGCAGCGTCCAGCGCGACGATATCGAGCGAGAAGTTCAGCCCCCCGATCTTGGTGAAGATCTTTCCGGTGGTCGCGCTGGCGCCCGGCTCGACCACGTTGAAGCTGGCCGGCGTGACCACCACGACCTTTTTCTCCGCGACCGCGAATTCGCCCAGGGCGGTGATGCCGGTAGCCTGCGTGGTGGTCCCGGTGCGGGTCCCTACCGTCGTGGTATTCCAGGCGGCGCCGCTCCAGCGCTCGGTTTCGAAATTCGCAGTATTGGCGCCTCCGTCCACGTCGCCCACGACGAAGGTGAACGTCGAGGAAAAATTGGTAAAGGCGGGCAGCGCCGTGCCTGTCACGCCCGTCGTCGTGAGCGACCACCAGCGATTCACGCTCTTGGCGCTATCCAGCCCGGAAGTCGCGATCTGCGCATGATCGCCCGTGCTCGCCGTCGCAATCAGGCTCCCGCCGCCCGCAGCGACGCCGGTGAAACTGAGACTCGCAGGGGCATAGGCTAGGGCCGGGGCGCTCGCGCCGTCGCTGCCGACCTCGAAAGTCACAGTCGGACTCCCCGCGGCGGCAAACTTTTGCAGACGCCCGGCGACCCACCCCGTTCCGCTGCCTGCGCCCGACACCGTGCTGCCGGAGGGGATGATGACCTCGTTCGCGCCGGTGACGATGCGCCCGGTCGTGAAGGTCAGCTGAGTCGAGACGGTGACGTCGTTGCTGATCGTCAGTTTCTGGTTTGCGGCGGCGGCCGTGTTGGCCATCGTCAATCTGGAGAATGTCGTTGCGCCGGTGAGCGTTTGCGCCGCGCTGCCGTTGAAGGTGAATATCCCGGTCCCCGAATTGAACGTTCCGCTGTTGGAGAAGTTGCCGCCGAGGTTGACCACGGGATTGTTGGTGGTTCCGGCATAAGTCACCCCTGCCGACAGCGTGTAATTCCCGGCGACGGTGGTGGTGCCCGCGGCCAGGGTCTTGATGCCGCTCCCGCTCATGATCAGGTTGCCGTAGGTCTCCGCCGTTGCCGCCTGATCCGCGCCCGCGTAATCGACGGTGCTGGTCGCATTGAAAGTCTTGGTGCCGCCTCCGGATACCGTGACCATGGTGCTGGTGCCCGTGAGATTGAATCGCCCGCCGGCTGCCACAGAAAAACTCTTGGCTGAGGCGAGCGTGATGGGAAATGCGCCGTTATTGAGGACGCCGTTTGCAGCGACCGTGAGATTGCCGAGAAGATTGGTCGCGGTGAACGCCATGCCCAGCGTCACCCCGGCGGTATTGCTCGCCGTGACGTTGCCGAAAATGGCGTTGGCGCTCGTGGGGAGCGTTTGAGCGACCGACCCGGCGAAATTCCAGGTCATTCCAACCAGCGATGTAATGCTTCCAAAGCCGGTGAAAGGGGTCGCCGCGCCGCTCATGCTGATCGTCATGGTCGAGCCGGCCGCGAACGTAAGGGCCCGGTTGTTGAGATCGACGGTGCTCAAATTCCAGGTTCCGGAGCCCGCCCACTGCGATGGCAAGCGGGTGAACACTGCCGCCAGGTTGCCCTGGCCAAAATCGATGGTGCCGTCGTTGGTGACGTCGGTTCCGGCCCCCTTGTTCAAGTTCAGTGTCTTGTTGGTGTTATCTCCGCGCAGCACCCCTCCGGCGTTGATCGCGAGGTCGTTGACACGGTTGGTATCGACGTTGAGGACCACCGTCGCGCCGCTCGGGATTACGATGCTGTCGCCGTCCGCGGGCGGGCCGCCGCCGCAGCCCGTCCAGGTCGCGGCGGTGCCCCAGTTGTTCGTCCCGGCGACGGCGGTGCAGGTGGCGCCGTGCGCCGTCCCGCCCCAAGCGAGCAGCATGAAACCGGCGCATGCCCAGAGGCGCGCCAGCCGCGGCAACGCTCCCTGGACGCGGCGGCATTTTCCGCTCAAACCAAGGGGAGCAGCGTCCGCGCAATAGCGGAAAAAAGTCACGATCGGAAAAAACATCTTGGCCCTGTTCCTCGCTCCCGAAATCCATATCTTTTCAAGCAAGATTCAGTCCAAAATACGAGCGCATCCACGGCGTTTCCATGACGGCAATCTCCCGTGATATCACTGCCGCCCCTTGCCAAGTCCTGCGCAAGCCATCAATTGCTCCCCACGGTAACGCGCAGTTCCCGCTCGACGTAGGTGGCGTCGGCGGCGCCCGGGCAAGCCGCGCGGTTGCACGCGGTCACGGTGATGTTGTAGATACTGATCGGCGGCACGGTGACCACTTCGGCATGCGAGGTCCCGCTGCAGCTGACGTTCACGGTGTAGCCGCTTAGCGGGAACGAAGTCGACGGCGGCGTAGCGGGAGCCGCGCCGATTGCGGGAGTGCAATCGTTCGCCGCCACCAGGCCCCCGGTGGTCAAAGTCCGGTAAGCACCGAATTCGATCCCGGCGCGCGCCGCCTGGTAGGCCTGCACGCCCTGGATATCGAACGCGGCGGAGCGCTGCTGCGTGGTCGAAAGCGTGACCATCACCACCCCAAGGCCGGCGAGCACCACCAGGATGAATATGGCCGCGATCGCGGCAAAGCCGGCGTTACGGAACATTGCTGACATGAACTTCGTGGTACAGGCTGACGGTTTCCCCGCCGCGCGTGATCGACAGCTGGATCGACACGATGCCGTGATTCTGCGTGAGGACCAATTGGTCATACTGGATATTGCAGGCCGTGACGTTGCCCGCCAGCACGCCGGAGCTGCCCACTGGCGGCGCTGGCTGAGCCAAGGCGATCGCATAGCCTGAGATGCGTTCCAGCATGCCGGTGCCGTTCCCGTTAGCATCGGGCCCAGCCGGCGCGCAACGATACGTGACCGGACCGCTCACGACATGGAAACGGTTGCCGGGAGATTGGAGCGGGAACTGCATATTGAGAGCAATACCACCCGGGTTGCGGAAGCGTATTTTGGTCGCGTTGGGAAGGCTCCCGCCAGCCGTAGTGCCTAACCTGACGACATTGTTTCCCATGAAAGTTGCGGAGTTGTAGGTGTAAGCATTGCTCTCCGTTTGTGCGGCAGCAGCAAACAGGTTGTGCACGACCAGAAGATCGCCATCGGCCACGGTCTGGCCGGTGAGCGCACTCATTGGACCCAGCGTGTCGAAGCTCGTATCGGTGGTCGAAAAAAGCAACTCATCGCCGGCGGAAACGTTGTCCCTCTGGGCGCGATAGCGGCCGCCGGTCTTGGTGAGCAGCAGCTCCAAGTGGACCGGCGTTCCCGCCGAGGGCGTGACCCGAATGCTGTTCGGGAGCGCGCTACGAATATCCCGCGCCATGCGCCGCAAGGCGGTGTCGGCGACGTCGCTCAGCTCGCCGCGGCGCGCCGTGTCGACATAGGCCCGCACCGGGTCGCGCATGAACAAGGCGACCACCGCGGCGATAATGCCGATGATCGCCATCACCGCAACGAGTTCGACCAAAGTAAATCCCACACGGCTGCGTGCCGGTCTGGATTGGGTCGCAGCGATCCGGATCGGCATCGGTTTCTCAGTAATCGAGCTTATAGCCCTGCAATGCCACGCCCGAACCCGGCCCGCTTACGGTGACCGTGATCAGCTTGGAAGCCGCTGCAGGGACGGTGGACAGCGCAGTCGGAACGACCGTCACCGCTACACTGTAGGCGGCGAGGCCGGCGATGGCCGTGCCGTCGATCGTGAAGATTCCGGTCGTCGCGAAAGTGTCGTAGTCGCTCACGTCGTCGAATTGCGCGCGGTTGGCTTGAGTCGGTGCGCAAGGTGAACATCCACCCCCTGGGTCGGCGAACGGCATCAACAGAATTTCGTCCATAAGCGACTCCGCGATCGCGATGGCCTGCTTGTTGACCACCGGGTTGACGCTGCCTACCACGGCCGTGTTGAACACCAGGAGGACGCCGGTCAAGGCGATCGCTATCACCACGATCAAGAGGATCAACTCCGGCAGCGAGAACCCGCGGCTGCGCGCCGGTTTATTTGTGCACATAGCCCGTTTCCTGCTCGACAAAGAAGGGATACGAGCCGCTGCCGCTGATCGTTACCGTCAGAAGCCCCGCAAAACTGGGCCGGCCTTGCGGATCGAAAGTGAACGACGCCGTAACCGGGTTCGTGGCAAGAGCCACGCCCGCCGGCGCGAGGCTGTCGAAGTTGCCCGCCCCCGAGGGGGAGGCAATCGGTACAGTCCCAGCGCATGGGTTGGCGGCGCAAATCGTGAGCGAGACCGTGTTGGGGGGCGTGTTGAACGTGACTGTCGCGGTCCGGCGCTGCGCGATCGCCACTTTCCGGGCATAAGCTACCTGCGCCTGGGCGAGATCCGCGTACCCGGCGGTATCCATGCCGCCGCGGTCGAAGAACGCAGTGGCGCTTACCGCCAAGATCCCGAGGATAAGGATTACAGCGATCAGCTCGGCCAGGCTGAAGCCGGATTGCAGCGACTGGAAAGTGAATCTCATTTCAAGAACCCGTCGGCTCCAAAAGAAAGGGGAATAGCGAAGCGGACTCGCCATTCCCCCTGGTTCACTTTTCTTATCTGCCTACCGGGCGCGCGTGCAACCCCGTCTAGACTTTCACTCGCACTTCCCGGCTCGGGACTCGTGGAGGCGTTCAGGCTGCAATTTCAAGGAATAATGAGGGCGATGTACGGCGCGGTCGCGCCACCAGTCGGGGCCGTCAACGTGCAAGATTTGGAAGTGCCAGTGACCGCCCCTTCGGTAATGGTATAGCCAGTGGGCATAGCACCCACACCGCCAGCGAGCGCTCCCCTAACGTCGGCGCATCCAGTAGCGTTGGTAACCGCAACACCGTCTGTCGCGCTCAGAGAACGGCGCGCGTAGTTCATGGACGACGCGGAACCCAGCGATCCGGCCACGCCCGCAACAGCGGCCGTGCGCGCGCTCGCGCTCAGGTCGAGAAACTGCGGAGCGGCGGTCACTGCCAGTATGCCCAGAATCAAAATGACGGCGATCAGTTCGATCAGGGTAAAACCGTTTGCTCGTTTCATCATCGAAGCCTCCACGTCCGTTAATATTTCTAAAATATATGCGAAAACAAACCAAGGACAACCTATCCTAAAGCAGGAATCAAGCCAAATTCCAAAATCGCCTCGACGCTTGCCGCCCCCCTGGTTTGCCGGCCCGGCCAGGCGTCTGATACACCACATCGGCCCGGATACTATCCCAATAAATGCAGAAAACCAAGTAGTTCAACAGACTTTCTCAAGGCAATTCTGAATAGGGTCACCGCACACGGATCATCACTCAGTCCAGCTCTTGAAACCAGTTGTACGGCTCGACCGCTGACAGTTCCATTCGGCCAACCCCTCGCATCGGATTGACCCGTCCGTTCTCGCCCGGCAGCGGACCGACGTCGATTCGGACCTGAAAACGAATCGCGGCCTGACCATCCTTTCCCGCTACGAAATGCCGTGTACGCGCCGGAACATAGACCAGCAGTTTGCCCCTTCCGTCGAAATACCACTTCCCGGGACCTAAATCGTCCGGCGGAGCCCCCGCGAACACACCCAGATAATTCTCCGGCCGCTCGGCCAACCAATTCATGGGATTTTCCGTTTCGAGCCCCTTGATGTCCTCCATGCGGCCGTGCACCAGCAACCCGGCGGCGCGTATCTGCAGCGCGCTTCTCAGCACCACCACCATCTGCTCCATCGCCGCCTTCTCGGCGCGCTCCTGATAGTAAAGCAGGCGATCGGCCAGCAGGGCCGCGAGCACCGCGATGACGAGAAGGACCGCAATCAGCTCGACCAGGGTAAACGCCCGCGCGGGCCGACTGAACACTCTCGCCGCCGCGCGCTTCACAGGGCCAAACGCTTACTTGCCGAGAGCAACACGGCCGAGGTTCCACATCGGCAGCAGGACCCCGAGCGCAAGGATGAGCACCAGTATCGCCAACGAGATGATCAGGATCGGTTCGATCTGCGAACTGAGCGCTTTCAGATCGTAATCGACCTCGCGTTCGTACATCTCGGCGACCTCGAGCATCAGCTCGTCCAGCGCGCCCGTCTCGTCGCCTACCGCGATCATCTGCAATACCACCGGGGTGAACACTCCGGCCGTGACGGCCGTGCGCAACACGCTCTCCCCTCTCTCGACACCGTCGCGCATCTGCTCGATTCGCTGGCCGATGTAGTCGTTGTCCACGACGTTCGCCACCGTGGACATCCCCTGCACGATAGGCACGCCGCTCTTGATGGACATCGCGAAACCGCGCGCGAAGCGCGCCAGAGTCGCCTTGAGCACGATCTTGCCCGAAATCGGTATGCGCAGCTTCGTCCGATCCCAGACATATTTGCCGCGGGGCGTCGCCACGAAGCTGCGAAAGCCGATGAACGCGGCAAAAGCGGCAGCCACGAACAAGGGCCAAAACTGCAGGGTGAAATCGGAGAACGCGATAAGAACCTTGGTGAGCAAAGGCAAGGGAGCATTGAAGCCCCTGTAGAGTTGTGCAAACACCGGAATCACGAAGATATTGACGATGACCAACGCCACGCCCATTGCCGCCACCACGAATGCCGGATAGCGCAATGCGGCCTTCACGCGATCGTGCATTTCCTTCTCGAATTCGAGATGGCGAGACAAGCGCAGGAACACCTCTTCCAGCAGGCCCGTCATCTCGCCCACCCGCACCAGGCTGACGTAAAAGTTGGAAAACACCTTCGGATGGCGCCACATGGCCGCGGATAGTTCGCGTCCGCTGTCCAGGCTTGTGCGCAGGTCCTGGAGCACGTTTCCCAGCGTCGGGTTTGTAGCGGATTCCTGCAGACCCGCCAACGCTCTCAGCATCGGCACGCCCGCCTTGAGCAGGGTGTACATCTGGCGCGAAAACAGCATCGTATCGGTGATCGTCACGCGTTCGGAAAAACGGGCGAATAGGCTGGACGCCGCTATTTTCATCGACGCCGCGGAAGCGCGGATCTCCACCGGCGTGATGCCGGTGTTGAGCAACTGGTCGGCGACCGCTCCGCTGTCGTCACCCTCCAGGCCGCCCGTGACCAATTCGCCGCGAGCGTTGCGGCCTTTATATGCGAAGTGCGCCATCAGTCCTCAGTCTGCGTTGCCAGCCGCAGCACCTCTGCGAGCGTCGTTTTGCCCTTGGTGGCTAATTGCAGCGCGCTGTCGCGCAGGGTTGCGCCGGCCATCTGCTGATACGCGCGCAGTCGGAATGGGGCGGTATCGCTTTCGCCGAGAGCCTCGACCAGCGGTTCGGTCATTTCCAGCAATTCGTAGACGCCCATACGGCCGGCATAGCCGGTCCCGTTGCAATGCGAACAGCCCCGGCCGTGCTTATAGCGCGCGCCGCCGTCCGAACCCGGCACTCCGTCGGCCGCCCAGCCGACCTCCGCAGGAGTGGGAGTGTACGGCTCGGCGCAGGATTCGCAAATGACACGCACCAACCGTTGCGCCAGCACCGCGTGCACCGAGGTCGCCACCATGTAGCTGGGAGCGCCCATATCGATAAGACGGATCGGAGTACTGGCCGCATCGTTGGTGTGCAAGGTCGACAGCACCAAGTGGCCGGTCAATGCCGCGCGCAAACCGATCTGCGCCGTTTCCTGGTCGCGCATCTCCCCTATGAGAATCACGTCCGGGTCCTGACGCAGCGCCGAGCGCAGCACGCGGGAGAAGGTCAATTCGATCTTGTCGTTGACCTGGACCTGGTTGATCCCGGGCAGGCGGTACTCGACCGGATCTTCGACGGTGATGACCTTCTTCTCGACGCCGCTGATCTCGGCAAGCGCGGCATAGAGAGTCGTGGTCTTGCCGCTGCCGGTCGGCCCCGTGACCAGAACCATGCCGTTGGGTCGCCGAATCACCTCGCGGAACTTGGACAGCATCTGCTCGGGCATGCCCAGCCTGTCCAGTCCGAGCAAGCCGCTCGATTGATTCAGCAAGCGCAGGACCACCGATTCGCCGTGCTGCACCGGCATGGTCGACATGCGCACGTCGATCTGCTGATCGCGCACTCTGATGTTGAATCGACCGTCCTGCGGCAGGCGCTTCTCGGAAATATCGAGGCCGCCCATGAGCTTCAACCGCTGCACCAGCGCCGGACCGATGCGCATATCCGCCTCGGTCTGCAGAAACAACACGCCGTCGATGCGAAAACGGATGTGCACCCGGCTTTCCTGCGGCTCGAAATGGATGTCCGAGGCGTTGACCTGGGTGGCATCCTCGAATACCGACTGCAGCAGCTTGACCACCGGCGCTTCCTCGGCACCCAGGGTGGCCGACAGCGTGCCGAAATCGATGTAAGTATCGCCGATGTCCTCCTCGAGCGCCTTGGCGAGCCCGCTGATTTCCTCGGTGCGCCGATAGACCCGGTCGATGGTCTGCAGCAACGGCAATTCGCCCACCACCGCCAGATCGATATCGCGCTTGAGCACGCGCGCGATGTCGTCGTACGCGAACAAATCGCTTGGGTCGCCCATGCCGACCAGGTAGCTTGTCTTGCGGTCTTCCAGTACCAGGGCTCGGTGGCGTCGCGCCTGCGCTTCCGGCAGGCGACGCGCCACGTCGGGCACTAGATTGAAAAATTTGAGGTTGATGTAGGGAATATTGAACTGCTTCGCGATCGCCTCCGAGATCTGCTCCTCGGTAACGAAGCCGTTTTCAACCAGAAGCTTGCCGATCTTGCGCCCGCCGCGCTTTTGCTGCTCCAGGACGAATTTCAGCTGTTCCTGCGAAATCAACTTTTGCGAGATCAGCAGATCGCCCAGACGAATTTTTTCAGGACGTGCCATCAGTTTTCCTATAGAAACTTCCAGCGCTTTCCCGGTAGGCGCATTTTATCCTCTTGAAGTGAAAATGACTTCTTTCCCTCCGACGCGAAAAAGACTGCGGTAAACCGACGATTTCCGAACCATGGGATCGCGTCCTAGCGCATCGGGTGCGCACCTTGTGCTTCCAACCTCGCCCGTGCGGCGGCAACCACGGCCTGCACCGCCCCCGTGTCCCGCTCCCTAAGGTCCGCCGCCGCCTGAAGCAGCCTGTCGATCTGATTGGGGTAAAGGCGCATGGCACGCTCGAGCAGATTCAGCGCGTCCGCCTCGCGCCCGTCCAGGGCCAGCAACAACACCTGGCGATAGACGACGTACGGCGTTGGGCTGAACCGCATCACCCGTTCGTGGAATATGATTTTCTCCTTCAGGTTGTTGCGATCGATGCCGACGACACTGCTTACCGGAAGGTCCATATAGGCGACCAGCAGGGAACGGCCCAGCTGTGCCAGCACCTGCTCGGTATAGGGGCGCAAGGATTCGGCTTGTTCCTGACGCACTCCCAGGCTCACATAAAGCCAGACCCACAGCTTCGAGTAGTCCTGCCAAGTCCTTACCAGAGTGACAGCGGAAAAAACGAGCAATGCGATCACGCTGAGAGGAAGCAATCTCTGCAGTCGCGGCGTGACCCAGCGACTTT
>Ga0137370_10000400_pt1 | contig 16301 bp, 14 predicted proteins | sample SagtaG_11_FD_104920 | JGI IMG/M metagenome (GOLD analysis project Ga0137370, IMG submission 104920) | Vadose zone soil microbial communities from Sagehorn Ranch, Mendocino, California, USA - Sage1_R_20_16 metaG | ecosystem: Environmental > Terrestrial > Soil > Vadose zone | place: USA... | reverse complement strand
CACACCGACGCGGAGCTCGACGCGGCGCTCGACGGCGAGCCGACCGCCGTGGGTGTGAACAGCCGCGACCTCGCTACGTTCACGATCGACCTCCCGCTCGCCGAGCGGCTCGTGGCCCGCGTGCCACCGGGCGTCGTCGTGGTGGCGGAGAGCGGCATCGAGGCCCGCGGCGACGTCGAGCGCTTCGCGGCGGCGGGGGCGGACCTCGTGCTGGTCGGGACATCCGTGGCCCGTACCGGAGACCCCGAGCGGTCAGTGCGCGCGTTGTGCGGCGTGCCGAGACAGGAGAGAGTCACGACGTGATCCGAGACACGCAGCGCGCCACGTTCGTCGAGCGCGCCGTCGACGGGCGGTTCGGTCCCTACGGTGGACGGTACGTTCCCGAGACGCTGATGGCGGCGCTCGAGGAGCTCGAGCGCGTCTACGCGCTGGCGCAGGCCGATGCCGCGTTCTGGACCGAGCTCGACGCGTTGTTGCGCGACTACGTAGGACGGCCGACGCCGCTCACGGAGGTGCCGCGGTTCTCGGCCGCAGTGGGCCCGGGCGTGCGGGTCGTCCTGAAGCGCGAGGACCTGAACCACACCGGGGCGCACAAGATCAACAACACGGTCGGCCAGGCGCTCCTCGCCCGCCGCATGGGCAAGCGCCGCATCATCGCGGAGACGGGAGCCGGACAGCACGGGGTGGCCACGGCGACCGTCTGCGCGCGGTTCGGACTCGACTGCGTGGTCTACATGGGCGAGGAAGACATGCGGCGCCAGCGGCTCAACGTGTACCGCATGGAGCTGATGGGGGCTCGCGTCGTCCCGGTGACCTCGGGGACGAAGACGCTCAAGGACGCCACCAACGAGGCCCTGCGCGACTGGGTCACGAACGTCACGGGCACGCACTATATCATCGGGTCGGTCGTGGGGCCCGATCCGTTTCCGCGCATCGTGCGGGACTTCCAGGCCGTGATCGGCCGCGAGGCGCGCGCCCAGGTGCTGGAGCGGTTCGGGCGGGGCCCGCGGACGGTGGTCGCCTGCGTGGGGGGCGGCTCGAACGCGATGGGCATCTTCTCCGCGTTCCTCGACGACCGCGACGTGCAGCTCGTGGGCGTGGAAGCCGCGGGGGAGGGGATCGCGACGGGGCGGCACGCGGCGTCGCTGGGGCACGGCCGCCCGGGGGTGTTCCATGGCAGCCTGAGCTACCTGTTGCAGAACGCCGACGGCCAGGTCCAGCCGGCGCACAGCGTCTCGGCGGGCCTCGACTACCCGGGGGTGGGGCCCGAGCACGCTTTTCTCAAGGACACCGGGCGCGTATTGTATCAGGCGGTGACGGACCGTGAGGCCCTGGACGCGTTCGCGGAGTTGTCCCGTCTGGAGGGGATCCTCCCGGCCCTCGAGAGCGCGCACGCGGTGGCCTGGGTGCGGAACGGCCGCGTGCGGTGGAGCGAGGGCGATATCGTGCTGATCAATCTGAGCGGGCGTGGCGATAAGGACGTCGCGATGGTCGCTGAGCTCACCGGGGCCACGCGCTGACGAACACGCCCGTTTCCGAGCTGGCGCTGCCGCCGTCTCAGGTCGAGGAGCTGATGCAGGTCCTCGTGAAGGGACTCCGCGCGACCCAGCTCTACCTCCCCAACAACCCCGTCTACCAGCGCGCCGTCGAGAACATCCGCGCCAGCTTCCGTCATATCTGGCAGGCGACGGACGATCTCCACCTGGACGTGGGCGAGACCGACTTCAAGTGGGAGGACACGGTCGTCTACAGCCAGGATCAGCGCAACGAGAGCATCGCCTGGACCCTCTACAAGGACGGCGTTCGCTCGGTCACGCTGCGTCCCGGCGTGGAGGACGCGGAGATCGTGCGGTTTCTCGCCGTCCTGCACAGGGCGAAGAACCTCGCCGCCGACGCGCCCGATGACCTGCTGACGCTGCTGTGGTCGGAGGACTTCCAGTTCATCGCCTACACATTCCGCGAGCTCGCGACGGAGAACGCCGCGCCGATCGAGGTGGGGGAGACGATTCCCTCCTCGCAGCCCGTGGACGTCCGCCACGTCGTCGAGGAGGAGGCGCCGCCCCGCCGCGAGGGGCTGGTGCGCCTCGAGGACTTCGACACCACGCTCTACTTCCTGGAGGAGCGCGAGGTCGAGTACCTGCGCAAGGAGGCGGAGCGCGAATATGCGCAGGACCTGCGACGCAACGTGCTGGCGATGCTGTTCGACCTGCTCGAGCTGCAGACCTACGGCACGGTGCGGGCCGAGCTGATCGGGATTGTGGAGAACTTCATCCCCTACCTGCTCGGCGCGGGTGACTTCCGCTCCGTCGCCTACATCCTGCGCGAAATCCGGATCGTGCTCGAGCGCGCGCGCGAGCTGATTCCCGAGCACCGCCAGACCCTCGCCGAGCTCCCGAGCCGGCTGTCGCAGCCCGACGCCCTCGCCCAGCTGCTGCAGTCGCTCGACGAAGCCACAGTGCATCCGACCGAGGAGGAGCTGAGCGAGACGTTCAGCGAGATGCGCCCCGAGGCGCTGCCCACGCTCATGGCGTGGATCCCGCGCCTGACCAACGAGCGCGTGCGCGACCTCATCGGCAACGCGGCCACGCGGCTCGCACAGGAACACGCCGGGGAGGTGCTGAAGGCGCTCGCGAGCCCGGACGCCGCCGCCCAGCTCGAGATGGTGCGGCTCGCCGGGCGGCTCAAGCTCCCCGGGGCCCCCGAGGGGATGGGACCGCTGCTCCAGTCTGAGGACCGCGCGCTCAAGCTGGCGGTCGTCGATGCCCTGACGCAGATCGCGAGCCCGTCCGCCCTGCGGCTGCTGGAGGGAGCCGTGGATGACAGCGATCGCGATGTGCGCATCGGTGCAGTGAAGTTCCTCGCCTCTCGCGGGCACCGGAACGCGTTCGCGCGGGTGGAGGGGGCCGTCACCAGCTCCAAGCTCAAGGACACCGACCTGACGGAGAAGATGGCGTTCTACGAGGCGTATGGGACGCTCGCCGGTCCCAAGGGCATCCCGGTGCTCGAGAAGATCCTCCTGGTGAAGGGCCTGCTCGCGCGGAAAGAAGATCCCGAGACCCGGGCCTGCGCGGCGATGGCGCTCGGCAAGATCCGCACGCCGGAGGCGCGGGCGGTGCTCGAGAAGGTGGCGCAGGACAAGGAGGCGCTGGTCCGCAACGCCGTGAGCCGGGCGCTGCGGGAGGTGGGGTCGTGACCGGGGGAGGTCCCGAGGCCCGTCGCGCGTCGATCGTCGATACCGTCGCGACCACCGACGGGTTCCTGCGCCTCGCGGGACGCGAGTTCCTCGTCGTCCTCTACACCGCGTTCCGCTCCCTCAAGCTCTATCCGCTCGAGAACGCGCAGGTGCAGAAGGCGCTGGACGATCTCGCCGCGAGCACCAAGCACCTGCTCGACGTGGAGCGCGAGATCGAGCTGCGGATGCAGGGTGAGTTCATCTTCGTGAATTCGACGCGGCTGCGCCTCGACCTCGACAACTACGCCTCCTTCTCCCACATCCTCGGCGTATTCCGCCAGTGCGGCATCGGCGCCGTGCGCATGGACGAAGGCGTAGACCGCAGGCAGCTCCAGATCTTCGTCTCGCTGCTCCTCTCCTACGCCGCCAAGGAGACGAATCCCAACAAGGTGCTCGAGCTCGGCGGCAAGCTCAGCGACGGTGGCGTCACGTTCATCAGTGTCGAGCCCCCGCTCGAGACCGACGAAGACATGGAGGACGTCGAGCGGCAGAAGGAGGCCGCGAAGCGCACGTACGCCCGTTCCGTGGCGGTCACGAAGGAAGTCATCAACAGCATCCGGATGGGACGCACGGCCAACGTCAAAAAAGTGAAGCGCGCGGTGCAGGCGATCGTGGACCAGGTCCTGAACAACGAAGCCTCCCTCGTCGGTCTGACGACCCTGCGCGATTACGACGAGTACACGTTCACGCACTCGGTGAACGTCTGCATCTTCTCGGTCGCCCTGGGCCGGAAGCTCAGCTTCACCAAGCTGCAGCTGTACGACCTCGGCATTGCCGCCCTGTTCCACGACGTGGGCAAGTCGCGCGTTCCCCTCGAGGTCCTGAACAAGCAGGGGGGCTTGAGCGACGAAGAGTGGCGCATCATGACGGCGCATCCGTGGCTGGGCGTGCTCACGCTGTTCGGGCTGCGCGGCTACGGCGAGATCCCCTACCGCGGGATGATCGTGGCCTACGAGCACCACATGAAGAGCGACCTGACGGGATACCCCAAATCTCTCCGGCCGCGCGAGCTCTCGATCTTCTCCAAGATCGTCTCGGTTGCGGACGGGTTCGACGCGGCGACGAGTCGCCGCGCCTATCAGACCGTCCCGATCCAGCCGGACCAGGTGCTGAAGGAGATGTGGGAGAACCCGCGCCGCGGCTACGACCCGGTCGTCGTGAAGGCGTTCATCAACCTCATCGGCATCTATCCTGTCGGGACGTGTGTGATCCTCGACTCATACGAGGTCGGCATCGTGCACGCCGCCAACCCCGATGTGAGCCAGGTGCACCGCCCCGTCGTGCGGATCGCCGCGACGCCCGAAGGCGCCGTGCAGCACCCCGGCGTGCTCGTGGACCTCGCCCACCGCGACGCCGAGGGCAAGTACCCGCGCACCATCATCAAGGTCACCGATCCCCAAAAATACGGCATCAACGTCAGCGACTATTTTGTCTGAGCACCCGATCGCCGCCCGCTGGCGCGTGGTGCACGACGAGCGACGTGCGGCGCTCATTCCCTATCTCACGGCGGGCTATCCCACCCCCGCGCGCGCCGTCGAAGCGATGCGCATGATCGCAGCGGCCGGCGCGGACCTGATCGAGGTCGGCGTCCCGTTCTCCGACCCCTTGGCCGACGGGGTCACGATCCAGCGCTCTACCCAGGCGGCGCTCGACCAGGGCGTGACCGCGGCGCGCGTGCTCGAGCAGATCCACCAGGCGGCGCTCGACATCCCCGTCGTCATCATGACCTACGTGAATCCGGTGCTCGCGTACGGGGTCGAGCGGTTCCTCGCCGACGCTCATGCCGCCGGAGCCGCGGGGTTGCTGCTCACCGACTTCCCGGCCGGCGCCGATGCCGCGCTCGAGCGGCGCGTAGCGGAGAGTCGGCTCGCCCCGATCCGCCTCATCGCGCCGACCACCAGCCCCGAGCGCTTGTCCCGCGCGGTGCAGGGCGCGAGCGGATTCATTTACCTGATCTCGCGGCTCGGCGTCACGGGCGCGCGCAACGGGGTGCCCCCCGATCTGGCCACCCACGTGCATCGCATCCGGGCCGTGACCCGGCTGCCGGTCGCGGTCGGGTTCGGTATCGGCACGGCCGAGCAGGCGCGCGCCACGGCGCGGCTGGCCGACGGAGTGGTGGTGGGCAGCGCGCTCGTGGAAGCGCTCGGCGCCGGAGGGTTGCCGGAGGCGGAGCGCCTGGTGCGCGCGCTGGCGGCCGCGGTGCGGGAGGAACGGCGGTGACGGCGCAGCGGTTCGTCGCCTGGTACAGCCAGGGGCTCCTGTACGCCGGCCCGGCCCTCGTGGTCGCGGTCCTGGTCGCGGATCCCCGGTGGACGGGACAGCTCCCGGAGCTGGTGGCGCTGATCGCGGGCGGGATCGCCCTGCGGGGCCTGCAGATTCCCCTCTCCAAGTATTCCTATCTCACCCAGACCGGCCTCGTGGCGCTCGCCGGCAGCCTCGTGATCGGGTTCCCAGCGGCGACGCTCGCGGTCGCTGTGAGCACCATGGCCGTCGATTGGTTGTGGCTCCGCAAGGCGCCGTCGAGTGCGGCGGTCAACGCGGGCCGCGAGGTGGTCGCGGCCGTGGCCGCTTACGGGGTGTACGCCGGGTTCGTGCGAGCGTCGAACGCGCCGCCCGGCCTGCACGTCGAAACGATCCCAGCCCTGTTCTTCTACGGCCTCTCCTACTTCGCCTGCAGCCGGTTGCTCTTCTATTTCGCCCTGCTGGTCCGGGGCAAGCTCGAGCAGAGCGAGCGCCTGCTCATCCTGCGCTATGAGTGCATCGGGTTCGGCGCGACGATCATCGCCACGGTTTGCGTGGTGGGAACGGTGGTGTACTGGCCGCCGCTGGCGTGGGTGTTCGTCGCGGCGGCGCTCGGGGCGCTGGGGTTGCTGTTCAAGAAGACGATCGAGGAAGCGATCGCGGCCGAGGAGCTGAACAAGGTCCACGCGATGGAAGCCGTGATCACGAGCAACGTGAGTCTCCATGACTCCTTCGCACGGATCGAGCGCCTGGCCCACCGCCTGGTGGATTGGGGCGACTTCCGCATTTACCGCCACCACGAGGATGACCTGGCGCTCGCGTATCGGGGGGAGATCGGCCGGCGCGATCGCGGCGAGCCCTCGCCCGACGTGGTCGCGTTGCGCCGCCACGTGGTGAGCACGGGGGAGACCGTCCTCATCGACGACGTGACGCGTGACCGCCGCGTCGCCGACGCCAGCCTCAACGTTCAGACCCTCGTGATCGTACCGCTGCGCTTCGGGGACCAGGTGATCGGCACGCTCGAGCTCGAGCATCACAAGCGCAAGTCGTACCGTTCCAAGGACGTCGTCACCATCACGACCTTCGCGGCCCAGCTGGCGACGGCGATCCACATCACGGAGCTGCGCCGCCCCTTGCTCGAGACCGTGGATCGCCTTACGACGCAACTCGGCACACTGGTGCGGGCCACCGAGGCGCTGCGCGAGGCCGCCGGCGCGGTGGCGGGGTCGACCAACGTGATCCGCGAGGGCGTCCTGGCCGAGGAGGGCGAGGTGTCGGGCGGCCTCGCGGCGACGGAGAGCCTGGCGCAGGTGTCGCGCCGCGTGCCGGTCGACGGGGTCGAGGCGGCGCAGGCGTCGAGCACGGCGAGCGACGTGGCGAGCCGCAACCGGCAGCAGATCCGTGAGGCGATCGAGCGCCTCGTCGCCCTCAAAACGTTCGTGGGCGAGAGCTCGGCGAAGGTGCAGGCGCTGGGCCAGGTCTCTCGGCGCATCACCGGCTTTATCGCCTCGATCCGCGATCTCGCCGACCTGACGAATCTGCTGTCGCTGAACGCGGCGATCGAAGCGGCGCGCGCCGGCAAGCATGGCCGCGGGTTCGCGGTGGTGGCGGAGGAGGTCCGCCGCCTGGCCGAGCAGAGCGCCACGGCGGCGGCTGAGGCGGGCGAGCTGGTCCAGGATATCCACCGGGAGGTGGGGGAAGTCGTCGAGCAGATGCGTCGCGGCCAGGTCAACGTCGGAGGCGTCGAGGAGCTGTCGTCCGCGGCCCTCAAGGCGCTCGACGCGATCGTGGTAGCGACCGCCGATGCGACCGAGCACGCGCGCCGCATCGCGGCCGCCGCCGGGGACCAGGACACCGCGTTCGCGCGGCTGCGCGAGCGGATCCACGCGGTGGCGGCGATTGCGGGGAAGAACCGAGCCGAGGCGGACGATGTCGCGACCCGGGCGCACGAGGCGGCGCGCGGGCTGTCGGAGCTGGAGCGGGCGACGCGGGAGCTCGAGGAAGTCGCCGCGATGCTCCGCGACCTGACCCGCGGCTTTGCCACCGTGGCGTAGCACGTTTACCATTCCCCCGTGTCGACGGCCAAGCGGGTGTACGTGGCGTTGGGATCGAACCTCGGGGATCGGGAAGGCCATCTGGCGCACGCGCGGCTGCGGCTCGCGACCCTGCCGCGCACGCGCTTGATCGCCGCGTCCGGCATCGAGGAAACCACGCCGCTCGGACCGGTGCCCCAGGGGCCGTATCTGAACCAGATGGCGTTGCTCGAGACCAGCCTCACCCCGTCCCAGCTGCTCGGGCAGCTGCACGCGATCGAGGTCGAGCGGGGCCGCGTGCGCGAGGGAGTGCGTTGGGGACCCCGCACCCTCGACCTCGATATCGTGCGGTTCGGTGAGCTCGAGCTGCGCGAGCCCGGGCTCGTCCTGCCGCACCCCGAGCTCACCCACCGCGCCTTCTGGCAGCGCGAGATCGCCGAGCTCGACGCCGCCACCACGCTCCGATGACCGACGACCGCCCGCGGCTCACGATCCACGACCTCCTCCAAATGAAACAACGGGGCGAGCGGATCGTGACGCTCACCTGCTACGACGCCCTGTTCGCGCGGCTCCTGGACGCGGCCGGTGTGGACGTGCTCCTCGTCGGCGACTCAGTGAACACGGTGCTCGCCGGCGCCGCGACAACGCTCTCGGCCACGCTCGAGCAGATGATCTACCACGCGAAGCTCGTGGTGCGGGGGGCCGAGCGCGCGCTCGTGATCTGCGACATGCCGTTCATGACGTACCAGGTTTCGACGCCGGAAGCGTTGCGCAACTGTGGTCGCGTGCTGGCGGAAACGGGGTGCCACGTGGTGAAGCTCGAAGGCGGGCGGGCGGTCGCCGATACCGTGCGGGCGCTCGTCGCCATCGGCATCCCGGTCATGGGGCACCTCGGCCTCACGCCGCAGTCGGTGCACGCGCTCGGCGGTTACCGGGTGCAGGGACGCGACGAGGATGCCGCTCTGCGGCTGCAGGCCGACGCTGCTGCGCTCGCGGACGCGGGTGCCTTCGCCATCGTGCTCGAGCTCATCCCGGCGCCGCTCGCCTCCCGCGTCAGCAAGTCCCTCGCCATCCCCACCATCGGGATCGGCGCGGGACCGGCCTGCGACGGTCAGGTGCTGGTGCTCCACGACATGCTCGGGCTCAACGAGGGTTTCAACCCCAAGTTCTTGAAGCGATACGCCGCGCTCGCCGAAGACGTGCGCGAGGCGGTACGGCGCTTCGCCGCCGAAGTGCGAGAGGGGCGCTACCCGGGTCCGGAGCACTCGGTCGCGAAGTAGTGCTGGAGATCACGGCTCCCGAGGAGATGCGGAACTGGTCGCGCGCCGAGCGTCAGCGCGGCCGCCGGATCGCCCTCGTCCCCACCATGGGCTTCCTGCACGAAGGACACCTGCGGCTCGTGGACCGGGCGCGCGAGCGCGCCGATCGCGTCGTGCTGAGCAGCTTCGTAAATCCCCTGCAGTTCGGCCCGCGGGAGGACTTCGACCGCTACCCCCGTGACCCCGCGCGCGACCGCCGCCTGGCGACGGAGCGTGGGGTCGATTGTCTGTTCGCTCCCGCGACCGAGGCGATCTACCCGGGGGAGCCCGTGGTGCGTATCGCGCCCGGGCCCATGGCGGACGTGCTCGAAGGGGCGGCGCGGCCGGGCCACTTCCAGGGCGTCCTCACGGTCGTGGTGAAGCTCCTGCACGTCGTCGCACCCGACGTCGCCGTGTTCGGTCGCAAGGACTTCCAGCAGGTGACGCTGGTGCGACGCATGGTCGAAGACTTGAGCTTCGGGATCGACATCGACATCGCGCCCACCGTGCGCGAGCTGGACGGCCTCGCCCTCTCCTCCCGGAACGGCTACCTGAGCACCGACGAGCGGCGCGCGGCGCTGGCGCTGGCGCGGGCGCTGCGAGCCGTGGAGCAGGGGTGGCGCGGGGGAGAGGCCGATGCGCGCGCGCTCGAGCGCCGCGGCATGGAGGTGCTGCGCGCGCCCGGCGTGGTCCCGGAGTACCTGGTGCTCGTGGGCGAAGACCTGAGCCCCGTAGCGCGCGCGGACGCCCACACGGTGGTAGTCGTCGCCGCGACCGTCGGCAAGACACGGCTGATCGACAATGTCGTGCTGGGAGAGGGCCTGGCGAATGACATCGCCGTTCGTGCGTCGTGATGACCCTCCCCCCGTGGGCCATCGTCAGCCCCGAACGCCGCGCGCACATCGAGCGCGTAGCCACCGTGCTCGCTCAGTGGGCGGATGCGCTGGGGGTGAGCGGCGCGGAGCGGGCGCGCTGGCTCCGGGCCGCCTACTTACACGACGCGCTGCGCGACGCCCCCCTGCCAACCGCGTTCGCACACGGCCCCGCCGCAGCCGACCGCGCTGCCCGCGAGGGGGAGGCGGACCACGGGGTGCTGGATGCCGTGCGTTATCACACGGTGGGCTACGCGGGTTGGGACGACGTGGGACGGATGCTGTATATGGCCGACTTCCTCGAGCCGGGACGCACGTTCGCGGCAGAGGAGCGGCCTGCGCTCGCCGCGCGCGTGCCGCGGGACCGCGACGCCGTGCTCCGCGAGGTTGCCCGGCGACGGCTCGAGTGGGTGGTCCGCTCGGGCTGGCCTCTCGCCCCGGAAACGGTGGGCTTCTGGAACGCGCTCGCGTCGCGCTGAGCCTCCTGCTGGGCACGCTCGCTGCGTGCCACGGCGACCGCACTCGGGCCGCGCCGCGTCCCGTCCCGGGCGAAGGAGCGCCTCGCGTGACCGTCGAGGTGTTGAACGCCGGTGCGCGACCCGGGCTCGCCCGCGTCGCGACCCGGCTGCTGCGGGAGGCGGGCATCGACGTGGTGAGTTTCGGGAACGCATCGGGCGACGCCGGCCCGCTCGACTCGACGCGCATCGTGGTGCGCCGCGGGCCGGCGGAGCTGGGCCGGCGGGTGCGCCGGGCGCTCGGCGTGGGTCTGGTGGCGGTGCAGCTCGATTCGACCCGGCTACTCGACGCCAGCGTGCTCCTGGGCGCCGACTTTGCGCCGCGGCCCGAGTTCCACCCGTAGCTGACCGCACGCCGCCGCGATGTCGAGCCCCCGGCTGCGGCGCAGCACCGCCCGCACGCCCTGACGCTTCAAGCGCCGCTCGAACTCGACGCTGGCGGCGCGCGGACTCGGCGCGAGATCGGGAGCCCCTCCGGGGTGCAGCGGCAACAGGTTCACCAGGGCGCCGAGCGGCACGGCGAGCTGCGCCAGCCGGTCCGCCTGCTCGGGGCCGTCGTTGCGGCTGCCGATCAACACGTACTCGAACGTCACGCGGCGGCGGAACTGTCGCAACGCGTCGAGCACCGCCTGGAGTCCGTACTTCTTCTCGATCGGCATCAACGCGAGCCGCAGCGTCGCATCGGGTGCGTGCAGGGACAGCGCGAGCCGGAATTGCTCGGGCCGCTGCGCCAGCAGCGCGAGATTCGGGATGATGCCGACGGTCGAGACAGTGATGTGCCGCGCCCCGATTCCGACGCCACCGGGATCGTTCAAGATCGTGAGCGCGACGTCCACGGCGGCCCAATTGAGGAGCGGCTCGCCCATCCCCATAAACACGACGTTGGTGGGCGCCGTACCCGGCTCTCGCAACATGATCTCGCGCACCTGATTCGCGATCTCCGCGGCCGTCAGGTTGCGCCGGAACCCCATCCGGCCGGTGGCGCAGAACACACACCCCAGCGCGCATCCCACTTGCGAGGAGATGCACAGCGTGCGCCGCTTCCCCTCGGGGATGAGCACCGACTCGATCGCTTCGCCGTCGCCTAAGGTCCAGAGGAACTTCTCGGTGCCGTCTGCCGACACCTGGTGGGCGCCCAGTGTGAAGCGGGCGAGCGGAAACGCCACGCCGAGGTCGCGCCGCAGCGCAGCCGGGAGATCGGTGGCCTCGTCCCAGCTGGCGATGGGCCGTTGCCAGAGCCGGGGGAGAATCTGGCGGGAGCGGTACGCCGGCTCGCCGCGGGCGGCGAGCCACTGGGCGGTCCGCTCCGCTGCCTCGGCAGGGGGCAGGGCAAGGAGATCGATGGTCGGTGCGGCAATGTGTTGCATACCGAACGTTTACGAGGTCATGTGGCGCTGTCAACATAACTTAACTATCTTCAAGCGCTTACGACACTTGACCCGACATGCGCCTGTCCGAGCTGTTGACGCCAAGCCGCATCCGCATCCCCCTCCACGCGCATGACAAGGAAGGGGTGTTGCGGGAGTTGGTGGAATTGATCATTCCCGAGGCCTCGGCTGGGGGTGGCGGGGCGGACGAGGTGCTCGGGGCCATCCTCGAGCGGGAGCGCCAGTTCCCGACGGGCATCGGCTACGGAGTCGCGTTGCCGCACGGCAAGACGCCGGCCTTGCAGACGCTCGGCGTCGTGGCGGGCACCACCCTGGACCCTATCGCGTACGAGACGATCGACGGGCAGCCGGTGCGGATCTTCTTCCTGCTGGCGGGCCCGGAGTCGCAGTCGGGCGCGCATGTGAAGGCGATCAGCCGCATCTCGCGCCTGGTGCGCCGCGAGCCGGTGCGGGCGCAGCTGCTCGGGGCTCGCACCGCCGAGGAGTTCTATCGGGTGCTGTGCGAGGCGGATACGTGAGCGCGACATCGTTGCGCACGCACCTCTGCGGATCGCTCCGGGTCGAGCAAGTGGGACAACGCGTGCGGCTGGGGGGTTGGGTCCACCGGCGCCGCGACCTCGGGGGCATCGTCTTCATCGACCTGCGCGACCGCGAGGGATTGGTGCAGGTCGCCTTCGGGCCCGGCTGGGCGTCCGCCGACGTGCTGCAACGCGCCGGGAGCCTGGGGAGCGAGACGGTGGTGCTGGTGGAAGGCGAAGTGGTAGCTCGGCCGCCGGACGCGCGCAACCCGGACATGCCTACCGGTGAGGTCGAGGTCCACGGCGTGGCGCTCACGGTCGTCGGTGCCGCCGCGACGCCGGCGATCCCGGTCGCCCGGGCCAAGGGCGACGAGCTTCCCGGTGAAGAGCTGCGCCTCAAGCACCGCCACCTCGATCTGCGTCGCCCCGAGCTGCAGGCGAATCTGATCTTGCGGCACCGCTTGCTGCAGCGCGTCCGTCGCACGCTGTCGGGGCAAGGCTTCCTCGAGATCGAGACGCCGATCCTCACCAAGCCCACGCCCGAAGGGGCGCGGGACTACCTCGTGCCGTCGCGCGTGCACCCGGGCGAGTTCTACGCGCTCCCGCAATCACCCCAGATCTACAAGCAACTGCTCATGGTCTCGGGATTCGACCGCTACTTCCAGATCGCCCGCTGCTTCCGTGACGAGGACCTGCGTAACGATCGGCAGCCCGAGTTCACCCAGATCGACCTCGAGGCGTCGTTCGTGACGCAGCAGGATGTGCTCGGCTTCGTCGAAGCGGTGCTCGTCGCTCTGTGGGACGAAGGCGGACATCGGGTCGCCACGCCCTTCCCGCGCCTCGTGTATCGGGACGCGATGGAGCGTTACGGCAGCGACAAGCCCGACCTGCGCTACGATTTCCCGCTCGCCGACTGGACCGCCCAGGTGCGGCCGCTCGGCATCCCGTTCTTCGACGCGGCACGCCACGACGGCGCGCGGGTGCGCGGGCTCGCGGTGCGGGGTGGCGGCGCGCTGTCCCGCAAGGACGTGGATCAGCTCGCCGCGACGGCGAAGGAGCTGGGCGCCGCTGGGCTCGCCTGGGCGAAGCGTCAGGGTGACCAGATCTCGGGGTCGGTGGCGAAGCATTTCAGTGCGGCAACACTGGGGAGCCTCGGCGTGGGAGACGGCGACGCCGCGCTGATGACCGTGGGTCCCGACCGCGTCACGTCGGCGGCGCTCGACCGCGTACGGCAAGAAGTCATCCGGCGGCTCGCTCCAGCGCCGAAGAGCGAACACGCGTTCGTCTGGATCGTGGACTTTCCGCTGTTCGAGCCGGAGCCCGAGACCGGGCGGCCGGTGTTCGCGCATCACCCGTTCACGGCGCCGCATCCCGACGACGTGGGCAAGCTCGACCGGGAGCCGTTCGCCTGCCGCGCGTTGCACTATGACGCCGTGTACAACGGCCACGAGCTTGGCTCGGGCTCGATCCGGATCGTGGATCCGGCGGTGCAGCGGACGGTGTTCCGCCACCTCGGGCTCTCCGCAGCGGACGTCGAAGCCCGTTTCGGGTTTCTGCTCGCCGGGCTCGCGGCCGGCGCGCCACCCCATGGCGGCTTCGCGATCGGGTTCGACCGCGTGACGATGCTGCTGGCGCGCGCCACGAGCCTGCGCGACGTGATCGCGTTTCCCAAGACGACCGCGGCGCGCGCGCTGTTCGAGGGAGCGCCCGCGCCGGCGAGCCCGGCCGACGTGGCCGCCCTGCATATCGAGGTGCGGGGCCCATGAGCGACGACGTCATCCACCGCCTCTCGGCTGAGGGCGTCGATCCGCTGTCGCTGGCCGGGGTGAACGACGGCAACCTGGTCGAGCTCGCCAAGCGCCTCGGGGTTCGCGTGTCGTTGCGCGGCGATACCCTGTCGCTGGCGGGTCCGGTCGAGGCCGTGGAGCGTGCGACGCCGGTGGCGCAGGCGCTCGTGGACCTCGCCCGCATGGGCGAGGTGCTCGGCGTCGAGGACGTGAGCCGGATGGTGAGCGAAGAGCCGCAGGGTCCTCCGGCGCCCGCCGTACCCGGGGAGTACAAGATCATCCTCCCCGGTCTGCGGCGCGTGATCCAGCCGAAGACGGCGGGCCAGCGCGAATACCTCAAGGTCATCGCCCAGCACGACATCGTCGTGGGCATCGGGCCGGCGGGGACGGGGAAGACCTATCTGGCGGTCGCGACCGCCGTCGACGCGCTGGCGCGCAAGCGCGTGCGGCGCATCGTGCTCGCGCGTCCCGCCGTGGAAGCGGGAGAGAGTCTTGGCTTCCTTCCGGGCGACCTGCGCGACAAGGTCGATCCCTATCTGCGGCCCCTGTACGACGCTCTCGAGGACATGATGCCGCGGGATCGCGTACAGAAGGCGATCGACGCGCGTACCATCGAGATCGCACCGCTCGCCTACATGCGGGGCCGCACGCTCGCCGACGCGTTCGTGATCCTGGACGAGGCACAGAACGCGACCGGCATGCAGATGAAGATGTTCCTCACACGCCTGGGCGTGAACTCGTGCGCCGTGATCACAGGCGACAAGACGCAGATCGACCTCGCGAACCGCGAGGACTCCGGCTTGCTCCAGGTCGAGCGCATCCTCCCGGGGATCGAAGGAATCGGGTTCTGCTACCTGGACGACGGCGACGTCGTACGGCATCGCCTGGTGCGCGACATCATCCGGGCCTATGCCGAGGACGCCCAGGGCTGACGTGAGACTCCCCACGAAGGAGCAGGTCCGCTATCACGGGGAGCGCTGGGCCTGGGTGCCGGGCCTGGCGCTGCTCGCCTTTCTGGTGTTTCCCTCGAGCTCGATCGACGTGGCGCCCCTGCTCGAGGCCGGGAAGGTGGCCGACCGCGACGTGACCGCGCCGTTCACCTTCTCCGTCAACAAGACTGATCAGGAGCTGGCGCGCGAAGCGGAGGAGCTGGCGAGCACCGTCAAGCCGATCTACGAGTTCGAGCAGCGCGCCCTCGACAGCGCCACGGCCACGATGCACGTGTTCTTCGCGCGCGTCGACGCCGCCGCCGCACAGGGCGGGGGCGCGGCGAGCATCACCCGGGCGGCGCGCGATCTGGGCGTGGCCCTCACCCCGCAGGAAGCGAGCTATCTCGCCAGCGGCAAGAAGCGGCGCAACGTCGAGGCCGCGCTCGCGGATCTGTTCGAGCACACCCTGGCCGCGGGGGTCACAGGACCCGGCGTGCTTCAGGTGGAGCAGTCCCCCGAGCTGATCATCCGCCGGCGCGCGTCAGAGACGGCGGTAAGCCGGGAGCAGGTGCTGTCGTACGCGCAGTATCTCACGCGCGCGCGGGAGATCCATCCGGATAAGGGATCGGCGGCGGGCGACGCGGTTTACGTCCGGCTGGCGGGCCACTTCTTCCGACCCACGCTGGTGCCCAACTCGGTCGAGACGGAGCGGCGGCGGGACGAGCTGCGGCGCAGCGTCGATCCCACCAAGTACGTGGTGCGGGCGGGCGAGCGTATCGTGGGCGCCCACGAGGTAGTGACAAGCGAAGCCCACGAGCGGCTGGTCGCGCTGCAGCAGGAGCTGCTGCGCCGCGGCGCGGCCACGAACCGGTCGGGCCTGGGCGTGCTGGGGCCCATCCTGCGCGACAGCCTCGTGCTGGGCATCTTCTGGGTACTGATGCTGTTCTACCGGCGCGAGACGTACCGCGAGCCGCGCCAGGTGGCGCTGGTGGGCTCCCTCTTCGGCGCCGCGCTCATCGGCGCCGCGGCCATCGCGCGCTGGGTGCCGCAGCATCCGGTCCTCATCCCCCTGCCGTTCGCCGCGATGCTGCTGACCGTGCTCTTCAATGGCCGCGTCTCCATGATCGCGGCGATGATCCTCGCCGTAGTGATCGGTCTGCAGCCGGTGTTCCACGACTCGCCGGCGCTGTTCTTCTGCGTCGTGGGCGGCGTGGCGGCCGCGCTCTCGATCCGGGTGCTGCGGCGCCGCAGTCATTTGATCGTCGTCGTCCTGATGGTGGGTGCCGGGTACCTGGCCGGGGCCGTGGCGATCGGACTCACCGGCGCGTGGAGCCCGGGGGAAACCCTGTTCCGCGCGCTCTTAGGGATGGCGAACGGACTCGTCTCCGCGGGACTCGCCCTGCTGCTGCTGCCCGTGGCCGAGTCGCTCACCCACATCACGACCGATCTCACGTTGCTCGAGCTGTCCGATCCCAGCCGGCCGCTGCT
>Ga0137370_10000389_pt1 | contig 16536 bp, 14 predicted proteins | sample SagtaG_11_FD_104920 | JGI IMG/M metagenome (GOLD analysis project Ga0137370, IMG submission 104920) | Vadose zone soil microbial communities from Sagehorn Ranch, Mendocino, California, USA - Sage1_R_20_16 metaG | ecosystem: Environmental > Terrestrial > Soil > Vadose zone | place: USA... | reverse complement strand
CGTGTGCCAGTCGTGGGCATGCAGCAGCTGCGTCGCGGGCGCGATCTCGGGGAGCGCCGTGAGCGCGGCGAGACAGAAGAACGCGAACCGCCGGTCGTTGTCCGGATAGTCGGCGCCGTTGTCACCGTAGATGCCGGCGCGATCGAAAAAGTCGGGATGCTCGATGAAAAAGACGCGGGGTCCGGGGCCGGCGGCTCGGAACTCGTACACCCACGCCCGTTCCGTGTGACCGCCGAGAGTGACCGTGAGCGCCAACCCCGTGCGCTCGAGCGAGGGTGTGGTCTCGCGCACCAGCTGGTACAGCGGCATGAGGACGGTGGTGGGATGACCGGCCGCGGCCTGGAACGTCGCGAGGCCGCTCACCGCCTCACCGAGCCCGCCGGTGCGGGCGAAGGGCCAATACTCGGCCGTCAGGTGCGCGACCCCGATCCGCTGGCCTTCGGGCGTTTGCGGCCGCGGCGTCGTGCCCGCGATCCGGCGCGGACGCGTGGTGCGCTGCCGACCGGGTTTCGGCGTTGGTGTGGTCGCGCCCATGCTGCCCCCTCCTGTCACGCGGTCGGCGGGTCGTCCGCCGGCGGGTCGCCCCGCATCGCGGGCAGATAGTACTCGGTCACGTATTCCCTCACCATCCGCTGGGCGGTGAACCGCGCGCCCGCACCCCGCAGCGCGTGTTTCATCGTCTCGACCCAGCGCCGCGGCACGCCCTCCGCATCGCGGTCGTAGAACCGCGGCACTACCTCGGTCTCGAGCAGCCGGTACAACTGCTCGGCATCGGCGGCATCGACATCCTGACCGGCCGGTGCCGCCGGAATGGCCCACCCGTTCGGCCCATCGTAACCCTCGGCCCACCACCCGTCCAGCGTGCTGAGCTGGGGCACGCCGTTCAGCGCGGCCTTCATGCCGCTCGTGCCGCACGCCTCGAGCGGCGCTCGCGGCACGTTGAGCCAGAGGTCCACGCCCTGCACCAGGCTGTGGGCGAGATGCATGTCGTAGTCCTCGATGAACGCGATCCGGCCCTCGAAGCGCGCCTCCCGCGTATGGGCGTACACGCGCTGGAGCACCTGCTTCCCGGGCTCGTCGCCCGGGTGGGACTTGCCGGAGAACACGATCTGCACCGGGCGCCAGGGATTCACCAGCAGCCGCTGCAGCCGGTCGGGGTCCCGGAAGATCAGGTCCGCCCGCTTGTAGGTCGCGAACCGGCGGCCGAAGCCGATCGTGAGGGCGTCCGGATCGAGCAGGATCCCCGCCCCCACGAGGTGCAGGGCTTCCTTCCACTGATCCGCCCAGCGCCGCCGCGCCTGCTCTCGAATGCTGCTCATGAGATGGGACTTGAGCTGGTTGTGCACCGCCCACACAGCGGCGCCGTCCAGCTCGATGACCTTGTCCCAGAACCCCGCGTCGCCCACCCGGGCGAGCCAATCGGGTCCGAAATGCGCGTCGAACAACGTGAGAACCCGGTTCGCCATCCAGGTGGCGATGTGAACGCCATTGGTAACGTGGCCGATCGGCACGCGCGCGACCTCGCGCTTGGGCCAGAGCGGAGACCAGATACGCCGGGACTCTTCACCATGACGGCGCGACACCCCGTTGACCCGCGCCGACAACCGGATGGCTGCGACGGGCATGTGAAAGCGGTCGTGGTCGATCACCGGGTGATGGCCGAGGTGAAAGAAGGCTTCGCGGGTGACCCCCATCTCCTGCCACACGGGACCGACACACTGCTCTACCTGCTCGAGCGAGAACGTGTCGTGCCCGGCGGCCACCGGCGTGTGGGTCGTGAAGACGCTGCTCGCACGCACCCGGCGCACGGCGTCCGCGAACGGAGTCCCGCGCGTCACCAGCTCCCGCACCCGCTCGACCAGCATGAAGGCGGCGTGGCCTTCGTTGGCGTGCCAGGCGGCCGGGTCGTATCCCAGGGTACGCAGCGCGCGCACGCCGCCGACGCCCAGGACCCATTCCTGCCGCAGCCGCAGGTCGGGGCCGCCGGCGTAGAGCCGATGGGACAGCCCGCGGTCGGCCGGATCGTTCTGCTCGAGGTCCGTGTCCAGGAGCAGAATCGGCACCCGGCCCACCATCACGCGCCAGGCGCCCACGCTCACGGAGCGCCCGGACAACCGCACGGTCGCGAGGCAGGGATCGCCCTTCGGCCCGCGCACCCGCTCGAGCGGTGTCGCGGCCACGTCGAAGCGCTCCTCGGCGTCTTCCTGCCAGCCATCCAGTCGCAGCCGCTGGTCGGAGTATCCTCTCGTATAGAATAGACCCACACCCACGAGCGGGACGCCCAAGTCCGAGGCCGCCTTGCACTGGTCCCCGGCGAGGACGCCGAGACCGCCGGAGTAGATGGGAACGGAGGCGTGGAGGCCGAACTCGGCGCAGAAGTAGGCGATGGACCGCGTGACGGACTGGGGGTGCGACGTGGCGAACCAGGTGCCGGCGGACGTGGCGTCCCGTGCCGCGGCGGTGACGACGGCGTCGTACAGGTCCAGGAACGCCGGGTCCGCCGCGCTGGCGGCGAGTCGCGCGGGATCGACCCGGCGCAACAGCTCGATGGGATTGTGCTGGGTGCGGCGCCACAGCACCGGATCGAGCAGGCGGAACAGCGCGCGCGCGTTGCGGTTCCAGCTCCACGACAGGTTGGCGGCGATGGCGGCGAGTCGGTTGATGCGCTCGGGGACGGCGGGACCGCTTGGTTCTGGGGGGGTCATTGCGCTGCAAGCTAAGCGCGGGCGGGTCGGCGTGGGAAGCCGTTGGACTTCTCTGAGAGCCCGCTCATCACCCCTTCCGCCGCTGCCCGTTCGCCCCTAGCGTGGATGACAACCGGAGCGACCATGACCGACGCGCACACCCCGCGGCCGTTTGTACGCCGCCACCATTGGATGGTCCGCATCACGCATTGGGTGACCGTGGTGGTGCTCGCGGGCATGATCACGAGCGGCCTGCAGATCTACGAGGCGTACGCCCGCTTCGGGAACCGCGGCGGACCGTACTTCCCGAGTCCACTGGACGGGACCCAGTTCCCGCACTGGAGCCGGCTGGGCGGCTGGCTCGCCGGCGCCCTGAACTGGCACTTCGCCCTGATGTGGCCCCTCGTCACGGCCGGCCTGCTCTATCTCGGCTACCTGGTGAAGAGCGGCGAGTGGCGGGCCCTGCTGTTCCGACCGCGCGACGTGCCCGGCGCGCTCGCCATGGCCGGGTACTACCTGCGCCTGCGCAAAGAACACCCGCCCCAGGGCAAGCACAACCCGCTCCAGAAGCTCGCCTACTCGAGCATCTACGCGCTCGGCGCCCTCGCGGTGCTCACCGGGCTCTCGATCTACAAGCCGACGCAGCTCGGCTGGCTCACGGCCCTGTTCGGCGGGTTCCAGGCCGCACGCTACTGGCACTTCTGGACCGTGTGGATCTTCGTGGCGTTCACGATCACACACGTGGTGCTCGTGTTCGTCGTGGATCCCCCGTCGTTGCGGTCCATGATCACCGGGTGGTACCGCGGAAGGTTCCCGAGCCATGACTGAGCGACAGACGCCAAGACGCCACGACGCCACGTTACAGGATTTCGACCGACGCGCATTCGTGAAGCTGGCTGTCGCGGGTGGGGCGGCGACCCTTGCGGCCGCCTGCGGGTGGGACGGGGGCGGCGCCATTCGTCCGCTGCTGCTCGACTGGAGCCGGGTCAACGACTGGGTCGGCGAGAAGGTGTTCTTCTCGCCCACCCACCTGGCGCGGACGTACTCACCCGCCGAGCGCAGTGCGATGCTGCCGAGCTACTTCATCTCCGGCATGACGCCCATGCTGAGCGACCCGGACCGCTGGCGCCTGCGGGTGCAGGGCCTGGTGGAGCAGCCGCTCGACCTGTCGCTCGACGACCTGATGCGCCTGCCACGCACGTCGTACACGGTGAAGCACCACTGCGTCGAGGGCTGGTCGGCGATCGCGAGCTGGCACGGCGTCCCGGTGTCGGCGATCGTGGAGCGCTGCCGTCCGCTCCGCACGGCGCGCTACATCGGTTTCGAGTCGTTCGACGCCGGCTACTCGAACGGGTGGGATCTGGCGAGTGCCATGCACCCGCAGACCATTCTGGCGTACGGCATGAATGACAATCCGCTGCCGCCCGCGCACGGCGCGCCGCTGCGGCTATACTCGCCGACCAAGCTGGGGTACAAGCTCACCAAGTACCTGCTCTCGATGACGTTCACCGATCAGCGGCCGGGCGGATACTGGGAGGACCAGGGGTATCCCTGGTTTGGAGGGATTTAGCCGATCGCCGCCAGCGCGTCGTGCATCGCGAGCGCCGACTGATACCGGTCCGCCGGTTCCTTTGCCATCGCCGTGAGGATGACCTGTGCCAGCGCCTCGGGGATCTCCGAGTTGAACGTCCGCGGATCGGGCGGCTGCTCCTCCAGGTGCCTCGCGATCAGCGCGTAGACGGAGTCCGCCTCGAACGGCACGTGCCGCGTGAGGCACTCGAACAGCACCACTGCCGTCGAATAGAGATCGCTGCGCACGTCGAGCTCCATGCCCGACAGCTGCTCCGGCGACATGTAGTCGGGCGTACCGATCGACATGCCCTCCTGGGTGAGGCCTTTCTCCCGCGGGCGGTTGGCGAGGCGGGCGATGCCGAAGTCCATCACCTTGAGAAACCCGTTCGGCTCGACCACGATGTTCTGCGGCTTGATGTCGCGGTGGATCACGCCCTGCTCGTGCGCCACTTCGAGCGCGCGGCACAACTGCTTGCCGATCGTGAGCGTGACGGCTACCGGGAGCGGACCGCGTGCGGTGATCAGCTGCTTCAACGGAGTGCCCTCGACGTACTCCATGGTGAGATAGTAGGTGCCGCCGATCTCGCCCAGGTCGTACGTTCGCACGACGTTGCGATGGGTGATCTTGCGCGCCAGGCGGATCTCCTGCTTGAAGCGCTCCAGCGCCACGCCATCGCCGCCGAGCGTCTCGGGCCGGAGCGTCTTGATCGCCACCGGCTCCTGCAGCTCGCGGTCGAACGCCCGGTACACCACCCCCATCCCGCCCATCCCGACCAGCTCCTTCACCTCGTAGCGGTTCGCGAACACCGTCCCCGGCAGGAGCGCGTCGCCGGGCTGGCGTGAGGGCCGGGAGACCCGGAGCGGGGCGGTGGACGCGGCCCCCGACGTCGAGATCAAGTACTCGACCAGGTTCGCTTTCTCCTTGAGGTCCGCCACGAGCCCGCGGAACGCCGCCGACAGCACGCCGATCTCGTCGCCCGACCGGACGTCGATCTCGACGCTGTAGTCGCCATCCTGTACGCGCCGCGTCGCGAGCGCCAGGCGACGGATCGGGCCGGCGATCTGGCGCGCGAGCACGTAGGCCGAGACGAGGGCGAGCCCGAGGCCGAGCACGAACGCGACCGCCAGGGTGCGCCGCAACGCGGCGAACGCCGCGAGCTCTCGCTCGTGCGAGCGGAACGCGACGAACCCCCCGAACGCGTCCCCGCCCGCCGAGCGGATCGGACTCGCGAGGCCGATCATGTGCTGGCCGCCCACGATCGCCGATACCTCGGCGCCGCTCGAGTCGCCGGCGAAGCGATGCAGCGCCGCCGTGTCGGCGGCGAGCGCCGGTCCGACCTCGTCGCGCGGCAACGTACTCCCGACCAGGTAGGGACGGGCCAGCGTGTCGAGTGCGAAGAACACGACGTCCGTGGTCGTCGCCTGCTTGATCTGCTGGGCGAGCGTGTCGTCGATCGCGTACGCGGCGACGAGCGCGCCCTGCGGCACCGCGGACGCGGATGCGCGCAACGGCACCGCCACGGCGATGAACAGCCGGTGCAGCCGGTCGTCGAGCCAGGCCCCGCTGGATGACTCACCGGACAACGCGCCGGCGACCAGGGCGCCGCGCGACAAGTCGACGTCGAACTGCTCCGGATAGTCGGTCCGCGCCACCAGGATGCCGCGCTCAGTCGTCACCAGCACCCAGGCGGCCCCGAGCAGCTGCCGGTACTCGGCCGCCTGGTCGAGCACGTTGGAGCGCTCGGCGCTCTTGAGCAGCCGCTCGCGGAACTGCGGCACCTCGGCGCTCACGCCGCTCATGCCCAGGAACGTCGCGGTGCGACCCGCCAGAAATGCCTGCACGCCGCGCCGCACGCCCGCGAGCGCGCGCCGGATCGACTGGTCCGCCGTGCGGTCCGCCTGCACCGTCGTCAGACCCAGCGTCACGCCGAGCACCGCCGCGATCGACAGGGTCGCGGCCACGAAGATCTTCGCGCCCAGGCCGACCCGCGCCGGCCTAGTAGCGCTCGAGTCCCTCATTCGTGGGGTAGTCCTCGCCGTACTTGTTCTTGTGCGGCACCCAGCGGAAGCCGCGCGCGTCCAGCTCCACGTCGACTCCCACGGCGCCCGGCGCCGGGACCCGCACCTCGCGCGTCACCTCGGGACTCCGCTCGTGCCAGACGTGCAGGGTGTACGCGCCAGGCGGGACGTCGGAAATGACGAAGCTGCCGTCACTGGCCGGCTGCGTGAACAGGCGGCCGCTCATCACCTGCACGAAGGCCACCATGCGCGGGTGGATGTTGCAGAACACGCGCACCAGCCCGGGGTGCGCGAACGTCCGAGCCCGGACCTCCCCCCGCCCGTACTGCGCCAGGTCGAACTGGTTCGAGTCGCTCGCGGAGAACACGTTGTGGTCGAACGGATCGCGGTTGGCGAAGCGCACCGTCGAGCCGACGGGGACCACCACGACGCGGGGGACGAATTCCTTGTCGCTGATCGCGATCTCGACCGTGACGGGGTGCGCTGCGGCGCCCGCCCCCCCGCCCGCCAGGGAGACCACCGCGGCCCCCAGGTCGGGAGACGGCTTCCCCTTCTTCTCGAGCATCGCGACGCGGCCCGTGACGCGCGGCCCGCCTTGCGCCATCGCGATCGAGGCCGCGCCGACCCACAACGCGATCCGGCGCATCGCCCTCCGCTCCCCGTTGCGCTTGAGGCGTTGCAGCTTACCGTCGTCGGACCCAAACCGCCAGGCGGCGGGGCTGGGCGTCGCTCGCCCGTTACGCCGGCAGCCGGCCCTTCAGGTCCGGCGGCTTGAACGGGCCCCGCTCCGCGATGAGCGCCCGCGCGTGGTCCACCTGCCCCCACGTGTTCCACAAGAGTACGCCCCGCACCCGGCCGTCCTTGAGGTAATAGACTACGCCTTCCCGGAAGGGCTCCTTCCAGTCCGCCACCGTCTCGAGCCGGGCGTCCAGCTCCCCCACCGCTTCGTAGCCCAGGTCGAACAAGTCCGAATAGAAAAACGGCAGATGATCGTACCGGGTCGCCCGACCCGCCATGTTGAAGCCGGCGGTGCGCCCCATGGTGTTGGCGTTGTCTTCGTGCTCCACCCGCAGCCGGGTGCCCAGCGCCGGATTGGCGAAGTTGGCGACGTCCCCCGCGGCGTACACGTCCGGATGACTGGTGCGGCAGAACTCGTCCACCAGAACCCCGTTGTCCACCGGCAGGCCCGCCTGCTCGGCCAGCTCCACCGCCGGCGTGATGCCCAGTCCCGCCACCAGGACCTCGGCTACCAGCTCGGCGCCGGTGGTGGTACGCACGAGACACGACCCCGCGCGCCGATCGAGCCCCGCCATCCCCTCCCCCATCCGCATGGTCACGCCCTTCTGCCGATAGTAGTCGACAAGGAAGCCCGACAAATCGGCCGGAAACACCCGGGCGCCGACCCCCGCCTCGGGGATGAGCATCGCCACGTCGCGCCCCTGCATCCGGAGCGCCGCGGCGACCTCGCTCCCGATAAAGCCGCCGCCGATCACGCCGAAGCGCACGCTCTGGCTCGCGAGCGGGCGCAGCCGGCGGTAGTCGTCGAGCGTGCGGTAATAGATGATCTGATCGGTCTTGAGCGGCAGCTGCCGCGGGGTCCCGCCGGTCGCGAGCAGCAGTTTGGTGAACCGGTAGCGCGTGCCACGGTCGTCCGTCACCTGGTGCGCTCGCACATCGATCGCGCCGATGCGGCGACCGAGGTGCAGCTCCGCGCCGGTGGATGCGGTCTTGCGCCAGATCTTCTCCTCCGGCTCGCCTTTCCACAGCGCTTTCGAGAGCGGCGGCCGGTCGTACGGGGGATGCGGCTCGGCGCCGATCAGGCCGATCGTTCCGGCGGGATCGGCTTCGCGAATGGCCTGGGCCGCGGCGTCGGCAGTCATGCCGCCGCCCACGATCACATAGGTATAGTCGGGCATCGGGGCACCGATATTAGGGAGGCGTCTGGTCCTACCAGGTACGTTGCCGTGACAACCAGCGGATGCCGCCCCTTTAGTCAACGTCCGTCGAGCGGTGCGGGTGCTTCTCCCGCCGCCGGTACTGCTTCACGGACCGGTGCACTTTGTGCGACGGGGTCTTGAGCCGCTGCTTCACGGGCGCCTTCGGGTTCGGCACCCTGACCGTGAGCTTGTCTTTCTTGCGGCTCACGACTCGAGGCGCGCCTCGATCTGCTTGGCATGATGGGCGCAATGACGGACGTGGAACCGCAGCCACTCGGGCAGCGTGAGGTCGCCGAACACGGGGTGGCGTACGAATAAATCGCCCCGGCGGGCGGGGAGGAGCTCCCGGGCGAGCGCGACGAACCGCGCCACGCCGTCGCGCAGCTGGCGCTCCACCGCGGCGGCATCGGGGCGTTGGGCCGGTTCGGTGACGGCGGGGGCCCGACGGCCAGAGGGAATCCACCCGATGTCGAGATACACGACGTGCGCCAGCCGCTGCCGCAACGGGCGCGGTCGGCGCCGCATCGGCGGCTTGGCGCGCCGCTCCTGGAACACGCGACTGCTCCCGTCCACGGAGATCGCGAGGTGATGCACGATCTGCGCCGGGGTCCACTTGCCGGGCGGGGCGCGGTGCCAGTCCGCCTCGGGCCGGCCCGCCAGGGGCCCGAGCACCAGGTCGGGGATCGCGGCGAACGTGGCGTGGAGTGCCCGCATGCCCAAGATTGTACGGATGAATCTCCTGCGCCGCTACCCGATCACATGCACGCTCCTGGCGCTGGTGCTCGTGTCGGCGCTGGCCCCGCTTCCGCCGCTCGTGGATGCCGTGAGCGGCGCGCCGCCCTACGACGTGGACCTGGTACGCCCCGCCACCTACACCGTGCTGGCACCGCTGTCGGACGTGCTCGACGCGCTCACGTTCCTGAGCCTCGGGCGGGCATGGTGGTTCCTGCTCACCTGGATAGTCGCCCTGAGCGTTTGGGGCCTGTTGCGCGCCGGCCCGCCGCGGCGGCGCGTGCTCCGGGCGACGCTCGGTCCGCTGGGCGTGGTGGTGCTGGGCCTGGCCGCGGTGCTCGTCCCCCGTCCGGTGCTGCGGCTCGTGCCGGCCGACTCGACCCTCACGGTGATCGATTACCACGCGCACACGGCCGCATCACACGACGGACGACCCGGTTGGACCGCTCGCGATCTCGCGCGTTGGCATGCGGCGCAGGGCTTCGGGGCATCGTACGTCACTGATCACAACGTGATCTTCGACGACGACACCACCAGCTACGCGATCCCCCTGTTGCCGGGCGTCGAATGGAGCGTCTCCGCACAGCACGTCGTCGCGCTGGGCCCGGTGACCATGATCGACCGCGCCGCGTACAACGGCGACACGCCCGGGATGCTCGGCGTGTTCGCGGCGCTGCACCGCCAGGGGGCGATCGGCATCGCCTCGCTGCCCGAGTACTGGCGCAATTACTGGGACGATCTCGATCGGTTCGTCGCGGCCGGCGTGGATGGCTTCGAAATCGTAAACTGCGCGCCCAAGGCGCTCGGCTTCCCGGCGCCGGCGCGGGCCCGGGTGCTCGAGCTTGCCCGAGAGCACGATCTGCTCGTGGTCGGCGCCAGCGACAACCACGGCTGGGGTCGCGCGACGTGCGTGTGGAACGTCTCGAGCCCGAGCGCCCACGGCTTTGCCTCGAACCGGGTGCTGGCGCGGCCGATCGCCCTCGCCCAGGCCGACTGGCAGCCCTGGACCGCGGCCTACACCCAGCCGTGGCTCATGCTGCGCGGGCTCTCGTGGAGCGAGCGGTCGAGCTGGCTCACCTGGCTCCTGGTCATCCTCATCTACCGCGCGGTACCACGCCGCCAGGGCGACCCCGGGGGAATCGGGATCCTGGCGCGCAGCCTGTCGCTCAAGATCCTCAAGCTGCACCGTCCTCCGCCGGGCTGAAGCGGTGGCGGAGCTCCGGCTGCTGCGCCCCGGCGACGAGGCCGCGCTCGACGCGTTCCTGGTCGCTCACGCTGATTCGTCCATGTTCTTGCGCTCCAACGCGCGGGCGGCGGGCCTGGTGGACGGCGGCGAGCCGCTGCAGGCGACCTACGTGGCGGCGATCCGTGAGGGCGGGGGCGGGGGGGGGTCCATTGCCGGCGTGGCCGCGCACTGCTGGAACGGGATGGTCCTGGTGCAGGCGCCCGACCAGGTCGCCGCGTTGGCGCACGACGCGGTGCGCCGCTCGCGTCGCGCCGTAACGGGGTTTTCTGGTCCGTGGACACAGGTCGTCGCGGCGCGCGCGGCGCTCGGGCTCGCCGCCGCCCCGGCCGTCCAAGACAGCCGCGACGACCTGTACGCGCTCGATCTGGACCGGTTGGTGGTTCCGAAGCCGCTCGCGAGCGGGGAGGTACGCTGCCGCCATCCCGAGCCGGAGGAGCTCGATCTGCTGGTGCAGTGGCGCGCGAGCTTTGCCGTCGAGTCGCTGGGCGCGACCGACGGGCCCGACCTGCGCCGCGCGAGCCAGGCCGACGTCCACCTACTGCACGAGCGGCGCGCCGACTGGGTGCTCGTCCAGGACGAGACGCCGGTCGCGTATTCCGTATTCAACGCGACGCTGCCCGACATCGTCCAGATTGGCGGCGTGTGGACGCCGCCGGAGAGCCGCGGTCGCGGCTATGCGCGCTCCGTGGTCGCGGGCTCGCTGCTGGCGGCGCACCAGCAGGAGGTCCGGCGCGCCGTGCTGTTCGCCAATCCGGCGAACGCCGCGGCGCGGGCGGCGTACCTGTCGATCGGGTTTGAGATCGTGGGGGATTACGGGCTGGTGCTGTTGGCTCCGTAGGGCGCAGTGTCGAGGAATCCGATGCGCTGGTACACGCGCGCCATCCGCGGATCGGCCTGGAGCTGCCTGAAGAACGGATAGCGCTTCGAGTACACGAGGATGCCGTCGTGCTCGTCGCACGCCCGGTCCAGCAGCTCGAACGTATCGTCCATTCGCCCGAGGCTCGCCACCACGATGGCGCGGACGGTCGACTGGACGTACTCGCGCCGGGCACGCGCGACGAGCTCGTCATGAATCGCCTCCACATCGGCCTGCCGTCCAAGCGAGCTATAGCACACGGCGAGCGCGGCGAGCGTCCATGGGTGACGTCCGGACGTGGTCACCGCCACTTCCAAGGGCCCGATGGCCTCATCGCTCCTGCCCAGATGATTGAGGACCAGCCCCAAATGGATGGTGGCCTGGAACATCATCGGGGCGAGAACCCCGGCCCGCCGGAACGACGAGACGGCTTCGTCGTAGCAACCCGCCCCCGTGAGCGTCATGCCGAGCTGCATCACCAGCAACGGCGCCAACGGGTCGAGCTCGAGGGCGCGCCGGGCCTGCGCGACGCCGTCCTCGAGCCGGCCCTCGATGAAGACCAGATAGTACGAGAGCCATTGCCGCGCCGTGACGGAGCGCGGATTCAGCTCCACGGCACGGCGCAAGTCTCGCGCTGCGCGAGGCCAGTCCCAGTCGCAGATGAAAGCCAGCGCCCCGGAAGCGCAATGGACCTCTGCGAGGTCGGGCGCCAGCTCGAGCGCCCGCTGCACCGCCGCGCGCGCCTTGGGTCGGACCACGTTGGGTGGCGCGACCCCGTACTCCGCCAGCACTGTACACGCGTCGGCGAGGCCCGCGTAGGCGAGCGCGTAGTTCGGATCGAGCGCCAGCGCGTGATCGAAACACTCAAGCGCCTTTTTGAGCCCGAGCCCGCGCTGTGCCAGGTAATACCGTCCCTTCAGGTACAGATGATATGCGTCGAGATTGCCGGTGGCGGGTGTGACCAGCGGCGCCCCATCGTCTCCGAGCGTGACCCGCAGCCGGTTGGCGATCGCCTTCGCGATCTCGTCCTGGATCGCGAACACGTCCGGCATCTCGCGGTCGTATCGCTCCGACCAGAGATGGTAGCCGTCGGCGACCTTCACGAGCTGGGCGCTGATCCGCAGCCGGTCGCCCGCCCGGCGCACGCTCCCCTCGAGCACCGTCCCGACCTTGAGCTTCGCGCCGACCTCGGCGAGATCGATCCCCTGCCCGCGGAACGCGAACGACGACGTACGCGCGGCGACGCGCAGGCCGGGCAGCTGCGTGAGGGCGTTGATGATCTCTTCGGCGATGCCCTCGCTGAAATACTCGAAATCGGGGTCGCCGCTCAGGTTCGCGAACGGCAAGACGGCAATCGATTCGCCCCCCTCGCCGTCGAGAGTCACCTCGTCGGGCGCGTTCAGGGCTCGGGCGAACTGGCCGGCCGTGGCGAATCGATCCGCGGGCACCTTGGCCAGCGCCGTCAGCACGGCCTGCTCCAGGGCGTGCCGCACCGTCGGCCGCACGCTTCGGATCGGCGGGACCACATCGAGCAGGTGGCGCGCCATCACGGCCTGCGCCGTGGGCCCGGTGAAGGGCACCGACCCGGTGAGCATCTCATAGAGCGTGCAGCCGAGACTGTAGATGTCGGACCGCCCGTCGAGCTGCGGGCTCTGGCTCGCCTGCTCCGGACTCATGTAGGCGGGTGTGCCGACGGCGCCGTCGATGGTGAGCGGCTCGAGACTCGCCGCCGACACCGCGCGCGCGATCCCGAAGTCGGTCACGAGCGCCCGGCCCGCCGAGAAGATGATGTTTTCCGGCTTGATGTCGCGGTGCACCACGCCCTGCGCGTGCGCGTACCCGAGCGCCTCCAAGACTTCGCATGCGATGCGGACCGCGTCCTCGATCGGCAGGCTGCCTTCCCGCGTCAGTCGCCGGCGCAATGTTTCGCCGTCGATGTACGGCATGACGTAGAACAACAGCCCGCCGGACTCGCCGGAATCGAACAACGGGACGATGTGGGGGTGGCTCAGACCGGCCGCGGTCTTGATCTCACGCAGGAAGCGCTCGACCCCGAGACCCGTGGCGAGCTGCGGATGGAGCAGCTTGATGGCGACCCGGCGCTCCAGCTTGAGATCGTCTCCCAGGTACACCGTGGCCATGCCACCACGGCCGATCTCGCAGGCAACCGAGTAGTGGTCTGCGACGGCGGCTTGGAGACGAGCGAGGAGAGTTGTCAGGCCTCCATCATAGAGGCGCCCGCGCAACATGGCCAGGGCCCCCGCGCCCTAGACGACCGCCGAGAGGTTCAGCAGCACCCGCCAGACCCGAAACACCTCGCGGTAGTCGGCGTGCGAGAACGCCACCGTGCGGCCCGCCGTGCGCGTCGCGCCCGGGCACAGCGCCGCCATGTCGGCATGGATCGTCTGAGCGAAGTCCACCTCGAGCGCGATCGGCTCCGGCAGGACAAAAGGCGCGTGTTTCCGCTTGAGGGTGCGCGTCGCCTCGTCGCGGATCATGCGGCACGCCACGGCGGGAGCGACGCTCCGCGCCGCGTGCCGGCTGACGGCCTGCTTCACGATGACCGTGCTGACGCCGTCGCCCAGCAGATCTTTCGCCTCGGCAGCGAGCGCCGAATCGCCGCTCACGAGAGCCACCGGCACGCCGCAGACCCCCGCGAACGCCGCGTTGATCCCCAGCTCGCCGACCGGCTTCCCGTTCAGGCGTACCTCGTAGATGCGATCGGCGTAGGTGTGATCGAGGATCGCGTTGCGCGTGCCCGCGCGAGCGTGATACCCGACGAATAGCGCCGCGTCAAAACCCTCCTGCTCATCGATTCCCTGGACCATCGAGCGAGGCTTGGGGTCGCCCGCCACGAGCTCCGCCGCGTGGTGCAGCTCCTCCGCCAGCAGGTTGCGCATGAACCAGTGGCTGTCGTTCACGACCACCCGGGTGGCCCCCGCCGCGACGGCTCCCTCGACGGCGGCGTTCGCCTCCGCGGTCATGAGACGGCGGAACCGCGCGTACTCGGCGGCGCAGGCCGGGTCGCTGGGGTCGGTCTGAGCCTCGTGGACCACGCCGGCGATGCCTTCCATGTCCACCGAGATGTAGACGCGCACGGTGGAAGCGTACTTGCTTTGTGTTTCAAAGTACTTGACAACGCCCCGGGGCGGCGTTATCGTGCGGGTCATGACCGCTCCGCGGCCGCTGCACGATCGCGCCCTCGACAACCTCCGCTACATCCGGCAGACGATGGAGCGGGCGGGGTCGTTCACCGCCGTGCCGGGATGGGGCCAGGTGGGCGTCGGCGCGACCGCGCTCGTCGCCGCGCTCCTGGCGGCCCGCCAGCCGACGCCCGAGCTGTGGCTCGCCACCTGGCTGGGCGAGGCGGTGGTGGCGCTCGGCATCGGCGGCGCGACCATGGTGCGTAAGGCGTTCGCCGTGAACGATCCCCTGCTCTCGGGACCGGGACGCCGCGCCGGCTTGAGCTTTCTCCCCCCGATGGTGGTCGGTGGTCTGCTCACGGTGGCGCTGTCCCGCGCGGGCTTGTGGCCCGCGCTCCCCGGAACCTGGCTGCTGCTGTACGGCACCGGGTTCGTGACCGGGGGCGCGTTCTCGGTCCGCATCGTTCCCGTCATGGGCGTCTGCTTCATGACCCTCGGCGCCGTGGCGCTGCTCGGACCGGCGGCGTGGGGAAACTGGCTGATGGCGGCGGGCTTCGGCGCGCTGCACATCGTGTTCGGCACTCTCATTGCCCGGAGGCACGGTGGCTAGACAGAGTGCGGCGAGAAAGGCGGAGGCCGCTGAGCGGGACGTCGCGCGGGCGCGCGCGGCCGTGGCCCCACGCACGGGCGAGCTCGACCGGCTGATCCACGAGCGGGTGCGCCTCGGCATCGTGAGCGCGCTGGCCGTCAACGACAGCCTGAGCTTCAACGAGCTCAAGGCGCTCCTCAAGACCACGGACGGCAACCTGAGCGTGCACGCGCGCAAACTCGAGGACGCGTCGTACGTCACCTGCACGAAGTCGTTCGAAGGACGGATCCCGAAGACCGAATACCGGCTGACGGGTGCCGGGCGCCGCGCCCTGGAGCAGTACCTGGACCACATGGAAGCGCTGATTCGCGTCACCCGTCAGGGGTGAGTCGAGAATTTTTTTTGAGGTGTGACTTTATGCTGCAAAGCTCTTCTGTCCACGTCGCGATCATCATGGACGGCAACGGCCGCTGGGCCTCACGCCGCGGCCTGCCCCGCGTCGCGGGCCATCGCGCCGGCGCCGCGGCCGTGCGCCGGGTGGTCGAGGCCGCGCCCGATCAGGGTATCGCCGCCCTCACCGTGTACGCCTTCTCCGCCGACAACTGGAAGCGGCCGCCGGGCGAGGTCGCCGCGCTGATGCGCTTGTTCGCGCGCCACCTCCGCACCGAGACGCCGCGCCTGCTGGAGAACGGCGTGCGCCTCGAGGTGGTGGGGCGGCGCGATCGGCTCCCCGCGCCGCTGGTCGCGGGGATCGCCGCCGCGGAGCGTGCCACCGCTCGAGGCGCGCGGCTCGTGCTCCGGCTCGCCGTGGACTACTCCGCCCGCTGGGCGATCGGGGCCGGCATCATTCTGCCGGACGTTGACCTGCTGATCCGCACCGGCGGCGAGCAGCGGCTCTCCGACTTCTTGCTGTGGGAAGCCGCTTATGCCGAGCTGTATTTCACCGACACCATGTGGCCCGACTTCGGCGCGGCGGACCTGGCGCGCGCCATGAGCGACTTCCGGACACGTCAGCGCCGCTTCGGCGGACTGCCCGAGGCGGCGGCGGGATGAGCGCCGTGAGCGAGCGGACCCGGCTCGGGCTGGACATCCTCGGCGCGGCGACTCTGGCGGGAGTCCTCGGCGACGCGCTACTGCGCGCCGACCCATGGGGCCTGAATGCCTTCGTCTGCACCGTCGCCCTCGTCGCCGGAGGGTGGTGGCTCGTCCGTCGCCACCACGTGGCGGCGACCCGCGACGTGCTGTGGCTCGCCGGCGCGGCGCTGCTTGTCGCGTCGAATTTCGTGGCGCGCGACGCGACGATCCTCCATTTGTTCGATGTCGTCGGCCTCATCGTCCTCCTGGCGGTCGCCAGCCTGAGCCTCAAGGGCGTCGCGCTGCGCGGGCGCCACGCGTGGCAATACGTGCATGCCGGCATTGCCAGCGCCTTGGACTCGTGGTTGGGCGTCTTACCGCTCATCGGTCGCGACGTGACCTGGAGCGAGCTCCCGAGCGACGGACGGATGCGGCAGGTCCGCGGAGCGGCGCTGGGCGCGGCGCTGGCGTTCCCCCTACTCGTGGTGTTCGGAGGTCTGTTTACGTCGGCCGACAGCGTGTTCCGGACCGTGGTATCGAGTGCATTCGACGTCGACTTCGGCGACTTGCTGTCTCACGTAATCCTGTTCGGCGTGTGGGGGGCGTTGGTGGCGGGATACTTCCGGGGAGCATTGATCCGTTCGCTCGTGCCGGCTTCCGAGGCGGAGAGCGGGCTGTCGCTCG
>Ga0137370_10000383_pt1 | contig 16628 bp, 14 predicted proteins | sample SagtaG_11_FD_104920 | JGI IMG/M metagenome (GOLD analysis project Ga0137370, IMG submission 104920) | Vadose zone soil microbial communities from Sagehorn Ranch, Mendocino, California, USA - Sage1_R_20_16 metaG | ecosystem: Environmental > Terrestrial > Soil > Vadose zone | place: USA... | reverse complement strand
GTAGCTACTGCCACACGAAGTTCGAAGCCATTCGCGAAGACACTTTGGCTTCGTCTCGACCGGTCCTTAAGGATTCCGATGACTTTGTCGATTTTTATGGTCCCTGCAATCATGATCCTCTGGGCAAAGATGAGATTCAAGCCCAGAAGATCGAGGCACAACATAGGTTCGCCAACGATTACGAGGACTAAAGTTCTTGTGATCAAGCTCCCGGGGGGAAGGTAGTAAACCTTTCCCCCTGGTGGGCGCTGATCCGTGACAAACCGCGGTGGTGAGGCGAGATTAGGTTTCGAGGAATAAAGTCTGATTGGAATAGCTATAGAAATAGAAAGGAGCAAGAGTGATGAAAGTTTCAGGTGCTTTAATATTGGCAGGATTGCTGGGTTTAACGCACGGGTCGATAGCCTTTGCGAAGGATGCGGCATCAGTGAAAATTCTCTCACCCGCCGGCAACGAGCGGTTGGATGCGGGCGAGGAGTATCCGCTGTCTTATGAAGTGACGCCAGGACCTGGTGGCGATCATTTCCATGTGTGGGTGGATAAGGATAGAGGGCCCGGCATTCACGACTCAAAAGGGACATACACTCTGCCCAAGCTCAGTCCGGGGCAGCATGTGATCACCATCAAGGTCGTCGACAAGGGCCATGTGCCCACCGGTCCACAGCAGTCCATTAACGTAAGTGCAAAGTGAGAGTCATCAGATGGAAAATTTCATCTATACCTTGGTGCAGTTAGTGCACAACTTCGGGGCTGTCGCAGTGGCCGGCAGCCCCGTTGTGGCTTTATGGTTCGGGCGTGAAAACAAGATTGCCCTGCACAAGCTCACCTGGCTGATGGCACTCGGCTGGGTGGCACAGGGGGCCAGCGGGATCGGCTTTGCGGTAACGAGCTATACGATGAAAGGCGCGCTCCCGGAAGTGGAAGGTGTCGCACTGACGGCGCTTGCGTTAAAGGTGGGCTGCACTCTTATAGGAGTTGTCCTGGCCGGATTCTATTTGATGACAGGTTCACGCTGGTCCGCAGTGAATCAGCTTCGAATGTGGAAGCTCATGGTAATCATGACGTTAACCGCGCTCACGGCCGCCGCCGTCCTTAGATGGTATCTGTAGCAAGAGTGAAAGAAGTCAGGTTGCTAAACAATCCGTCCTTGGAGCGATTATAATAGGATGAAGTAGCCAATCACACATTTGTTCAAGCAGCAGCCGCGCTGATTGCTTTTGCAACCCAAGACAAGTAGCGTCGGCCGGACAGGGCAGGTTACAAACTCGGCGGGTTTTTTGCTCAACAGGCGACATTATCATCACCAACGCCATCCTGCCTGTTGATGGTGAACGCCTGAATGCTGTGAGCGACGACCGCGATCCTTGGGGGCTCGTTAGAGTCGCTTGCCTATGTCGAGTAATGGTGGGCTTATCATTATCCCGTGATGGCCGGCTGCTCTTCGCCACCTGCGCCGCGCGCTCGTTCGCTTACGGTTTTCTCTCCGTTATGCTTGGCCTCTATCTTGATAGTATCGGTTTAGACAAGGTAGCCATCGGCTGGATATTCACGGCTGCGCTCGCCGGCGGCGCGGTGATGACCGTCGCTCTCACCGCCTTTGCAGACCGCTTTGGTCGAAGGGCGCTGCTCATAGTTGGTGCTGTGTTGATGGCGCTGGCGGGGGCTACGTTCGTTGCAACGAACAATCCCGTCTTACTGATGATAGCCGCTATTTTCGGAACCATCAGTCCTTCAGGAAAAGAAGTCGGGCCTTTTCTCTCTATCGAACAAGCGATTCTGCCACAGACGACTCACGATCAGAACCGAACGGCAGTCTTTTCGGCGTACAATCTTGTTGGCTCGTTGTGCGGAGCTTTGGGTGCATTGGCCGTAGGATTGCCGTCACTGTTTTCGCTGCCAACTATCTCCGGCTACCGGTTGCTTGTCTGGAGTTACGTTCTTTGCGCTATCGTAATGATGGTCTTGTTTACTTCGCTCTCGCCAACCATCGAAGCCAAAACGGAGACCGTTTCTCAGGCTCGGAGGATCGGCGTCCAGCGTTCCCGCAGCATGGTCGCGAAACTAGCGGGCCTGTTTGCTATTGATGCGTTCGCTGGCGGTTTTATTGTGCAAAGCATCGTCGCGTACTGGTTTTACCTCCGGTATGAGACCGATCTGAACGCGTTAGGCGGTATTTTCTTCGGAACTAACTTCCTGGCTGCGCTTTCCTTTCTGGCGGCCCCCGCCATAGCTCGTCGGATCGGGCTTTTGAACACGATGGTCTTCACCCATCTGCCGTCAAATTTTCTGCTGATCTTGGTGCCTTTTATGCCCAATCTCAAACTGGCAGTTGTAATGCTGCTCGTTCGCAACCTCCTCTCACAGCTCGATGTGCCGACGCGTCAGTCGTACTCCATGGCGGTCGTCGATCCTGACGAGCGAGCAGCTTCAGCGGGAATCCTCTCCGTCGCCCGCAATGCCGGCGCCGCAATCGCGCCATTGTTTACAGGTCCGATTCTGGGGATTCCGTCTCTCGGGTTACCGTTCTTGCTCGCCGGCGGGCTCAAGATCATCTACGATGTTTGGATCTTTGCTCTCTTTCGCCATGTGCGACCGCCGGAAGAGGAGAGCCAATAGATCCTTACAGATGCTCCGGCGAGCCGGAGAAACTCCTACGGTTCATCATATCGGTACGCTTTGCTTTGCGAACGTCTGAGTATATCCACCCCATCACTTCTTTGATGGCCACCCAAGATTTCGTCTGGTGTAGTAAATCTTTAAGTTCCAAACAGCAGCTTGGAAAGGAATCCCATCATTCCACCTGCCAGGACCAGCCAAGCGGAATTGATTTTGAAACTGAAGACAAGTACGGCTGAGATCAGCGCCAAGACAGCGGCGAACCAGTCGATTACGGCGGCGCGCCCGAGCTGCCATGTGACCCCGGCCATAAGACCGAGCGCGCCCACATTAACTCCGTCGAGGAACCCGCTGGCCCAGCGCGATTGGCGTAGCATTCCCACGACGGGAAAAACGGCGGCAACAAAGATAAAGGATGGGAGGAAAATGCCCACCGTCGCGAGAATCGCTCCCGGGAATCCTCCTACAACGTACCCAATGAAAGTTGCGGTCGTGAAAACAGGTCCCGGGGTGAACTGGCCCACAGCCACAGCGTCGAGGATCTGGTGGTCAGTAAGCCAGCCCAGGCGATAAACAAAGTCGTTGCGCAAAAATGCCAAAAGCACATAGCCGGAGCCGAAGACCACCGAACCGAGCTTCAGAAAAGTTACGAACAGAGCCGTGAGACTGAAGGGGACCGGAATCATTCCGACAACCTGAGTAGCGGATAATCCGAAAGCTGGAAGAAGGGCTATGCTAGCACTGGTGTTCCTCGCTTGCCGCCAAAATCGCCACCCGTTCTCGATCAACATTACCAACAATCCGCTTGCAAAAATCAGCGCGACCGGGCTGAACCCTGCGAAATACAACCCGAGGACCAGAAGCCCGGCTCCGGCCAGTAGCGGCCCTTTCACTGCGGTCTTGAGAAGTCCGCATAAAGCCTGGACGATGATGGCCACGATCACAGGCTTGATGCCATAGAGAAGCCAGCCGGCCTCAGGTGTCGCACCGTAGTGCACATAGGCCCAAGCAATCGCGAGCACCATAAGCATCGCCGGCAGAATGAAGCAGACTCCGCCTAAGATAAGGCCCCTCCATCCAGCCCGTTCGTATCCCAAATAAATGGCCATTTCGGTGGAGCTTGGTCCGGGAATAAGATTGGCCGCTCCCAGCAGATCTAAAAACCGCTCTTCGCTGACCCAGCAACGCCGGCGCGACATCTCGTCATGCATCATCGCGATGTGGGCGGCAGGTCCGCCAAAGGCGATTGTGCCGAGCTTGAGAAAGAGCTTGGCCACTTCGCTCACGGAACCCTCGGCGGGTTTTAGGCCTTCGATAACTTGGTCGGCAGCATCCCTATTCATAATGCTCAGCGACTTCTTGGAGTGAGCCCTCGGCGATTGCCAACGCCTTCAGAGCGGTTTCTAAATCCTCACTCGGATGAGTTCTAAGAAACTTGCCGCCTTGGGCACGCAAACCCTTTACGATCTCGCGCCATTGTTTAGCGCGCCTGTGTGCAGCGGGATTCGGCTTTCTCTGAATCTCTCCGCCTAGGCCTGTGTGTTCGAGAGTTTCTTCCACCGTATGTTCAGCGATTTGGAGCGCCAGCACTCCATGTTCAAGGTCTTCGTAACCGGTTTTGTCATGAATAACCTGTAGCTGTTTCTGCAACCGTTTGAACTCCTTCATAAGAGCCTTCAGCTGATTTTCTTGAGCGTGTCCCAGTTGAGTCATTTGGCGGTTTCTCCTTTCATGGTCATTTTCATTTCGTAATTCCTTATTTGGCTGACATCTCCCACCTCTGGTTGGTAACAGGCGGAGAACTGGGTCGGACAATGTGTATGAACTTATAGCCGGCTTCAGCGTGGCATCCGTTGCACGCGCTTAAAGTGTCGTCGTATGATTTTTGAAATTCGGCTGGGCTCTTGCGCTTTATGGATTCGGCCAACTGGGCAACCTGAGTCTGGAGGACGGAATCCAGAACGTTCGAGATTTTAACCCCGTTTTTCTCGGCGTTTAGGGCCTTAGCAGCCTCCATGGTTTCCTTCAGTTCATCCAGCTCATATTGAGACAGCTCCCAATTCGAGGCTTTGGCGGCAAACCAGAGTTTCCCCGCGTGTAATTGGATCGTGGTCATATATTCTCCCAGCCCTGGTGCGAGTTCTTTTACACTTGCCAGTTCGGCTTGCACTCGCTTGAGAGATTCTTGAAGAGTTCCGTCATTAGGGGCGCCAAGGTTTCGGACTTGGCTGTTTAGACTAAAAATCTTCCAAAAAAGCATGGCAATTAGAACCACGCAGAGTATCAGCGCACCCCAAAGGCCGGTTGTGTATTTCATACGATCCTCCCGACGATATTCGTTGCCATTGGCCGGTCGCTTGTTTATACGGCCAAGACTTTACTCATTCTCCAATAGTTCGCCGAACAGCTCGCTGACTTTCTCTTTGGCGGTCGCCAGAACTTTGCGCCCCAGAGCAGTGGCGCGATAAACCCGGCGCGAGCTTTTCCCGGAACGTTCGTTTGTCGATCGGAGATATCCTTTCCGTTCAAGTCCATGAAGCAAAGGATAGAGAGTGCCCGGGCTAAGCTTGTACCCGTGCCGCGCAAGCTCCTCGATAAACCAGAGGCCAAAAACCGGCCGCTCCGCAGCATGGTGCAGGATGTGAAGGCGGATCAAACCGCCATAGAGGTCCTGGTCCGCTCTATCTTGCTTTTGCTGCATTCACCGCATTCTAATTTCGTTATCGAAATCCGATATACCGACGGGAAACTATTCTGTCAAGGCTGCGAGCCTTTCAAAAAACGATTTGGCAGGGATTTTCAACGAACGGTAGAAAGTCATTGCCTCTTGGAAAGAGCAAAAGCCTTGACGACGCCGGTGAAGCAAATGAGAATAGGTCCGGGAATCTAAAGGCGAACTACAGTTGTCGCGCCGCTTCTGCCTAACGGTGCGAATGGGTCGCCAAGCCTTCGTGTGTGTGCTCTATGATGCGGTGGTGTTCTTCTCCCGAGAGATTCTCCGGATCGATATGGATGGTGACCTTCGAAAGGTAGGGTAGGTGATGCAAGAGTTGATGCCTCGCTTCCATGGCAATCGCGTGCGCTTCCGCAACCGACAGTTTGGGACTTACAGCAACGTTGACTTCGGCGTATAAACGATGACCCGACCAGCGTAGCCGTATTTCTGTAACGTCGTGTACACCTTGGGCATGCTTCAGCGCGTGGGTGATTTCGTCGGTCACTTCAGGATCGACTCCGTCTAGCAAGCGGGTAAAAACGGCTTTTCCTGACTCCCAAACTATGGGCAAGATGGCAACCGTTATGACAAGACCTATGATCGGGTCTGTCAACGGATAGCCGAGCCACACGCCCACCGCGCTAAACAACACGCCTAAACTAGTCAAGCCGTCCACACGCGAATGGTAACCGTCGACCACGAGAGCGGCGCTGTTGATCTCTCGGCCTACGCGAATGCGCAAAATCGCCACCAGTTCATTGCCAGCAAAACCAATAATGGAAGCTACGGCAACCGCCCACAGATGCTCAACGGCTTGGGGATGCAACAATCGATTGATCGACTCATAGCCCGCTACAACTGCGCTGAATAAGATGGTCAGGACGATCATGACCCCGGCTACATCTTCCACACGGCCATAACCGTAAGTGAAGCGACGGGAAGTCTGTCGCCGCGCCAGGGCAAAAGCAATCCATAAAGGTATGCCCGTCGCGGCGTCGGCAACGTTATGGATCGTGTCGGCGAGGAGCGCGATACTTCCAGAAAAGACGACGACGATAATTTGAAGTATGGCGGTGGCCGCCAGGCCGACGAGCGACCATTTGACCGCCCAAATGCCACGCTCTGTGGTGAGGAGTACTGGGTCTATCGTGCCGTGCGTGTGATCATGGCTGTGATCTGGATCACTATGGTAATGAGAATGACCAACATTAAACATACGAAAATCATACTCCTAGGTATGACGATATGCTATTCGCACGACGTAGGGAAAACCAGGTCATCGGTTTTCATTGCCGGATACCCTGACGGCTACTCTGCGTTCAACCCACTCGTAAAGCACCGGCAGCAGCACCAGAGTTAGGAACGTGGAACTGAGGATGCCGCCGATAACGACGGTTGCGAGCGGACGCTGCACTTCCGCTCCTGCGCCCGTGGCTATCGCCATCGGCACGAAACCGAGACTCGCCACCAAAGCAGTCATCAGTACTGGACGCAAGCGAGTGAGCGAGCCTTCGATCACCGAGTCGCGGATGGATTTACCCTCTTCGCGGAGCTGGTTGAAGTAACTGATCATCACTAGGCCGTTCAGAACTGCCACACCGGAGAGCGCGATGAAACCCACCGCAGCCGTAATGCTGAACGGCATGCTGCGCAGCCAGAGTGCGAGGATGCCACCGGTAAGGGCCAGGGGAATCCCGGAGTAGACCAACAACGCCTGTCGAAGGCTGCCGAACGCAAAAAAGATGAGCACAAAGATGAGCGCCAAGGCCGAGGGAACGACCACGGCAAGGCGCGTGCGGGCTTCTTGCAGATTTTTAAACTGACCGCCAAATTCTAGAATGTAGTTGTCCGGCAAACGCACCTGTTCCTTGATGCGCCGCTCGGCTTCGCGGACAAAACCTTCCACGTCGCTCACCTTTAGGTTCACCATGAGCGCAGCGCGGCGCTGGCCGGCATCGCGCCGAATGGGTTCGACCGCCTTGAGCGTCTTAAACTCCACCAGTTTTCCAAGCGGGATGAGACCATTCTGCCCGACCCGCACCGGCAACTTCCTGATTTGCTCATCATGCGAGCGCAGTTGTTCGGGCATCCGCACCACAATGTCGTGCCTGCGGTTGCCATCGACGATAATACCGACCTCGCGGCCGGCCAGCGCGACGCTGATGGCTTTATTCGCCTCGCCCGCCTGGAGGTTATAGCGCCGCAGCACATCACGCTTGATCTGCATCTGCAGTTGTGGCGTGCGCCCCTCGGTCTCGAATTCGACCTGCGCTACGCCGGGCGTCTTTTCGAGGATGCCCTTGATCTGTTCGGCGTATTTTTCAAGCACGTCGTAGTCGCTACCGAAAATCTTAACGGACAACTCGGCTTTCGTGCCTTCAAGCATTTCGTTGAAGCGCATCTCGATGGGCTGCCCAAAGAGGATGCTATAGTCCGGATTGATTTTTTTGAGCATAGCCTCGATCTGCTCGCGCAATTCCGCTTTATTCGCCGGACGCTCGGGCGTTTTCGGCCAGTCGGCAACCGGCTTGTAGAAGATGTAAACGTCGCTCTCGTTGGGCGGCATCGGGTCGGTGGCGATTTCGCTCGTGCCGATGCGGGTGAAGACGCGGGTGATCTCCGGAAATTCCTTGAATAACCGGTTCTCGACTTCGATGTCGGTCCTAAGGGATTCCTCCAAGCTCATACCCACGGGCTTGTAGAGCATTGCGGTGATCGAACCCTCGTCGAGTTTGGGCACAAACTCCGCCCCTAGATGCTGAAACAGCCAAAGCGACCCGGCAAATATCGCGACGGCAGCCATGACCACGATCCAGCGAAGTCGTAATGCAAGCTGAAGCGTTGGCTCATATGCGCCCTTAACGAGGCGGATTACCCGGTTGTCGCCTTCATGAACTTTGCCGCGCAAAACAAAGGAGCAAAGCACCGGCATCAACGTGAGCGAGAGCACCAACGCCCCTGCGAGCGCGAGCATGACGGTTAGCGCCATCGGATGAAACATTTTTCCTTCAATGCCTGTCAACGCGAGAATCGGGATATAGACGACCGTGATGATGACCACGCCGAAGAACATCGGATTGCCGACCTGTTTTGCAGCGGCGAGCACGGTATGCGCTCGTTCCTCGACCGTGAGCGCGCGTCCAAGCTCGTGCTGCCGTTGGCCAAGTCGGCGGACGACGTTCTCCACGATAACGACCGCGCCGTCGATGATAAGGCCGAAGTCCACCGCACCGAGGCTCATCAGGTTTCCCGAGATACCGAATCGTGTCATGCCCATGAGCGCGAAGAGGAACGAAAGCGGGATCGCGGAGGCGACGATGAGCGCCGCGCGCCAGTTGCCGAGTAAGACAAGCAGCACTGCAACCACGAGCACCGCGCCTTCGAACAGGTTGGTCCTGACGGTACGGACCGTCCGATCGATAAGCTGGGAGCGGTCGTATTGTATCTGAATCTCTACGCCCTCGGGCAGCTTGCTCTGAATTTCGGCAATACGCGCCTTGACCCGTTCGGCAACGTCGCGGCTGTTCTCGCCGGCGAGCATCATCGTCGTGCCAATCACCGCCTCATGGCCGTTGAGCGTGGCCGCGCCGGTGCGGAACTTGGTTCCGGGCCGTACTTCGGCCACGTCTTTGACAAGAAGCGGCGTGACGCCGGCGCCGAATTTGAGCGGCAGATTGGCGATATCTTCCGCATCGTTCACGCGGCTCACGGCGCGGATGGTGAGTTGTTCGGTGCCGCGGCTGATAATACCGCCGCCTGCATTCTCAACGTTCTGCGCGACAAGGTCAGCCAATTCGTTGAAACTCATGCCCACTTGGGCCAGCGAATCGGGTTTGGGCTGAACGACGAATTGCTTTTCGTAGCCGCCGCTCTCGTTGATTTCAGCGATGCCCGGAACGGTGCGAAGCAGCGGCTTGATTACGTATTCCTGGATTTCGCTCAACTCGATCAACTGCTCCAATTCCGCCACCGGTTTATTCTTCGCGTCGGCACGGTAATTCACGGTGTAGTAAAAGATTTCCCCCAGGCCCGTGCTGATCGGCGCGAGTTTGGGTCGCGCGCCCGCAGGCAAGCGCTCCAATACTCCTTGAAGGCGCTCGGCTACGAGCTGGCGCGCGCGGTAGATGTCAGTCCCGTCCTTAAATTGGATCGTCACCTGCGAGAGACCGAACTTCGTCAGCGAGCGCATTTCGTCTACGCCGGGCATGCCGGCCAGAGCAATTTCGATGGGATGCGTGACGAGCTTTTCCGACTCTTCGGCGGCGAGTGCCGGAACTTCGGTGTTCACCTGCACTTGTGGAGCAGTAATATCAGGCACAGCGTCGATGGGCAGATGTAACGCTGACCAGAGACCAGCGGCGAGCAGGATTACGGCAGCCAGCAGGATAAATCCGGGCTGGCGCATGGAAGATTCGAGAATCTTGTTAATCATGGCTGACAGGCCTTAAGGTTTCGGAGATTTGCTGGCCGGATTGGTACGAATCGCGTGGATGTCCAGCCCGGTGAGTAGTTCCAGTTGTTGCCCGGCTTCGAGCGCCTCGCGCCGGGTTTCCAGCAGCGCCTCGGTCGCTTCGAGGTATTGTTTTTGCAGCTCGACGTAAGTCGCAATTGGCACCGCACCGAGCCGGTAGTGACGGTCGGCCAATTCCGCCGCTTTGCGAAATTCAGCCACCGACTCCGGGCGCCACTTCGCCATCTCAGTTAACTTCGTCTGATACATCAACGCCTTCTCGACGACTTGCCGCTCGATGGTCCGCTGCGTAACATACATCGAAGTTTCCGCCTGCTTTTGCCGGGCCGTGGCGGTCTCGATATTTCCCTCATTGCGGTTCCAGAGGGGTAGTGGCACCGAAATGCCGATACCCATTTGTCGCTCGCGATCCCCCGCTCGCTCCTGGGAAAAATAGGGCCCCACGGTGAACGACGGATAAGCGTCTTTCTTCGCTAGATCTACCTTAAAGCCTTGTTGTTCCAATTCGACTTGGCGCATCCGGATCTCGAAATTGCTTGCTCTCGCCGCCACCAAAAGAGCTTCTTGCTCCGGCGCAGCGGTGAATGCCAGATCTACCGGTGCAATCTTCATCGTCTGCTGCCACGGTTGACCGCGCAGTTGGTTCAATTCGAGCAATGCTGCTTGCTCTGCCACCGACGCCTCACTGGCCTTGCGGAGCATCGTGATCTCCGTCGCCTCGATGATGCGCAGTTCTAGCTCCGGCGTGATTCCGGCCGGGTCCCGTTGCACCAGCACTTGCCGCAAGACATGAAAACGGTCGGCGACTTCCCGCGCCGCCGCTGTCTTTTGCTGGGCCGCGAACAAGCCGTACGCGACTGAGCGTGTTCGTGCGGCCAGCGCAGCTTTGAACCGGGCGAAGCCCAGCTCGGCCAATTGTATCTGTTGGTTGGCGATCGCCTTCCTGAGTGGAATGCGCCCCGGCCATTCGAAGGGCTGTCGCACTGACACCGACCAGGCGACACCTTCAGAAGTCGGTCCAGCGCCTGTCACCCGTTTGTCGCCGACTGTGGTAGAAAGCTCTGGATTGACCCATGCCGCCGCGGTTCGCTCTCCGCCTTTGGCCGCGGCAATCTCGGCGCTGTAGAAATTGAGTTCGGGATTGTGTTCCAGGACATCCGCAACCACTGTTTCGAGTGTCATCTGGGTGGTTGGTGTGGTTACCTTGATGGAGTCGGAAGGAGGTTTCTCTGCTCCGTCTGAGTTGAACGTCGTGGAACTGGCGACCAGCACCGCAACGGAGATCGCGCGGCACAGCTTGAGCGGTAAATTGAAGTTCATAAAAATCACGCCAAATCTCGGGGCCATTGCTTCCCCGAATTAGAAACGAGAGCGTTTATCGGCGAGCATCGAAGGCCTGCCGCAAGGAATCATTTTCCCGGTACCAGAGGACTATGTTAACTGTGGGGGAGAACGAGGAGAGTTTAGATTTAGGTAGAATACTTTTGTCGGAGGTGGATGTTCGCGTTTGGGAGCCCATCTGCAATGCAGACTCTCGGGCGAACTTAACGGCTCGACAAAGAGGAGAAAAGCGATATCGCTTTGATGAGCAGCGGGGAACGACCAAAGGTCGCGAGAGGCGAGAGTCACGAGGCTGATCTGGTCAGGTAGGCTAGCTGGACTCTCGTCCCAGACTGTGTAGTCGGTTAATTTTCCACCGTGGCTACGCGCGAAGGCTGCAAAAAAATCAGCATGGATTACTGTGCCGTGGTGCATTCCATGATCTGTGTGTTCGTGGCCGTAATCGGGGTGGAGGTGCAGCACAGGCAAGAGAACAGCCAGCACGATGGCGGAAAGAACTATCGGTCGAGTGACTCCCTTCTTCAGACCAAACATAATGCGACTATTCATAGCGCAGCCGGGACGATTAGTCTATCGCGAAAGAAGAGCTCCTTCATGACCTGCAATTGACAGCACGCTCATCACAACGGCATAGGTCAGCGTACCACCCACCAGCAACCAAATGACTATTTTAACCACGTCGGCAAATCGTCCATTTGAATATCGACGGGCAATCGGTGTTTACTAACCTACTCTTATGACGCCGGTGCTTTCCCTATTTTTCGGTATCCGGCTCAGGTCCAGAATGGTTCTGAGCGGACACAGTTCCCGTCGAGAGGCCGACGGGTGGATTCTTCGTCGCAGCACTAACCAGAACCTTCTCGATTCGCTTCCCATCCATATCTATCACTTCAAATCGTAGGTTGTTCCATTCGAAGTTGTCGGTTACAGAGGGCACGCGCCCCATCTGTCTAAAGATAAACCCACCCAACGTTTGGTAAGCGTCTTTCTTTTCTCCGGGCAAACTCTCCAGATGAAATATTTCCTTGAACTCCTCCACTGCCAGCATCCCGTCCAAGAGCCAAGAGCCATCGTGTCTCTGAACGGCCTTAGATTCGACAGGACTTTTACCGAAAGGCATGTCACCGGCTATGGCTTCCAGGACATCATGGTGCGTAAGCAATCCTTCGATACCGCCATACTCGTCCATAACCAAGACGAGGTGGCTGCCGGAGCGTTTGATGTGATCGAGCACCTGTAAAGCGGACATGCTTCTAGGCACGAATGCCGGCTGCTGCAGAGATTGATTGAGATCGATTCTGTTGTCAGCGAGAACGCCAGCCAAGAGGTCCTTTGCCTGTGTGACACCAGCGACATTATCCAGGCTTCCAGCGCATACTGGAAAACGAGAATGACCGCTCTCCGATAGTTTCTTACGGATCTCGTCAGCCGAATCGCTCACGTCAAACCATACGATCTGCGTTCTCGGGGTCATCAGGGCGCGCGCGCTTTTGTCGCCCAAGGCAATCACAGCTTCAATCATGTCTTGTTCTGATGCCTCAAACACACCAGCCGCAGTTCCTTGTTGAATCAATGTTTTGACTTCTTCTTCCGTCACCGGAGCCTCCTTCACTGGCCGGCTGCCTAACAACCTGAACAGCGCATCGGTCGAGACGCTCAACAGCCGAACCACCGGAGAAGAAATCGCCGATAACATCTGCATCGGCCCAGCCATGAATGTAGCTATCTTTTCGGGGTGACCTAAAGCGATCCGCTTGGGTACCAATTCACCAATGACAACGGAAAGATACGTAATGCAGATAACGACCACCCCCAAAGCGATAGCGTCGCTGTAGGCTTGTATGACTGGAACTGTACTCAAATAGCGCGCGATCTCATCGGCAAGACTCCGACCGCCGAATGCGCCTGCGAGAATACCCACGAGGGTAATACCGATCTGAACCGTTGAAAGAAACTGGTTGGGTTGGTTGGCAAGCTCCAGGGCTCTCTTTGCTTTGGCGTCGCCTTTTCCCGCCCAATCCTGGAGCCTCGACTTACGAGCCGCAACGATCGCTATTTCCGACATAGCAAAGACACCGTTACCTATAATGAGTAGCATGATCAGAGCCATTTCTAATCCAATATCTGTCATTTTTTACCTCTTGTAGTCGCGGCGCTTTCCAAGAAGTGACCAATGATCCTAAGAATTAATTCGCAGAAAGTCGGCGCATGATCGAGGCTCGTTCATCGACTGAAAGCACGGCCCTTTGTCATTACGGTTTTTACTTGTGCAACATTCCGATACGAAACCAAAGCATACCGGCTGGAGAGCTGTTTAACGAACGGTTTCCAATAAACAGTACGTGCTGCCGGCAAACAACACCTCTAGAGGGAGCAGAGCTTTGAGGCGGGAACAATCATTTGCTTTAACCAGTAGTGTAGGTCGATCTCCTATAGGAGCTCTTTTAACTTCATCGACCGAGACCAGCCGCGCACTTCGGCCAAAGAAAAAAAGCGCCCGCGCCTTTTCATGGAGGGCAAGCTCTGGAGCCGCATTATCTTGGACCATCTTTATTATGGAAACCGGCGCCCTCGCGGGCAGACGCTCATTGAGAATTTGTCCCATTGTTTGATATTGCGTCAGCTCTGAAGGAACTCCTGACGCAAAGCATGCAATACCGACAGCCGCGAGTAAAGTAGCCAACGCCACAATACCGGCAAAACAATTAAACAGTTTCTCCGGTGTGATATGGACGAGCGCCACCGCGGCCATGATCGAGATCGCTGGCAGCGCGATAAAAATATATCGTAAGTATTGCGCATTCTTCAGCGCGCTGGTCACAAACACGATGGCAATCCACCCCAGAAGAAAGCCTGCAGATGCTCGCGCAGAGCACTCGCGTTGTGGATTGCGTAGGTCTTGTATCGAGAGCCACAGACCTGTCACAGCGAACGGAAGCCAAGGCCAATACGTTTTCACAAAACCCACTACACAAATGGTCCAGAACTCCGCAATCCTCGAGAGATGATTCCCCTTGGTTCTCGCGAGATCAGCAAGGAGCATGTTCAGAGGAACTTCTCCGTCTGTCTTTACAAGATGGATCCACCAAAGAACGGGAAGGATAAGCAGCGGCGACCATAGTAGCCAACGAACGACACCTTTGTACCATAATCTCAGAGGGATACTCAGAAATGCGTGCATAGGCGCCGTTAAGAGCGGCAAAAATCCTGGGATTCCTTTTGTGAGGACCGCAATGCACGTGCCGAGATAGAACAACGGCGGTCCCCATCTTCTCTCACCGTTCAAATATCCATACAGCGAAAGCAGAATTCCGAATGTCAGACCCGACTCCAAGCGAAAAGTAGCGGAACTGCGAAAGAACAGATGGGTTGTGGCAAGGATTAAGCCGGCAGCCCAGCCGACCTTTGCGTCATAAAGGCGCGAACCGAGCAAGGCAGTTAGAAAAACACAGGCAAGGCCGAATATCCGGGAAAAAAGAGTCACGGCGAATACGGTCGACCCAAAAATCTTGATAGCGAACGCTGACAGCCAGAAGAGGAGCGGCGGTTTGTTATAGTAGGGTTCATCGCCGAGCTTTAGCGCGAGCGCGCCGTAGTTGCCTGAGTCCGCCATCGTTTTCGCAATGGCAGCATATACGACCGGGTCGGTCGTCAGCTTGGTCCGTGAGGACTGCGCGAACAGCAGCAGAACGGCCGCAAAGCCCAGTACCGCCCAACGGATTCTCGGGGTGTTGAGAGCTACAAAAAAGTTCACAGAGGTTTATGCCCCGGCGACAAACTCATCGTTCACCTTTAGGCGTGACAATCTGCCTCGCAAGCAATTTTGCGAAAGAGGATAAAGAAGGGCTGGCAGAAGATCATAGGCCACGCAGCTGAGTAGCGCGGCACTTTGGCCTGGAGTTGCGGTGCGTGTGCTGCGCTCGCGCATAAGCTCGTTAGTTCCGGTTTTTTTTCTCTGCATCTTCCTTGTGCCATTTTCGGAAAAGCCATATGCATGGAACAACAACCGCGACCAGTACGATAAGTGCTGGGAGATAGGTAAGAAAGTTCATTTGCCGCCCTCATTAGGTCATAAAACTTGACCGCAAACCCTACGACGGAAGAATGCAGACGTCGGTTACTTTGCGGAGTGTTGAAGAGCTGCGTTTCTCAATCCCTATTTATCGAAACCACGAATATTAATAGCAGCACTGCCAGCACGACAATGATCAACAGGATCCAATCAAGGTAGGTCCACGCAGGGTTTTTAAATATTGTCGGATTAAACGAATTCGTTGCTATCCCGTTGTGAAACCTTGTCGATGCGGCAGCGGCCACACAGCTAAGCCTATAGTCAGCTAGATGTTGTTTTAAAATACGTAGATTTACGTAATTTAGAGGAAGATGCTGAACACGCGCGGTTAAGATTGGGGCGGGATAACCTTTTTTACGGCATAGCGGATCAACTCGCCTTGATTACGAAGGCCCAGCTTGCGCATCACATTTTGACGATGGATCTCCACGGTGCGGGGACTGATAAATAACCGGCGGCCGATTTCGATACTGGTGTTACATTCGGCCGTCATCTCGAAAACCTCTCGTTCTCGGGTAGTGAGCGTCTCATACGGGTCCAATGGGCCTGTTTTGGCTCTTTCAAGATAGCCATCGATAGCATGCTGAGATAACGAAACACTTAGAAAGCGTCGCCCGGCAGCCACTTCTCTGATTGCTTTTGTAACCTCTTTGACCGAGGACTCTTTAAGAACGTAGCCGGAGGCTCCGTTCCTTAATGCTTCCAGCACATAGCCTTCGTTATCGTGCATAGAGAGTATAATGACACGGATGTTCGGGAACCGCTGTTTCACCTGACGCGTAACCTCCAAACCGCTCAGGCCAGGCATTGCCAAGTCAACCAGCACCACGTTTGGCCGCAGACTTTCAGTCAGGCGTATCGCCTCAAGGCCGTTGGCAGCCTCGGCAATTACGGCGAGGTCTGGCTCAGCCTCGATCAAGGCCCGTAAACCCTCATGAACAATTGGGTGGTCATCTGCCAACAGTATGTTTACCTTGTTCATCTGTAATTACCGCCTCGAAAGTTTCCTGCAAGGGCAGTTCAGCTATGATGCAAGTACCCGTGCCTGAAGCCGATTCTATGTTTAGCTCACCGCCAAGCAACTTTGCGCGTTCACGCATCCCGGTCAGGCCGTCAGTTTTTCCATTACGCGGTGCAGCCTGCGGGTCGAATCCGGCTCCATCATCTTGAACCTTGAGAATGAGGGTATCCGGCATGCACCATATATAAACAGTAGCGCGATCGACTCTAGCATGACGGGCAATATTGGTGAGCGCTTCCTGCACGATGCGGTAGGCAGAGGTTTCGACCTGGGATATAAACCGTTTGTTCTCCAGGCCGTCGTGGCAAAAATCTACTTTCACTTCCGTGATCGAAGTATATCGCTCTATGTGCCATAGCAATGTCGGCAACAGGCCCAGGTCGTCGAGCAT
>Ga0137370_10000377_pt1 | contig 16723 bp, 12 predicted proteins | sample SagtaG_11_FD_104920 | JGI IMG/M metagenome (GOLD analysis project Ga0137370, IMG submission 104920) | Vadose zone soil microbial communities from Sagehorn Ranch, Mendocino, California, USA - Sage1_R_20_16 metaG | ecosystem: Environmental > Terrestrial > Soil > Vadose zone | place: USA... | reverse complement strand
CGGGCGAAGGAGGTCAGCACGCCGTAATCATGGAAGAACTCTTCCAGCATCTGCGAGGGCGCCTCGATGAAATCGCCCTCCACCAGGAAGCCGCCCTCGCCGACGAACGCGTTCTGGCTGCCGTTGCGGTGATGCAGGCGATGGCCGACCTCCTGCAGGACCACCACCACGTCGCCTTACTGCATCAGGCCCGGGTCACCGGGCGTGCCGCCCGCGAAGTTGCACACCAGTACGCCCTCGGGCAGCTGTCGGCCGTGGATACCGTAGGTGAGCGGCTGGGTGGAGAACCACTTGTCCTTGCCTGCGCGCGGATGCATGTCCAGGTAGATGCGGCCGAGCCTCACCTGGCCGTTGAAGACGTCGTAGGCGGTGACCGACGGATGCCAGGTGCGCACACCGCTCACCGGCCGGATGTCGATGTGAAAGAGCCTCGAGGCGGTCGTGATCACCCCGCGCTCGACCCCGGCGTAGGGGAAATACGGCCGCACGCTCTGCGAGTCGAAGTTGAATCGGGCGCGCCGGTACTGCTCCTGCCAGTAGCGCAGGTCCGCATACGAGATCTTCTGGATCGACGGGTCGCGCTCGCGCGCGAAAGACAGCAGCGCCGCATCCTCGCGCGCGCCCGGCTCGCGCGAGGCCGCATCGATTCCGGCGAGATACTCCGCGAGCTTCGCGGGCGAGCCGATCATCTGATCCGCCATCGCAAAGTCCGCCCAGGTCTTGTAGCCGAGGAGCTGCGCCAGCTCCGCGCGCGTCGCGAGCAGTGCCCGCAGGGTCTCGGTATTGGCCGGATAGCCGACCGAGTTGGCCGCGAGGAACAGCTCGTGGCGCAGTTCCGCGCTGTTCGAGAACCTCTGCGCCGGCCAGCCGTCCGGCGGGTCGGTCGTGATCTTCACGTGTCCCTCGGGGTCGGCGGGATGACTCGCGAGGTAGTCCGGGGGGAGGCCCTCGAGCTGTGCCTTGTCGGCCACCGTCGTGCGCACGTCATCGTGCACCGCGCGCTCGAAGGTGAGACCGAGCGCGGTGATCTTGTCCTGCAGCGCCTTGATCTTCGCCCGCGTCGCGTCGTCCCGGTCCACCCCGGCCAGGCGGTACTCGAGCAGGCTGTGCTCGAGATAGTGCCGGGTGGCGCCATCCGCGGGTGACGGCAGCGCGGCGAGCGCCCGGTAGACCCCCTGGTTGAGATTCAGCGCCGTGTAGGCGGCATTCGCGGTCTGCGTGAGCGATTGCGCCTTGTCGCGCAGCTCACGGGTCGCTCCGACGCCATAGATCACGCTCGACTGCGAGACGGCGAGCAGCAGCTCGTTGACCGCATCGTCGTAGGGACGCAGCGTATTCGCGACGCTCCGCGCGCCCTTCACCCCGAGCACGCGCGCCACGTCCGCATCGGCGCGGCGCAGGCGGTTCTGCACCCACGCCTCCAGTGCGGCCGGAGAATCGCCGCCCTCCCAGGCGTGCAGCGCCTTCTCGCCCTGCGCCGAGGTCGGAGGCGCCGCCGCGGCGCACGCCGGCAGCATGGCGCAGACCACGACCACGGCGAAGGAGGGCGGACGGCGCCCGCGGGGCGATCGAGCGAGCATGAAAGCGACTCCCTACGCGTGCCGTCTGCGGCACGCCGAATGGGCGGATTGTGAGGCGAGTCTAGCCCGAACTGGCCGGGCGCTGCGGCATGGCGGCGTATCCGCGCGACGAAGCGTGCGCGGTCAGCGCTTGCCGAAGAGCTTCTCGAGCTCCGCCCGCGCCTTGTCTATCGCGGCGGTGTCAGGAGGCGTATAGGCCCCGGCGCGCGGCTTGAAGAAGTCGCAGAAGTTCGCCTGCGTCTTGTCGCTCACTTCCTCCGCGGTCGGCTCGCGGCAGTGCTTGGCGACGCTCGTGTCGTAGTCGGCGCACATGCGGCAGACGTGCAGCTCGGCGTGACACCGCGGGCACTCATCGAGCCGCCGCAGCGGGAGGCTCAGCGCCGCGAGCGCCGCGCCGCACTTCCAGCAAACGAGGTCGTGAGCCATGCGGACAGCCTACTACTTGCCGGGCGCGGGAGTCCGCTGCGGTGCGTGCGCGGGCGCCGTCCCTGCGGCGGTCGGCCCCTCATTCGGCGCCCTCGACGATGCGCATATCACGATCGGCAGCGTTACCGAGTGCACGGAGCGCCTGCTGATACCCGGGACTGTCATGCGCCGCGATGGCTTGCGCGACGCTATCAAACTCGAGGAGGACCGCGCGCTGATCGAGCCCGCTTTCATAGACGCGCGCAGGCAGCCCGCGCGCGAGGAAACGGCCCCCTGCCGCCTGAAGTGCAGGGCCAGCGAGCCTCGCATAGGCAGCAAAAGCCTCCTGGTCACGTATCGAGCGGTACACGGTAATCCAATATGCTTTAGCCATTGAGGGCCCCTCCATTGTCAGCCTGCAGCAGCATCCTTGTATGCGCGAAGGACCGCATTGATCCTAGTCTGGTAACCGGCTCCGCTGGCCTTAAACCACTTCAGCACATCCGCATCGATGCGAAGTGACACTAACTCCTTAGGTCCGGCGACCTTTAGGCCGCGTCGGACGATGCCCCTTGCGATGTGTTTCAGGTCTGCCTCCGGGTGTTCGGCGGTCACGCGAACGTCTCTGTCGGCGAGGTTTCGGAGCCGGCGGTAGTTCGTCTTTGATCTGCGAGCAGAGGAGTTCGGTTTCATATCTGGTGGCTTTTCGAAATGAGATCACAGGGATATTGTCATCGCCCTCCGTGTGAACAATGGAAACCGGTATTGCTGCTTAGCTACTTTCCAGCGCTGTAACGCTTGAGCCGCATTGCTGCCCCGCGCGCGCTACTCTTTGGTGGCGAGGAGGCTCTGTTGAGCTTCTGCCCTACTCTTTAGCATGGAAACTATGTTCGCAGACCACGGTGGGTCTTGCATTGTGCTCAGGAAACCGACGTCCTCCTCCTCTGCACGTCTCTCTTGCTGTACGAGCGGATGCGCTTCGACGTAGTCGTCGACGAGCTTGTTGTACACGAGCCCTTCCATCTCCATGGTGGCTTTCGCGTGCAACGAGTCGCGAGCGTACCCAATTGCCTCAAGGATGTGGTTGTCTTGACCATCGGCGAGAAACCCGGCAATTTCTGCGGCGACAAGAGCGGCGTTCAATGCAAATGAGGCTGCCAGAGAGCCGAAAACCTCGCTGTCAGGCGCTGCCCCGAGAATGTCTTCCCTGAGCTGCGACCAGGAAACGAACGAATCGCCGGTTAATGATCGCCAGAACTCCTCACGTGCCCTTTGAACACAGAAGAGATCAAACTTCTCCGTGGAAGCAAATGCACGTAGTTCCGGGGCCATCCTTTCATACACAAAGGAGCATGAAAGCGACCTTTTTATTTGCCGAAAGCGACAGGGGGCGCGCTATTGTCTCTTCCGATATGAGTTTCAACATTAGCTTAGCTTAACGGTGAAGCTGAGCGGCCGCCCAGAAGCGCCAGACTAGCGCCGCGGGCGCACATTCGTCCCTGGCGCCCGCGGCGCGAGACCACCGACCGCTGACGGACCCCTCCAACTATTATTAGGCAACGGCACGTTGGGCCTCTAGTAGTTGGTCGTAAACCGCCTTGGCATTAGGAACCATTTCGAACGCGGGGGTTGAATACTGGCTCATACCGGGCCAGCGCATCCCTGAACTCCACGAGGAATATGGCTGAGGACGCCCAAGCAGGATTGTTCCGGTGCGGTCTGGGCGCTCCTGCAGTGAGACATCCGTCAGCGTCCGGAGAGAGAGCGAAGTTATCGTTCTGGAAAATAGGCCGGAAATGATGATGGCGCGGCGATTGCTAAATCCGTAGAAAGTCTTCGCACGGATGCGGGCATCTACAAAGAAGCGCCCCACGATCATATACAGCCCTATTAGAACAAAGGGAATTCCCCAGAGCGACATGAATACCGCGTTGGGTCCACTTATGCGAAGGACACTGGCCTCCCAGAAAATTGCAAATCCGCCCCATAGCAGACTGAACGGAATCATGTACGCATCGTTGGGACGCAACAGCATCCCCTGACGCGGGGCCCCTGACCACATGAGTGATTCTCCCGAGTCCAACACCCGAGTTATCTCGTTCTGCGGAGCCAAGGCGAACGTTGTGTCCATTCCGCTGCCTAACTTGAATTACCCGCCTGCAGCCGCACTCCGCCGGGTGCGCTCCCGCAGGAATCCCTCGAGCGCCCGCCCGGTGTGCGAGCGGCGGCTGCGGCGCGCGATCTGGGAAGGTGCGCCCTGGGCGACGATGCGTCCGCCGCGGTCGCCGGCCTCGGGGCCGAGGTCTAGGATCCAGTCAGCTTCCGCCATGATGTCGAGATTGTGCTCGACCACGACCGCGGTGTTGCCGGCGGCGACCAGCCGGTGCAGCACCTGGACCAGCTTCTCGACGTCCGCCATGTGGAGTCCAACCGTCGGCTCATCGAGCACGTAGAGCGTGTGCCGTGCCCGCGGGCGGGGGCCGCCCCCTTCCTCGCGCACCTTCGACAGCTCGGTGACCAGCTTGATGCGCTGGGCCTCTCCGCCCGAGAGCGTCGGGCTCGGCTGACCGAGTGTGAGATACCCGAGGCCCACGTCCTGGAGGAGCTTCAGCGCATGATGCACGCGCGCATGGGCGGCAAAGAAGCCGACCGCGTCGTCGACGCTCATCGCGAGCACATCGCCGATGCTCGCTTCCCGCCACGACACGGCGAGCGTCTCGGAATTGAAGCGCCGTCCGCCGCATACGTCACACAGCACCTTGACGTCGGGGAGGAAGCTCATCTCGATGGTCTTCACGCCCTGGCCTTCGCACGCCTCGCAGCGCCCGCCGGCGGTGTTGAACGAGAAGCGGCTCGCGGTGTAGCCGCGGATGCGCGCCTCGGTGGTGCCGGCGTAGATGCAGCGGATGTCGTCCCAGAAGCCGATGTAGGTCGCAGGACAGGAGCGCGGGGTCTTGCCGATCGGTGTCTGATCGACCTCGAGCACCCGGTCGATGTGCTCGAGCCCGCGCACGGCCGCACAGCCGATGAGCTGCGCGTCGGCAGCGCGCCGCGGCCGTCGGCGCGCGGCAGCCGGCCTCCCGAGCAGCCGCTTCAGGTTCGCGTACAGGACGTCGCGCGCCACGGTGGACTTGCCCGAACCCGATACGCCGGTAATCACGACCAGACGTCCGAGCGGGATGCGTACGTCGCTTCCCCTGATGTTGTGCAGCGCCACCCGTTCGAGCGTCAGGAGCGGCGTGGCGGCATCCACGGCGCGATGCGGCCTCTCGGGATGCAGCAGCGGCTGGCGGAGGAACCGTCCGGTGGTCGAGCGCGGGGTTCTCATGAGATCGTCCACGGTCCCCGCCCCGATGAGCTCGCCGCCGCGCACGCCAGCCTCGGGCCCGAGGTCGAGCACGTGATCGGCCCGGCGGATGGTCTCCTCGTCGTGCTCCACGACCACCAGCGTGTTGCGGTGGCTCGCGAGCTCGGTGAGGGACTCGAGCAGGATCTGGTTGTCGCGCGGGTGCAGCCCGATCGTGGGCTCGTCCAGCACGTAGCACACCCCCTGCAGATTCGAGCCGAGCTGTGCCGCGAGGCGGATGCGCTGCGCTTCGCCCCCCGAGAGCGTCGGCGCGCCGCGATCGAGCTCGAGGTACCCGAGACCCACGCGCTCGAGGAATTTCAGCCGCGCGCGGATTTCCCCGAGCAGGTCACGCGCGATCTCCCGCTCGCGCGGGCCGGGCCTGAGTCTCGCGAAGAATTCGCCCGTGGCGGCGACCGAGCCGGCCGAAAGCGCTGCGATCGAGCGGTCGCGGAAGCGCACGTTGAGCGCGGTGGAATTGAGCCGCCGTCCGTCGCACGCGCCGCACCGCGGCGGCGCCAGCGCGTACCACTCGTTCCACCAGAGCTCCTCGCCGCTTTGCTCGTCGTCGAATCCCGGCATCTCGACGCCGGTTCCATAGCAGCTCTCGCACCAGCCGTGCCGGGAGTTGTACGAGAACAGGCGCGGATCGAGCTCGGCGAAGCTGCGGCCGCAGGAGGGGCAGGCGCGCTTGGTGGAGAACACCGTCACCCGGCCCCCCTGCGATGCCAGCACGTGTACCAGGCCCTTGCCGAAATCGAGCGCGCGGGCGAGCCCGTCGTGGAGCGCGGCTTCGCTGCGGGCGCGGACCTCGATGTCCGCCACCGGCAGCTCGATGGTGTGCTCGCGGAAGCGCGACAGGCGCGGCCAGGGCGAGGTCGGCAGCGACTCCCCATCGACACGCAGCGTCCGGTAGCCCTTCTTCGCCGCCCACCGGGCGAGGTCGGTGTAGTAGCCCTTGCGCGCCACGACGAGCGGCGCGAGCAGCGTGATGCGCCTCCCGCGGTACTCGCGCAGCAGCCGTGCGGCGATCGAAGCGGGGCTCTGCGGCTGGATCGCGATGTCGCAGTCGGGGCAGTACTGCGTGCCGAGCTTCACGTAGAGCAGCCGCAGGAAGTGATAGATCTCGGTGAGCGTCGCCACGGTGCTCTTGCGGCCGCCGCGGCTGGTGCGCTGCTCGATGGCCACCGTCGGCGGGATGCCGAAGATCGCGTCCACGTCGGGACGCGCGGCCGGCTGCACGAACTGGCGGGCATAGGCGTTCAGCGACTCGAGATAACGCCGCTGGCCCTCGTTGAAGAGAATGTCGAAGGCGAGGGTCGACTTGCCGGAGCCCGATACGCCGGTGATCACGGTGAAGCGATCGCGCGGGATCTCGACGTCGATATTCTTGAGGTTGTGCTCGCGTGCCTTGTGGATGATCACGGCGTGCGCGTCGCGGCCGTTGCCGCCGCGGTAGCGCGCCGCCTCGGGCTCCGCCACCAGGGCCGGCGGAGCCGCCGCGCGCGGGTCCTCGTGCCCGGCCGACGGGGCTACCCCCGGCGCGCCCGCGCCGAGCGAGCGCTCGTAAGCGAGCAGCGCCTGGCCGGTGAAGGAGCGCGCCTCCGCGCGAATCTCCTGCGGCGTTCCGGCGCAGAGGATCTCGCCGCCCCGATCCCCGCCCTCGGGGCCGAGATCGATGATCCAGTCGGCCGCGCGGATCACGTCGAGGTTGTGCTCGATCACCAGCAGTGAATGTCCGGCGCTCAGGAGCTTGCGGAAGGCGCGCAGCAGCTTCGCGACGTCCTCGAAGTGCAGCCCGGTGGTCGGCTCGTCGAAGAGAAACAGCTTGCCGCGGTGGGTGGTGCTCGAGAGCACGGTGCCGGCTTCGGCCAGGTGCCCCGCGAGCTTCAGCCGCTGCGCTTCGCCCCCCGAGAGCGTCGGCACGGGCTGGCCCACCTTCACGTACTCGAGCCCGACGTCGGCGAGCGGCGCGAGCCTGACTGCCACCTCGGGCGCATCGGCGAAGAACGCGCGCGCTTCGGTCACGGTGAGCTCGAGCACGTCGGCGATACTGCAGCGGCGGCCGTCGGCACCCTCGCGGCGGATCTCGAGCACCTCGTCGCGGTAGCGGCGGCCGCGACAGTCGGGGCAACGCAGGTACACGTCCGAGAGAAACTGCATCTCGACGTGCTCGAAGCCGTTGCCGCTGCAGCTCGGACAGCGGCCGTTGCCGGAGTTGAAGCTGAAGGTTCCGGCGCTGTACCGGCGCTCCTGCGCGGCGGGCTCGGCGGCGAACAGCGCCCGGATCGCGTCGAAGGCCCCGACATAGCTCGCCGGGTTCGAGCGGGTGGTGCGGCCGATGCGACTCTGATCGACCATCACGACGTCATCGATGAGCTCGGCGCCCGAGAGGCCTGCGAACCGTCCGGGCGCTTCGGTCGGCCGGCCGCGGTACTTGAGCAGCGCCGGATACAACACGTCCTCGACCAGAGTGGACTTGCCCGATCCCGACACGCCGGTCACGCACACGAGGCGCTTCAGCGGAATGCGCACGTCGATGTTCTTGAGGTTGTGCTCCGCGGCTCCCTTGAGCTCGAGCCAGCGGTTGGAGCGGGCCACGGCCACCACGCCTCCGCCGGCGACCTCGGCCGCAGGCGCCCCCGCGGTGCGCGCGCAGTCGAGCGCCGGCCCTGTGCGCGGGGCGACCATGCGGCGACCGGCGAGGTACTGCCCGGTGAGCGAGCCGGAGCTCGCGCGGATCTCGGCCGGGGTGCCGAAGAAGACGATCTCCCCGCCGCGCTCGCCGGCCCCGGGGCCGAGGTCGAGGATGCGGTCGGCCTCGAGCATGATCTGCGGATCGTGCTCGACCACGACCAGGGAGTTGCCGGCATCGCGCAGGCGCTTCATGACGCCGATGACGCGCTGCATGTCGCGCGGGTGCAGGCCGATCGAGGGCTCGTCGAGAACGAACAGCGTGTTGACGAGCGAGGTGCCGAGCGCGGTCGTGAGATTGATCCGCTGCACCTCCCCGCCCGAGAGCGTGCGGGACTGACGATCGAGCGTCAGATAGCCGAGCCCGACGTCCACGAGGTACGCGAGCCGGGTGCGGATCTCCGCGAGCAGCAGCGCCGTCGCCTCATCGAGCGGGCGCGGGAGCGTGAGCTTGCGGAAGAATTCGTGGCTGCGCTCAACCGGCAGCAGCATCAGGTCGTGGATCGAGAGCCCCGGGAGCGCGGCGAGGGTCTCGGGGCTCCATTGCACGCCGCGCGGGCGGAAGCGCGGGCTGCCGCCGAGCGCCTGCCCGGCGAGCTCGCCGCTCCCGATGCGCCACAGCAGCGCCTCGCTCTTCAGGCGTGCGCCGTCGCAGGCACTGCAGGGCGTATAGGCGCGGTAGCGCGACAGCAGCACCCGCACGTGCATCTTGTAGGCGCGCGTCTCGAGCCACGCGAAGAAGCGCTGCACCCCGTACCAGACCTTCTTGGTCCACGGGCCCTCGCCCTCGATCACCCAGCGACGCGCCTCGGCGGGCAGCTCACGCCAGGGAGTGTCGAGCGCAACGCCGCGCAGCTTCGCGAATCGCTCCAGGTCCTCCTGGCATTCCTCGTAGGACTTGGTCTGCCACGGCTTGACGGCCCCGCCGCGGAGCGAGCGGGTGTCGTCGGGAATGACGAGCCCGTAGTCGATCCCGATGGTGCGGCCGAACCCGCGGCAGCTCTCGCAGGCCCCGAGCGGCGAGTTGAACGAGAACTGGCTCGGGACCGGCGTGCGGTACGAGAGGTCGCAGTGCGCGCAGTGCAGCTGGTTCGAATAGCGCCAGGTTTCGAGAATCGCGGGTGGATCGCCCTCGTCGATGCGGTGCACGTTGACGCGGCCGCGCCCGACGCGCAGCGCCGCCTCGAGCGACTCGAGCACCCGGCCGCGCTCGGCGCCACCGATACGCATCCGGTCCTGCACCACTTCGAGCACCTCGAGGCCGCTGCCGCGCTCGCCCCGAGTGCGCTTGCGTGCGCCGCGAGCGGGCTTCCCCGCCCCGCCTGCCGGAGCGTCCGGGGGTGCGAGAGGCGCGGGGGCGCCCGCGCCCTCGAGAAAGCGGGTGTAACCCTGGCGGGTGAGGAGCTCCCGGACTTCCTCGACGGTGAAATTCCCCGGCACCGCCACCGGAAAGCTCACCAGGAGGCGCGGGTCGCCCGCCTCCCGTGCGCGCGCGAGGACGTCGGCGTAGATGCCGTCGGCTGTGTCGCGCTGCACCGGCCGGGCGCAGCGCTGGCAGAAGAGCCCCGCGGCGCGCGCAAACAACAGCTTCAGGTGATCGTTGAGCTCGGTCATCGTCCCGACGGTCGAGCGCGAGGTGCGTACCGGGTTCGTCTGATCGATGGCTATGGCGGGAGGAATTCCCGAGATCGACTCGACCTGCGGCTTATCCATCCGATCGAGGAACTGCCGCGCGTAAGGGGAGAACGTCTCGACGTAGCGCCGCTGGCCTTCCGCGTACAGAGTGTCGAAAACCAGCGACGACTTGCCGGAACCCGACACGCCGGTGACCACGATCAGCGCGTTGAGCGGCAGATCGAGATCGAGGCTCTTCAGGTTGTTCTGGCGCGCGCCACGCACGAGGATGGCGTCACGGGAAGCGTCGGTCATTCGACTCACTTGGCTTGGAAGCAAATGGGAACGCACCTGCAGCAGGCGGGCGCAGGCAGGCCCAATTCTACTGGATCCATGCGCGGCCGGGTCATTGGATGATCGGACTCGGCGGCTCTAGGGCGGAACCGGGTGCCGTCGGCGCCGGGCGCCGCTGACATCGAGCTGTAATGCCGCGCCGCTTGCGCCGGTCTACTCCCCAAGCCGAGTCGACGGCGCCGCTCTGGCGGGTGGAATTGCGTTTGCGCGGAGGCACTTAGGGCGTCTACGCGCGAGAAGCTATCCTCCGGCGGCGGCGCTACAATCGCCGGCGCCCAATCTTCCTCCTAGGAGAATCCAGAATGAATTCCAAGATCCTGTCCACTGTGGCTCTGGCCGCGGCTGCTGCGGTGATGTTCTCGGCGGTGGCGGCGACCACGGCACGCGCTGACGAAGGGAAAGTGAAATGCGAGGGTGTCAATTCCTGCAAGGGACACTCCGCGTGCAAGAGCGCCAACAACGCCTGCAAGGGCCAGAACTCCTGCAAGGGCAAGGGGTACCTGGAGATGACGAAGGCGGAGTGCGACGCCGCGAAGGCCAAAGCGAAGTAAGCCATTGAGCGGGCCGGGCGCGCTGACCGCCCGGCCCGCCTTTTCTGCGTCCATGCTGAAGCCCCCGGCGCTCGGTTTCGGTCTTGGCCTGCGGGTCGATCACTACGAAGCGATCCTTGCCGATCGCCCCGCCGTCGACTGGTTCGAGGTCCTCACCGAAAACTATCTGGTGCCGGGCGGCAAGCCGCTGCATTACCTGATGCGCATGCGCGAGCGTTATCCGCTCGCGATGCACGGCGTATCGATGTCGATCGGCAGCAGCGCGCCGCTCGATCGCGGGTACCTCGAGCAGGTGAAGCAGCTCGCGCGGCGTGTGGAGCCGGCGTGGATCTCCGATCACCTGTGCTGGACCGGTGTGGCGGGACGCAACACTCACGACCTGCTGCCGCTGCCCTACACCGAGGAGGCGCTCGAGCACGTGGCGGAGCGCGTGCGCGCGGTGCAGGACATTCTCGGGCGACGGATCCTCCTCGAGAACGTTTCGAGCTACGTCGCCTTCCGTGACTCGAGCCTCACGGAGTGGGAGTTCCTGCACGGGGTCGCCGAGCGCGCCGACTGCCTGATCCTGCTCGACGTCAACAACATCTACGTGAGCGCGGTGAACCACGAGTTCGACCCGCGCGACTATCTCGACGCCATCCCCGCCGGGCGGGTGCAGCAGATCCACCTCGCCGGACACGAGAATCACGGCGACTACCTCATCGACACCCACGATCATCCGGTCCCCGATCCGGTGTGGGAGCTCTACGCAGCCGCGGTCGCGCGCTTCGGGGCGGTCTCGACGATGATCGAGCGCGACGCTCACATCCCGCCGCTCGCGGAGCTCTGTGCCGAGCTCGATGCGGCGCGCGCGCTCGCCGCGCGCACGCTCGCGAGCGCCGCCGGCGCCGTGCCGGGGCCGCGCTCGACGGCGGCCGCGAGCGGCCCGCGCCGCTCCGCGGCGGCGCCTTCATGAGCGCCCTCGCGCGGGTCCAGGGGGATTTTCAGGATCACCTGCTGCGCGGGGGCGCCGCGGTCGAGGCGCACGTTCTCGGCACGGCGCGCGTCCCGGTGGCGACGCGCCTCGGCGTCTACGCCGGCGCCTATCGCAGCCGGCTCGCCGAGGCGCTCGAGAACAGCTACCCGGCGCTCGCGAAGCTCCTGGGTGAGGCGGATTTTCACGCCCTCGCCGCCGAGTACGTGCGCACGCACGACTCGCCGTACTTCTCCATCCGCTACTACGGCGATGAGTTGCCCGAGCTCCTCGCCGCACACTCCGAGTACGCCGCCGCCCCGGTGCTCGCCGAGCTGGCACGCTGGGAGTGGACCATGACGGACGTGTTCGACGCGGCCGACGCCACGGCTCTCACGCACGCGGAGCTCGCGCGGGTGTCTCCCGAGCAGTGGGCGGGACTACGCTTCACCTGGCACCCGAGCCTCCGGCGTCTGGCCCTGAGCTGGAATGCGCCGCAGATCTGGCAGGCCCTCACCGCGGACGCCGAGCGGCCGCAGGCGAGCCTCAACGCGGCGCCCGTCGAGTGGCTGCTGTGGCGTCAGGAGCTCACCACCTACTTCCGCTCCCTCGGCGCCACCGAGGCGGCGGCGCTCGATGCCGCACGCAACGGCTGGCCATTCGGCGAGCTGTGCGAGCTCTTGTGCTGGAAGCTCGGCGAGGCGGACGCGCCTGCGCACGCCGCCAGGCTGCTGCGCGACTGGGTGGGCTCCGGACTCATCACGAGCGCGGCCTAAAAGCGCACCGGAGGGGCGCGCATGGCGAATCCCGTATACGGCAACGCGCTGGACATGATCGGCAACACGCCGCTGATTGCCGTGCGGCGCCTCGACACCGGCCCCTGCCAGCTGTTCCTGAAGCTCGAGAGCCAGAATCCGGGCGGCTCGATTAAGGACAGAATCGGGCTCTATCTCATCGAGGCCGCCGAGCGGGCCGGGAAAATCAAACCCGGCGGCACGCTGATCGAGGCCACCGCCGGCAACACCGGGCTGGGACTTGCGCTGGTGGCGGCGCAGAAGGGTTATCGGCTGCTGCTGGTGATCCCCGACAAGATGAGCCAGGAGAAGATCTTCCACCTCAAGGCGATGGGCGCTGAGGTGATGATGACGCGCTCGGACGTGAGCAAAGGTCACCCCGAGTACTACCGCGACGTCGCCGAGCGCCTGGCACGCGAGACCCCCGACTCTCATTTCGTCAACCAGTTCGGTAACCCGGCCAACGCCCAGGCGCACGAGGAGACCACGGCGCCGGAGATCTGGGAGCAGATGAACCATCGGCTCGATGCGGTGGTGTGCGGCGTCGGTACCGGCGGCACGCTCGCGGGGCTCACGCATTTCTTCGCGCGCGCGGCGCCTGAGGTGCGGATGGTGCTGGCCGACCCCGCGGGCTCGGGGCTGGCGAGCTTCGCCACCACCGGCAAGCTTCCCGACAAGATGACTCCGTGGCTGGTCGAGGGGATCGGGGGCGACTCGGTTCCGCCGGTGGCGGACTTCTCGGGCGTCCGCGCCGCCTATAGCATCCCGGACTCGGAAGCCTTCCGCACCTGCCGGGAGCTGCTGGCGCGGGAGGGCATCATCGCCGGTACCTCGACCGGTACGCTGCTCGCGGCGGCGCTGCGCTACTGCCGGGAGCAGACGCGCTCGCAGCGCGTCGTGACCTTCGCCTGTGACAGCGGCAACAAGTATCTCTCCAAGGTCTACAACGACTACTGGATGCTCGATCAGGGATTCCTCGAGCGCGAGCGCTGCGGGGATCTGCGCGATCTCATCGCGCGGCGGCACTCGGAGCACGCCGCGGTGACGGTGAACTCGACCGAGACGGTGATTGCGGCCTACCGCCGCATGAAGCTCTACGACGTCTCGCAGGTGCCGGTGATGCAGGACGGCCGCATCGTCGGCATCGTGGACGAGGAGGACATCCTGCTCGAGGTCATCGACAACCCCGCGCACTTCAACGAGCCGGTGACGGAGGCGATGGCGAGCCACCTGGTGACGGTGTCCGCCGATGCTCCGGTGTCGCAGCTCATGGAGATCTTCAAGCGCGGCATGGTGGCGATCGTCATGCACGGCAGCGAGTTTCAGGGGCTGATCACCCGCATCGACCTGCTCAACTGGCTGCGGCGCAAGATGTAAGGCAAACTCGTCGCAGCACCTGCGCGTACGCCATCAACGGGTTTGCCATGAGTGACGAGACTGCGGGGCAGCGCTTTGCGACGCGGGTGATCCACGGCGGACAGCGGCCGGATCCGCTCACCGGCGCGGTCATGCCTCCGATCTACGCGACCTCGACCTACGTGCAATCGAGCCCCGGCGTGCACCGCGGCTTCGATTACTCCCGCACGCGCAACCCGACCCGCGATGCGCTGCAGGCAGCGCTGGCGAGCCTCGAGGGCGGCGTGGCCGGCTTCGCGTTCGCGTCCGGTATGGCCGCGATCGCCACGATCCTCGAGCTGCTCGATGCCGGCTCGCACATCGTGGCGATGCACGATCTCTATGGGGGCAGCTACCGGCTGCTCGAGAACGTGCGCAGCCGCTCGGCCGGGCATCGGGTGTCGTTCGTCGATCTGTCGGATCCCACGGCGCTCACGGGCGCACTGCGCCCCGATACCCGCATGGTGTGGGTGGAGACACCCACCAATCCGCTGCTGAAGCTCGTCGACCTGAGCGCGGTCGCGTCCCTCGCACGCTCGCGCGCTCTGCTGTCGGTGTGCGACAACACCTTCGCCAGCCCCTTCATCCAGCGGCCGCTCGAGCACGGTTTCGACATCGTCGTGCACTCGACGACCAAGTATCTCAACGGACACTCCGATGCCATCGGCGGAGCGGCGATCGTGCGCGGAGGCTCCGATCTCGCCGAGCGCATCGCGTATCTGCAGAACGCGGTAGGGAGCGTGCCGAGCCCGTTCGATGCGTTCCTCACTCTGCGCGGCATCAAGACTCTGGCACTGCGCATGGAGCGGCACTGCGCCAACGCGCTCGCCATCGCGCAGTTCCTCGAGCAGCAAGCGCAGGTGGAGCGCGTCTACTACCCGGGGCTGGCGAGCCACCCGCAGCACTCGCTCGCGCGGGCCCAGATGGCGGGCGGCTTCGGCGGCATCGTCACGGCGGTGCTGCGCGGGGGGCTGGACGCGGCGCGCCGCACGCTCGAGCGCTGCCGCCTGTTCGCGCTCGCCGAGAGCCTCGGCGGGGTCGAGAGTCTCATCGAGCATCCGGGGATCATGACGCACTCCTCGCTCCCCGCCGCCACGCGCGCGTCCTTAGGGATCAGCGACGGGCTGATCCGGCTGTCGGTGGGAGTGGAGGACGTGCAGGATCTGATCGCTGAGCTGCGCGACGCTCTGCCTCACTGAGCGAGGCCCGCCCGGCTGGTGAGATATACCGCGAAGGTGCCGAGCCAGTGGCCGCCCTCGTAGTGCTCGCCGGTGACCGCGGGGAGCGCGGCGTCACGGTGTCGGGCGGCCGCGGCGGTGAGTGCCGGAAGGCGCGCATCGTGCGCGGGCAGCCCATGCGCGATGCCCTCGAGCATCCAGGCGCGGCTCAGGTTCAGGCCGTCGATGTGCGCGAGCTTGGGGTCGGCGCGGTCGGTCACGACTCCGGGCACGAGCCACGGCGCGCCCGGGCGCTGTGCGGCGCGCGCGCCGGTGCGGCCGTCCGGGATCTGCGGCAGGAAGCGCGTGAGCCAGGAGGCGAACGCCCGCGGCGCGAGCACGCGCCGCAGAAAATCGGCTTCCGCGAGACACGGCGAGAGGAAATCCTCGCCGGAGGGCTCGTAGGCGAGCGGGCAGTTGCGGTCCTGCCGATAGAAGCGCTGCGCGGCATCCTCGAGAAGCCTGCGCATCGGCTGCTCCGCGGCGACGCCGGCCCAGTCCCACATGAGTCCGAACGAGAAGGCGGTCTGATCGTGCTCGCCGATGCGGATCGGGTAGTGGAGCTTAGGAAGCCAGCCCTCGAGGCGCGCTGCCGTCTCGGTCTCGAGTGGGCGCAGCGTGGCCGACCAGCGCTTTGCATCCGGGTCATCGAAGCGGCGGAGCTCCGCGGCGAGCTCGAGGAGCCAGGCCAGCCCGTAGGGACGCTCGAAGGAGGCGCGACCCGTGCCGCGGAGATACCTCACTTCAGCCTCGATGTTGGCGGGCGCGAGGCTCTGCGCCACCGCTGCGCGTGCCTCGGGTGCGAACGGCGCATCGGGAATGAGACGGATCAACCGCACCAGCAACCAGTGAGCATGCACCGCCGAGTGCCAGTCGTAGCAGCCGTAAAAGGCCGGCGTCAGCTCGCGCGGCGCTCGCGCGTCGGCATCGCCGCCGAGAGTATGCGAGATGTGGTTCGGGTACTCCTGGTGCAGGCACTTGAGCGCGAGCGCCGCGAAACGCGCGGCCGCGGCTTCGTCGAACGAGGCCCGGGCTGCCGCGGCGGGCGTCGCCGCAGCGAGAGGCCCGCCGAGCGCGATCAGCATCGCCTCGAGCAGGATGGGTGCGATGCGGGATCTCATCAGCGCATGTTACGCTGCTCACCCGTGGGCGAGCCGCTCCCCGTCGTGCTGATCCCGGGTCTGCTGGACTCGGCGCGCCTGTACGCCGCGCAGATTCCGGCACTGTGGCGCTCGGGTGCGGTGATGGTGGCCGACCACACCCGCGACGACAGCATGGCAGGCATCGCGCGGCGCATTCTCGCCGGCGCGCCGGCGCGCTTCGCGCTGGTCGGCCTGTCGATGGGCGGTTATGTCGCCTTCGAGATCCTGCGCCAGGCGCCCGAGCGGGTCTCGAGACTCGCGCTGCTCGACACCACGGCGCGTCCCGACACGCCCGAGCAGGGCGCCGCGCGCCGCGCGCAGATCGCTCTCGCGGCCGAGGGACGCCTCGGCGAGGTGCTGGACGCGTGCTTCCCGCTGCTGGTCCATCACGCGCGTCGCCACGACGCGGCCCTGCGCCAGGTCCTCGATCTGATGGCGGAGGAGGTGGGAGCTGCGGCATTCATCCGGCAGCAGCAGGCGAACCTCTCGCGTGCGGACTCGCGCCCCATGCTGGGCGGGATCCGCGTGCCGACGCTCGTGCTGGTGGGCGAGGGCGATGAGCTGACCCCGCCCGAGCGCGCCGCCGAGATGGCGCGCGCCATCCCCGGATCGCGCGAGGTACGCGTGCCGGACTCGGGTCACCTGTCGACGCTCGAGCGACCGGACGAGGTGACGCGCG
>Ga0137370_10000371_pt1 | contig 16855 bp, 15 predicted proteins | sample SagtaG_11_FD_104920 | JGI IMG/M metagenome (GOLD analysis project Ga0137370, IMG submission 104920) | Vadose zone soil microbial communities from Sagehorn Ranch, Mendocino, California, USA - Sage1_R_20_16 metaG | ecosystem: Environmental > Terrestrial > Soil > Vadose zone | place: USA... | reverse complement strand
TAGGATGGGCGGGAGCGACCCCACCGCGCCGCTAAATCGCGGCCCGGTCCCTTCGAGCTTCGGGGGTCACTCCCGCCTCCTGCTGCTGGAAATCGCAGCTCGTGTTTTGGCCGCGCAGGAAAAGGAAATTAGAAGGTTTGTAAGACAGGATGTAAGACACAACCGTAAAGGAGGAACAAAGAGAAGCATGGCAATCATCAAGGCACCACCCAAACAACCAAAGTCAGTGACAATCCAGGCACGAGTAGAGGAGTCTGTGAAAACGCAGCTCGATCAATACGCAAAATTCATCGACTCCACTCCGTCCTACGTCATTACTGAAGCTCTGAAAGTCTTATTCAAACGCGATGACGAATTCAAAGCCTGGCTAGGCCAACACGCCAACGACCAGAATCCAGAACAGAATCAAGGAGAGGCTGTCAAGCAGATCGCGTAACAAATATGAAGACCCGTCCAACCCAATTCGGTGTGCGCGAGAATACAGCGTCGTCAAGACGGCATGCCCCGCGCCTTGCTTTTGAAAGCCGTTCTACCTCAAGAGGTGCTGAAGAAGAGAACCTAATGGGGCAGTCCAATGACCAGTCGCAAGCCGCGTCAAAGCACGCGGCCACAGTGGAAAAGAGGGAAACAGGCCAGCTTCTCACTGTCCACGAAGTGGCGAGGTTGCTTCACGTCCCGGCTTCTTGGGTCTACGAACGCACACGAAGGCGAAGCAGCGATCAGCTTCCTCACGTGAAGCTCGGCAAGTACCTTCGATTTGAAGAAACCACCATTGCTGAATTCATTCAGAGGCAGCGTTGTGCTTGATTCCAGAATGCCGTCGCGTATGATCCTCTCAGGTACCGCAGAGCCAAGGCGAGCATCGGGAGAAAGGAAACTGATGACTCGTTCTCGGTACCAGAACGGAAATTTGACCCTACGCGGCAGACGTAACAAGGTGTGGGTCGCAAGGTGGAGAGAAGATGTATTGGGCTCAGACGGTAGACTGCGACGTGTTCGGCGGTCCATCGTTCTCGGCACGCTGGCAAGCATACCAACGCGCCGACGAGCGCGTACCCTCCTCGATGCCAAATTGTGCGACCTCAACGCCGGACGACATCAACCGCAATCAGCGTTGTCATTCAAACATTTCATTGAGGAAGTGTGGAGGCCAACCATTCTTCCCACAATGAAGTTCTCAACACAAAAACTCTATCCTCATCTTCTTTGCCGACACTTGCTGCCCATCTTCGGCGACCGACCTCTATGCGAAATTCGTCGCGTGGATATTCAACGGTTCGTCACCGAGAAGATGACACGGCAAAACCTTTCCTGGCAGACGGCCGTTCATCTTCGCAATCTGATGAGCGGTACGCTTGAAAGGGCAGTAGAGTGGGGATATTTGGAGGCAAATCCAGCTCGGCGAATTAAGATGCCTCCTATGCAGCGTCGACGAAAGATTATTGTGCTGACCCGCGAACAGTTGGCCACACTACTCAAGGTCCTAGAGAAACCGGTGAAAATGCTCGCGATCACCGTGGCCATGACGGGACTAAGAATTGGCGAAGTACTCGCACTCCGCTGGAAGAACGTGGATTTTGAAAAAGATATCATCCGTGTTCGAGAGGCGGTCTATGAAGGGAATATCTCTTCACCGAAGTCTAAAAGCAGCATCAGGGACATTCCGATCGGGCCGTCCTTGCATGAGCTGCTCTCGGATTACCGCAAGGCAGCACTTGCTGACACGTTTGTTTTTGCCAGCAGGAACGGCACGCCACTGGATTCGCACAATCTGTTGGGACGGGTCCTCAAGCCAGCCTGTAAGCGCGCTGGCCTGCCGTTAATTTCGTGGCATAGCTTCCGGCACACTCACGCGACGCTGCTAAGTGATCTCGGTGAATCAATCAAAACCGCGCAGGCCCAACTAGGGCATGCACGTATGAGCACAACCGCAGAGATCTACACGCACGTGGTGCCGGCCTCACAGCGAGCAGCTGTGGAGAAGTTGGAAAAGTCCATTCGGCCGTAATTGGACCCAAATGGACCCAAGTTGGAAGAGCAGCAGAAGCTCGGCAGTACGCTAATCCAGTGACGTGTCAGAGTTTAAGTGGCGCGCCCGGGGAGACTCGAACTCCCGACCCTCTGCTTAGAAGTTACGCAGTACAAAACTCTAAGTGCCGCTTCTGGTGTCGCTTACGAGGAAGCGCGTCATTTATCTCGCCCTTGGATTGGACCGAAGTTGGACTGAAATGTCTGGGCGTGTCTGATAGCAAGAGGTTGTGGACGCTCCTTTTCGAGTGAAAAGCGCGATTTGAAGCGCCCAACAAATCCTGTGTGCGGAGCGAAGCTAGGGATGGCCAAGCCGTTATTCGCGGGCACCGTTGCGAGTGATTGAAAGCAGGTTGCCTGCGGCATCAGAGTTGTACGTTGCAACATCGGCGGGAATTAGATCATCCGAATTTTTAGGGAGGTGCCGCCCTGTACCGCGTGTTGCACGACCTCTTGTATGTTATTGATTTCAAATCCGTTCTTAATTTTGGCGAGGCACAGGACCACGTCGTTCCGTTGTTACATTTCAAGCGTGGAAAATGGTCACATCGCTCCAGCCACCGAAACACTGGAGAAGATGGCGCGTGGCCTGGAAGTCTCCTTGTGCCAGCTTTTCCACTATGACGAGATAAAACGCCCGAGTGCCTGTTTCAAACAATTACAGGACTCACTAGATTTCCCTACCCCGAATTAGGGTATTCACCTGCTAGCTATCTGACAAGATGCGGATACGCTCACATCGGCGCTGGGGCTTTAGGGTCCCTTTAGGGCTTCGATACCCCTCTGGCTGGCCCTATTTAGCGGACTCTTCCGTTTCCTGAACGCCGGGTTGTCCCCCCGAGACTCGTTGTAAGCGACACAACTGGATGTTCGATTCATGTTTAAGCGGATATTCGCGTTCCTTGTACTTGCGCCCGCGTTGCTTGGTACTCAGTATTGTGCACAGACCGGCTGTGGTGGCGAACTCCAGCCGCCATGCACGGGAGAAACGATCTACATCTCGACCTTTGATGGCAACCAGATTCCGACCACCGTCGTCAATACCGATTCTACGAAGTCCCCAGAAGATCTCGTCGTGGGTCCGGATGGGAAAATTAACGCGTGCGATTCCGACAACAACGACCGTTCGTCGAATCGATCCGAGCACCCTCACGGTGGAAACGGTCTACAATTTTTCCCCGACCTTGACGACTCAGTGCAATGGGGGAGTTTGCCCGAAAGGGCCCGAGGGCCCAAGCTTCAACACCCTTGGCGACCTGTACTTCAACACGCGCGGTGGTCCCTCCACGCACACGGGGGTGTGGAAGATACCGGCGAGTCAACTAAGTCCCATCCCTTCGGGCGGAGCCACTCCAGTCAACGTGTTCACAGCCGCCCAGACCGGTAGCAGCTTTGGTGAGGGCACGGTTTTTGATATTAAAGACAACTTGCTTGTCGTCGACCGCTCGGGCAATAAAGTACTGGAGTCCAGTCCACCGTACACCCCCCCCACCAAGCGTTCTGATTTCGAATCCGACGGGCGGCACCTGCAGAGATGCCAAACCGTGCAGGACAGAGAGGTTAAGTTCTAAAGGAGAGGAGCTCTCATGAAGTACTACATCTACATAAGCATCTTGGCGTGCTGCTTATCGGTATCCTCGCCCGCATTAGCCCAATCAACCTCTAACTGTGTGCCACCCGAGGAGGGGAGCACGCAAGCTTGCATGTTTGCCGTGGGCCAAAATTCCTCCGTCATCGCAACCTTCGACTGCCCCTCGGGCCTGACAGGGCCAAATAATTCTTGCCCCGACGCCGGCGCACATTCCATCAAGTTCACCGTCGGTAACGTTATCACCTCTTTTCCGATTACCATAACCCCGTTCAAAGTAACTGGCGATGGTCGTTGCGACAGCGGCATACCCGACGATGCAGATCCCGAGGGGACCGAACCACGAACGAATCCGTTTCTGCCTTCTATCGACTGCCGATTTGTAAGGTTCTTTGGAGATCCTGCTTATAACAATAACCTGCCGCCTGGGCCTCCTAACCATCCCACCAATATTAAGGTACCGTTCTGCTACGACTACGCCCTATTCCCCCCACCACCAGCGGCCCAACAACCAGCGTGCGTCGTCTACCGCGTTTTTGGGCCGAAGCCTAGCAGCGGTTTGTATTCCAACGGGGTCCAGGAACAGATCGCTTGGAACAACGTGCGTCCTACTCCGGCTGGCTATTTCCATCGTCCCCGCATGTTCGACGATCCGGACGACGATCACGAAAATCTCGCAGACTCAAACTGTCCCGCAATCAATCGTAACGGCAACGTCTTTCCTTACCCGATGAGCCAGCGGGAAGACAATCAGTTCGTCTGTGACATAACCACGTTTTTCAATCCCAGCCCCAATACTGTAGGTACCGATCCCACCATCGGCGGCATCGGGAAGTCGTTCAACGATTTCGTTATCGCCTGGCGCTTCTGCTCGGTGAAGCAGGATGACGTTGAAGGTGACGGTCACGAGCAAGGAGATGATGGGCATCAGGGCGAGTTTGAGTTTTGCCAACGTTCCAAGCATATGGAATTTCAGCAACGCGACACCGGCATAAAAATGAACGGCAGCGTGGATGCCGTTACGCTCTCCGGAAACCAAGCCATTATCACCGGCGCGGGCACCCTGGGCGATGGTACTCCCGTCCACTACACCGCAGTTGTTCTGGGCAATGCTCCGGTGATTGGGGCGAACCACTTTGCGATCAGCTGGAGTACGGCCACAGGTTCGCTCTTCCAAACGTCGGGAGCACTGATCGACGGCTATATTGTGGTGCCCACGCTGCCCCCGCTGTGAGGATTTACGAGAGGTGCTGTCGGCGGCACGCGGTCCTGCCAGGGATAGGCTGGGCAAGGAGAAACTTGACTCACAAATCTCGCGCGTGAACAAACGCTTGTTTCACGGACATTCGGTTCAGCTAACGCCTATCACACCGCCAGCAGGCCTGTAGTGCTTTTTCGAGGGTGTGGGAGGGTAGGACGAGCGATCGTCCCCCTAGCCTGATTCTAGGGCTGTCAGGATTTGGACGTCCCAGCCCAGTGTGTCGCTTCTGCCGACATGGCTTTGACATCCGCGCGACCGTCGAACTTATCACCCGCATCCTTGCGCATTTCATTTAGCGCCTGGATAGCCGCCTGGTACTCGCGGGTGGCATCCCCAACATTTCCGGACATCCGTAAGACCGTGCCCAACAGCAGGTGACTCTTGGCGAGGAGAGGTTGGGCGCCCAGTTTCTCGCTCGAGGCCAGAAGGTTTTCTAAAACCTGGCGGGCTTGAGCGTAACCCCTGGTCTTGATCATAGCCTCCGCCGCGGAAAGCGATGCCTCAATGGACATATACTTCAGGCCCGCACCGGCCGCCCGGTCGGCGAGAGCCTGAAGACCTGCAATAGAGCTTCGGCTGCCAGCCTCGGCCACGGACAGGTCTGCAAGCTTCAACTGCAATGCAATTTGCAGGTCGCGATCAGACGACTTCGAGGCTATTTGTTCCGCCTGCATATAGAGACTCTTGGCAGACTTACTGTCGCCTTTGTAACGGAAGTTGTCGCCCAGCCAAGCGATGATTTCGGCAGTCAGGGAGGCATTTTTCAGCTCACGCGCCAGGCTCAAAGCCTGGTCGAGATGCTTGCCTGCCTCATCGAACCGACCGACCTGGGCAAGGGCATTTCCGTAACCGCCGAGAGTTTCGGCCATCCAATAACTACGGTCCTGCGACTCGCGGAAGCCCATCATCGCTTCTTCGCGAGCCTTAAGAGCCGCACCAAAGCGGCCTTGATAAGCAAACAGGATGCCCAAGCTGTCGGATTCTTTAGCGGCTCCTGACTTGTCAGATGCCTCGCGGCGCAGGTCCAGGGCGCGAAGATACCGCGTGAGAGCCTGATCATAATGGCCCATCTTCATCAACACTTCACCCAGGTTGTGTAGCGTATCGGCGATGTCCGACGGTACCTTGATTTTCTCGCGCAATTGTAAAGCCTGCTCGAAATACGTTCTGGCATCGTCATAGTCGCCCTTGAAAGCGTAGCTGTTGCCGATGTTATTCAGACACAACGCTTGGTCGTTCTCATTCCCGAGGTCGCGTTGGATCTGCAGGGACTCTTTGAACAGTTTGAGGGCATCGTCATATTTGCCGCGGTTATGCTGGAAACCACCGAGGTTGATCAGAGCCGTACCAACATCTTGCCTGTCACCGATCTCACGATAGATCTTCAGTGCTTCCTTAATATTGGTCAGAGCCAGAGCCGGTTTGCCAAGACCTTCATAGACCGATGCGATCATATTGAGGCTGTCCGCAATGCCCTTCCTCTGGCCCAGGCGCCGTTTGATTTCGAGAGATTGCTGATAATTCTGCAGAGCCTCTTGCGGCTTGTTGAGATCGGAGTAGGCAATGCCGAGCGCCTGGAGGATCAAGGCTTTCTGTTCCTCGTTATCCACCTGAATCGCCAGGCTGAGTGCCCGGTTGAGGGGGTCCAGACTGGCCCGCGAGTCGCCGCTCTTGATGTCGACGCGGCCAGTTGCGAGCAGCGACGCGATGTCCTTCGGATTCGCGGCCAAGACCTTCTGATAATGTTCGCTGGCCTTAGAAAAATCGCCTGTGTCCTCATACAGGGCGCCCAACGCGGAGCACACATTGGTATCGTCAGGCGAAATTTTGGCGAGGTTCTCGTATGCCTCGATAGCCTTGGGATAATTCTTGCTTATGCGGGCTTGGGAAGCGCTGATAGCATACTTCTCTGCAGGCGCTAGGCTTTCGCTTAGCTCCACGGCTCGTCGCGCCGACTGCTCCGCCTCGCTGTCGTAGCCCAGGTTGGCGTAGGTCTCCGACAGCTTGGAAAAAGCCAAGGCAAACTGCGGATCCTCTCTTGTCGCCGCCTTGAAATTCTTGACGGCTTCGAGATTCTTCCCCTCGCGCAAGAGTAGGACACCCTGGTGGTAATCGCGCAACGCGAGCACGGATTTTGAAGTTGCCTGGAAGGAACTGGACTTTAGCTCCTTGAGCACGTCCGAGGAGACCGCAAGATTTTTGCGAATAAGCTCGGCGAGTCCGTCAACAGTGCCGGGAATCTCTTTTTCGCTTGCGGCTTGGATTTTCAGCGGCGCACGACGGTTGTGCTTCAGATCCAAAAGGGTTGCGTCGATGCGAATTTGGTCGCCGAACCTGGCGTATTGGCCCCACACGACAGTATCAGCACTGCTGAACTCCGCGATGCGACCAACCATCGTGGGATCAATGGAAGTCCCGGGAATGATCCTCAAATCGGAGAGCACCTGGTGCAAACGGTCGGGAGAAATGGTGCGGAGACGCGCCGACTGGCCTACGTCGGTGCTGAGCATGTCCGCGAGGCTAGGGCCAAGCCAATCGAGCGACGCATCGCCGGACGCATTGCGGAAGGGAAGAATGGCGAGGGAGGCCTGTTCCACGGGCGCAGCACGCTTAGCAGGAAAAATCTTGCCGCGAAAAGCAATCCCTAGCGTCGCGAACAAGGCGATCGCGGCGGCACCGGCGATCCAGGTGCGATAACGCACGAACGGGGAAATTTCTTCGGCTTGGGAGATCACCGGCGGAAGCGTTGGCGCGACAGTCCGCACACTGGTGGGCATTTCCTCACCCAGGTCCTCCAGAATTTCTCTGGCAGTAGAGAAACGCTGGTCGCGGTCAATTTCCAGGCACTTCATCACTACGTCGCTGATCGCCTTTGGAATCGTGGGATCCACTTCCGCGGGAGGCGGAGGCCGCTCCTGGGTGCGTTTCAAGAGGGTAGCTAGAGCTGTGTCCGCCTTGTACGGAGAAATGCCGGTCAGCATTTCATAGAAAATTATGCCGAGAGCAAACAGATCCGAGCGCGCGTCGACTTTGATGCCCTTGGCCTGCTCGGGCGACATATATGCGGGCGTGCCCATCAGGGCGCCTGTCTGTGTCATGCCCGGTGTTTCGAGGGAATGCGCGATGCCAAAGTCCATCACGTAGACGCGATCCTTCGCGTCCAGCATGATGTTTTGAGGTTTCAGATCGCGATGAACCACGCCGGCAGCGTGGGCAGATTCCAGCGCGCGGCAAACCTGGGCGATGATCCGTACCGTCTCCTCCGGCGAAAGTTTTCCTCTTTCACGGAGCACGGCGCGAAGATCGCGGCCTTCCACGAACTCCATGGTGATGAACTTGAACCCCTTGGCCTGTCCCAGGTCGAAGATGCGAATGACGTTGCGGTGGGTAACTTCGCGAGCCAGGATCAGTTCCTGTTTGAAGCGGCGCAGGATTTCCGGATTGCTGGCGAGGTCAGCGCGGATCAGCTTGAGAGCTACGAGGCGTCCGAGCTCGGTGTCGCGCGCCTTATAAACGGCGCCCATTCCGCCTTGGCCGAGCAATGCGAGGATTTCGTAACGCTCGGCCAGCAATGTTCCTACAAGCTCTTCACCCTGGGCATAGGGGGCGTCAGGCGGCGGAGTGACGGCGACCGACCATGCGGAAGTGCCGCGGGGAGTGGTGCCTGCGGGTAGCGTGCCGCTCGGAACGGCTCCGTCGAGCGTTTGGTCATTCAATGGCAGGGGCGTGCTGCACTTCGTACAGCTGGCGGCGGTCGGCGGGTTTTCCGTCTGACAAAGAGGGCATTGCATGGACTGGCAGTCTAGCGCACCAAAGTACTACTCATTATGAGATTTCATTGAGGAAATACAAGCGGCAGTTAAAAATACGGGTTGCTAGTCGATACACAGCGGTGCAGGCCGGCCAAAATGGAATAAGCGAACTGGCAGGGAGAGGCGGGCCATTGGCTGGCGATAGGGGGCACAGGACTACGGGCTAATTTAGCTCCGGACGCAGAGCCTTCTGCGCAGAAGTGGCGCGGAGCAGGAAAAAACCTTGCCCAGGGTCAGCCCGAATCAGCCGTGAAGTTTCCTTCACAGAATTCTTAGATAGCCATCACGCTTTCCGTCAAATAGCGCGGAAGTCTCAGGTAGTGAGCCCTTCGCAGCGGATTAGCGAAGCCTCCCCAGATTGTGCCCGAGTGACGGGACCCGGAAGTAATCCGCTGCTTGATTAACACGCTGCTATGAAAATAGGGTTCAGCGGGCGGACGAGCTGGGCATCATGCAGCTCTCTGCTCAAGCGTCACGGTGTAGCCGAGACGCTCCAAGCGATGAACCAAGTTTTGAGTCAGGTGGTGTTTGTTGAGCTTGTCCAGGTAGAGATCACCCAATTCGTTGTAGCAGACTTTCCCTGCCTCAAAGTCGATAGCTCGCCAGAGGGGTTCAGACTCATGGGGGACTTTCAGACTGAAACGCGGACAAGTTGTCGAAATCATCCCAGACGGAGAACCGCTGAATGTTTCGAGATGCCACGTGATATGAATCCGCAAACCAGGATCTAAGCAGGAAGGGCAGGTGGGGCTGCAGCTTCTGAATCCTACTGTGAATCTGCGGGGCGCCTAAGTGGACAACATGAACAACAAGTTCAAGGCGGCCACCGTGCCGTGTTCGGCGGTAATTAATCAGCTCAGCGCCACATCTGATAAACGCAGAAACCGGACATGCGACTTCAGTTGTCCGCTAACCCTAAGACTTACTGGGAGTTAGCGCGCCACTCGAACGGCGGCCGCCTCCTCTCCCTCCCGACTTCGCTTGTGGTGATCGGCGGACATCCTGTGCTGTTGAATCGCAGGACCAATATTATCGTGGACGTCTTTCACTTTGAGAGCCGCTAGCAGCATGGGCCGTGCTACCAGGACTGCGCTGCGAATGAAGGGACCTTCGGAGTAGACGACAGGGTGCGAATCCTGTTGAGTAGCGCCACCAGTTGCGGGCAGTCTTTCTCGGTTATCGCTGTGAATTTCAAACCCAGCCCTCCTCCAGGAACAAGATGCCGGACTACAGCTTCAGCCCTGATTTTTCCTTCCTGAACAAGAAAATCGACCTTGGCTTTCGCGCCCAAAGGTGGGGAAACTGGCGTGGAGAGGAACAGTCCACCAACGCTCAGGTCGCAAACGCGGGAAACATCATCCATGCTCTGACAGCGCCAATACACCCAAACATCGCCCATGGTCTCGATGCGAGAAGTCATCCTTCTGGAATAGCCCAGCTTTGCCAAAGCGGTTTCCACGTCTCTCCTCCGTGCCTGCGGGCTTGGGCGGGCCTCTGAGAAAACGAACAACCCCACGCAGTCTGTTACAAATGATGGATGGAGGATCGGGAGCGAACAATCGGGTGAAGACCTGAATTGTTGCGCAGGATTTTCCTGACCGCCCGCCGAAATTCACCGCTGCCGAGACTCCTGGTGTGGAATCACCGCCCAATTGCAGTTCCCTACCAGAAATGCCTTGAGCGCTTCCAGAGAAGAGGTAGTCGCCTCTTCAATGGGTGTATCAAATTTCTCGACGGACTTGATCGATTCCCCCAGTTCTCCCCGCAATTGCGAAGCGGCCTTCCCCAGTGCTACCAGGACGTTCTTGCACCTGTCCGCCTGTACTTGCTGGCGGGCCAGAGAATCGCCTGTTTGTGCATTGCTGGCATCGAGAGCGATAACGTACTGGCTTCCCAGCCCGGAAATGGAACCAGAGATCAGCGCTTTGATTCCTTCACGCTGGCAGATCTCACGCGCGAGTTGGTTGGTGAGCCGCTCCTCGGGAGATCGCCCCATGAACTGCAGTGCCTTTCGAATGCGTTCTTCAGGAGTGATGTAAAGAAACGGCGATTGCTGGAGTTGTATGGCCAATGCTTGCTTAAGGGTTCCATCAAAAACCGGATCGCCGGTAGTATTGACGAAATCGGCGAGAAGTATGGTGTCCTTTTCCGTGAGGGCATGGACTTTCGTGGAGCGCCAATAGAAGGCGGCTGCGACAAGGGCCGCCAAAAGCACCGTCGCGGGGACGAGGAATTTCCACGCGCGCGCAAACGGTTTTTTGATTTGCGCGGACGCTGCTGAAGAAGCCGCTGCCGGTTCTAGCAGCGCCTCGGGATGCTGCGTGGATCACGGGGAACTGTGACGTAAGGCATTGGGTAAGGGTTGACGACGATTCGGAGAGCATCGCATTTGACTCGACCGAAAATGCGAGATTGCAGTTCGGCTTTGAGGGTCGCTATACTCCTGCCCAAATCGAAGTCGGTCGGAGGACCCATGCCACTTCAACGCAGCGTATCGGTCTTTTTTGCGTTCTCGACTGTAGCCCTTGGCGTACTCATTGTTCGTGCTCCGAACCCTCACGCTTCACAATCTACCGCGGCAACTGCGCAAACGCCATCGCCCGCCACGCCGTTGATTCTCCAGGAAGATGATGGCGAACATCGTTTGCGCCGCCCTGGAGGACCCGCCGGTTCAGGTTCCGTTCCAGGATTCGTCATCAAAATCGACAAGCAGAATGGAAACGCCGAAGACTTTTACGTTGGATACGAAATTCTAAATCCCGGTGCGATGATTCCGTTCCACAAACACCACAACTCCGAAGAGGTGGTCATCTTTGAAGAAGGCGGTGCAACCGTAACCGTTGGCGACAAGCGAGCCGTCGCGGGTCCACACTCCATCGTTTTCATTCCGCGAGAAACTTGGGTGTCCATAACCAATACGGGCGACAAACCCATCCGCGGCTATTACTTGTTCTCCCGTCAAGGCTTTGAAAATTTCCTTCGCGCCCGAAGCGTCCGTCCAGGAGAGCCGCTGACGCCATTGACCCCCGAAGAAGTACGTCGCGCGGCGGAAGACGGGCACGTCCTGCCCTGGGATACCTCAAAAGGGCCGTACCCACCGGGCGTACCACACCCCTGACGTAGACTGGAACAATAGCAGCGCGCATTTGTGCGCTCTGACGATTGTCTTCCTGCGGCCGGATGACGGCGGACTTGTAAGCGACAGTTATCAGCTCGCCCGTTGGGTTAGTACCGACAAACGCTTGTATTGACTGGTCTGGTCAACTTCCGGCTGGTTATCCCGAAACGGCAATCTTGGAAGTTTGGGCCGGATCGCGCTACCCATTCGCACGTACAATGCGTAATCGCGAAGACAAATTGGATTTTGACCAGTTAGCATGGACGCGAGCAGCGCCTTCGAGTGCCGCCTCGCGTGTATTACGCAAGATGAAGTTCGCTTCACGCAAACAATTGAATCAACAGAAGAAGGCTGAAAAACAATTTAGCCCCTCCATACCGGCCCATCTGTCAAAAAAGCAGATGATCGCTTCTCGCGCAAGTCGTTGAAAAGAAATGAAGTGGCGCGCCCGGGGAGACTCGAACTCCCGACCCTCTGCTTAGAAGTCAGTTGTCCACTTTAATCAAAACTTGCCGGAGCGACCGTAAAGCCGGGGAAAATCAGCAACTTGTGATTAACGGCGACAAACTACGTACTCCTTTTTCATCACGTTTAGGCAGGCGTTTTGCCACGATTTGTCACAATTAGTATGACATTTCTATGACAGACCTCCTGCGCCATCGCAACGATCGGGCTCAGGCGTGGCGCGGGCTGGAACCTTGGGCCAGCATAGCAGAGGAGGCGAGGAACAGCCCTTTATGCCTCATGCGGATTCTGGGTGGCCCACTCTAAAACGGACTGGAAGGATTTGGATGCCGCCCCCCTGGTGTCGCGACCCCGCGTATTGCGGGCGAGAACAGCGGCCATGGAAACGGCCTTTGCGCAAACGACCCTTTTTCAAACCGCCTAAGCCAATGCCAGCCGCCTGAGCTTAATGCGGTCCGCGCGTACCTGCGCCAGGTCGTACTGCGCCTGCTGCGTAAGCCAGCCTTCGGCGCTGCCTCCGAAAACCTTGGATGATCGCACGGCCATTTTAGGAGAAATCCAGCGCTTCCCGTTCACCAGTTCCGACAGTGTGGTGCGCGTGACTCCAAGGGCGGCGGCGGCATCCGTGATCGTCAGGCCCAAAGGCTCAATGCACTGTCGCAGCACAAAGCCGCCGGGCGTGCGGTGGATTCTTCATCGGCATGTTCAATCTCCCTCAGTGGTAATCGACATAATCAACGTCCGATACATCTCGGTCGGCAAAGTGGAAGATCACTCGCCAGTTCGCCCGAACGGTCACCGCCCAAAAGTCTTTCAACTCGCCTTTGAGCGGATGTAACCGAAAACCCGGCAAATCCATATCGGCAACTGTGGCGGCGGCATCTAGTGAATGGACCAGTGCGCTCAATAAAGAATTTGACAGGGCCGACATTGTTAGAGGTGCCGGTTTATCCCGGCGCTCTCCGAGTAGCCGACGAGAGTTTATCGGAAGTCCTCTACAAGAATAATTTCAAAGTGAATCGCATCCATTGCCGTGTAAAGGATTGTCCTTTGGTCCGGTGAAACAGCCAATGCCTGCAGCGAGCTGATAGGACGGTCCACATCGAACACTCGCGTGCTGCGATGGGTAGTGAAGTCGAAGAAAACAATTCCAGGTGTCGCGGTTATATCGAGGTAATAGATGCCGTTCTCGATTACTGCCCAATAGCCCCAATAGGTGGCTTCCACAGAGCTTATTACCTCGACCTCTTCGCCACCGTTCGTCGGAATGCGCCACAATCCAGGAACGGTCAGGCCTTTTGCATAATATAACGTTTCTCCGTCGGGTGATTCGAACGCTGCGAATCCTCCGTGACGCGTCACTTGCACGGCGAGCCCACCTGTCGACGGCGTCTTCCATACCTCCCAACCGCCAGTGCGATCTGACGCGAAATATATCCAACGCCCGTCTCGTGACCAACTTGGTACGACCTCGCTCGATGGTTCACTGGTGAGCCTACGAGGCGAGCCGCCCTGAGAATCCATGACAAAAATGTCTCCATTGCCGTTAGCGTTAGAATCGAAAGCAATCTGTTGTCCGTCGGGCGACCAACGTGGAGTCCCAGCGTCAGTAGGGTTGGAGTGGGTTAGCTGCATGAGGCTACTTCCGTCGCTGTGGCACAGCCAGAACTCCCAATTGCCGGTGCGGGTAGATTGGAAGACAATCTTGCTTCCATCTGGCGAGAACTGAGGACCACTGTCCATCCTCGTGGAAGTTATAAACCTATCCGGAGGACCGGCGGAAACCAACGAGTTAAGAGTCCTCCTCCAAATGTTGAAAATAGCCGTGCTCTTCACATACGCCAGTCGGTTCCCTCTAATCGAAGGTTCAGCTCCGTCTTGACCGAACTGCAGTCGTTCTGGCTCGCCCCCACGAAGGGATATCTTCCAAAGCCCGTTTTGATCTGCAAACACTATCTCGCGCCCGTCAGGAGTCCACGCGAGACCCTCCTTCCATGTTTGATCCGAGCTAACACGCTGTTCCTGTCCTCCGGCAACTGGAATTGTGTAGATTGAAGATTCTTGCGAAACTCTGACGAAGGCTAACGTTTGACCATCCGGGGAGAATACAGGATCGAAGTCACCCTTCGAATGCAGCGGTGAAGTCAGTGTGCGAACTTCTAGCGAATCGAGCGATAGTAGAAAAATAGAGGAATTGGAAGCTTCGCTATGGAACGCATGGTCAGAATACGCGAGTAATTTCCCATCGGGCGACCACGAGAGGTGGCCCGAGATCCAATAGTTTTGGTTGACATCTCCATCCCAACCAGTGTAGCGCACTTTGCGTTCGGCGCCGCCCAATGCAGGAATAATGTAAATGCCTGTTGCACCTTTTAGAATGCGACAGAATGCGATATAGCGGCCGTCGGGAGACCAAACCGGATCAAGGTCGATTGACGTTTGGTTGGTCAGTCGTAGCGATTCCTCAGTGCCGACGATTTTCACATACAAGCTGAAGTGCGAGCCAGCTCCACCATTCCAAACGAAGGCTAAATGTTGGCCATCTGGCGAAAGGGCCGGTGTATGTTCTTCGCCAACGGTGGTGACAACAGGGGTCATTGTCTGAACTGCTTTGGGTCTGATCGAATGGCGGTAGAATGGAAAAGACAGCACAAGGGCGCAAAGGACTAATCCCACTACGACGGCTTTCCTGGTAGCGGACATCCACAGCCGGGGCGCAGGCCGGGTCGATGGGACAGCAGCAGGTATCTCAGGAACTGCAATAAAACGGTATCCACGTCGCGCTACAGTTTCCACAAAACGCGGGTTCTCTGCAGAATCGCCCAACGCCTCGCGAATCTTGTTAATGGCCGTATTCAGGTTGTGATCGACATCGACAAAAGTGTCCGGCCACAACCGCTTCTGCAATTCCTCCCGCGTCACCACCTCGCGGGGGCGCTCCAGCAGAATGGCCAGCACTTGAAGCGGCTGACCGCTGCGTTTCAACTTTGGCCCGCTCTTGCGCAACTCTCCCCCTTGAAGGTCAACTTCGAAGGTTCCGAACCGGACTAGCCGAGGGGAATGGACGGCTTCCTCCACAGACGTTCGCCTCAAGTGCCGCCAGTCTAGCACCAGTTTGCAATTCAATAAACGTGTGCGCCTGTTTTTCGGCTACCGATCTGACCCTCCAGCCTCTTTAGTTCCAGTGAGTTAGCCGAGGACTTTCTTTCGACCTCCCGCTGAGCTTAATAGCCCTCGTATGCATTGAGGTAGCCATAGCTGAAGCCCAATGTCGCCCTCGCCGCGCAACTCGCGCGGAGGAGGACGAGATGAAGGAAGGGATCAGGGAGCAGCATTCAGAGCATGGCGAAGTCTTCAGGGGGCAGCGGTTCTCTTGGCTCGGGCTGAGCATCGAGCTCGTCGCGGGTTTGGTTGGCGTAATGGGCTTGGCCTTCCCAGCAACTGTGTTCGCCACTGCGGCAGACCTCAGCCCAACTATCAGGATACGGGTTGTTGACTACGCGTCGGCGTCACCCGCCATACTAGCCGAGGCCGAACGGGAAGCTGCCCGAATCCTCAGCAAAGCTGGTTTGCGGACAGTCTGGGTAAATTGCTCAGGGGGGCGTTCCACTACTGTCCCGCAGGATCCCTGTCAGGAACTCGAAGCTACCGATATCTCGCTGCGGGTACTCTCTGAGCCTACCCAGAATACGTTCCAAGACACTGTCTTCGGTTTTGCGGTCGTCCCGATCCTTGCGACTGTGTACTACGAAGCGGTGCGTCACGCCAAAAGTGACGGCGCCGCGTTCGACACCCCCATCATTCTGGGTTGCGTCATTGCCCACGAAATCGGGCATCTGCTACTTGGTTCGAACAGTCACTCGGGCTTGGGAGTTATGAAGCGGCGGTGGGAACGCAAACAGTTCCGGCAAGCAATGACGGGCATCCTGCTCTTCACGCCCGAGCAGGCGAAGCGCATTCAAGCAGAGGCGCAAACGCGAATGAGGCTGGAAGCAACCGCACTTGAACTCTCTGCAAAGAGCTACGCAGTACTGGGAACCACTCCCGAACAAGGAGCTTTGGTAAGAGCTCAGATTCGGGTCATGCAGCCCGACGTTTATCCTCTGCGAGTTTTCTTTGTGCCGCACTGGAAGTACATCGACACGACCAGAACATTTCGCCTCCACGTGCCAGCCGGATATACCAGCGCCATGTTTACAAGCCACTCGGACACGCCGCGCGCATTCACGAAGGTCAGTTTGACCAATAGCGCTTCCCGAGCGTCCCCTTGGCGTGCTCTGCGTGTATTACATTTCTATGACAGGGCGTGATTCTGAGCGGATACAGAATCGAGTTCAGTTCACGTAAGCAATTGGATCGACAGAAGAAAAAGGAAAAACGGCGGAGTCCTGCCATCTCCGATCATCTGTCAAAAAAGCAGATGATCGGGGTGAAGCCAGTGGAGAAGAATGATCTCGGTTAACCCTTTGGATTGAGTGGGATTCAATGAGATGGCGCGCCCGGGGAGACTCGAACTCCCGACCCTCTGCTTAGAAGGCAGACGCTCTATCCAACTGAGCTACGGGCGCACGGTGCAATCTATT
>Ga0137370_10000370_pt1 | contig 16884 bp, 13 predicted proteins | sample SagtaG_11_FD_104920 | JGI IMG/M metagenome (GOLD analysis project Ga0137370, IMG submission 104920) | Vadose zone soil microbial communities from Sagehorn Ranch, Mendocino, California, USA - Sage1_R_20_16 metaG | ecosystem: Environmental > Terrestrial > Soil > Vadose zone | place: USA... | reverse complement strand
CCTTTCGATCTCGGACCGTGCTTCGCCGAGAATCACCCAGTGGTCGAACGTGCCCTGCTCCAGAGTTTTGCCGATGGTGTGACGCCACCATAGCGGCTCGCCGTCGATCACCGCGGCGTCGGTGCTCACGTGCTCGCCGGTGAGAAGCGGCATCCACATATGTCCGGGCTGGAGGGCCGCCCTGAACTGTTCGAGCGATTCAATGATTTTGCTGCCGCTGCCCATGCCGCGCATGTTGTAGATCGGCTTGCTGAAAACGGGAAATTGCCGCGGCATGATGTCATGCGGCGCATTCTCCAGCCCTTGCGTTTCGCATATGAGTAGCTTGTTGTAAATCCAGCGGTGCTGGGAGAACAGCTGGTAGGCTAGTTGATCGTCGGTGGGGATGACGACGTTATCGGGACAAGAAACGGCGGCGAAATACTGGGTGCGCCAGGGATCTGATTCGACGATCGGCATCGTTACACCACCCGCCTGGACTCGCTGGTCGCCTGCCGATCACTACGTCTCACGCCGGATACACCTTGCGCCAGCCGAGAGCGCGCAGGACACAAATCTAAAAGAGGAATGACTTGCCGTATCATTTGCCTATTTCCAGGACTACAACTTTGTCCCTCATGACCCCTTTTTGTTTTCCCTTTTCGGGCTCGCGAAGAAGTAACTTCCTCCCGCGTATGAGATAAGACCTCGAAAGATTCACTGTTTTGGTTTTCGGTGGACCCCATCTTCGACGTTGATCCTCGTTACATAGCAAAGAGAGGACCAGCAGAAGAAAGCTCCGAGACCCGGTGGGGGAACACTTTTGAAAAGACGTGTTCGAACTCGCCTGAAGAAGTGGAGTTTCCAGTGACTGCTGTCGAAGGTCAAGAAAGGCCCAGATATGGTCAATACAGATCAGGCTCTCTGAAACCGCACGTCAAGCATTTTTCGTTTTCAATTAATAAGCCGTTCAAACCGTTGAACCTGCTCAAGTCATTCATGATGACCGTCCGAAGGGATTTAAGCTTGCAGAGTTTGACGTGACAAGGAGTTTTTGGAATTCGGTGACCGTGTTATGCTACTAATCGGCGGCGAGTTACAGGTTCTCGCGGTATGAACAAGATCGGCACAAATCACCATTCGGGCATCCCTGTTATCGACGTAAATCCCCTTGTCGTCGGGACAGAAGCGCGGCACGATGTCGCAGCTAAGATGGGACAAGCATGCCGCGAATGGGGGTTCTTTTACGTCGTCGGACATGGGGTCGATGAATATCTTCAGCGGCGGCTGGAGGAGCTTAGCAGAGATTTCTTCGCGCAAGATCTTGGGGCAAAGCTGCAAATAAGCATGTCGCGCGGCGGCAGGGCCTGGCGCGGATACTTTCCCATCGCCGGTGAGCTGACATCTGGCAAGCCCGACCTCAAGGAAGGAATCTATTTTGGAGCTGAGCTTGAACCTGATCACCCTCTTGTGAAGGCGGGCACCCCGATGCATGGCCCTAACCTTTTTCCGCCCAATATGCCGGAATTCCGGAAGATTGTGCTGGATTATGTGGCAGCAATGACACGGCTCGGACACTGCCTCATGGCCGGGATAGCGCTCAGCCTCGGTTTGGAGGAGTCTTACTTCGCTGACCGTTACACGTCCGATCCTCTAATATTGTTCCGAATCTTCAACTATCCACCAGCTCCTGCACTACCGGGCTTTGAAAAAAGCCAGGGAGTTGGAGAGCACACCGACTATGGGCTGCTCACTATCCTGCGGCAGGATATGTCGGGAGGGTTAGAAGTGAAGATAAATTCCCAGTGGGTACCCGCTCCTCCGTTACCTAACTCGTTTGTGTGCAACATCGGAGATATGCTCGACCGCATGACGGCAGGGCATTATCTTTCCACGCCTCACCGCGTGCGGAATCTGGCCGGGCATAATCGTTTATCGTTTGCATTCTTCTTCGATCCAAACTTTCACGCGGAAGTGAAGCCGATAAAGATTGATGAAGGAGTGAGGGACAATAAAGATGAGCGCTGGGATCGTGCCAGCGTGCACGAATTTCGCGGCACGTACGGCGATTATCTTCTCACGAAAGTCTCCAAGGTATTTCCGCAATTACAGCGCCAGGTATTGTAAGCATCCGCTCATTGACCGGAACGGTCCTCAACGCCATTAGAATCGCCGATGCAAGATCGCCGCGGTTTGTGCGCGACTATAGGATCCGGTTGACTCACAGGAGTGAGCGCGGAGCCCAGGGGATCAAATCTCGCAACATCACATCAGCCTTTAAGGGTGTCTTAGATTTATACGGTTGACAGCTTCGCTCAATTCGCTCTATGTTGAGCCGCTTCTTAGAGTGACAATCTAACGCTGGGTCGTTTGTTCCTGTCACATCATTGAGTCTCCCAGCCCGGTTTTTATTCTATAGGTTTATTGAACTCGCCACCTCGGAACGAGGAAAGGAGAAAGTCATGAAAAAAAATCGTCTTATCGCTGTTGCAGCCGTCGCTTTGCTGTTGCGGGCGGATGTTTCACTGGCACAGCAAGAATCCCGCACAGACCGCGATACTTCGCGCGAGCAGCTCGGCAAAGTTTCGTTTCCGACCTCTTGTGATCGAAAAGTTCAACCTCAATTCGATCGTGCGGTGGCGATGCTGCACTCGTTCTGGTTTCAGCAAGGTGAAAAGGCTTTCCGCGAGGTGTTGGAGCGAGATCCGAGTTGCGCCGTCGCAAATTGGGGCATCGCCGCCATTCTGATCGGCAACACCTTTGCCGGCAACGCGACGGCGCAGGATGCGCAAAAGGCAAAGGAGGCGATCCAACGCGCGCGCTTGACCGGCGCCAAGACGGAGCGCGAGCGCTTCTACATTGAGGCGATCGCGGAATACTACGACCGCTTCGGCGACCGTCCGCATAGGGCGCGGATGAAGTCGCTTGCCGATGCGTTTGAGGTCGTAGCCAAGAGGTTTCCTAAAGATGACGAGGCGCAGATATTTTACGCGATTTATCTTACCGCGACGCAGTTGCCGACCGACAAGACCTTTTCGGCGGCCTTGAAAGCTGCCCAGATCCTCGAGGCTCAGTTCGTGAAACACCCCGAGCATCCGGGCGTGGCGCACTATCTGATCCACAGTTACGATTATCCGCCGATTGCTGAAAAAGGTTTGAACGCGGCGAAGCGTTACGCCGACATTGCGCCCTCGGCGCCCCACGCGTTGCACATGCCTTCGCATATCTTCACCCGCGTCGGCGCGTGGGAGGCCTCGGCGGCCACTAACAAGCGATCGATCGAGGTATCCAGGACGGGACAGGAGCCCGGCGGGGCGCTCCATGCGACGGACTACATGGTGTACGCGTACATGCAGTTGGCGCGCGACAATGATGCGAACCAGGCGCTGCAAGACGCTCGTCGCGTTGGGAACATCGACCCCAATAATCCAGGTACCGCTTATGCGTTGGCGGCGATGCCGGCGCGAATTGCAATCGAGCGCGGCATGTGGAAGGAAGCGGCACAACTCGAAGCGCGCTCGAGCAAAATTCTGCAAGCCGATGCGATAACGCAATTTGCCCGCGCCCTTGGTGCGGCTCGCAGTGGTGACGCTGCCGCGGCTGAGAAAGACGTGCAGGAACTGGCGCGCATCGTTGATGGGCTGAAGACCGCCAAGAACGATTACTGGGCGACGGAAGTAGAAGTACAACGCCTGAGCGCCGCCGCGTGGACCGGCTACGCAAAAGGGAATCGCGACGAAGCGCTGACGCTGATGCGTTCGACAGCGGACCTGGAAGACAAAAGCGAGAAGCGCGAAGGACCCCCAGCCCGCCTCGTGCCTGCGCGCGAGTTGCTCGGTGAAATGTTGCTGGAATTGAAGCGACCGGCGGACGCGCTCAGAGAATTCGAAACGTCCGCGAAACACGAACCCAATCGCTTCCGCGGCATATACGGCGCGGCGCAAGCGGCGGCCGAGTCCGGCGACAACGCCAAGGCGAAGCGCTACTTCGCGCGGTTGATCGAGCTCGCCGGCAAGGGGGATTCACGGCCAGAGCTCGATCTGGCCAAGGCGTATCTTGCACGCAGTAATTGATTGATTAAGTTGGAATTGCGCAGCTTGTGCGCAGCTAGAGGATCCGGTTGAACCACAAGAGTGACAGCAACGCCGAAACCAGCGCGGTGACGGCCGCCGCTGCGGAAAACAGAGCGCTGATTTCCATGTCCTTTTTCTCCAGTACCAGCCGGGCGTTCAGGGACTCGTAGACCTTTTTTAGATCCCTTGCGGTGCCCGCGTAAAAATACTCGCCGCGGGTCATGTTGGCGATCGCTTTGAGCGTCTCCTCATCGAGGCGCACACGCATAGACCAGCCTTCAAAGCCGAGGTTCTCTCCGCTTGTCGTGCCGATGCCCACAGTGAAGACACGCACGCCGCGGTCGGCGGCCATGCGGGCCGCCTCGATGGAGTCGGGGCCCGTGGTCCTCTGGCCGTCCGAGAGCAAAATGATGGCGGCAGATGTGTAGGAGCCGGGCGGGACCGGCTTGAACGTTGGTTTTCCCGATTTGAGAGCCTGATCGAGCGGGACGCCGCGCGGGGCGTCACGCCCGTAAATTAGCGAGCTCACGTCGATGCCTTCCTCCGGGAAAATCGTCGCCAGGGAGACGATGATGCCGCTGCCAATCGCGGTGCCGCGTTGCAGCTGGAAGCGATCGATCGCCGCGAGGATGTCCTCGCGATTGTGGGTGGGCGGCTGCACGACGGATGCCGTTGCGGCGAAGGACACTACGCCGATAAGTACGCTCGAGGGCTGCTCGGCGACGAAGGCCTTGGCGGCAGCCTGCGCCGCGGAAATTCGATTGGGCTCCACGTCCGTGGCGCGCATGCTGCCGGAGACGTCCATGGCGAGGATGATGGTTTGGTGTTGGGACGGCAAGGTGACAACGGCGGCGGGGCGGGCAATCGCGACGATCATCGCGATGAGCGCAACCAGGAAAAGCAGCGGTGGAATGTGACGGCGGAATCTCTGGCCCGCGCCCATCGCCTCTTTCACCATGCTCAAGCTGGCATACCGAAGCGCGTCCTCCTTCTTCCGGCGGAGCAGGAAAAAGTATGCGGCAACGAGCGCCGGCACCATCAGGAGAAGCCAGAGCATCTCAGGCCATAGAAACTTCATGGCTTCCTCTCAGGTGCTGTGGCAGGCTTCCGCCCGCCGCCAACTGGCTGCGCCGCTTGCGCAGATCGGCGAACCGCAGAATGGCATCGACGAGATCATCGTGGGTGGACAACTCCAGCGCGTCCACGCCCGCCCGTCGGAAAGCCGACCGAAGCTCCTTCTCACGCCGCTCGGCCGCAGCCGCGAAGCGCTTCCTGAAAGCGCGATCGTGGGTGTCGACGAATAACTGTTCTCCGGTCTCGGCGTCCCGCATGACGAGAAGCCCCAGGTCGGGCAATTCCATCTCCAACGGATCGTAGAGCCGCACCGCCACGATCTCATGGCGCTGCGCAAGATGGGCCAGCGGCTCGGCCCAGCCCGGCGTGCTAATGAAATCGGAGACGACGAAAACGAGGGATCGTCTTTGCATGACCCGAAAAGCAGTCTGGAGAAAATCGCGCAGGTTCGTCGCGGCCGAACGGGAACGCTCGGGCCGCGAAAGCATTCTGTGGAGGATGTGGAGCGCATGGCGCCGGCCGCTCCGCGCCGGAATCACCGTATCTACCTTGTCACCATAGAACAGCGCTCCGACGCGATTGCCGTGACGGGTCAAGAGCCGCGCCAGCACGGTGACGAATTCGGTCGTCACGAAACGCTTCTTGACATGGGAGCCGAAATCCACCGATGGGCTCAGGTCCAGCAGGAACCACGCCGTAACTTCTCGATCTTCATTGTACACCCTGACATAGGGTGTCAGGAGACGCGCGGTGACGTTCCAATCAATGTAACGGACATCGTCGTGATACTGGTACTCGCGCAGATCGGCCAGATCCAGCCCGAAACCGCGAAACAAAGTCTGGTAATCGCCATGAAGCAGCCCGTCCAGCCGGCGAATGACGGTCCACTCCAATCGCCGCAGTATGGCCTCAGCGGTAGAGGCACGAACAGGTTGTTGAGCGAAATTCATTCAATCAGTGCGTTCAAATTCGTGTTCGTGGTTCGTGCTCGTGCGGATTCCACGATCATGTTTCACGGACACGATCACGGTAGGGGCGACCGGCCGGTCGCCCCTACGAGCTTGCGGCGACTTTGACATGGGTCTCCAGCGGCTTATCGGGAGCCGCTATGTGCTGCATGATCCGTTGGATCAGTTGATCTGCCGTCATTTCCTCGGCGAGAGCCTCATACGTCAGCACGAGCCGGTGCCGAAATACATCAGGCACCAGATCCGTCACGTCCGCGGGCAAGACGTAGGTGCGTCCACGCAGGAACGCCAGCGCCCGCGCGCCCTCGATCAGATGGATCGAGGCGCGAGGGCTTGCACCGAATGATACGTACTTCGCTAGGTCAGCGACACCGTAGCGATCCGGATCCCGCGTAGCCGAGGCAAGCCGCACCGCGTATTGCTTGAGCGACGGATCTACATATACGCTCTGGCACTCGCGCTGCAGCGCGCTCAGTTGCTCGGTCGTCGCCATGGCGACGACATCGTTCGGAAGGCCAGTGACCCTATCGACGATGACGAACTCCTCTTCCTCGGTTGGATAGCCGACCAGCACCTTCATCATGAAGCGGTCTACCTGCGCCTCCGGCAGCGGGTACGTTCCCTCCGTCTCGATGGGATTCTGCGTGGCCATCACCAGGAACGGCTCGGGGACCTGGTGGCTCTCCCCGGCGATCGTGACCTGGTGTTCCTGCATGACCTCGAGCAACGCGCTTTGCACTTTCGCCGGAGCCCGGTTGATCTCATCGGCAAGCAGAAGATTGGTGAAGACGGGACCCAATGAGGTGGTGAAGTCGCCGGTCTTCTGATTGTAGATGCGCGTTCCCACCAGATCCGCCGGGACGAGATCAGGCGTGAATTGAATTCTCTTGAACGACCCGCGGATGGTTCTGGCGAGCGTCTTGACAGTAAGGGTCTTGGCGAGCCCCGGGACGCCCTCGACGAGCAGGTGTCCCTGCGCCAGCACGGCCACCAGCACACGCTCCAGGAAATGATCCTGCCCGACGATGACCTTCTTCACCTCGTAGAGGATGCGCTCCATGAGTGAAGCAATTTCACTGGGGCTGGTTTCTTTGTTGTCCATAGAATTGTTTGCGCCAATTAGGGTTCCAGTCGTTCAAAAAGTTCCAATCGTTCAAATCCCCTCCTTCATCCTTATATTAACATCGTTGCAGATTGACATAGAGGGGTTCATGTTTATGTGACACCGATTTCAAGAGCTTGCTGGTTGAGGACCACCTTCATCCGATCCCGTTTTCGAGGATCTGGGAGAGACTGTCCCGGCCAGTAAGAGAACGGAGCAAAAGGTTCAATAGAAAGTAGTCCCCTTCGGGAGGACCGATATAAGGCTAACTTTCCGTTCAGAGCACTTGGGATTGGAATTACATAACGGAGGAGCAACAAACAGTGAAACGATACTACATGGGAGTGGATTGGGGAGACCGCTTGCACCAGGTGTACGTAGGCGATGAGGATGGGAAAAAGGTAAGAGAGATGAAATTGCAAGAGAGCCCGGAGGGGCTGGCAGAAATCGGGCGCTGGCTCGACGAGAAAAGAGCCGAGGGTTTTGAGCTTTGGGCGGCCATTGAGAAGCCGCAGGGGCGCATCGTAGACTTTCTGCTCGATCACGGGGTGGAGGTTTACCCGGTCAATCCCAAGGCGGTGGATCGAGTGAGGGATCGCTATCGGATGAGCGGCTCGAAGAGCGATGCGTTTGATGCCTATGTGTTGGCGGAGTTTCTCAGAACCGATCAGGCGCACTTGAGAGCGCTGCGACCGAGCTCTGAGAAAGCCCAAGAGCTTAAAATGCTTAGTCGGGATCAGCGCCGAGTGGTGCGCCACAAAACTCGGTTTCTCAATCAGCTCACCACCACGCTCAAAGAGTATTATGCCCGGCCCTTGGAGGTCTTTGAGGACCTGGAGACTGAGATCGCCCTGGATTTTCTCCAACGGTATCCGACCCCGGCTCATCTCAGTGCGCTTACACGTAAACAGTTCAACCGCTTTGCCACCAAGCAACATCATCTCAGTAAACAGCGCTGTGAGGAGTTGTGGGAGAAGCTTAATAAACCGCAACTTGCGGTGCCCGAGCATGTGGTCAGAGCCAAGGCCCAATTGGTCGAGGTCCTCATCGAGCAGCTTAGGGCTTCGATCAAAGCGGTGAAGATCTATAACCACAGGGTCGAGAGTTTTTTCGCCTCTAGCCCGGCCGCTCAGTTTGCCAAGACGCTGCCGGGCGGTAAAAGCGGAACCCTGGTGGCGGCGGTCTGGGCCGAGCTCGGCGATGCCCAGGGTCGCTGGGAGTCCTCTCGTCATCTTCAAGCCGAGGCGGGAGCGGTACCGGTGACCAAAGCCAGTGGCAAAAGTCGGGTTGTACATTTTCGATTCGCGTGTAACAAGCATCTGCGCTACACGATGTACTGGTTTTCCTTTGTCTCGCTCAACCACAGTGAGTGGGCCAAGCTCTACTACCGGGGCCAGAGGGATAACGGCCATAGCCATCACCAAGCGTTGCGTGCCCTGGGAGCCAAGTGGCTCAAGATTATCTTTGTGATGTGGCGAGACCATAAACCTTACGATGAAAACTACCACCTGGCCAACATCGCTCGTCAGAAGATGCGTCAGGCGGCGTGAAAGATTTTTTTAAAAAGTTCTTGACAAGTTTCATAGAAAGTCTCCCCCGCAGGCGGGGGCGGAAAGAGATGGGGGCGCGCCAAGAATTAGCTCTTGCCGGCGGCTTTGAGCGCCTCGTTCATGACGTCCAGGATCGGCTTCATCTCCTGCCACTCCGGGCGGCTGGTGTCGAGATACTTCACGCCATCGAAGCGACGTTGGAGCACCGGCACGTCGTCTTTGGGAATGTCGATGCGCAAAGAGTCGATGGGATTTTCAGTGGGCGACATGATTTTTTGCAGCGTCATTTGACCGTTGCGCGATAGCAGCCAGTTGATGAAAACTTTCGCAGCGTTCGGATGCGGCGCCCGGTTGACTAATCCAAGCGTGCCGAACTGAGTTACCAAACCAGCGCCTTCTTTGAACACGCCCGGTCCAAAGGTATCGACCGGCAGCCCCTGCGCCTTGGAAACATCCGCTTCGCAGAAAAAACAGATCGCCGCCTTGCCGACGGCAAGCCAGTCCGTGCCTTGGCGATAATCCCGAAACAACGTCACGTCCATTTCGCCGTACAATTTGCGAATGAACGAAGGGCCGACGTCGGGCAGGTAGTAAAACAGCCGCGCGTTACCGGAGCCGGCGCCGGCAACGCGAATGTCGCGCGAAATGATTTTCCCCTTCCACCTAGGCGCGAGCAGATCCCAGTAAGACTTGAAATCCTTCGGGTTTACTAACTTGGTGTTGTAACTGATCGAGCCATAGGTCGCCGTAGCAACATAGTTGAAAATGTACTGATTCTCAGGATCGGAGTAATGATGTTTACCTAGATACCATTTCGAAGTGTCGGTGATCTCTGGCAGTAGCAGGGCCGGCTTGATCGGATCGAAAACTTTAGCGGGAAACAATTGTTGATACGTCGTCACCCCGCCAGCGCTGATAACATCGGCCAAAAATTTTTCCGCGCGCCGCTCGGCGAGCAATTTCTGGCCAATCTGCGAGCCGCGTCCCGTGGTCGGCACAACTTTGATTTCCGGATATTCTTTCTGAAACTCCGGCAGAATCTCTTCGTAGCCGCTGATGTAAATGGCGACCTGACCTTCTTTCTTTGCCGCAGCCAAGACCTTTTCCCATTCCAGCTGCCAAGCTGGTTTTTTCGCCTCGGCCGGGTGGACGGGATTGATTGGAGCAAGCATTGGCACCGCCAACAACAGAACGATCGTTCCTAATTGCAGCAAAAGATGCGTCATGAATCTTTCACCTCAACTTCCCAGTTTTGAGCCGTAATCCATGGGCAGTCTCAACGCTCCCATCGCGCGTGCATTTAATCAGTCGAATTTATTTCTTTCTTGATTGCGCCAGCGCTTTATCCACAAGCTCATAAATGGGCGCCATATCCATAAACTCCGGCCTGTCCGCCAGAAAATGCTTCACGCCGTCAATGCGTCTTATTTCGGCAGGAATCATGTCCTTGGGAATATCGATTCTCATGGACTCTTCCGAATTGAATGGCGTGTTGGCGGCGCGTTGAAAGGCAATTTGCCCTTCGCGCGAGAGTAGCCAGTTTGCAAATAACCGCGCGGCGTGCGGATGCGGCGGCTGGCTCGGCAACGCCAACGAGCCGATGTTCCCCGCGGAGATGGCGCGACTCTCTTTCCAGCGGGCGGTGGGAAATTCGTCTACCGGCAGCCCCTGAGATTTCGCTCTTAGAATCTCCGAGCAGAAAAAGCAGATCGCGAATTTGCCGTTGGCTAACCAGTCTGTCGTCTGGCGCAACTCCTGCGTCACCGCGACATTCATCTCACCATAAAGACGACGAATAAATTCCGGGCCGAGCTCGGGCGTGTGGTAAAACCCTCTTAAGCCAATCCGCTGACTACCGGAGATTTTCGGGTCGCGCGAAAGGATTTTCCCTTTCCACTTCGGCTGGAGAAAATCCCAGTAAGAGCGAAACTCAAGGGGATCGACCGACTTTGTGTGATACGAGATATACTGGCCGACATTGCCGACGAAAACAAAGATGTATTTGTTTTCCGGATCGATGTAATGATGCTGCCCCTGCCACCATTTGGATTCGTCCAGCACCCCGGGAAGAATCAACGCGGAGCGGACCGAGTCCAATATTTTACCGCGATACAGAATCTCATAGGTCGACGTCAGTCCGGCGATGTAAGCATCGACGAGAAATTTTCCCGCCCGGCGCTCAGCCATAACTTTCGGACCAAGCTGATTGCCCCGTCCGATCACCGTTGTCACGCTGATCTCTGGGTATTTTTTTTGAAACAATTGCGCGACCGCGCCGAGCTCACCCTCGCCCTGGTATAAATACAGCGATAGCTTGCCCTCTTTCCTGGCGCCCTGGATCGTTTTCTCCCACTCAGATTGCCAGTCCTGCTTCGATTCAGCGGCGTCAGCGTAAGCCGGAGATGCGCAGCAAACGAAGAAGATGAGCAAGCTCGCAGTTAGCGGCTTCATGGGATGTTTCAAATAAGAGATGATCCGCTTTTTGTGCGGCATGTTACCTTCCTTTTGCGCCCTGAAATCCTTCCCGTCGAGCGAAAGGACAAAGGTAAGGATCCCAATCATGCACCTCCCATCTCTTCCCCCGTCAGCCGAGTCTTGGCTTTTCAATGACTCTCGTATAGTTGGTTGATAAAACCCGAGTTATCCAACTGCCGCAAAAAATGCAGATCCCAGAGCGCCAGCGGACTTATTTCCTTGGCCTCGGGCGCTTTCATACAGCAGAGTCGATAGGCATTTGCGACGGCTTGATGATCGGGATAGGGCTTCTCGAGCAGTTTGGCGACACTATTGAATGATACGCCACGCGCTTCCGGCTCTCTTTGCTTCAAACCTTCGAGGAGTTTCTCCGTCTCTTCCCTGTGAGTGCGGGCATAATGAATGCCCAACACCTGTGCCAGGACCAGCCGCTCGCCGAAGCGGTCGTACTTGTTCAGCGCCGTTACGGTTGTCGTCAGAGTCGGCCCGTTGATCATCGGCAACCGCGGCAGTTGCAAGACCGAAAACCCGGCCTGCTCATATTTCTGCGCGTCTCCGGTAACGAACGTCACGTCACCTTCGCCTTCTTTCAGCGCGTGAAACTGCGCGACGCGAAATTCGCTCGACATCTTGTCGGCGATTTCAATCCACTGAATATCCTTGAGCTCCAAGCCCGCCTCCAGAACGTAGAGCATGTGATTGCCGCGAATATGATTATAGCCGCCACCGTTGTCCAGCACGGTCGTGTCGATGACGCGCTTGCCGCGTATTTGCGCGAGCGAACTGATCGGCTCTCGTGAAATCAAACGATCGCTGACGCCGTTGGTCGGCGATGCCAATGAGACGATGGGTTTTCCCCGGGCTACCAATGCGTAGGGTGAGATATGGTTGCCGGAAACCAAGTCGACCCGACCCTCGAAAAGCGCTGCTTCGGCCTCCGACGAACTGTCGCAATAGGTAAAATCGACCGTGATCCCGACCCGGCGCCAGATGCCGGCCTTGTCGAGCACTTCCCAAATCGGCAGATGCGTATGCGAGCGGAAATACCCATGGATTTCGATGGGCGCGTAATCGTTAGCGGTAGCCACGGTGTCCTCCACACAATCTTCTCGTTTGTGTCACAACTAAGTGAGGTACTTCACTCGTCATTCCGGACTCGCTGGCGATAGCTAGCGAGATCCGGAATCCAGGAGGGGATGGGTCTGGATTCCGGCTTCCGGCCGCAATGACGATTGCACACTCCAGTCTTTTCATCGAGCACTTAAAAAGAACCGCAATCGTCACTTCCGTTTCTCTTTACTCATCAATTCTTTGAACATCTTCGCCGGCGGATCGGGATCCAAAAACCCCGTCACCCGATACTTCCTTCCTTCTTCCCTCCGGGCCGACGGCGAGACTTTGTCTTTGGGAATATCGATTCGCATCGAATCCGATGGCTCGGCGACTTTGATATTCATCGCTTCCTGCCAGACGGTCTGCCCGTCGCGCGACAAAAACCAGTTGATGAAAACCCCGGCGGCACTCGAATGAGGCGCGTTATTGATCAGCGCCAGGCCGCTGTTGCCGCTCGTGCTAATTTCATTGACCGCCTCTTTGAGATTGTCGGGCGAGAACTCGTCTACGGGCAGTCCCTGTTTTTTCGCGCGATCCGTATCGCCGCAGTCGATGCAGATGGGGAATTTTCCCGACGCCAACCAGTCACTCGACTGGCGCCGGTCCTGCGATATGACGAGTTCGGTTTCGGTCAGGAGGCGGCGGAGAAAAGCGGGCCCGAGCTGAGGATTGTGGTAAAACCTCACCATGCTCGGCGAACCGGTGCCCGGCCGTTCGAAAAGGAGGATTTTTCCTTTCCACTTGGGCTTAAGCAAATCCCAGTAGGATTTGAATTCCTTGACGTCCATCAGACTGGTATTGTAATGAAGTCCCACTCCGGCCACGCTCCCCTCGTACATGAAAACGAATTGTTTTTCGGCGTCCGCGTAGGGGTGCTCGCCGTTGAGCCACTTTGAACCGTCGACGACCTCGGGCAGAATGAGCGCCGGTTTGATCGGGTCGAGGACGCCGGCGCGCATAAAATCGTAAAAGGCTCTTCCGCCCAACCCGCCGCTGTAGAGATCCGCCAGATACTTCCCCGCTCTTCTCTCCGCGATGATGCGCGGCATCAGATCGCCCACCCTGCCGGTCACTGTCACTACCTTGATATAGGGATATTGCCGGCTGAACGCTGCCACGATGTCCGGATGGGTGATCTCTTGATCTCCCCAGAGCCGAACTTCTCCTTCTTTTTTCGCCCCGGCGATGACTTTTTCCCATTCCTGCTGCCATGGTTGCTTGGATTCGGCTCCGTCTGCTTTGGCAAGAAGAACGAAGCTCAACGCCAGCACCAGGGTAGCCAAAGGGACAAACCGCCTTACCACTGATTGAATCTCCCGCCTCGATAGACCGGAAAATTGAACATCCCCGCAGCAAGCTGCGGGGCATCAATAAGCCTTAGTATCACGTTCCCCAAGGTTGTCACCCCCGAATGTTTGTATCGGGGTCCAGTCCGGATTTCGCCTGGATTCCCGCTACAAGCATGCGGGAATGACGGACTCTGACAGAACTATCAAGCGCCTTACGCAGCAAGCTGCGGGAATCGACCCAAAGAGATTGAAAACAGAGGATTGCGGACCGCTATCCTCTATTCTCGATCTTCTATCCTCGACCGTTTGACCTTCACGAAGTGGAATCACTCGTTTTAGGTAGATGATAGGTGACCGAGCCGACCTTTTCGGCGAGCAGCGACTCTTCGAGTTTCGTATCGATGATACGATGATCCGGATCTCTGATGACGTTCATTGGGTCCAGGTTTTGCCGCACTTTTTCGATTTCCCTCATGACCATCGTTCTATACATGACGACGCCATGATCCGAACTGCTCAGACGCTCGCGGGTGCGATCGGCGATGGGCCCCTGCGTCTCCCAGGCCATGAAGTCCTGGGCATCGACTTCGTCCAGTCTAAAGCGGGCAAAGGGATGAACGGCGTCGGGAGGATTCTTAAAGGGCTTCCTATAATCAACCGGGATTTCTTCTCCGTCGATGGGCGCCTGATTGTCCGAAGGAACGAAGTGAAGATAGACCACCCAGGTATGCGTGTCGTCGATCGGCACGCGAATCTGAGTTCGATTGGCTTGTCTGAGAACGTTTGGAAAAATCAGCGGATGTTCCTCCATCGTCCCATCGCTAGATGAACGCCGCTTCATGATCCCGTACGGAACCTCGTAGAACTCGAAACTCTCCAGGTCATCGATCGTTCCTCGCGTCGTTCCACGGACGGTAAAGCCGCGGGTGACCAGTTCTTGATGCAGGATGTGCAGATGGGAGGTGTCCACGGAATTCTCCATGGCCTGAAACCAGTTGCAATCCAGGCGCGGCAGAGCGCGAATCCACCGCCAGCCGTCGGTTCGCGCCCAGACGTCGTATTTCGGAATCACTGGAGCCGGCGACGGCCCAAGATAGCCCCAGTAAAGGCCGGCGAATTTTTGCACCGGATAGGCTTGATGCTTCACGGTAAGCGCGAAATTGCTCCCGGCCGGTTCTGCCGGAGTCTCCAGACAGTTGCCTTCCGTATCATAGAGCCAGCCATGATAAGCGCAGGCGATGCCGCGCTCTTCGACTCTGCCGTAAGAAAGTGAAGCGCCACGGTGCGAACAGCGGTCCTGCAAGAGACCGACCTGTCCCTTCTTGCTCTGAAACAGCACCAGGTCTTCGCCGAGGATCCTAACGAACTTGACCGGATGCTGGTCGGAAATATCTTTTGCGATGGCGATCGGCTGCCAGTAGCGGCGTAGCAGTTCTCCCGCCGGCGTCCCACGACCCACGCGCGTCAGTAGCTCATTTTCTTCCGGTGTCAGCATCGCTTTCTCCTCTCCGTTCGAACTATTTCTTTTCTCTTCCGGCCATGACTTCCTTGACCAGCTTGAAAATCGGCGCCATGTCCTGCCATTCGGGACGCGAGACATCCATATATTTTCGCCCTTTGATGAGTCTGCTTTCGGGCGGGAGATCTTCTTTTGGGATATCGATTCTGCGCGAGTTGGGGGGAAGCTCGCCGTACAGGTCCTTGTGTCTTTGCAGAGCGATCTGTCCCTTGCGGGAGAGAAACCAGTTGAGGAAAACCCTCGCCGCGTTTGGGTGAGGCGCGCCTTTGATCAGGCTGATCGAGCCCCCTCCGGTTGAAAGGCTTTCGCCTTCTTTCCAGCCGCCGGTGTCAAACTCGTCCACCGGTAGACCTTGAGTCTTTGCCCTTGGCGCGTCCCTGCAGCCGAGGCAGATGGCAAACTTCCCTTGCACCAGCCAGTCCGTGATCTGGCGTCTATCTTTTCCGTAGGTCATATTCATCGTGCCAAACAGTCGCCTGATGAACTCCGGCCCGAGCTCCGGACTGTAGTAAAAGAATATCATTGTCGCGCCGAGTCCGGTGCTCAACGGATCTTGGGATACGAACTTACCTTGCCACTTGGGATTAAGCAGGTCCCAGTGCGACGTGAACTCGTTGGGACTTGCCAGCGTCGTATTGAAATAGAGCGACGACGAAGTCGGGTTGGCGATATAGATGAAAATATGCTTTCCTTCCGGGTCCCCGTAGCTATGTTGCCCCTCATACCATTTGCTCTCGTCCACGACCTCCGGGAGGATCAGCGCATTCTTGATGGAATCGAGGGTCTTCCCTTTATAGAGGAGATTATAATTTGTGTTAGCGCCGCCGCTGAATAGATCGGCCAGCGCTTTCCCAGCCCTCACTTCAGAGAGAATCCTTGTGGCCAAATCGTTTCCCGTGCCATTAACAGTCACAACCTTTATTTCCGGATATTCCTTTCTAAATTCATTCAGAAATGACTCCGTCCCATAACGACCCACATAGAAATTGAAACGCCCCTCTTTCTTCGCTGCCGCGAGCGTTTTTTCCCATTCCTGTTGCCATGATGGCCGGACATCGGCTGCATGAGAAATTGTGACCGAAAAGAAAGAAAGACTTATCAGCAATGAAGTGATTAGATGCTTCATGGATACGTCTGAAAGTCAGTTATGGCTGGCACCTCTCTAAATTCCTCCCCCTCGAGAGACTGTGTCGTAATGTTGAAAACATCGTCTCCATTGACCTCTCTGTTATTTCGACCGCAGGGAGAAATCTTAGATCCCTCACATTCGTTCGGGATGACAATTCGGTCTCCGGCCATTGCGACACATTCTCCGACGGGGGAGACAAAGGTGGGGGGTGATTTATTTCAGAGGACGTAGCACCCCCATCTTGTTCTTCCCCCATCAAAGGGGAAGAGAAAACTACACTCGACCTTCGATCCCGATTTCACTCGCCTTAAAGCCGAGGCACTCTTTCATCCCGAAAAAAACTCGAAACCCGATACTCGAAACTGTATTTCACTCCGGGCTCGGCACCTGATGAGATAAAAAGATCTCTTTGCGTTGCTCCGCCGACTCGAGCATCGCCAGACAAACCTCTAATGTCGCCTCGCCCCAGCGCCCGTCGTGAAACACCGGCCGGTTGTGCACAACGGCCTCATAAAGCTCTTCGATTTCCGCCTCGCGCCCTCGTCGGCCAGACGGCAGCGTGATCTCGCGTTTCTCGGTCTCCCCGTAGATAAACAAACCGTCCGGCGTTTGG
>Ga0137370_10000368_pt1 | contig 16904 bp, 15 predicted proteins | sample SagtaG_11_FD_104920 | JGI IMG/M metagenome (GOLD analysis project Ga0137370, IMG submission 104920) | Vadose zone soil microbial communities from Sagehorn Ranch, Mendocino, California, USA - Sage1_R_20_16 metaG | ecosystem: Environmental > Terrestrial > Soil > Vadose zone | place: USA... | reverse complement strand
CGACTTGCTGCAGGAGACGACCGACGAGATGGCCCGGAACGGTTGCAAGAAGATCATCGTCGTGAACGGGCACGGCGGCAACAACAGCCTGCTTCCGTATTTCGCGCAGACGCAGCTCGACACGCCGCACGATTACGTCGTGTACGTGCTGGGCATAACGCGCAGCGGGCAGGGCGAGCCGAAGCACAAATCCAGCCCAGCGACCGACATGCACGCCGGCGAGAGCGAAACATCCATGAGCATGATCGCCCGGCCGGACCTCGTGCACCTGGATCGCGCGCCGCAGGAATCGGGCGTCGATCAGGCGCGCTTGAAGCTGCCGGAAGGGCTGTACACCGGCATCTGGTGGTACGCGCGTTTCCCCAATCACTACGCCGGCGAAGGTGCCGTGGCGTCGCGCGAGCTCGGCGAGTTCGAAGCCAAGACGTGGATCAACGGGATCGTGCAGGCGATCCGGGCCGTCAAAGCGGACCAGGAGAGCATGCGCCTGCAGAACGAGTTCTACGAGCGGAGCAAGCATCCACTCGAAACACCGCAGTAGGACCGCGCCGGAGGTTCAGAGCCTGAACAAATAGCTCAGCTTGAGGAAGAAGGTGTCATCGGTCCGCGTGAGCCCCCGGAACCGGAACGCCTCCTCGTCCACCATGTCGCTGCCGTACCCGGCGAACACCACCGTCCCGGGTACGGGTTGATAGCTGAGCAGCATGTCGGCGTGGAACAGATTGGTGTGCGACGCGGCGGACCGGGTCAGGCCGCCCGGTCCCGCAATGAGAATCGGAGCGCCGGTCCGTGAGTCGTCCCGCAGCGAGTCCGTCTTATCCTGGATGTACTGGCCCACCACCCGCACGAACAGCGGCCGCGAGAGCTGGTATTCGAGCTTGGCCCGGAGCACGCGACCGACGTTCACGAGGCTGCCGTCGGTGCGGCGATCCACCTGCTGCCAGTAATAGCTGACGCTGTTGCGGAGCCGCTCCGTGGGGCGGTAGGACAGATCCACGCTCAAGAGGAGCAGATCGGCCGAGGCCCACTCGAAGAAGTTCTCATCGTGCCCCTGCAGGAAATAGCCGCTCGCGCTGAAATGCTTCCACTGGGGCGTCCCGATCTGGACGATGTACTCGCCGTTCGCGATCGTCGGCTGTCCCGTGAACGGCACCGTGTCCAGCCCACCGCCGGTGCGCGGCACTTCGAGACGCTTGTCGGCGTAGAGCGCGGAATCGTAGCCGAACGATTCCACGAAATATCCCGCGCCGACATTCCACCCACCTCGCAACGTCGCGTTGCCGTTGAAGTGCAGCTTCTTGTCCTGCAGGTGGCGCCCGTGGATGAAGTTCTGATACTGCCAGATGCCGTCCACCACGATGTCGCCCGTGAACCGCTGCAGCAACGCCCCGGGCCGCCCATAGGTCGTGTAGCTGGGATCGACGTACGAATGCACGATCCCCGCCCGGCCGATGAATCCACTCGCGTCGCGAAAGTCATCTGCAATACCGGCAAACAGGCTGCGCAGCCCCCAGATGCGATGCTGCACCGTGAACTGGCTCAGCCACAGCGGCGCGGTCGTGGTCACCCCTCCGACCCGCGTGCGGCTGCCGGCGAGCTGCAGGTTGAGCCCATAGATCTCTTTGAAGACGAGCCGGCTGTCGACCTCGGCGACGCGGTTGTAATCGCCGCCTTCGATCCGATCGGTGTACGCGAGACCGACGCGCGAGCCGCGACCCAGGCTGCGTTGGGCGCGCAGGATCGTGAAAATGGGATGGTCCGTGCCGGTCGCCGACGCGAATTTCTGATCTACCGCCGAGAGCAGACCGACGTCCGTGCCGAGCGTGGTCCCGGTGAGCTTGACCGCCGCCACCGGTTGGACGATGCGACGCGTATAGATCAGGCTCTGCGGCACCTGAAACAGCTCGCTGCCTTCCAGAAAAAACGGTCGCTTCTCGGGAAAGAACAGCGCCTGGCGCGGATCGAACGCCAGCTGGCCCGCGTCCGATTCGACCTGCGAAAAGTCCGGCTTGACCGTGCCGTTGAGGGTGAGGTTGTCCGAGACTCCCCAACGGACGTTGCCTCCCAGCTCCGGGTCTCCCAGGTCGTAGTGATAGCCGCCGGGCGTGGGAGCACCGCTCGCTTTTCCGGTCGCCTCCGGATTCAGATCCACCACGAGACCGCGCTGCATGCCGCTCAGGCCGACCAGGTTGCCCGCTTGTCCGATGAACGTCGCACTGGCACGGCGCGCCGGGAACCAGGAGTCTTCGAAGCCGGAGTGCTGGACCTCGCGCACGATGTTCAGCCGCCAGTCCTGCGGCTGGTGCGGTTGATACCGGATGCTCTTGAACGGAATGCGCACCTCGACTTCATATCCCCAGTCGGTCACGCGCCCGCGCGATTGATACACGAAGTCGGGACTCAGGTCGGGTTGCTCCCGTCCCACCACCGCGCCTCCGATGAAGCCGCCGGCGGTGACGTTGGCGCCCTCGATCAGGGAGCCATCGCCTTGGACGCCGAGCGGATTCACGGCAAACAGCAACGCCTGTTTCCCGTCGTGAAACGTGCCGAGCAGGATCTGCACGTTGTCGTCGCCGAAGATCTGGTCGCGATTCGCCAGGGTCATGGTGGGACGGCCGTGCCGCTCGAAGGCGCGAATGCCGAAATAGATCGCGCTGGCCGAGTACCAGACCAGCACCTGGGTGGAGTCCGACGCCGGCACGCCGTCGTTGGGGGAGTACTGCGAGAAGCCGGTCAACCGCGCGGCATGGGCCCAGATGGAGTCGGCGAGGTCGCCATCCACGACGACATCGGCCTCAAAGCGCGGAATCCGCACGTCGAGCTCATGGTCCCGGCCCGAGTAGGTCGGGGCGGAGTCGCAGCAATGGAGCAGCGCGCACACGGCGAGCAACATGTCCGACATTATGGCTGCGAAGTCGTCCGACGGGCACTCGCGTGCGGTCAGGAACGTGTCAGGGCGAACGAGAACCTGGGGTTCGCTGACCGACTGAGCTGCGGATAGATTGCAGTCCGCCACCCCCGACCACTACCGAGGCTCCGATGACCAGACAGTCGCTTTTCGGTCCCGCCCTGCTCATGGCCACCACCCTGGCGTGGCCCGGCCCCAGCCCCGCGCAGACGTTCAAGGCCGCGAGGTTCTCGATCGGCGGCGACGGCGGCACCGATTACCTGACCGCCGAGCCGGGCACGGGAAGGGTGTTCGTGTCGCGCGGTACCCACGTGATGGTGGTGGACGGGACAACCGGCAACGTGCTGGGCGACATTCCCGACACGCCCCGCGCGCACGGCATCGCCTTGGCGCCCACCTCGGGGCGCGGCTTCATCACCAACGGCGGCGATTCGACGGTGACGATGTTCGACCTCAAGACCTTGGCGGTGATCCGGAAGATTCCGGTCCGGAACGGCGGGCTCGACGGCATCATGTACGAGGACTTTTCCAACCGCATCATCCTCACGAATCACAGCCGGCCCATCGGCACCGCCGTGGCGCTCGATGCCAGGACCGGCGACATCGTCGGCACGGCCCAGCTCGAGGACAACGTCCCGGAAGGCGCGGCGAGCGATGGCAAAGGAAAGATCTTCGTCAATAACGAAGGCAAGAGCACCATCCAGGTCATCGACGTCAGGACGATGAAAGTGCTGGCGTCGTGGCCGCTCGCGCCGTGCCAGGGCCCGACGGGCATCGCCTACGATCGCGCAACCAACCGGATCTTCTCGGGGTGCGCTAAGACGTCGGTCGTGGTGGACGCCGCCACGGGCAGGATCGTGGCGACGATCGCGAACGGCGACGGTGTGGACGCCCTGGGATGGGACCCGGTGGAAAAGCTCATCTACATCCCCGCGGGACGGGACAGCAACGTCACCGTGGTGCACGAGGACGCGCCCGACACGTACAGGGTGGTGGCCACGGTCGCCACCATGCGGGGCGCGAAAACCATCAGCGTGGACCCGCTGAAGCATGTGGCGTACCTGTTCCAGCCCGAGTACGGCCCGGTGCCCCCGCCCGCCCCGGGCACTCCACCGCCCCAGCCGGGAACGCGCCCGCCGCAGGGGCCGGTCATCGCGGCGTGGTTCTTCGCGATCAGCCACTGAGCGACTCGCCGGTCAGCCCGTCTCTGCCCAGTGCCTGGCCCGCGCCAGCGCCTTCTGCCAGCCGGTCTCGAGCTGCGTGCGCCGGGCGGGTTTCATCGCGGGCGTGAAGCGGCGGTCCACCTGCCACTGCGCCGCGATCTGCTTTTGGTCCTTCCAGTAGCCCACCGCTAACCCCGCGAGATACGCCGCGCCCAGCGCCGTGGTCTCGGTGACTTTCGGCCGCACCACGGGAACTCCCAGCAGGTGCGATTGGAATTGCATCAGCAGGTTGTTGGCCGACGCGCCGCCGTCCACGCGCAGCTCCTTCAGCTTGATGTGCGCATCGGCCTCCATCGCCCGCAGCACGTCCGCCACCTGAAACGCGATTCCCTCCAACGCCGCGCGCGCGACATGCGCCGCCGTCGTGCCCCGCGTGACGCCCGCAAGCAGGCCGCGCGCGTATTGATCCCAGTGCGGCGCGCCCAGTCCGGCGAACGCGGGAACCAGATACACCCCCTGCGTATCGGCCACCTGCGAGGCCAAGGCTTCGACTTCGGACGACGCCTTGATGATGCCCAGTCCGTCCCGCAGCCATTGCACCACCGCACCCGCGATGAAAATGCTGCCCTCCAGCGCATACTCGGTCCGCTTCCCGATGCGCCATGCCACGGTCGTCAGGAGATTGTTCTTGGACGCCATCGGCTTCGTGCCGGTGTTCATGAGCATGAAGCAACCGGTGCCGTAGGTGTTCTTCACCATTCCGGGCTGGGTACACGCCTGGCCGAACAGCGCAGCCTGCTGGTCGCCCGCCATGCCGGCGATGGGAATCGATCTGCCCCCCCCGAACAGGGTCGTTGCGCCGTACACTTCGCTCGATGAGGCAACGACCGGCAACACCGAGCGCGGCACGCCGAACATAGCCAGCAGCTCGTCGTCCCAATCGCCGGTCCGCAGATTGAAAAGCATGGTCCGTGACGCGTTGCTCGGATCGGTCACGTGCACGCGACCACCCGTGAGGTTCCACACCAGCCACGAGTCCACGGTGCCGAACGCCAGCTTGCCGGCCTTCGCTTTGGCGCGCGCGCCCGGGACATGGCGGAGAATCCACTCCACCTTGGTGCCGGAGAAATACGCGTCTACCACGAGCCCCGTCTTGCGCTGGAGCAACGGCGCCAGCCCGCGGGCCTTCAGGCGGTCGCACGCCGCGGCCGTGCGGCGATCCTGCCACACGATGGCGTGGTGCACCGGCTCGCCCGTGGCGCGATCCCAGACCACGGTCGTTTCGCGCTGATTCGTGATCCCGATGGCCGCCATGTCCGACGCCGTCAGTCCGGCCTTGCCGAGCGCCTCGGTCGCCGTGTGCAGCTGGGTGGCCCAAATCTCGGTCGCATCGTGTTCCACCCAGCCGGGCTCGGGAAAAATCTGACGAAACTCCTTCTGCGCCGAGGCCACGACGCTCCCGCTGTGGTCGAACACGATGGCGCGCGAGCTCGTGGTGCCCTGGTCCAGGGCCAGGATGTATTTCATGCCGGCCACCACGTCCTGTACACCAGCGCCGCGATCAGCCCGCCGACGATCGGCCCGGCCACCGGTATCCACGCATAGCCCCAGTCCGAGCTTCCCTTGCCCGCGATGGGCAGGAGCGCGTGCGCGAGTCTCGGACCCAGGTCGCGGGCAGGATTGATCGCGTAACCGGTCGGCCCGCCCAGCGAGAGGCCGATACCCCACACGAGGATACCGACCAGGAATGGGCCGAATCCTGCGTCCCAACCGTGCACCGGGTTCAAGTTCTTCGGTGTCAGGATGGCCAGCACACCCAGCACCAGCACACAGGTGCCGATGACTTCGGTCAGGAGATTCGCGCCCGTGCTGCGGATGGCGGGGGCGGTGCAAAACACGGCCAGCTTCCCCGCCTGGCTCTCGGTAACGGGCCAGTGCGGCAGGTAGGCGAGCCACACCATTGTCGCGCCGAGGAACGCGCCGGCCATTTGGCCCGCGATATAGACGGGTACAGAGACCCACGCGAACTTGCCGATGGAGGCGAGACCGATGGTCACCGCGGGGTTGAGGTGCGCCCCGCTGAAGGTGCCGACGGCGTACACCGCCACCGTCACGCCGAACCCCCAGCCCGCGGTGATGACGATCCACCCGGCGTTCTGGCCCTTGGTCCTATTGAGCACGACGTTGGCGACCACGCCATCGCCCAGGATGACCAACAGCATGGTGCCGAGCAGTTCTGCGAGAACAGGTGGCATAGGGTTGAATGAGAACGAGCGAAGCTACCAGCGCCACGACGCCTTGTCTATGTAGCTTGAAGCCGTGAACGTGCTGGTCGCCGCAATCATCCTCGGGCTGGTCGAGGGCGCGACGGAGTTCCTCCCCATCTCGTCCACCGGCCACCTCATCCTGGCCGGCCACGCGCTCGGATTCGTGGGTGCGCGCGCCGTGGCCTTCGAAATCATCATCCAGCTCGGCGCCATCCTGGCCGTCGTCTGGCTGTATCGCGGCCTGTTGTGGCGCGTGGTGCGGGACGGCCTGGCCGTCGCGGAGTCGCGCCGGCTCGTGCTCGCGTTACTGGTCGCGTTCCTGCCGGCGGCGCTCGTCGGGCTGCTCACGCACCACTGGATCACGGCGCACCTGTTCACGCCTCCGGTGGTGGTCGCCACGCTGATTGCGGGCGGCGTCGCCATCCTGACGATCGAGCGGTGGCGCCCCGCCCCCCGCATCGAGACGGTGATGCAGATCGGCTATCGCACCGCGCTGTGGATCGGGATCGCGCAGGTGTGCTCGCTCATCCCGGGCGTGTCGCGCTCGGGGGCGACGATTATGGGCGCGCTGCTGGCGGGCGTCGGGCGCCCGGCCGCCGCGGAGTTCTCGTTCCTGCTCGCCATTCCGGTCATGTTCGCGGCCACGGGCCTCGACCTGTGGGAGAACCGCCACCTGCTGTCGGGATCCGACGCTCCGATGTTCGCGACGGGCTTCGTGGTGGCGTTCGCCAGCGCACTCGTGGTGGTCCGGTGGCTCATCCGCTTCGTGTCGCACCGCTCGTTCGACGTGTTCGCATGGTACCGCATCGCGTTTGGGCTGGCCCTCGCGGCACTGCTCGCCACCGGCCAGTCCTCGATCGCGAGATGACGCTTGTACCCTGTCGCGTCGACGCCACGTTACCTGTGTTCCTGTCTGAAGCATTCGCCGTCGTATCGTGGTGTTCTTGCATCATGGGGGGTTGCCGGGTCTCGAATCCGCGTGCTCGGTTTTCCTCAAGCGAGCCAAGGTGTTGCGCCGCGTCGATAGCAGCATCCGATCGGCGCTCCAGTGTGGCTCGCATGCTGCTGTTTGAGGGCGACCCCCCGTGGAGCGACTTCTGATGAAGCTCTTGCCGCTGGACCGGCCCGAGCTGATCAAACTAGCCGCCGACTGGCTCGGCCGAGAAGAAAACTACAAATGGTTGGATTTCGGAGATGGCGCCCACGCCCTCTCGGTGATCTCGCTCAAGCTCATGACGCAGCGCGACCTCCACGTGCTGCGTCTGTTCACATCAGATGAGAGCGATGTGCCGGTAGGGATGGTGGCATTGTCGGAGGTGCGGCCCCATTTGAAGATAGCCGGCGCTGTCTGGGCGGTCCTGGGGCGCAAGCGCTACGGCGCGTATCTCTGCCGAGCGGTCTCAAAACTCCTCACGCTCGGGTTTACCGAGCTGGGGCTGGAGGCTGTGGCCGCCTGGACGGTGGAGACCAACCTGGCGGCTCGGCGAGTCTTGGAGCAGCTCGGGTTTCGCTACATCGGGCGTCTGCGGCGCCGCCACTGGATCGATGGCCGCTCCTACGACCGACTGTTGTACGACCTGCTGGCGACGGAGCACGTCGAAATCCCCGATCAATCGATCGCGCCTGTCCGAGCGTTGGACGGTCACGCCGCTCGCGGACCGGATTCGGTCGCAGATCGGCCACGATCGACTGCTTGAAGCTCGACCTCGACGCGCTGTTGCGTGGACGAGATGAGGGTCTGACCCCTGAAGACGGACGTCGCGACGCGCGATCGCTGGCCGGCCCTACCGCTCGACGAATGGCGGGACACGTACGCCACGCTCCACATGTGGACGCAGATGGTGGGGAAGACCCGCCTCGCGCTCGCTCCGCCGCAGAACCACTGGTGGCAGGTCACGCTGCACGTGACCGCGCGGGGACTCGCGACCGGCGCGATGCCGTCCGGGGCCCGCACGCTCGACGCGGAGTTCGACTTCGTCGAGCACGAGCTCGTCCTCCGAACGGACGAGGGAGCGGTGCAGAAGATCGCGCTGCGCCCCCGGTCGGTGGCCGCCTTCTACCGGGCGTATCTCGCCGCACTCGAAACCCTGGGGGTGCACGTCCGGCTGTGGCCCGTACCGGTCGAGGTGGAGCGACCGATTCGCTTCCCCGACGATGAAGACCATGCCGCGTATGATCCGGAGTATGCCAACCGATTCTGGCGCATCCTCGTCCAGGCCGATGACGTGTTCAGACAGTTTCGCGGGCCGTTTCTCGGGAAATGCAGTCCCGTGCACTTCTTCTGGGGCAGCTTCGACCTCGCGGTGACGCGGTTCTCGGGGCGCCGGGCCCCCGAGCGACCTGGGGCGGACCGGGTGACCCGGGAGGCCTATTCTCACGAAGTGATCAGTGCCGGGTTCTGGCCCGGGAGTGGGGCCGTGCAAGAGGCGGCGTTCTACGCGTATGCCGCACCCGAGCCGGCCGGCCTGCGAGATCTGGTCCCGCAGCCCAGCGCCGTCTACTACCATCCGCCGATGGGGATATTCATCCTGCCCTACGCTGCGGTCCGCACCGCAGCGTCGCCGGTCGACGCGCTGCTGGCGTTCCTTCAGAGCACCTACGACGCAGCGGCCGACCTGGCCAAGTGGGACCGCGCCGCCCTCGAGCGCCCGGCGTCCCCGAGTGCGGCGCGGGGGTTACCTTAGACGCGGGCTCACGGCCATGATGTTTCCCTCTTCAGGTTCCACCACTAGAGGCATCGATGACGACTCAGCTGGCTCCCGCGCCCGACACCACCACCCATCGCGACCACATCTATCCGAGACTGTCCGCGGCGCAGCTCGCCCGTATCGCTGCACACGGGCGCCGGCGGCGGGTCGAGGCCGGCGAGGTGCTGGTGCACGCCGGAGAGCCTGTGGCGCGCCTGTTCGTCGTCGTGGAGGGCCAGATCGATGGCGTCCGCCCGTCGGCCACCCAGGAGGACCTCGTGGTATCGCTCGGCCCCGGGATGTTCACGGGCGAAGTCACCATGCTGTCGGGTCGCCGTGGGCTCGCACAGATCCGGGCCGCCGCCGCCAGCGAGGTGATTGAAATCGGTCGCGACGACCTGCTCGCGCTCATCCACGCCGACGGCGAGCTGAGCGAGATCTTCATGCGTGCCTTCATCCTGCGCCGCGTGGAGCTCATCGCACGCGGCGTGGGCGATGTCGTGGTCCTGGGGTCGAGTCACTGCCAGGGAACGCTCCGCATCCGGGAGTTCCTCAACAGGAACGGGCATCCCTACACGATGCTCGACCTCGACCGCGATGCCGGCACCGAAGAGCTGCTCGATCGTTTCCACGTCAGCGCCGCCGATGTGCCCGTGGTGATCTGTCGCGGCGACGTCGTGCTCCGGAACCCGACCACGCAGCGGATCGCCGACGCCCTGGGCTTCAACGACGCGATCGATCAGACCCACGTCCGGGACCTGGTGATCGTGGGTGCGGGACCCGCCGGGCTGGCGGCGGCGGTGTACGGCGCATCGGAAGGACTGGACGTGCTGGTCGTGGAATCGACCGCGCCCGGGGGCCAGGCCGGCTCGAGCTCCCGCATCGAGAACTACCTCGGCTTCCCGATGGGTATCTCCGGTCAGGAGCTGGCGGGGCGCGCCTACACCCAGGCGGAGAAGTTCGGGGCTCAGGTGATGATCGCCAAAGACGCGACGCGGCTCGCTTGCGACCGCAGGCCGTACGCGCTCGAGACGGGCGACGGACGGCGCGTGCCGGCGCGCGCCGTGATCATCGCCACGGGCGCCGAGTACCGGCGCCTCCCGATCGACAACCTGCAGCGGTTCGAAGGCGCAGGAGTGTACTACGCGGCGACCTCCATGGAGGCGCAGCTCTGCGGTGGTGAGGACGTGGTGGTCGTGGGCGCCGGCAACTCGGCGGGCCAGGCCGCCGTATTCCTGGCGCAGACTGCCCGGAAAGTGCACATGCTGGTCCGGTCGGGAGGCCTGTCCGATACGATGTCCCGCTACTTGATCCTTCGCATCGAGGACCATCCGGCCATCACCCTGCACGTGCAAACGGAGATCGTGACGCTCGAGGGGAACGGTCACCTCGAACGGGTGGCGTGGCGTGACAACCAAACCGGCCGTATCGACACGCACGGCATCCGGCACGTCTTCACCATGACGGGCGCGGTGCCGGGCACCCGTTGGCTGAACGCGTGCCTCGCGCTCGATTCCAAGGGGTTCATCAAGACGGGACCGGATCTGTCCCCGGACGACCTGGCCGCCGCACGCTGGCCCCTCCCCCGCGCTCCCCATCTGCTCGAGACGAGTCTCCCCGGGGTTTTCGCGGTCGGCGACGTCCGAGCCGGGAGCTTGAAGCGCGTGGCCTCGGCCGTGGGCGAGGGATCGATCGCCATCGCCGCGGTGCATCAGGTGCTGCACGAGTAGGATTCGCCGTGGCGCTGCTCGTTCCCCCCGTCGGCCCGCGCGACCACGCCCTGGGACCAGCGGAGGCACCGGTAACCCTCGTGGAGTACGGTGACTTCGAGTGCCCGTTTTGCGGCCGCGCCTATCCCGAGTTGCAGCAGGTGCTGCGGCAGTTCAAGAGCAAAGTTCGGTTCGTGTTCCGGCACTTTCCTGTGAGTGAGGAGCATCCGCACGCTCAACACGCCGCAGAGGTCGCGGAGGCGGCCGCCGCGCAAGGGAAGTTCTGGGAGATGCACGATATCTTGTACCAGCGGCAGGCGGCGCTCGACGACGAAGATCTGCTGCGCTACGCCCGCGAGCTGGGCCTCGACGCGGAGCGAGTGCGGCGCGAGCTCGTCGCGCACGTCCACGCGGCCCGGGTGCGGGAGGACGTCGTGAGCGGCACGCAGAGCGGCGTGACCGGTACGCCCAGGTTCTTCATCAACGGTCGTCGCCACGAGGAGCCGGGCGATGCCAAGACGCTCGCGACCGCCCTGCGGCGCGCCCTCTAACTGGAGCACATGAGTATGGACCGGTACGACGAGGAAGCCGAGCAGCGCTCGGCGGCGGTGGCGGAAGTCGCGGCCCGACTGCGCCGGCGCGGCATCGCGGTGACCGGCGCCGAGCGGCCCGACGAGCTGGCGGATTTGCTCTCGGCGGTGGAGCGCTTCGAAGCGGCGGTCGAGGCGCACGGCGGAGACCTGATGGTCGACGACCTGAAAAGCGCCGAGCCCGACGATCGCCACTTCGTCGTGCCCCGCCGCGCGCACGCCGAGGCCGTGCGGACCTACATCGGTCGCATCGACGAGGCGACGGCGCGGCTACGCCGCCACCCCCGGCAGCCCGACCGATAGACGAACCTGCCGGGTCAGGGCCTCCGGGGCACCGGCGGCGCCCGGTTCATGAGGAGCCAGTACAGCCCGAGCTGTTTGGCCGCCTGGGTGAATTCCACGAAGTCCACCGGCTTGCGCACGTAGCTGTTCGCCCCCAAGCTGTAGCCCTCGAGGACGTCGCGCTCCTCGTCGGAGGACGTGAGGATCACGACCGGCAAAAGCCGCGTGGCCTCGTCGCCGCGGATCCGCTGCAGCACCTCCATCCCGGTGACCTTGGGCAGTTTGAGATCGAGCAACACCACCGCGGGCAGCTCCCGCCCGACGGGCCCGCTGCCATCGGTGCCGAAGAGATAGTCGAGCGCCTTGGCTCCGTCCTGCGCCACGACCACCTCGTTCGTGATGTTGTTGCTCTTGAGCGCGCGCAGCGTCAGGGCCACGTCGTCGGGGTTGTCTTCCACCAACAGGATCGTTCCCGGGTTCACCAGAGCCTCCCAGGCCCGAGGAGCGGGCCATCACAGCGTGAAATAGAACGTCGCTCCCTGATCGACGGCGCCCTCGGCCCAAATCCGGCCGCCGTGCCGGTTGATGATGCGTCGCACCGTCGCGAGGCCGACGCCGGTACCCTCGAATTCGGCCGCGGAGTGTAGACGCTGGAACACCCCAAACAGCTTGTCTGCGTACTTCATATCGAAGCCGGCCCCGTTGTCCCGCACCATGAACGCGCGCTCTCCGTTCCCATCGATGGCTCCGAATTCGACCCGCGGCCGCGGCTGTTTCGTGGTGTACTTCCAGCTGTTCCGGAGCAGATTGTCGAGAACCACGCGCAAGAGACGCGGGTCGCCGCGCGCCTGGAGATGCGGGGTGATCGCGAATTCCACCAGCCGTTCCGGGGTCGCCCGTTGCAGCTCGGCCGCGATGTCCCGCGCCATATCGCTCAAGTCCACCACCTCGGCCCGGATCTCGGCACGGGTGACCCGCGCCAGCTTGAGCAGGTCGTCGATCAGGATGCCCATCCGCTGCGTCGCGGCGCGCACCCGCTTCAGCGAATCCTGTCCCGCCTCGTCCAGTTGTGCGGTGTAGTCTTCCAGCAGCATCTGGCTGAATCCGTCGATGCTGCGCAGCGGTGCGCGTAGGTCGTGCGACACGGAGTAGGCAAATGCGTCCAGCTCGGCGTTGGCGGCCAGCAGCTCGGCCGCGTTGCGTCGCAGTGACTCGTTGCGCTCCTGGAGCTCCAGGGTCCGATCCGCGACCCGCTGCTCGAGCTGCACGGCATTCTCCCGCATGGCTCGGTCTTGGTCCTGGATGCGGCCGAGCATCTGGTTGAACGCATCCGTCAGGACGCCCAATTCGTCCGCGCCGAGCTGGGGCGCCCGCACGGAGTAGTCCTGCCGGGTGGACACGGCCTTCGCGGTCTCCGCCAGCGCCAGAATGGGCTGCGCGATCGTACCCTGCAGGATCGTGGACAGGAGGTACGCCGCCAGCAACGCGACGGCCATGACTGCGAGGCCGATGACGCCCGAGAGGCGAACCGTGTCGTCGATCGCCTTGAGATCCGATGCGAGGTACAACGTGCCAAGGCGCTGGCTGCCCGCCTCCTCTACGGGCTGGAACCCGATCAGCAGCCCGCCGTCGAAGCGGTATCCGTCCGGCCCCGGCGCCGCCGGGACCGCATCGCGGGCTACGTCCGCCGGATACGCGGCGAACACGTGGCCGCCCTTGTCGTACAGGACCGCGGCCACGATGTGCGGGTCGGCTCGGAGGGCGGAGAGAAGCTCCCGGGCGTCTGCCTCGTTGGAGAAGGCCAACACGGCCGTGCTGTTGGCGGCGAGGATCCGAGCCCGGACGGACAGGGCGTCGCGCGTTGCCTGCCGCAGGGACCAGTACTGATACCCCGCCAACGCGACGGACGTGAGCAGCAAGATCAGCCCGCTGAGCAACACGAGCATCGCCGTCAGCTTCTGTTTGATCGGCCAGTCGCGCAGCGCCATCTCAACGCCCAGTCGGAGTGATGACCTCGGCCACCCGCAACAGCTTGGAGCTGATCGTCAGGTGTGCCGCTTCCGCTGGCTCCGGGTTGATCTGGAGCCGGATCCGGCTTCGGTCGGTCACGAGGCGAATCATGCCTCCCCGTTCGGCGAATCGGTCAGCGTCACTCACCGTAAGGATCGGCCGGTTCTTGAGACGCGCGAGTATGTCCTCCGGCCGATCCGCCACGGGCCGACCGATGAAGAGGATGTCGCACCTCGTGATTTCTTCCACTCGTTGATACCGCTGGACGGCGAATGGCCGCGCTCCCCGCCGTTCCCCGCGCACGGTGGCGTCGAGGAACTCACCGAACGGGTCGCCACCTAAGATCCCGATGACCAGCGGCGCCTGGGAGTCGGGAACGGCCTCGGGTGGCCAATCGACGAATTGCGCGAAGTTGAACAGGAAGACGGCCTTCACCTGAGCCTCGGAGGCCCGCGCCGCCTGCGCCCCGAGGCGGGCGGCGCAGACCAGCAGCAACGCGGCTGTGACTCTCAGAAGCGCCATGCAATCGCCCCATAGACACCGCGCTCGATCTCCCGACGCGTGGGCCCAGGTGCGCCAAATTCCACGTGACGACGGTGCAGCAGATTCTGCCCCACCAGCGACAGGTCGAGCTTCGCCATCGGCTGCCAGCTGAGCGTGGCATTCAACTCGGCATACGCCGGGACCTGCTGATTGCTGATGTCATCGATCGCACGGAGCCAGGCGGCGAGTCCCAGGTGCGCCGGCAGATCCACCGACGACTGCAGCGAGAACTGGCGGTCGGGAACCTGGGACTCCGTCGCGCCCCGGGACATGTCGGTGCTCCCCGGGTTCGGCCAGACATGGACGCGCAGCTCGGTGTAGCCGGCGTGTACCCGCCACCGGTGTGTCAGCCAGTACTCCGCCCTCAGCTCCGCTCCGAAGGACTCGCCGTCCTGCCCGTTGCCGATGACGAGCGGGAGGGGTGCGGGCGGGTTCACCTGCTCCAGGCTGCGGAGCCCGTGGTAGCGGCTGTAGAACGTGGCCGCGGACAGCCCCAGTCCCCCGTGTTGCTGACGGTATCCCAGCTCATACGCAAGCTCCTCTTCCGAATGGAAGTCGGGACCGCCGGCGAGGAAGTACGGCGCCTTCGCGGGAGCGAAGAACTCCCGGTCGACGCGCGACGGCGTACGGAGCGCCCGCGAGACGGCCGCCCAGAGCGTCCCGGACGGGCCGAGCCGCCAGCTCACCCGGCCGCTGGGCTGGATCTCGAAGCCGGTGTAGTCGTTGTGCTCGAGCTTGCTGCCGAGGGCCAGGTACAGCCGGTCGGGAACGAGCGCGATCTCGTCCTGGAGGAACCCGGTGAACCACTGTCGCGCGACGTGCAACGGCAGGAATGCCAGGGTGGAGTCCGCGCCAATGACGGTGCGATCGTTGATGAGGCGATAACCGAGCCCCCAGACCACGTCATGACGGGCGCCCAAGCGCGCGGCGTGTTGCAGGTCGACGTCGTAGGTGTCGAGATCCTCCCCAAACAGGCCCGGGATGTCGCGGTGAGTCCGGTCGTAGTACAGGTGAGCCGCGAGGCTCGACCTTTCGGACAGCGTGTGTGACCACTTGGCCACGACGTCGCCGCCGCTGACGGCAATGTCGCCGCCCGAGTCCTGAGCGATGCGGCCATCGTACAAATCGCCCTGCAGGGTGACGCGGCTCGCGCTCGACGCGTCCCAATCCATTCGAAACCCACCCTGCCCCAGATGCCAGTCGTCGGCGGCGTCCTGGCCGCTGGGCAACGCCGTCGCATCGCGACCAAACCCCCGGCCGTAGATTCGGGCGCGAACACTGGCGCCCACCGCCCCGCCGTAGCGGACGGTTCCGAAGCCGCGCTGCTCGGTGCCGCCGCCACCCGATACGAGCAACCCTTGCGTCTCTTTGGTGTCCTTGGTGATGACGTTGATCACACCGTTCACCGCGTTGGCCCCCCACAGCGTGGCCCCGGGCCCGCTGATGACCTCGATCCGATCGATATCCGGGAGGGGCAGCTCCTGCACATCCCAGAACACACCGGAGAACAGCGGGGTGTACACCGTCCGTCCATCGATGAGCACCAGGAGCTTGTTGGCGGCGGTGCTATTGAAGCCGCGCGCACTGATGGCCCATTGGCGGGAATCGAGCTGTGCGACCTGCAAGTTGCTCGCGAGGCGCAACGCCTCGGCAAGGCTGGACGCGCCAGAGCGACGAATATCGTCCTGTGTGATCACCTGGATCGCCGAGGCGGTCTGGGACAGTCGCTCGGGGCGTTTCGAGACGGAGGTGACCTGCAGGTTCATCAACTGTTCAATACTCAGCTTCTTCAGGGCTTCGGCGGACACGCCCGAATCCGGCTGCTGGGCGAACGCGGGTTGAGCGAAACCGACGAGGTGGAACGTGAAGACCAGCGATGTCGCAGCCGCCACGGTCCTCATGTCAGCCATCGGTCGCTAACCCCTTTGGTCGATTGCGCCGGGGAACCGTCGAAACCATTCCCGACCAACTTGCTTTTCTGACATCGGGCCGTGGTGACCCCTGTCACGCCCCCGTGACGCCGGACCCCAAGATGGCGGTCCGTCGGGCGGCGGCTAGGGCGTTTTTGCGGCACCGAGGGGTGGTTTCGCGACACACGAAGTCCTTCAGGACGGTGCGCCCTCTTCCAACAATTCGCGGATCGTCGCGAGCAGCTTCCGCGGTTGGAACGGCTTGAGCAGCGTACGCGACGCGCCGAACGCCGCCGCGGCCCTCAGCACTTCGATTTGCCCGGTCTTCCCTCCGCCAGACAGCGCGATGATCTTCGGCCGAGGCGTCTCCGACTGGAGTGCCTTGATGACCTCCAGCCCGTCGCGCTCGGGCATGAAGATGTCCACCAGCAGCAGATCGGCAGCGTGCTCGCGCTGCAGCCGCAAGCCGGCGTCGCCATCGGCTGCTTCCAGCACGTCGTAGCCCGCCCCCTCGAGCACGGCCCGGAGCGCGCCCCGCAGCAGCTCGTCATCGTCGATCACGAGAATCCTTGCCATGCCGCCTCTACGCGGCCGGCGCGGAATCCAGCACCTGTCGCACTTTGCGCCCGAGTGTCTCCGGGGTGAAGGGCTTTTGCAGGTACGCAATGCCCGACTCGAGAATGCCGTGCTGGACCATGGCGTGCTCCGCATAGCCCGATGCGAACAGCACCTTCATGTGTGGTCGCAGCTGGGTCAGCTGCTCGGCCAGTTGCCGTCCGCTCAGCCCCGGCATCACCACATCCGTCAGCAACAGGTGAATCGGACCGTGGTGTTT
>Ga0137370_10000367_pt1 | contig 16910 bp, 16 predicted proteins | sample SagtaG_11_FD_104920 | JGI IMG/M metagenome (GOLD analysis project Ga0137370, IMG submission 104920) | Vadose zone soil microbial communities from Sagehorn Ranch, Mendocino, California, USA - Sage1_R_20_16 metaG | ecosystem: Environmental > Terrestrial > Soil > Vadose zone | place: USA... | reverse complement strand
CGAGAAATCTTTCTTCGACCTAAAGTACGGTGTGTTCTACTGAACCACTACCATTAGTAGATACCGGCTTGAAAAAACAGCACGCTGCGCTATATAGAAATTAAGATTGTCTTAATTCTCCAGAAGCTTCTTTCTGCCTTTTAGTAACGCTGGCTTAAGCGTAAATTCGGAATACCAACTATTGCGGGCCGATTGATGTGGAAAAAATCTTTTTATGGGAGGCGCCTATGCGATTGAAAGAACACCCCAAGATCCCATGGCCACCTACTTGGTCGGAAATAACGGAAAACTCTCCTGGAGCAGAAGAAGGAATGTTGAAAGATGTGGATCTCATCGAACCGGACAAACTTCTTATAAGCAACGAAGTAGATGGCAAAATCTATTTTGCCGAAATCTGGTGCTCTAATATGGCTTTCGCCTCCAGATTGGAGCAAAAAATCAAATCTATCGTCGGACGGCCGATGCGAGAGGTCGGGGAATTGGATCTCGACTCCTGACAACATTAAAAAAAGCCGTGTCCGACTATGGCTCAGGTGCACATTCAGATTTCTCCAAAAATATGACCTGATTGGAATCTACCAGGCCTTTCTGCTGAATTAGCCATTCATCTGTTTCCTTTCTTAAACAAATATGGTCGGCAACGCAGGAACCCGACTGTTCAAACTGGGCATGCGGGCAGAGTGACATGACACACGACGGCGTGGAAAAAGCGATTCGTTAGATGGTCTGTTGCCCCGTCCCGGAGCGGCGGTGAATAATTCGCGTTAAGCCGTGAAGCTTGCGACCCTCAAGCCGTTCAGGGAGAATCCGGAAGCGCGACGCCTCGCGCTAGTCTTTGCCATCGTCTACTTTGCCCAGGGGATGTGGTACCTCCCGAACCTTCCAATCACATTCCTCCTGAAGGACACCTTCGGTCTCAGCGCCGCCCAGACAGCCACGTTCTTCTCGATCACGGTCATCCCCTGGCTGATCAAGCCGGTCTATGGTCTCATCTCGGATTTCGTCCCGCTGTTCGGTCAAAGGCGGAAGAGCTATTTTCTCTTGACCTCCGGGATCGCCGCAGCAATGGGTCTCATCCTTACCATGATGGGATCATATACTTACTGGGGCGTAGCCATCTTTTTCACCCTGATGGGGCTCGGTCTTGCCTTCACAGACGTGCTGACCGACGCCCTCATGGTGGAGAACGGACAGAGGCTCGGTCTCACCGGGCCATTCCAGGCGATCCAATGGGCCGCAATCTCGTTCGCGTCGATTTTAGTCGGGATCGGCGGAGGTTGGCTCGCCCAGCATAAATTTCTCTCCCTTACCTTCCTAATCGCCACGATCTTTCCTCTGATTACCTTGGCCATGGGCATCTTCCTGATTAGCGAGCCCCAGGGGCAGGTTGGCGAGCGCCAGTTTCGCGAAACCTTGGCTGCGATCCGTGGCGCCATCGGGTCGCGCACACTTTGGATCGTTGCAGGCTTCATCTTCTTCTATAACTTCAGCCCCTCCTTCGGCCCGGCGCTGGTCTACTATGCCACCGACGTGCTCCAATTTTCCAAGATCTTCCTGGGTGCCTTAGAGTCTCTCACGTATGCCTCCGGGATCGTCGGAACCGCCGTCTATTTCGCCTTCTCCAAGTCCTTCCCGTTTAAGCGCTTGATCCATTTCGCCATCGCCGCTGGGGTGGTCGCGACACTCGCTTACCTCGGCTACCGGGGTCAGCTGTCGGCGGTCGTGTTGTCGCTGGCCTTCGGCGGCATCGCGATGTTCATCCAGCTGACATTTCTCGATCTAGCAGCCAGGGTCTGCCCGAAGCAGGCCGAAGCAACATTCTTCGCCCTCCTAATGTCCGTCTACAACGGGGCTGTACAGCTCTCGCAGATCACGGGCGGGTGGCTCTACGATCAGCTGGGCTTCACGCGGCTGATCTTTATCAGCTCCGCCTTCACCGCCCTCTGCTGGCTCCTGGTTCCGCTCCTAAAGTTGGACGAGCTGGAGCTGGGGCGCAAAGAGGAAGCCCTCGTCAGCCCTCATTCGGTCGGGTCGTGATCGGCTGGTGGCGGCCGACTCATAACAATTTTTGTCAAGCCAGCGTACTTGGACTTCTTAAAGTTAGAGGGCACTTTCGTGATTACAGGCTCGGCGAGGCGGCGTGATCTATAGGCATCATCAGTAGTAGCACAGCGAGGCCGAGTACCACGACTAAACTGTGTGTGTACGGGTGTTCGGACAGTGTTCCTCTTTTGTGACGCTGAATTTTGCTTTTCGTCCTATCGCAGGCACATCAGTGAAAGCATGCGAAATAATTACATCTGCTTTTTTATTTCTTATCTACTAAGTAATTCCGCCTGCCGGATCGGTGTTTGGCCCTAAATCGCAGCGACTTAGCATGATCCGGCCTAAAGAGCCGGGGGCGTCAAATCCATCGCCTCTGCTATGTGCTGGCATATTGCTTGCTCCAATTAATAAGAATAAACGTTGTTGATTTAACTTTATGAAAAACTTCTGGAGGTAACCCATGAAAGCCATGAATAGAAATTTAGCTTTAACTGGCAGTCTTGGTTTAGGCGCGTCTCTTTTGGGCGCATCTCTAATGTATATTTTCGACCCCGTAGTCGGGAGGTACCGACGGGCCTTGGTAGCTGATAAGATCACGCTTTTCGGACATAAGGCCGCAGATGGCATCGAGGTGAAGTCACGCAATCTCAAGAATCGAGCGCTCGGACTCGTGGCGCGCCGCGGAGCCTAGTTTAAAAAAGATGTGAGTGAATACCGGCGCCTCAAGATGCGGACCGAAGCACCCCTACAGTCCTGCTGGTCGCCTGCACACGTTTCTGGTTGGAAACAGCACCAATGATCTCGCGAGGTGGTCGACCGAGAATTTGAGCGACTGATCTGTGTCGGTGTCGGAACCAGCGCCATCGAGCATTCATAAGATTGTGAACGTGGCGGCAACCGTCGCGGACGTCCTTTGTCCCGCAGAGGTGTCTTTTATCCGAGAGATCCGGCACATCAGTTGCGCAATACGAAATTTTGGTATGCTTTTGCCATCAGTAAAATAGCCAAGATGAGTGATGGTTTTTCAAATATATTGAGAGGTCCTCCTCTCCCAAGATAGAGTGACAAAAAAAAGTACAAATGAAGGGCAGTGTCTTCGTCGGCACAAGCGGATGGAATTATAAACATTGGGCCAACGGGCGTTTCTATCCTCAGGGCCTCGCTCAGAAACATTGGCTTTCCTTCTATGCCGAGAGATTCGGCACCGTAGAAATCAACAACACCTTCTATCGCTTGCCATCGCCGGAAACTTTTGCCGGCTGGGCCAAAACTGTGCCGAAGGGATTCATTTTCGCCGTTAAAGCGAGTCGCTTCATCACTCACATCAAGAGGCTCAAAGACCCACAAAAGAGCGTGCAACTCTTTTTGTCCCGGCTAACGCGACTCGGCAACAAACGAGGACCCATACTGTTTCAGCTTCCGCCGCAAATGAAAGCGGACCGCGACCGCCTCGATGGCCTGCGCCGCTCGCTGGCGAGGAGGAAAGGTCTCAGGGTGGTAATAGAATTGCGCCATGAGAGCTGGCTCACCGACGAGATCTACGATCTCGTCGGGCAGGCGGGCTGGACGATTTGTTTGGCCGATGCACCGGAATTTAGTCGCAAAATTCCCGCGCTCGGATCTTTCTCTTACATCCGGCGTCACGGCGCGACGGCGCGCTACGTTTCCTGCTATTCGGATGAGCAACTCTCGCAAGATGCCAGATTGATAACCGGCTTGGCGAAGAAAGGAAGAGACGTATACATCTATTTCAATAACGACGCCGAGGGTCATGCAGTAAAGAACGCCCTGACTCTCATGGAGATGATCCCGAATAAATATCTCCCCAATATCCCGGCAAGAACTAGCAGTACGTCGATATGATTTTGTAACCTTTCTCTGCCGAAAAAGTATGAAATGACCTACAGACGCTGACGATCTTCATCATTTATCTTCCCGGGGGAATTTCACGCTAAAAATGGCGGCAAGAAAGAATTGCGAGTGGCACGGCACTTGCTCACTAATATAAAGAGATGCTTAGGTACGCATTCCTGTGGTCCCAGGCGGACTGGCGGGCCGATCGCCTGAATGTCTCGGAGCATGGGCTGATAGGAGCACGATTCCATAAGTTCAAAAATTAAAGGAGGTAAAATAATATGCAAAAGCAAATCTACAAACCCAAGAGTTTCAACTTATCCGGATTAAGTGGAATCTCTGACCAAACACTCGAAATGCACTTCGGATTGTATGAGGGATACGTGAAGAACACTAATCTCCTCACCGAACAACTGGCGGAGATGATCAAAAATAAGAAGGCTTCGGCAACGAATCCTGCTTACTCGGAATTGAAACGCCATCTCGGCTTCGAATACGGCGGGATGATCCTGCACGAGTATTATTTCGGAAACTTAGCTCCCAAAGGCAAAGGAGATCTCTCCTCGCAGTTGAAGCAAGCTCTCGGAGAGAGTTTTGGAAGCTTTGATGCGTGGAAGGCTGATTTCGTAGCGGTCGGCGGCATGCGCGGCGTGGGCTGGGCGGTTCTCTATCAAGATCCTTTGACTGGCCAGCTTTCGAACCATTGGATCGAACTTCACCAAGAAGGAGTTCCTTCTGGATTTAAGCCGATCCTAGTCATGGATGTGTGGGAGCACGCTTTCCTGCTTGACTACAAACCGTCCGAGCGAAGTAAGTATATCGAGGCATTTTTCAGCAATATTGATTGGGATGTCGTAAACAAGTACTTTAGCAACGCCGCCGCCATACGGGCTGCGTAGTTACATTCGAACTGGCCAACCACGACAAAAAGCTTAGTTCGATAGACCATGGCTTGGGGGACGAAAATCTCGGTTCTAATACCGCCGTTCCCCAAGCCATCTTCGAAGGTCGAAGCCAGCCACCCTGCCAAGATAATGCCTTGACTTGTTCGTCTCCCCGAGGGCAATCAACTAAGCTGTCAACATTCAGCGTCCCCGCCTGATGAGAATTTTTTGCGCGGACCTGTCCCAATCTTGCGGATCAGATGATTTAGAGATGTTCCGAAGGCGGTACAATCATTGTTGAAAGAATCGGAAAGTCCTGTAATTGTCGTATAGGCTCAAAATTTGATGATCCTCAGCACGTTTCAATTTTCGATCGTTCTTTATTGGCACGGACGTTGCGCCGAAAAGAAAGTTGACGAACAGATTTTTTACGTAAACATCCTTCCATTTCCACAGGCAGGGCTGAACAGTGGTTTCAGGGTATGGAAGGTAACTTTCAAGACCCAACTGCCAATGCCCTCCAAGATTCTTTTCGGACATATCTCGGTTAAAGGTTTCAACGCTATCACTGCCAATGGATTGCTTCATTTTGCTCTCCTATTTTTTGCAGGTGACAATACTTTGCCGTGCTCAGAGACTGTGTCGCAATGGATCACACATCAGGTTGTCATCCCGGAATGACAGTGTGGAGGGCGTGTGTCATCCCGAACAACGTGAGGGATCTTTCGCCAAAATGAGTCACTACCGGCAGCGTGAGACATGAGCCGGAAGGCATTCAGTTAAATTTCCCTTGACACCCATCCTGAATTTGCCCTACGTTAAGGCCGGTTTTTGGCTTACAACGTAGGCTGGGTCGCTGAGACTTCCCATCGACCCAGGTATTCAAGGGAGGCGTGATGAATCAGCTCACGCGGCGGCAGTTCATCGGGAGCGCCACAGCCGGACTAGCGGGGATACTTGCCTTCCGCGTCCCGCCCGCCATCGCCCAGAAGCGCGAAGTGACCATGCTTGGCTGGAGCCACTTCGTGCCGGAGTCGGACGCCAAGCTCAAGCAGCTCTTGGAGAAGTTCTCCCGGGAGGCGAACGTCGGGGCCCGCTCTGACCACGTTCCCAACGTACAGCTCGCCACCAAGCAGGCCGCCGAGGTCCAGACACGGGCCGGCCACGACCTGATGATGTTCTACAACGAGCAGACCTGGCGCTACCGCGACCAGCTAGTGGACATGGACGATGTCGTCGGAGAGCTTAACAAGAAGTACGGCACCGACATCTACCCGTTCTGCAAGGAAGCGTTTTTCATCAACGGCCACTGGAAAGCGCTCGAGTCCATCTGGCCGGCCGTCCCAGGCAACTACCTCCAGTCCAAGTTCCGCCAGGTGGGCGAGGGCCCACCTGACACTTGGGCCGATCTGCTGAGAGCCGGGAAAAAACTCAAGAAGATCGGCCACCCTGTGGGCATCCAGATTAGCCACTGCCTCGACGCAAACACCACCTTTTGGTCCATGGCCTGGTGCTTCGGCGCCAAGGTACTCGAGGCGGACGGCAAGACCATCGCCATTAACTCGCCCAAGATGGCGGAGGTCATCGAGTACTACAAAGAGCTATACGCGGAGGCGATGGAGCCGGAGGTGCTTTCCTGGGACGATGCGGGCAACAACCGCTGCCTGAACGCTGGCAAGTGCGCTTGGATCCATAACCCCGTTAGCCCCTACGCGGCGGCCAGGGACAAGAAACTCCCCATCGCCGACGACATCAACCACCACTCGACGCCGGCGGGGCCGGCAGGCCGCTTCTTTGCTCCCGCTGCCCGCGGCTATGGCATATGGAAGTTCTCCAAGAATATCGAGCCGGCCAAGGACCTTTTGCGTTTCCTCTTCCGCGAGGACAATCTGCATGAGTGGATCCAGGCCGGGAGCGGCTTCAATCACCCCATGTGGCGCTACTGGGAAAAGCACCCGGTTTGGAACACGGATCCAAAGCTCAAAATGCTGCCAGCCGAGGGGGCCTTCGGCCGGATGCGCGGCTGGCCGGCGTCGCCCAGCGACGTCTTCGGGGTGATAGACGACCTCTATATCCTGCCCGACATGGTCGCGAAGGCAATCGGGGGCATGTCCACGAAGGATGCTATGGCATGGGCGACGGACCAGGTGAAGCGGATTCTGGCGACTACGCGCTGATAGGACCACGATGAGCCTCGCGTCGAACCCAACACCGAAGTCGAGGGAGGGCAGCCTGCTGCTCCCGGCGGTCCGGCTTACTGTCTGGCGAGAGCTTGGCCAGGTGCTCCAGCGGGAACACGTGATGGGCTACCTGCTCGTGCTGCCGGCCGTTCTGCTGCTCGTGGGTCTCGTCGCTTACCCGTTCGTCATCGCGCTCTGGCTGAGTCTGACCGACGCGTACGTCGGGCGGGGCGGCGACTTCATCGGGCTGCGAAATTTCCTCACGCTGTTCATGGAAGACGATATCTTCCGCCAGACGCTTCGCAACTCGATCCTCTTCACCACCAGCGCCGTGGCCATCAAGACCGTGCTTGGGCTCTCCCTTGCGCTCCTGCTGGCGCAGAACCTTCGTCTGAAGCGGCTCATCCGCGGCGCGGTGCTCTTGCCCTGGGTGATCCCGACGGCGCTCTCCACGCTGGGCTGGTTGTGGATGTTCGACTCGCTCTACAGCGTGATCAACTGGACCCTGCTCCGCCTGGGGGTGATTGACAAAGGGCTCCAATGGCTCGGCACCCCTCACCTCGCGATGATCGCCGTGATCACGGTCAACGTCTGGCGCGGGCTACCATTCTATGCCATCACGCTCCTCGCCGGGCTCATGTCGATCAATCCCGAGCTCTACGAGGCCGCCGAGTCTGATGGTGCCGGCGCCTGGGCCCGTTTTCGCTACATCACGCTGCCGCTGCTGCGGCCGGTCTTGGCGGTGGTAATCCTCTTCTCCACCATTCTCACCTTCGCCGACTTCAACATCGTCTACGTGCTCACTCGAGGTGGCCCCGTGAACTCCACGCATCTGTTCGCAACGTTCGCGTACCAGGTTGGGCTCCAGGCGGGGAAGATCGGCGAAGGATCGGCCATCGCGCTGTTCATGTTCCCGGTGCTCGCGGTGATCGTCTACGTGCAGCTCCACTACGCGCGGAGGGAGATCTGATGGCCATCCGCCGCTATCCCCGCTTCCGCGTGATCTTAGACCATGCCGCCCTCATCCCACTCATATTCTTTGCGCTGTTCCCCTTCTACTTCATGCTGCTCACCTCGCTGAAGCGGGATGCGGAGCTGTACGATCTCACGGCGATCCCCTTCCTGATCCGCCAGGGTATCGTCACCGAACACTACAGCTTCCTCCTGAGAGAGACGCTCTTCAGCCGCTGGCTTTGGAATAGTTTGCTGGTAAGCGTCGTCGCTACCGCGACAGCGGTCGTCATCGGGACGATCGCGGCCTATGCGCTGGCGCGCCTGCGCTTCCGCGGCGCTGAGAGCTTCGGCCTCGCGGTCTTCATCACCTACCTGGTGCCGCCGAGCCTCCTGTTCCTGCCGCTCTCCCAGGTGGTCAACGCGCTCGGGCTCACCGACTCCATCGCGGCCCTGATGGTGACGTACCCGACCTTCCTCGTGCCGTTCTGCACCTGGCTTCTCATGGGATACTTCCGCACGATCCCCAAGGAGATCGAGGAGTGCGCGCTGATGGACGGCTGCAACCGCTTCCAGACGCTCCTCCGCATCGTGATCCCAGTGGCGGCGCCGGGGATCATCTGCGCGATTCTCTTTGCCTTCACCCTCTCGTGGAACGAGTTCATCTATGCGCTTACCTTCACCTCCGCCGCCGACCAGAAGACGATCACGGTGGGCGTGACGAACGATCTGATCCGGGGCGACATCTACTACTGGGGGTCGCTGATGGCCGGGGCTGTAATGGGATCGGTCCCCATCGTGATCATCTACGTGCTGTTCCTCGACTACTACGTCTCCGGCCTCACTACCGGCGCGGTGAAATAACTCCAACTGAGGAACCGAAATCCATGAAACTCGTGCGCTTCAGTGTCAACGGCGCGCGTCGCGCCTCGGCACTGTGGAGGGGGCAAGCAGCAGATAGGTCGGCCAGGGGGGCGCGGGCCGGAGAACATTGCGGCCGTTCGATCTCACAGTGTCAGACGATCGCTTCCTCGGTCTGGTTGTCGAAGAAGCGGAGCCGCTCCGGGACGTAGGCCAGGCGGATCTTCTCGTGGAGCCGGGCGCGCACCGTGGGGTCCACGCGCGCGACGATGGTCTGGCTCCCCACCCGAGTGTCCAGCAGGATCTCAGATCCCAAGGGCTCCACCACGTCCACGACGGCGTCGAAGGAGAGGTCTTCGGCGTCGCTGTCCCTCGCCTCCCGGAGATCCTCCGGACGAATCCCGAGCGTGATGCTCTGCTCCTTGTAAGAGGCCAGCCGCGCCGCGCGCTCGAGCGGCACCTTCACACGGAGCCCCGTGGTCACCGCATAGAGCCCGCCGGCGGCTTCCGTGATCGTCGTGTCCATAAAGTTCATCGCCGGGGAACCCATGAAGCCGGCCACGAACTTGTTCCGCGGCCTCGAGTAGACCTCCAACGGCTCGCCCACTTGCTGGACCGCCCCATCTTTCATGATCACCACCCGGTCGCCGAGTGTCATCGCCTCGACCTGGTCGTGGGTGACATAGATGGCCGTAGTCTCCAGCCGTTCGTGCAGGCGCTTCAACTCGACGCGCATCTGCACGCGCAGCTTGGCGTCGAGGTTCGAGAGGGGCTCGTCGAAGAGGAAGACCTGGGGGTGTCGGACGATGGCGCGTCCCACCGCCACCCGCTGGCGCTGGCCGCCCGAGAGCTGCCGCGGCTTGCGCTTCAGGAGATCCGGGATGCCGAGGAGGGTCGCCGCCTCGCTCACCCGCTTTTCGATATCAGCCTTGGGGAACTTCCGCATCTTAAGCCCGAAGGCCATATTGTCGTAGACGGTCATGTGCGGGTAGAGAGCGTAGTTCTGGAAAACCATGGCCATGTCGCGGTCCTTCGGCGGGAGGTTGTTGACGAGCTGGTCGCCGAGGTAGATCTCGCCCGAGGTGATATCCTCCAGTCCGGCCACCATCCGGAGCGTCGTGGACTTGCCGCACCCCGATGGTCCGACAAGAACGATGAACTCCTTGTCGCGGATCAGGAGGTTCACATCCTTCACAGCGTGCACCTCGTCGAACTTCCTGTTCAGATCCCTGAGCATCACCTGTGCCATCGCGTCGTCTCCTCTATCCTGCTAGCCCCCCTAAACTTTCTATCAAGGAGTCCCATTCGGCTCACCGTTTTGAGGCAAAAACTATCCGAAAATGTGGGAAATCTCCTGTCCTCTCTGTACTTACCCGCCAAGCCGCTTCAGCGCCTCCTGGCGGTACGAATCTTCAATAAACGTGGTCGCCGGGTAAGACTTGGCCAACCCTTTATTCTCCACCTGGAGGCTGATCACCGTCTCGATGCCTTTGATGCTGGGAGCGGCATCATTGCGGATAGGACGGATCTGCTCCACTACTTCTTTGTAGGCCATTTCTCCGTGCTTCCGTCCGATCTTGAAGTGTTTCACCATGGCCTGAATGGAGGCTTCCTTATTCTTTGGATCATTGATGAACCGCATCGCCTTGATCATCGCCATGAGAAACCGGATGGTTTGATCCTTGTGGCTCTCCATCCACTTCGTATGCCCCGCGATAACGGTGAACTGATAGTCGGGAAGGTACGTGGCGATGTTGGCCAATACATTCAAGCCGTCCTCTTTCGCCTCGTAGGACGTCGGGATTGTGACCATTGCGGCGGCCACCGCGCCTTTTTTGACCGCGGCATAGCGCGCCGGCGTTCCGCCTATGGTCAAAATATCGTAATCGTCGGGATACTTGAGCCCGTGGGCGAGCAGGATTTTCTGCAACAGCACCGTGGACCCGGATTCGAGGTTGATCACGCCCATGGTGGTCCCTTTGAGGTCCTCTACCTTTTTATATTTCGGGCCGGTGATGAGGTCGTAGAGCGCCTTGGTGAAATTCCCCGCGACGATCTTCATGGGCGCTCCCTTGGTAATGGCAGTGATCAGCCCTTCCGTGTTCGCCGGAAACATCAGGTCGGTCGAGTTGGCGGACAGCGCTTGGACTGCCTTGGCAATCGAATCCGTCTGGAACTCGCGGACCTCGAGGTTTTGCTCTTTGAAATAGCCTTGCTCCCACGCCACCCATCTGGGCCAGTGGTCCCCTGCCGTGGAGAGAACCCCAAGTTTGATCTCGTCCGCCGCCTGCAGCTCGGGGAGGCTCACGCTCAGTATAGTGATCGCAGTGATTAAACCGATCGATATGTTCAAAACCGTTTTGCGGCTCATCGCTTTCCTCCTTTCGCGACTAAAGCTAAAGGCTACGCCCTTATACTCTCTGCTCATACCAGGGAGCAATCTTTCGCTCCACGTGCTTCAGGACTTCAAACGTTACATACCCGCCGATGCCGAGCAGAACCACGCCGACGAGCGCCTCTGCCGTTCGAAACGCTTCAGAGGCCGCCGTGATGAGATAGCCGATCCCCGCGCGTGAGCCGAAAAACTCGCTGACGATAGCGCCGATGATCGCCCGCCCCACGCTTAACCGCAGACCGGTCATCACTAGGGGTAGCGCGCCGGGCACGGTCACCTTGAAAAAAATCTGCCTGCGGGTTCCGCCGAAAGCCCGCACCGCCTCGACCAAGCGACCGTCGACGGTGATCATTCCGGTATACGTGTTGAATAAAAACGGGAAGACCGCGCCGATGACAACAATCGCGATTTTCGAGGCGATCCCGACCCCAAGCGCAGTAATGAAGAGCGGCGCCAACAGAATGATCGGCGCGTTATACGAGATCGTCACCCAAGGGATGAGGATGACCCTGGCGGTCCGGCTGAGCGCCATCAGCACGCCGAGCCCGATCCCGATAGCCACGCCGACCAGATAACCCAGAATAAATTCCACGAAGGTCGCATAGACATGGCGCGCAAGCACGCCCCGGGAGAGAAGACTGATGAAGGCTTCGACAATTCCCCAAGGCCCCACGAGAACCAAGGGGTTATGGATCATAAGAGAATCGACCATTTCCCAGAGGATCACTCCGAGGATAACCGAGATGGCCGCGTCGAACTTCTTTTCATGCGAGCGATAAATCTTCCCGATTGCGCTCACGGCTATTCCACTTCCATGCGGTAGACCTGCCGCTGCAACTGATAGGTGTACCAGGGAGAGAGCCAGCTCTGAATTTTCTCCAACGCCAGGAACGACAGAATGCCAAAAACGACCAGGACCACGATGCCGACAAATACCGGCCCGGGCAGGAAGCGCTGCGAGTAAAAATAGACCATGAACCCAAGGCCTGCTTCGGAGCCGAACAATTCCGCCACGGCCACGCTGATGACCGCGCGACCGACGGCGAGCCTCAGCCCCACGATAATTGCCGGCGTGGCATCCGGGATCATCACTTTGAAAAACACCTGCAGCGGCGATCCTCCAAAGGCCCTGACGACGTTGATCAGGTTCTCTCTGACCGACTTGATGCCCGTGTAGGTGTTCAAGAGTATGGGAAAGACGGCCCCTAGGAAAACCACCAACGAGTTCGGGAAGATCCCCAACCCAAACCACACCATGATGATCGGCGCCAGGGCGACGGTGGGTGTAGCGTAGATGCAGGACACCCAGGGGTCCAGGTAATAATTTATTTTTTTGTGTACGGCCATGAGAAACCCGATCGGGATTCCGACGACGATGGCCAAGGAAAATCCATAGACAAACTCCAAGAAGCTGAAATAGCAGTGCCGCAAAAGCTCTCCGCTTCGGTAAAGTTCACCGAACGTTTGGATCACCTGCCAAGGGGAAGCGAAGAAATGATTGATCGCATAGGCTTTAAAGTAGTAAGTCCGGGCCAGCCCCTCGTAACCAAGCTGCCAGATGGCGATTCCAATAATCACCGAGCAGGCGGCGATCATCCGGGACGAGCGCAACCATGCTGGAAGAAGCGGAGCTTTTTTGGCCACGGATTTCACAAGACCCCTTCCTCGCGCTCCCGCCCCATTGATTTGAGCACCTCCTCCTGAATGATGTCCCAGACGTGATCGGCAAGATCGAGGAACTCTTTGCTTCTCTTAACGCTCAGCGATCGCGGTCGAGGGATATCCACTTTGACAATCTCTCGGATCCTGGCGGGACGCGCCGAAAAGACCACCACCCGATCGGATAGATAAATGGCTTCCTCGATCTGGTGGGTGACGAAGATGACGGTCTTCTTCGTATGGTTCCACATCTTTAAAAGTTCGGCTTGCATGATCTCCCGCGTCTGCGCGTCCAATGAGGCGAAAGGCTCATCCATGAGCAGCACCTGCGGATCGACGATCAGCGCACGCGCGAGGTTGACGCGCTGCTGCATTCCTCCGGAAAGCTCATGGGGATAGTGATGCTCGAATCCGGCAAGCCCGACGAGCGCGATATACCGCTCCGCCTTTTTCTTCGCCGCCGAGTTATCGACGCCCTGAAGCTCAAGGCCCAGAATGACGTTATCCATCACCGTCCGCCACGGCAGGAGAGAAGATTCCTGGAAAACAAAACCCTTATCGGGGCCGGGCTTGATGACGGTCTTGCCGTCGAGCAGGATCTCGCCGTCATCGTGGGGAATGAGCCCGTCGAGAATCCGCAAAAAGGTCGTTTTGCCGCAGCCGCTCGGTCCCACCAGCGAAATGAACTCCGACGGATGGACTGCGAAGGAAATGCCTTCGAAAACCTGGATCGATTCTTCGGACCTTTGGCTGCGAAAACTCTTACGCAGATTTTGCACGACGAGTTTCGATGCGCGAGTTTCCACGACCTGTCTTCCGCGATTATTTGTGCCTGTGAAGCCCCTAAGTCGTCATCCGCGTTAACACCTCAGCGCAAAAGATCGGCTGAGATTAGACCTCGGGAGCCAACCTTTAGGCCGAACGCTGTAGTATAAAAGCCAACCAGTTTCTCCACGTTCTCGGTGAGAATAGCAAGATGTCGAATGCGTGCCATTGTTTCGCCTCATTTGCTAGGCGCATCCTACGAATCTCCAACTTATCTGACAAGAGGTCTATTTCGATTGAGGCAAAGCATTGGTATCAGCCCCCAAATCTCGACAATCGAGAATTCAAGGGCGCGAGCCGTGATATCCAGCCACGGGCGGTCAACTCGTCTGATTCCAATGCTGTTACATGCTCTTGGTTAATTTTATCGCCTTTGATACTTTCCGAACGAAAAAGGCGATTGGAGGTGCCCGATGAAAAAGATTTCTGTCGCAGTGGTCACGATGTTGTTTCTTCTCTGTGGCTCCCTTCGCGCCGCTGATAAGATCAGGATCGGGGTTCCACAACAGGTCGTCCACTGGATGGTTTTTCCGTTGGCGCAAAAGAAAGGCTTTTTTAAAGAGGAGGGGTTCGACGCGGAGATCGTTCGCATCACGGGGCCTTCCGGGAGGTCGGCTTTGGTAAGCGGTGAGATCGACTATTACACGACCATTGCCTTCATCATCCAATCCGTGATCTTGGGGCTACCGGTCAAGGTCGTGGCCGCTTACGTGACCTGCCCTCCGTTTGTGTTAATGTCGCGGCCCGAATTCAAATCGGCCCAAGATTTAAAGGGTAAGACCGTGGGAGTCGGCGCGCCACCTGGCAGTTCGCCGGACGTCATCGCGAAGTTGTCCCTGAGACATTTTGGTTTGAATACTGACAAAGACGTGAAGTTTGTTTATTTAAACTCTCATGAAAGAACTTTCCTCGCGCTCGAACAAGGACTGTACGCCGCGGGTTTGATACCGCCGCCGTTCGATTTCCAAGGGAAAAAGCTTGGATTCAATTTCCTCGCCCGCGCTGACGAACTTCTCACTTACCCGGAAGACGGCCTTATCGCCACCGTAAAAAAAATCAAAGAGAAGCCTGACGAAATCAAGCGAGTGATTCGGGCCGGTATCAAGGCCAACCGGTATATTCGTGCCGATCGGGAAGGAACGATTCAATTCCTCATGGAATGGCAGAAAGTCAATCGCGAAACGGCTACCGCCAACTATGACAGTTCGGCGAGGGTTTTTAATGACGACGGTTCGCTACCGGAATCCGGGCTCCGACTGATCATCGATGAAGCAAAGAAAACTGCCAAAGTAGAACGCGAAGTGTCTCTTAATGACGTCGCGGATCTCTCGATTCTACGACAAGCGCAAAAGGAGCTGGGAATAAAGCCAAGATAGCGGCCGTTGGTTTCTCGTTGCGGTTGCAAGCGGAGCCGTGATAGAGCCCGCTTATGCTGAGAACCTCTCCGATTCTTCCCTCTATTATAAGGAGGCACCCATGCCTGGAGCTCTTCAAGACCTGCGCGTGATCGACTTCACCCACGCGCTGAACGGACCCTTCTGCACGATGCTGCTCGGGCATCTGGGCGCGGAGATCATTAAGATCGAGCCCCCGAGCGGCGATGGCTTTCGCCGCTCATGGATGCCACGCGATGCGACCAAGGACGCCTATGAGTTCCTGTGGATCAACGTCAACAAAAAGAGCGTCGTCCTCAATCTGAAGACCGACCGGGGCATCGATCTCGCGCGCCAGCTCATCGCGCGCGCCGACGTGCTCGTCGAGAATTACCAGAAGGGCACGATGGAGCGGTTTGGCCTGGACTATGATTCGGCGAAGAGTCTCAACCCGCGGCTGATTTACGCCTGTTCGCGCGGTTACGGTGAGTGGGGACCCTACGCTGATTATGGGAATACCGCTGCCAGCAACAACAGCATCACCGGATGGACCCATACCTCGTGGGGCTACAGCGGCGCGCCGGGGACGAAGGCTCTGGGCGTCGGCGACGAAGCCGCCGGCGTCAGCATGGCGCTGGGGATTCTCGCCGCGCTTCACGCCCGCGAGCGCAGCGGCGAGGGCCAGAAGGTCGTGGTCTCGATGCAAGAGGCGGTCCTCGGGTTCATGATCAGCTCAATGCACGAGTACTTCACTGGCAACAACGTCGGGAACTCACCGAGTGAAGTCGCGGACGGTTACTTCACGTTCCGTATGCCCGACATGAGCGACGCGGTGTGGGCCAAGCTCGCGCATCTCATGGACCGGAATGATCTCATCGAAGATCCCCGATTTGCGACCGCGGCCGCGCGCCGCGAGCACCGGGGCGAACTGGAAAAGCAGCTGAAGACCTGGGGGCGGGAAAAGACCCGCCGGGAACTCTGGGAAGGGCTGCGCGACCTGGACTACTTCGGCGCGCCCGTCCTGTCCACCACCGAGGTGCTCGAAGACCCGCATATTAAAGCGCGGAAAGCATTCATTGAGCGCGATCACCCGAGCGCCGGCCCAACCACATTGCTGGCGCCGTGGATTCATCTGTCCAAGACGCCCGCCGGCATTCACGACGATGCGCCCGCTCTCGGCCAACACACGGATGAAGTGCTCGGCACGCTCCTGGACTTGAGCGTGACGCAGCTCAGCGATCTGCGCGCCCAGGGCATCATCAAGTAACGCCGTAAGCAGCGGGCACAGAGGTTAGCGATAAATTTCCGACACGCGACGACGTGCGCATCAAACACTCGCTCGACCTGGAAGAGTCTTTATCCAACCAAAGCCATTTCCACCGCCGTCAAGCTTTCATGGCTGTTGTGTAGCCGTACAGCTCTTGACTACCCTTCACGATTTCACCTATGACATGGCCGGATCAACAACTTTCGCCGGGGGAAGCCAGTAGGGAACTCAACCCGGCAAGATGTTCAGCCTCATCTAGGCGACCGATGTTTTCCCTGAAAACAAAATGGGATCGTGCTCTTGAAATTTAAGGCGCTTAGGCTCGGCCAAGCGTTTTGGAGGATCGCCCTATGAAATCGGAACGGCCATGGATTCTCTCCGCGCTCGCTCTGCTGTTCTTGTCGCTCGTAAGCCCGCCCAATAGTGCCGCGCTCACCATCACGGTGGGATACCCTCAGTTGAGCGGCGGTTCGATGCCGCTCTGGGTTATCGCCAAAAACAAACTCGACCAACGGTACGGCGTTGATGTCAAGCCGATTTACATCGCGGGCGGCGCCATACTCACCCATTCGCTCATTGCCGGTGACGTGGACATAGCGCTCACGGGCGGGGCGG
>Ga0137370_10000363_pt1 | contig 17115 bp, 25 predicted proteins | sample SagtaG_11_FD_104920 | JGI IMG/M metagenome (GOLD analysis project Ga0137370, IMG submission 104920) | Vadose zone soil microbial communities from Sagehorn Ranch, Mendocino, California, USA - Sage1_R_20_16 metaG | ecosystem: Environmental > Terrestrial > Soil > Vadose zone | place: USA... | reverse complement strand
TCAAGGTGAAGTTCACGCTGATTAAATCATTTAGATTCAAAGAGTGGTGCGCCCGGGGGGACTCGAACTCCCGACCTTCTGGTTCGTAGCCAGACGCTCTATCCAACTGAGCTACGGGCGCGCGGTTTAGAATGAACGACTTACGTCAGCTCCGGTCATTCCGTTTTGCATACGCTTTGCATAATACGCAAAGTTAGGGGCCAAGTTTGCATCCGATGCCTTCGTTGGCTGTGGCCGCGAATTCATCTTTGCCCCTTGGTTAGTTTGGACGACCGGAACCATTCGCATTATCGAATAACTCACTGATTTTGTCCACCGCACGAACGGCGGCGGCGTCAACGGACTTTATGTAGTGCGCGGTCGTCGTCGCAACGTTGGCGTGACGCAAGTGGGACTTTGCCGCCAGAGCGTTGTCCACGTCCGCTAGAGCCGTACCGATTCCGCGGCGCAGGGCGTAAAACCCTCTCCATACCGGCAACGATGGATCCCGCTCGAATTTGTGGTCAGCCTTGGCATGCTTCGATTCCGATTTGCGGCAAACAACACAGCCTTTAAGAGCAGCGACAATACCCCGTCGCGCCAAATTATGGAAATCGATCGGACGCCCCGACGGTGTAGCGAGGATGTATTCCGACAAATGCGGCAACTCCGATAGGATGTCTCGAAGCACTTCGGGTACGTGTACGGGCGCCACACTCTCTTCTGTCTTGGGCAGCTTCTCGTGCTTGCGCCAAATGGATCGCTGTACGAGCATGGTGCGCTTGCCCTCATCGTAGTCCGCCCATTTGATGCCGCGCGCCTCGCCGGGACGCAGGGCGCAGAAATACATGAGGGCCACAGCTGTTCGCGCCGTGCCTTCAAGTTTGTTCAGCATCAGCATCATTTCTTGGACGGTATAGGCGTGATTTTTGCCGGCCGACTTTGCCGCGCGTGGAATTTTCGCGCCCTGAATGGGATTGTCGCCGGCGATAACGTCTGTTTGTTTCGCATACCCAAAGATCGTGCTGAGGAGTGCCCTGCAGTGGCGCAATGATTTTCTGCTCAAGCCCTTTTCCTGATAAATGTCGCTGAGCAGCTTGCAGGCGTTGCCGCACGTGAAGTCGCGCAATTCGGCCTTTCCAAGATGCGGCTTCAGATACATCCGCCACAATCCGCGATAGCCATTCGCAGTGCTCGCCTCCAATTCTGATTCTACCCAAGGAAGGTAAAAGCGCTCCGTGTATTCCACGATGCTGAGAGTAGATTCCGCGGATGACCGTCCGGCGTTAACGGCCACCAGCTTTTCATCGAGCAGCGGGCGCACGTCTTTTTTTGTCCGGTATTGATCACTTACCGCGCACAGCTTCTCGCTGTGCTGGACGCGGACGGTGGCCCCATTCTGGATTTCATCGCGGTACCAGCGGCCGAACCAGGATTTTCCGACACGCCAGATGTAGCCGGTCTGATGTCTGCCGTTCATTGCGCACCTCCTGCTTTTGAAATCAGGCGCCGGATAATTTCGGAAAAGCTCGCGCCGGTTTTTCCCTTCATTTTGTCGAGTATCGCCCGATGCTCGGGGTCGAGCTGAATCACCAGTCGTTCTTTTTCCTTGCTCTTGTTCGCCGCCATGAGTCCTCCAGCGGCTTAATGATAGCAAGTGATATCATATCATGTCAATAGAAGTACCCCGCCTTTCCCACGGCAGCGACATGAAAACAAGGTCTCCCTGCCCCTTAACTCATTCCAAGGCAACCTACTTACGGACCGTCGTCCTAAACCTAGAGGCTAAGATAGCCTTTGTTTTCAATGACTTACGGGAAATAAGTCTACCATGCGGTGCAATTTTGTGCTGCTATATTCAGCGGAAGGGAGAAACAGAAGATGGATACCACGATGACTACCAATCCGGTAAAACGCGGCCGCCCTCTCAAGACGACGGAACTAATTCGGGACGGCAAGTGCATTACGGTGCGCCTCCCGCCCTCGGTCGAGCGTGAAGCTCAGGCGGCGGCCGAACAGGAGGGCCTGCTTGTCTCCGTGTGGCTTCGCCGCCTGGTGGTTCTCGAACTTCGCCGCCTGCGTCGCGGCAAAGCGGGGAGTTAAAAAAAGGAACCGGCCGGGCTCTAAGGGAACCTGGCCGGCAAGTAATTCTAGGATCGACGTGACCAGCTTACCACAAAAACTCGAAGAGTTGCTCGACCGCCTGCACGCCAGAAAGAACGGCTCGCAGTGGATGGCACTCTGCCCCGCGCACGAGGACAAGAATCCATCGCTATCGATCACGCAGAAGAGTGGAAAAATCTTGCTGCATTGTCACGCCGGCTGCTCCTCGACGGCCGTCTGTGAGGCGCTAGGCATCCACATCGAGGATCTCTTTGCCGAATCCGGCAACCACAACAATTCTCGCATTGTCGAGACCTACCCGTATTACGACGAGCAAGGCGACACACTTTTTGAGGTCGTACGCCTTGAGCCCAAAGCGTTCCCGCAACGCCGGCCAGATGGCAACGGCGGATGGATATGGAATCTTAACGGCGTGCGCCGCGTGCTCTACAACCTCGCGGGAATTGAGTCTGCCGAAAGCATCGTGATCACCGAAGGCGAGAAGGATGTGCATACCGCGCTGAAATTGGGCATTTTCGCAACGTGCAATCCAGGCGGCGCCGGAAAGTGGCGTGATGAATACAGTGAAACACTCCGCGGGAAAGATTGCATTATCATCGCCGATGCCGATGTGGCCGGCCGCAAACACGCTCAGCAAGTAGCCATGTCTCTCCATTTTCGCGCCCGCTCCGTCAAGGTGCTGGAGATGCCTGGGGCCAAGGATCTAACCGAGTGGGTCGAGCGCGGCGGAACCAAAGAAGGGGCACTGGTTGACCTCTTCAAGAAAGCACCGGCATGGACACCTGAAACCGAAGAATGCATGGAGAGTTTTTCGGTGAGTGCTCTGTTTTCCGCACGCGAACAGTCCGTGAACTTCCTTGTGTGGCCACTACTCGCCCCAGGACTCGCGGTCGTCGTCGACGCACTGCCTAAGGACGGCAAAAGCGTTTTGCTTTTTCGTGGGATTCTCGCTGCTCGCAAGCAAAAACCATTTCTTGGGTATGCCACGCATCCCGCCCGTGTGCTGTATATCTCCGAACAGTCCGCCGCGTCTCTCGGAATGCAGTTGCGTGAGTGCGGCTACGATGGCAGCGAGCCAATTGAAGAACTGCGCCTTCTCACCCGCGAAATCTGGAGCCGCTATGTCTTTGACGATTTCGTGCGCATCGTCGAAAAAGATTTTCTGCCGGGAGGATACAACGCCATCGTGTGGGATACCTTCGCCACTGTCGCCAGACTTGAAGACGAGAAAGACGCCGCAGAAATTAATCGTTGCGCCAATCTCATCCTCGACGTGGCCAGCCGCCACAGTTTGGCAACATGCATCGGCCGCCATGACCGCAAATCCGGAGGAGATATCGGAGTCTCTGGACGCGGGTCCGGCCAACTGTCCGGTCTAGTCGACCTGATCCTGCATTTGACCCGCATCCCCGGAGCCGACTGCCAACGCAAACTCGAAACGCGCGGCCGTGTCCCCGGTCTGCCTGTCATCATGAAAATTGAACTCATGCCCACCGGCGAGTACATCAATTGGGGTGAGCCAGTGGCCGAGTCCATAGATCGTGACGCACAGGTCGCTGAGTGGTATGCCGAGAATTCCGAAATCACCACCGCGGAAATCGTTGCCCGATTCGCCGCCCTGACACCGCCCATTATCGTGACGGAGCGTACCGCCCGCCGTGACCTCGCCAAAGCAAAGGCGGACAAGTGATGTCCGGTCATTTTCAGAACGGGTCGCTGTGGCCGCCCCTACGTAGCACTAGCGTAGTAGGGCGGACAGACCTACGTAGTAGTGATTTGTCCGCCGTCCGGTCATTGTCCGGTCATGTCCGGACAGTGTCCGCTAACCCCGGAAAGGATTTCCTGATGCCACGACAATCCTGCACCGTGTGCGCTCACCCTGCCCTCGCCGATATCGACCAGTCGCTTAGGACAGGTTCTCCCTCGATGCGCGACCTTGCGAAACAGTGTGGACTGAGTCTGACGGCCGTCTATCGACACAAGCAACACATGGCTGTCGGTAAAGGCTCAAGCAACAAGAACATACCGGAAGAAATTCGCAAGCTGCGAATCATGCTGGCGAAGGCGAAACACAAAGGGGATACATCTTCTGCGCTGTCGATTTCCCGCGAGATACGAGCCTGGCTGGCGTTCGAAGCCAAGACGCAGAGCGTGATACCTGGAGACGGCGGGAGCGCCGACGAACTATCCCTACGCGATGCGTTGGCACTCGCTAAGGGCCTGATTGAAAGTCAGGCTGGCGATCCGGATGTCCGGATGTGGCTTGAAGCACTACTGGAACTGATGAGAGCGTCTGGCAAGGTGCCAGATACTCAGGAATAACTAACAGTAAAGGCGTGACTTACAGGACGTTTTGCATGGCGATTGCACACAACGAGGCTGACCCGATCGAATCCAACGCGGTGCTGTTGACGCCGGCGCAGCTCAGCGAGCGGTTGAATGTGCCGACCTCCTGGATTCGAGAGAAGACGCGCCAACGTGCCCGTGTGCGCGATGACGACCCATTGCCAGTGGTGAGGTTGGGCAAGTACGTCAGGTTCGATTGGCAGGCAGTCCAGCGCTGGCTACAGAGGCAAAGCGAAGGACGGTCGTGATGGTAGCGACCTTGCTAGAAGGCGGCTCTGTGGCCGCAGAGAGGCGATCGGCATCGAGTTGGACGCTGACCCTCCTCATAATCTTTGGCATCAAACCATGCCCGGCATCGCTTCAGCCTGAGCAGAAAATTTTGCGGAACGGTCTGGGTTGAAGGCCACGATGATGGTGAGCGAAAAATTACTGGATTGCCTCGAGCGGGCAGGCGCCTCAGGTCTGTCGCCGGTTGAACTTGCCCGCGAACTTTACGGGGGAAGCGGCTACCTCGAACAAGGCCGTGTCGCGCAAATGATTGGAAATTTACGCCGCAAGGGCTACACCATCCACACGGCAGTCCTTTTCGATGGCAGGCATCGCGTGGGCAAATACGTCTTGGTGTCTGAGTGGCGCAAAAACTGATGAATGGAGTGAGGGCTATGGACTTTCGAGACTTGTTGAGAACGCAGCCGTTAGTGGCGAGGCATTTACGGAAGGATTTTGGGGCGTTTGGACGGGCAGCGTGGCCGCATCTGCATCCTGGAGCGAAGCTAAGTTGGACGCCGGCGCACGATTTGATGTGCGAACACCTGGTGGCGGTGTGGCAAGGCCGGACGAAGCGATTGATCGTGAACTGCCCGCCGCGATTTGCGAAATCGACGATCGTCAGCATCCTCTTCCCTATCTGGGTATGGTTGCAGGATCCGGCCAAGGCGTTTCTTTGCTGCTCGTATGAAATCGACCTGGCGACCAATCACAACTTGGATAGAAGAAGACTGATGGATTCGAAGTGGTTCCGGGATCTATTCGCGGATTGTTTTACGCTGGCAACGGACCGGAGCCAGGCGGGAGAATTCTCGAACACTAGCGGCGGGGTGATGCAGGCGGCGTCGACGAACAGCAAGGCGCAAGGCCGCGGCGGCGACATCATCATTGTGGATGATCCTTTGAGCGCGGACGCGGCAATGAGCGAGACTTTCCGGAACGAGACGAATTCCTGGTTCGTGCATCAGTTGCCGCAACGGTTAAACAATCCATCGCAGTCGGCCATTGTGGTTGTCATGCAACGACTTCATCAGAACGATCCCACGGGTTTCTTACTGGCTCAGGAAGAGTCTGACTGGACGCTGCTGAAGCTGGCCTTGCTTGCGGAGGAAGACGAGACCTGGACGTTTCCCATCAGTGGAAGACTGTGGAAGCGCAAGAAGGGCGAATGCCTGGATCCGAAACGCTGGTCGCCAAAGGTAGTGCGCCAACGCCAGCAGAATCGTTTGGTCTGGTCGGGCCAATTCCAGCAAGAGCCGAGTCCGACCGAGGGCAATTTAATCCGCACCGATGAGATCCTGTACTTCGGCGGCCGGGATCCGCAAACGGCAGTGCTTGACCCGAGCCTGCCGGAAAGTTTCGAACGACGCATCATCAGCGTGGATTGCAGTTTCAAGGATAAGGCCACTTCGGATTACGTCGCCATCATCGTCGTGGGAATCATGGGCGCGCGGCGTTATCTGCTCCATGTGACAAATTCTCATTTGGATTTGACGGGAACAGAAAATGAAATTCGCAACTGCCACGCGACCTTTGCGCCAATTTCCGCGACGCTGGTGGAAGACAAAGCAAATGGTTCTTCGGTCATTGCCCATCTGAGAGAACAAATTCCTGGGATAGTTGCGATCGATCCGGCAGGCGGCAAAATGGCGCGTGTGGTCGCGACGAGCCCGGAGTTTCAAGCGCGCAACTGGTTTGTGGAGCGGAACGGACCCTGGACGCACAAGGTTGTCGAGCAGCTCACGATGTTTCCGAACGCCCGGAATGACGACATCACCGACGCGATCACCCAAGCTAGCGTCTGGCTGCAGGCGAATACCTACGAGCTCGGCTTGCTGGACTACTTCAAGAGACTGGCCAAGGGCGCGAAGAAGATGGTCGCGAGCGTCCAGGAGCTGCTCGCGCGCAAGCCTGGCACCGCGGTGGAAGAAGAGCCGAAGTCTCCGGTGACAGAGGTCCAGTGGCGAGCGTGGGCCGAAAAGCACCAGGCACCGCCGTGCCCACATCCGCACTGCCGGGCAACGTGCACCGCATTGATTCCTGGTCCAAGGGGCACGGCATCGATCCTTTGCAAGCAATGCGGTCGCGTCGATGGTAAGGACTTGCCGAAGAAGCTGGCGGGCGCGTGCTGCGGAAATTTCCTGCCGCAAATGGTTTCGGGGTTCATCCGCTGCGGCAACTGCGGTGCCGAAACGCATCGGCCTGCCGTTGCAGGGATGAGCCGGACGCAATATCGTCGAAGCACGACGAGTTACGGGAGATTCGGATGAGTGAAGAGACGAAGTGTCCGCGTTGCAATTCGGAGTTGGTGATTTCCGTTGCGAATCAAAAACACTGCAACGCGTGTTCACTTGATTTCAATTTGGAGAAGAATCCAATCGCAGCTCGGGCGCAGAGTACGGAGAAAGTGGGATATCCAACGCTTAAACAGTAATGTTTCGATAAGAGGATGGCGGCGAGTTTCTGCCAGTCGGAGGATTGGTCCTTGCTGATGCTGTGGTCGGACAGTTTCGGAGTCGCAGGACGCGACTTCGATTTTTGGTCACCATGGCCCGTTGCTCGCGTGCCGTTCTTGGCGGTCTCCCGCAGCAGGTCGCTCGTGCGGCGCAAACGTAAACCTACCCACTAACTAATGCAGTCGTAAATGTCGGCACAAAACTCGCTATTCCACGTGGCGCTTTCTTGTGCTTTGATGTTTCCGCATGAGCTGGTTCTCCACATCGCCGCCCGTGGTCATCGAGCCCGCGCCGCCCGAAACCGATGAGCAGCGTCTGGCGGAAATCGAAAGGGCCTTTCAACAGGCCGACGGCCTTTATCGGGAGGCCTGCCAGGACATCCGCAGGTACTGCGAAACGCACAAGGTTCGGCCGCAATTCTTTCTGGTGGACGACAGGGTGATGGGACCGGTCAACCAGCAACGCCATCCCGAACTGCAAAGACTCCACTCGCGACGGCTGAGCACATTGAAATTGCGCAACGAAGAGATGGGGGCACTCGCGCGAATAAAGCTGGAATTGAAATTGATTCGTTGAGGAGGCACCATGGCCGGCGATTTGTTTCTCGAAGCGATGATTTATCAGGGAGATATTTCAGGAGAAGGTTTGGACGCGGGATTATCCGTTGGCGGCCTCGACGATTTTCGGAAGTCGCTGAATGATTTACGGGATCCGGTCGGCCAATTGTTCGAGAAGGCCGAGCTCAGCACGGGCAGCGCTTCAAGCGTGGATCCGGGTTGGTCGGAACCAATCGGTGTTGAGAAGCACGCGACGCCGCTCGGGAAAACCGTCGCGGAACACTTGGGCATCGTGCGCTACGAAGACAGAATCGTTGACGGGCAAGAATGGAGATTCGCTCTCAACGGAGCGGATGAAGTCGTCAAATCCCGGCGAATTTACGCGTAATCGAGGAGGCCACAATGAGCCGAGTCTCACAACACCTGCATGCGTTTCACAAGGCATCACACGAGGATCGCACCCAGGCCATCGCCAATTGCAAGGCCGCGCTCGACAAAGCGGCGGGCATGGAGCCTGCTGGCGGGCCGACGACGGCGTTCCTCCAAGCGGAAATCGACCGGCACACTTCGATGCAGGAGCATCACGCCGCCAAGATGGAAGAATGCGCGAAAGCCGTCACGGCCGAAGCGGAGAAAGCCGCGGGCGATGCAATGCATAAACTCGCGCCATTGCCGGATGGCCTCTCGACGACGGCGCCGGACCGGCCCGAGATCAGTCTGGTCCCGCGTTTCGGGCAACGAGTTCCGTCGACAACGCCAGTCGAGCCAGGCTTCGAGAAACTCGTCGCAATCGAAGAGGAGTAATTCCTTTGGCAAGCCCGACCACAATCACGATTTCCTACGTCACTACGTTCACGAACGGTGTGCCGACGGCAAACGCCACCGCGACGGTCCCGGTTCCAACCGGAATCGATTGGACCCAGCATGTCCGGAATATTTATCACGCGGGCGGCTTCACTTTCGTCAGCGCGGCGGGCGTGAATACGTTCATCCCGACGAATCAAATCATCTCCATCACTTCACCTTGAGGAGGGCGGCGGGTGTATTACAACGTCTTCATCAGCGGCCCGGGCGCGCCAGCAAACTACATTCAACCAAACGCGGGAAATCCACCGCCAAATCCGCAGGTGACCGTTATGACCGTCCAAGCAAACAGCATTGTTCCTTCTCCCTTCATCCCTTTTGTGGATCCAGGCGGAACAGGCGCGACTGGCGAAACAGGCAGGCCTCTTCCCAAAGGCGTTGGGATCGCCTGGGTTAACACCTGAAGACTTTTTTGCCGCTCTACGGAGTACCCGCTGACGGCAAAAAAACGAAGGGCATGAGCGGAAGCCTTCGTGCTGGTGCAACGGCGGGGACTGCCGGCTGTGGTTCCCGCCGAGAAAATTCTTCAAAGCTAGGAGCCGCGCGCCATGGCTGCGCAAACCATCACAAGCAACTTTCAAATCTGCCTTCGACGGCAAATGGCCGCTTCATTGCTGGAATGGTACGCGCAGAGCGGCAACGGTGCCGGGCTCCTTCACTTCCTCACTGAAGTTGTCGAGGCCGGCATCATCGAATTCCGCGCCACCAAAGTCCGCAAACTCTCCCAGACGTCTCCTCTCGAAAGCGCGAAAGCTGCACCAGCGCCGGCGGTGGGTAACCGCGTCCACAATCGCACGAGTGGAGAAATAACTCAGAGAATTTTATTTTTGCGCCGCACTGTGGGCTTGTCCGTGGAGCAAATCTGCCAACGTACCGGCCTGAGCAAGAGCCGAGTCGGATCGATCATTTCCAACTTCAACGAGCATGAAGAGCATCTGCATGCGTCCCTTCCGCACCACAAACACGGGCCCAGCATTGCGTTGCCGGGCAGCACGCCGTTCGCAGCCAAGCCGGAGGCCTCGTGAACAGATGGCATTTAACACCGCAAGAGAAAGCGAAAATACGCCGGTTGACGTTGAGGGGAGTTCGCCAGTCCGTAATCGCGCGCTTCATGCATCTGACCGCCCCGACGGTATCGCGAGTGCAACGCGAGTCAGGTTTGCCGACTCGCCTGGTGTGGCCGGAAGCGAAAATCTTGAAATTGTTCAAGCGTGGTTGGGGTGGGTATCGAATCAGTCGGCATCTACACGTCCCTGCAAATCAAGTTTTCGCCGTGGCCCACAAGAATCATTTTCGACGCAAGGATGACGTAGGCTATCCGACGAATCCGCAAAACGAAGAACGATTCATCGCCGCCGTCAAGAATCGTGAGGACTACATCATTCGACTGGCGCGAAAATACAAAGTCGGCATCTGCAAGGCGCAAAGGCTCGCGCGAGAAGTCCTGGCAACTCCGCGATTCCGGCCCGGCGCATCCAAGCCACCGCTGAGCTCCAATTTTCCGCAACGGCACTTCGACACCAAGCTCGCCCAACCCCGCGACTATATACAGCTCGTTTCGAAAGTCCTGGTGAAGTGCTTTCGCGGGGAATTCCCGCCACTCGACGATGCCGCGCTGGTTGGCGCCATGATGCATGCTTTCTCGCACACTTGTCTCGAAGGGCAGCCGCAAGTGGTGCTCGATTCCTTCGCCCAAGGGCTCGGCCAAGCGGTGCGCACGCTTCGCGCGTCAGAACAGGCGACCTGGAAAAATTGAAATGTCGAAATATTTTCAGCCGCGCTGTTTTTGGTGCAAAAAAGAATTTCCGACCTGGGTCGAGGCGAGGCTGCACACGAAAAACTGCAGCGTGGCCCAGCGGCCGAGATGGCGGGCCAATCAGAAACGGAGGCAGACGTGAGCTTACTAATCGTCTATCACGATAAATTCCGCGCGGTGGTATCGAGTGACGATCGCGCCATTTCTTTCAACGCAAACGGCGAACCTGTAGCCCTGCCTGAGCGCGTGTGCAAATTCATTCTCGTTGGCGGCATGATTTTCGCCTGCTTGGGCGCGAGCGATGTAACTGCGAATTTGAGCCGCGGATTTTCGCGCATGATCGAAGACAATCCGCAATTGAACGTGCCGCAGCTCAGCTCGATACTTCCGTTGTTCCTGCAGCGCGCGTTTTCGAATCGACGTAAAGATGAGAATCGGCCGATGGCCTTCGACAATCTCGAATCGGCGCTCATCGGCTTCGACGACCAGACCAAACGCATCAGGAGTTACGCATTCGCCGCGCAAGATGACTTCTCGCCAGTCGAGACCACTAGCGACCCGTCAAATCGCATTTTCGCGCTCGGCCATTACGGGACCAGTGACCGTCACGTCCTCGAGCGATTGACTAGCTCCATGCGCGTCGCCGACGAGAAAGCTTTGCCTTGGATCGCCGCGCAACTTCGAAGCACGCTTGCCGAGCTGCACGAAAAATACCAGGTTGAAGTTGGGCAGCCATCTTTCTATGCGGCCATCGATCGCAACGGCATTGTCGAGCTGCCCGCGGATTTTCCACCGGCGCCGGCTGCCGCAGCCGATGCTTTGGCTGCGCACCTCGCAACCACAAACAAAGAGCAGGCTTTCGACGGAGTGACGAGATTTTTTCTTGGTTCGATCATGACCCCGGTGGCCGGCGGCCCCGATAGCATAGGATTCGCCGATGGCGGACCCGGCGCGCAAATCGGAATGGTGAATACTTTCGGCCTGTCTTCCTTTCGATCCACTACTTCCGGATTGATAACCGTTGCTAATCCATTGAATGCGATCGATGGTGATTTATCGACATTCTGCACGCTGACACTCAATGCCCAAACATCTCCGCTTTCTTTGATTGATTTGTCGTGGCTGGATCCTCCGGGAATCACGCGCAAATACAGCTCCATAAAAGTTTTTGTCAGAATGTCGATTGTATCGAACACTTTGAACGCGGCTGCTGTTGGGCAACTTTCTTGGTTCAACAATTCGACAGGCGCCTCCAGTTTATTTGACTCTGAAACCAATTGGGCGACCGGAACGCCGGTAGCTGTTGCCACGTATTCGCATGCGTTGCCAGCGGGCACCAACATTTCTCAAATTGGAGTTGAGGCCGCAATGCAGACCGGAGCGGCAACGACAGGCACGATTGTGTGCAGGATTTATCAGGTATGGGTCGAAGCCATCGAATGAAAAAGCCGCCGCTTGAACAAAAAAAAAGGGCGCATCTTTCGATACGCCCCGATCCTGCCGGCACTGCCATGCCCCGTCACAAACATAACGCGTCACGTCGAACCGCGTCTTTCCGCGCCTGCACTGCCTTGCCACGTTCAGGCCGCGCCCTGCCGCGTCCCTACATGCCTTGCCACGCCGCGACGCGTCTTACCCCGCCTGCACTACCGTGCGTACTTACAGTGTAAGTATGACTGAAATTTCACAACTTAGAAAAGGCACACGGAAGAGGTCTAGTTATGGCTCTTGATCCGACACTGCGAATCGCCATCGAAGTCGATACACAACAGTTGACTGCGCTCAGCACAGCGTCTCAACAAGTTGCTTCCAGTACCAGCTCGATGGCGGAAAAATTCATCAAGTCCGGCTTGTCCGCCAGCGAAGCCGCGAGCGCTTTGCAACATTTGGGAATGTCCGCAAGGGAAGCCCAGGTCGCGGTCGCCGCGTTCGACGGCACTCTCACCCAGACCGCAACCCAAAGTGCAGCAACCGCAGCGAGCGTGACGACACTCGACAAAGCGCTCGCCAGCGGCGCCGTCAGAATCGCTTCAACCGAAGCGGGCTTAGGACCACTCGGCTTTGCGCTTGCACGCATAGGCTCGGCCTCTGCCGGATTGGCTCCGCTCTTGGCTGCAGCTTTTCCGATCCTCGCGGCCGTCGCGCTCGTCGATGTGGCCGGCCGTCTGTATGAAAAATTGCACGAATTGTCCCTGGAGGCGCTACGCAATTCTGAAAACTGGGAAAAGATTGACCATGCGAGCAACGTTGCTTTCGAGAGTCTCGACACGCAAATAGACCATGCGGATGAAAAAATTATTGAGCTGACTGAAGGCAAGCTGGCCAGTCTCGAATTGGAGCTGAAGCACATCGGCGACGGCGCGGTTCAGATGGCCTCCAAGATGGAAGGCTTGTTCACTGCCATGGCCACGCAATTAGCAAAAGAAGAGACCACCTTCGAGAAGGTCAAAGACTTTTTTTCTTTTGTCGATTCGCATGGTCTGACGATTCCGTCGCAAGGCGAATTAGCGCGCGCCTTCGGCAGCGATTTGGCAAAAACTTTGGACACCGAAGGCCTTCAAGCCGGCATCGAGCGCGTCAACGCTCAAATTCGCGAAGTGAACAAAGAACTTCAAAAGACTCCCGGCGACAAACAGCTTCGGGAATATGCGGACCAATTGGTTCGCGTTTTGGGTCTGCTCGAAGCGCGGAAAACGCTTGAGAACAAAGAAGTCTCGGTCAAGGGACTCGAAATCCAAAAAGAAGAGGCCGCGCTGCTCGAACGGTTCTATCTGGACGGCATCAAGTTCACGCAAGAATCGGCGAAGAGCGACCTCGAGAAAATCGAGAGACGCACACGGCTCGAAGAGGAAGCTGCGCGCAAACTCGAAAGCCTCGAAAGGGCGAACGCTGAGGAGTCAAAAAAAGACGCGCGCGAAGCGGAAGCGGAATGGCAACGCGCATCTGAGCTGCGCATTCACCTCGAAGAGGAGGCCTTGCGCACTTCACAGCGTGCCTCGGAGGAACGGATCCGTGACGCCCGCGCGGAGGCAGCCTCTCGCACGGCCGGACTTGGGGCGGGCCCGATCAAAAGCATCTTCGAGGCTGAATCTCTCAAAGAGCAATCCGCGATCGCAAGCGAGGCCATGGCGGAAGCCAAATCCGCGGCGGCGGATTATTCGGCGCAGCTCGATATCGTGCGCAGCGCGATGCTCGAAGTAAACCGCGACAGCGAAGAAGGCAGTCGGCAGTACAAGGATTTGGAATCGCAGCTGATGCAATTGACGCATTTGATGGACAGCGCGACGGCCAGCTCCGACCGTTGGGGAACCAGTTTGAAACAGATTTCAGCTCAACAGCGCGAGCTAGGTTTTTCAATCCACAACATTGGGCTCGCCAGCGCGAACGCGGCGCAGGCGGGCTTCCAGTCTTTCAATTCCGCATTCATCCGCATGGCCGCTGGCGGTGAAAGTTTTGTCCATGTGATGCAAAGCCTTTGGTCCGGAATGGCCTCTAGTTTCATCAGTTCGGTTCTCAAAATGTTCGAAGAGTGGCTGACGAAACACATTATCATGGCCGCCCTCGATAAAGTCTTTGGAGCGGGCGAAGTCGTCACGAGCAAAACCAAGATTGCAGCCCTGGCCGGCGAAGCCGGTGCGGCAGGCACTGCATCCTGGGCGGCTGCGCCATGGCCGATCGATGCAGGCGCGCCTGCGTTTGGCGCTGCGATGGCTGCAACGGCCGGAAGTTTTGCTCTTTTTGAAAAAGGCGGCATCGTGAAAGCCGGGTTGCATGAAGGCGAAGCGGTACTCCCAACGCATCTCACAACGTTTTTGATGACTGCCGCTGCGGGCGCTCCTGGAGGAGCCGGAGGCCCGGTCGGACGTGGCGGAACTTCCGAAGTCAGTAAGACGATGAACAATCGTTTCGAAATGCACTTTCACGGCAGTACCACCGAGCCGAAGGACATCGCCAACACGGTGATACGCGAACTTCGCAAACGCTCCTATTCATTTTGACGGCATGGGGAATATGAGTGACGAATGTCAAAGCGTTTCTGGAGGCGCCTGCTCAATGACGAGAGGAGTTGAATAGTGTTCAACTCCATCGGCAATCAGAGAGACCATGTACTCGCCCGGGCCTGGCAAAATACCATTGAAAAAGAGTATAAAATAACTGACTTGGATATGCGGGTCGAGCACGCCCTCCACGGGAGGAGCCGTATTCCCTAGGACCACTTGGCCAGAAGGCCCTCTCAGACGAAGTTCAACGCGAAAAGATCCTTCCCCGACAGTTCCACAAAAAAAGAAGCACAGCCCAAGGGGTAGGTTGAAATCACGTAAGAACATTCGAACGTGCGGGGCCACTCCGAAAAAGCCTAGTATGGTGTACTTATTCAGGATTTCTTGCCGCGTCCCTTCGCAGACAAGACATGCTGTGATTGGCGGGAAAGCCATTAGACGATGTCGGGAGACGCTGTGAAAGCGTTTCCCTGTCCACGTGAATTAGTCTGATCGAGATAGGGCCGGTTAGGCAGATGAGTACAGAGAACGGCAATTGACGCCACGGCGGCAACACCCCCGACTGCGCGCAAACCGAAAGCAGGCCCTTGTGCATTGGACGCGGCGGAAACGGCCGGAACCGCGATACGCGAGGCGAACTTTTTTTCCAAGTACGTCCAGGCGAAGAGTGCCGAGACAAGGCCGAATGCGAGAAGGGGTGCAACCGTCCACCATCGCTCCCAACCGTTGGCAGCAACAATCGCGTAGCAAATGCCTGCTGGAATCGCTGCAATTCCTGCTGCGACGTACAGTAGATATAGCTTCCCTTCGTCACGTAAAAACGATTTGTCTAGAGCGGACATTCCGTAGGAGTTCCTTCCGAAGATCGAGTCCTATGTTGAACATGAAGACCAAAAACAAGATGGCCAGAACAAATTTCTCTACGTATTCGATGCCTATCTTCAAGAGACCGTCGCCCAGACCTATTTTCACGAGCCACGACACCCAGATGAACGACAGGATTGCGGCCGTGCAGTGCACAGTGTGCCGAACGATGGCCTTTAGGTTCTCCGAACCTGCCCATTCAGACCAGCCCATGTTGTTGTGAGGCTACCAAAATCTGCCAGAGATGAGCAAGCAGGACCCGGCTAGGCACTATGTTTTTCGAGAACGTGCACAGAACCCTGCACATCGGCTTCTCTGCTGAACCGGTCAGCGCTTTTTCTGCAGAGTGCCATTGGATTTGCAGAATTTGAGCCAGGCTAGTCTGCACGTTTCAATGACGATATGGGAAAAGTGCCGTGCTCTTTTTTATCATCTTTGAACCACACGCACCATGCCTTCATCACCCCCCCGTCATCCGCAGCAACTTCGTCAACGGTCATTTTTGGACCGCCAGATTTGAGCTGAACAACGGCTCCGGCTTTTATCTCATCAGGCATATTAGCTGCTCCTCGTTTTCAATATTTCGTTTCCGGCTTCCCCTCAGCTCTTTTCTATCTTCTCAACGAGCCTGCGGATTTTCTCTTCATGGATTCGCAACCTCCGGATGAATGCAGCGCTAGCCTCGGGTTTAACGCTCAACTTGTGACCTTCTACCAGGAGCTTTTCAGCCTCAAATTTCAACATGGGTTTTTGATGTTTCAGAAATGGAATGACGGTCAAAACGCCTGTCAGGAAGTACATGCTCTGATCGAAGGACCTCCGGGCGTCTATCGTTCTCTCTCCAATGGTTCTCTGCTTGTTAGGCTTCTTACCAGCTAGGGCGATGGCCCAAAAGCCACCGGGGAACTTTTTCTTTCGTGCGCCGCCTGGACGGCAGACTGATAACAGAAGTTCAATGGTCTCGTTTCTATTCATGCTGAAAACCTACCCTTTACGTTATGCAGAAGTCAACCCTGGGAACAGTTGTGCATGAACGCGGTGCAAAAGCGTAGAATCTCTTCCATGCCTAATATGCTTCCAGCATTCACTAGAGACGAGATTCAGCATATTCTCGCCGAGTACGGCTACGCGAGCAACCCGGAGGGACTCATACAACCTTTCGCCGTCGACTACATTTCCGCACCTGAAGGCGTGGCGTTTTTGGATATCAACGCCGACGCCGTTCGCAAGGGTAATGAAGTTCCCGACCGCCCGATCCGCATCACGTTCCACATAATCTTCGACGGCGTATCATCCAGCTGGAAATTGAAATCCGTGGAAGAGTTGGCGCCGGGTGTCCAAAGCAAGTCCCTCGATCGGCATCCGGACACTCCAAAGATTTCGCCATGGCCCGACGCCAAAACGTCGGCAGAGAAGCTGTACCAGGCCGTCAAGAAATTCGCGGCTGAAACGAAGGGCTGGTCCATCGGAGAGCGAAGAATCCGCAGCATCACGTTCAGAGACCATGGAAGGATAGTGAAGGCCACAGTCGGCAGGCCTGATCCGTGCGAGGGAGGCCTTGTGGTTGCGATACTTGAATCAGAAACCTATCTCATTTGCACACCGACTAGGGGTGTGCAAAAGGGTGAGCCGCTCATGGTCGGCAAAGACGAAGTGAGCGACGTCGAAGAATTCGATGTGTAGCTCCAAAGTCTTTGCATACTCTTTTGCATAATTCCGACCCACCGTAGCCCAACAGCCGTGATTTCAGCCTTCCGCGGTGACGCTATCCGATTGAAAACGCGTGGTACATCGGGAGAGTAACGGATTCGTAGCCAGATGCTCTATCCAACTGAGCTACGGGCGCGCAGCGAAACACTTCACTGTCAACAGTTTACGGCAAGTTCTCCTTCGATTTCAAC
>Ga0137370_10000358_pt1 | contig 17178 bp, 16 predicted proteins | sample SagtaG_11_FD_104920 | JGI IMG/M metagenome (GOLD analysis project Ga0137370, IMG submission 104920) | Vadose zone soil microbial communities from Sagehorn Ranch, Mendocino, California, USA - Sage1_R_20_16 metaG | ecosystem: Environmental > Terrestrial > Soil > Vadose zone | place: USA... | reverse complement strand
TGTGTCTACGCATTACAACGGTCATGGGATGCTTCGATTCTGCTCTTCCGGCCAAACGATGGTTCACAACTCCGAAAAGGCATTTACTTGGACTTCGGATTTACAAGACTTATAGGCACCGAAACGGCCAAACGATGCTTCCGGAATGGCCAAGCGATGATTCAAGTCACAGTGGTGGTTGTTGGGAGGAGCCGGGAAAGCAGAACCCGCGAAGCTGCCGGGCGCAGGAATTAGCCCGAAGCCGTGCCCAAGAAAATGAGCGGCAGAAAAGGAAGCCCACAACCAGTAGCACATGTGAGTGGAGAAGAGGACAGTCAAGGGTGCAGGAGGAAGTTCAATGTGCTTGTAATTCGCACCATACTATACTATCGTATATTATCTTTTGGAAGACGGAGCGAATGGCGCACACAACAAAAGATAAAGCGAAACTTTTGAACCGCGTTCGGAGGATCCGGGGACAGGTAGAAGCCATCGAACGGGCGCTCGACGGTGAACAGGAATGTTCCAGCGTGCTGCAGCTCATGGCGGCTTGTCGTGGCGCCTTGAACGGCCTGATGGCGGAAGTGCTGGAGGGGCATATCCGATTCCACGTCCTCGACCCGAAGTCTGGCAAGAACGCTCCTCAGGTGGAAGCGGGGGAAGAACTCATCGATGTGGTGCGGACCTACTTAAAGTAGCCGCGCAAGCGGTGACGATTTCGTAGAAAAGGTGACTCCATCATGAGCCAAGCGCAATTGAAACAAGTCGAAGCTGTAAGGCGTGTCGACGAAGATGAAAAACGCCCGTCGTCAGATCACGCCGACCATGACGGCGGCCACGAGCACGAACATGCGCTGAATTGGCGGGAGGTCAACCGCGTCCTGTTCGTGGCTGCGGCGGCAGCGGCCATTTGGTTTCTAGGTGGCGCACGGAATCCCTACGTAACTGGTATCGGCGTAATCTGTGCGATCGTTGGTGGTTTCCCGATATTCCATGAAGCCTACGAGAACATCGTTCAGCGCCGCATGACGATGGAACTCTCCATGGCTATCGCCATCGTGGCTGCCCTTGCGATCCGTGAAATCTTCACGGCCCTCGTCATCACCCTATTCGTTCTGGTCGCCGAAATTCTTGAAGGACTGACGGTCGGGCGCGGGCGCACGGCAATCCGTCATTTGGTCGGTCTGCTGCCCACGACCGCCACAGTCCGCAGAAACGAATCCTGGCAAGATGTTGAGACGAAGGAAATCGCCGTTGGCGACATCGTTCTCGTGAAGCCAGGTACTCGAATTCCGGTGGATGGCGTTGTTGTCGGAGGTCACTCTTTCGTCGATCAGGCAACGATCACAGGCGAATCGATGCCTGCGGAAAAGATCAGGGGAACGTCAGTCTACGCCGGAACGATCAATCAATCCGGCGCGCTCGAAATCCAGGTAGACCGGATGGGGCGCGACACTACATTCGGCAAGATCATTGACGCAGTGGAGCGGGCGGAAAAATCGCGTGCTCCCATTCAAGGAATCGCAGACCGTCTTGCGGGCTATTTGGTCTATTTTGCACTCGGAGCCGCGGCTCTCACATTTGTGATCACTGACAACATGCGCTCGACCATTTCTGTCGTCATCGTTGCTGGCGCGTGTGGCATTGCCGCGGGAACACCCTTGGCGATTCTGGGCGGGATTGGACGTTCCGCGCAACTCGGCTCGATCATCAAAGGGGGGCTGTACCTGGAATCGCTCGCGACCATCGATACGATTCTTCTCGACAAAACGGGAACTCTGACCTATGGCACCCCTGGAGTCGTCGACGTCCGTCCCGCCGACGGCGTTCCGGTTGCTTCCTTGCTGCAAGCGGCGGTGACTGCGGAATCGCGATCCGAGCATCCAGTGGCGAAAGCAATTCTGAAGAAGGCGTCAAACATGGGAATCTCCGGTGAAGAGCCCGAAAGATTCGACTACACGCCTGGGAAAGGAATCGTTACGGCTTGTCGCGGCATGGAAATCATCGTAGGCAATCGGCTCCTTCTCGAGGGGCACAGGGTTGAGCTCCCAATCAACACAGTCTCGCAGACGGATTCGGAGATTTTTGTGGCGCAAGAAGGCAAGTTCCTCGGAACTCTTGTCGTCGCCGATACGCTTCGGCCCGAAGCAACAAAGGCGATCCAAGATCTCAAATCGATGGGATTGAAGACCGTTCTTCTCACGGGAGATTCCAAGGCTGTCGCTGAGAACATCGGAGGAAAACTGGGAGTGGACGAGATTGCCGCTGAACTCTTGCCGGAGGACAAGCTTGCATTCGTTAGGCGGCTCACCGCGACGCGCCACAACGTCGTCATGGTGGGTGACGGAGTCAATGACGCTCCTGCTCTAATGAAGGCCACGGTCGGGATAGCGATGGGCGCTGGTACCGACGTTGCGCGCGAGAGTGCAAACGTGGTTCTCATTGGCAATGATCTTTCGAAGCTCGTCGAAACTCTGTCCATCGCGCGGTGCTGCCGCCGCACCATCATGCAGAACTTTGTCGGAACGTTGGTCGTTGACAGCATCGGGGTTGGCTTGGCTGCGTTTGGATTTCTAAATCCCCTTCTAGCTGCTTTCATCCACGTTTCTTCCGAGATGACTTTCATCCTGAACTCCGCCCGGCTGCTTCCGCCAGTCTCTTCGGCGCATGGCCTGGTGCGTGGACTATTCTCCCAATCGTTCACGGTCGCGCAGGACTAGACGAGAATTTATGCCTGCTGACACGACACATCCTCTGGCAACGAAGCGGCTCGTTATCGGACATCTCACGGTTTGTCAAGGATGTTGCTGTGGAAACACAGAAAACGGGAGACCTCCCGTTGCCGTCGAGTGGCTCAAAAAAGAATGGCGCTCTAGGGGCTTGCTGAAGCGCGTTCAACTGACGATCAGCGGCTGCCTGGGACCGTGTGATCTGCCCAACGTGGTCACTGTTTCAAACGAGAGCGGCACGCAGTGGTTTGGGGAAATCACAGAATTCGAGCAATACCGGGATCTTGTTGACTGGGCGAGTCGGTCCAGGGACGCGCGTGAATTGCTGCCCCTTCCAAAAGAATTTCAGCGACATACCTTGCATCCATTCCGTCAGTTTGATTCGCGCGCTGACCGCTGAGTCGTTTCATTTCAAGTACCGGTTCACGAGATCAATTAGTTCCTCGGTTGCTTCAGCCTGTTCCGTTGTTGGTTTTCGGCTAGGATCGACAACGTGGAAACGGACATGACCCTCAAGCACTTCGGCCATTAGTCCGTTAATAGCACCGCGGCAAGCTGCAATGGTTTGTAGCACTTTCGAGCACTCTTGGTCGTCGTCCAACGCCTTCTCAATCGCGCCGATCTGTCCCTTGATTCTCCTGACGCGGTTAAGGAGTTTCTCTTTGTCCTTGGTGGTATGTGCCATCCTCTTCACGCCCTCATAATTCAATGATACTATGCCGCAGTACAGTAACTAAACGCCTTCATAGGCGGGTTCCGGAAGACGCAGCAGTGCTCACTACGAAACAGCCCTGGCGTCCAAAGAGAACATTGGGATAGTCTGAGAATCGAGATGGTTGGCAAGTACAACACGAGGCTGGACTGGGTTAGGGTGTTAGCCCTTTCCCTGGTGGTCCTGTTCGTACTATTCGTCGCGCAAGCCCCGATCCACTCCCACGCCAAAGGACAGAATGAAGCTGTTTGCCAACTCTGCCAAGCGGCGCACATCGGCTCCGCCCCGAAGGCGCTAACCCCGTCGCTGTTTAGTCCTCTTCTCGCGATCGGGTACGTTCAGCCGTTTGTCGTAACGATTCACCAAGAGTTTTTCTTCCACGATGCACCGTCTCGCGCTCCGCCTACCGCATAACCCACATCTGTTCCGTTCTCAATCGCGCTGACCCCATGAGTGGGGCGGCGCAACCGCCTTATTTCCAGGTGGCCACTTCAACAACAGCAAACAAACATCGCCCAATTTAGGGGTCGGAGGAGAAATTCAAATGGGTTTTAGAAAGCTTGCATTTTTGGTTTTGAGTTTCAGCTTCTTGTTCTGCGCAATGCCCTGTCGCGCTCAGTTGGGCAATGCCGGATCGATCGAAGGAGTAGTAAAAGATGCCTCCGGTGGCGTGGTCGTGGGCGCGAAGGTCGAAATCTCATATTCCGTGACCGGCTATCAGCGTGAGACGACCACGGGCAGCGATGGGGGCTTCCGTTTCACGAACGTACCCTTCAACACGTATCACCTTGTGGTGACAGCCTCTGGGTTCGCTCCATATACCCAGGATGTGGATGTTCGCTCCAGCGTACCTACCGGCATCCAGATCGGGCTAAAGCTCGGAACGGCGGCAAGCAGCATCACGGTCGAAGCGAATGGCGGAGATCTGGTGGAGAAGGACCCCAGCTTTCATACGGATGTAGACACGGCGTTGACTGACCGGATGCCCTTGGAAAGCCAATCCTCTTCAGTGAGTTCGCTGGTGACTCTAGCGACGCCGGGGGTGGTAGCGGACTCGAATGGCCTCTTCCACGGGCTTGGAGATCACGCCGAGAATTCGTTCTCCGTTGATGGCCAGCCCATCACGGATCAGCAAAGCAAGGTCTTCTCGAACCAGATTCCCCTGGATTCCATTCAGTCGCTGGAAGCGGTTTCTGGAGGCCCCCCAGCCGAATACGGCGGCAAAACGAGCCTGGTGATTAAGGTGACGACGCAATCGGGCCTCGGAGTGACCAAGCCTAAGGGCACGGTTTACTCTTCCTATGGCAGCTTTGGCTCGGTCAGTGGTGGTTTCCGGCTGGCCTTCGGCGGCCAAAAGTGGGGAAACTTCATTGCTGCGAGCGGATTGAACAGCAGCCGGTTTCTCGACCCACCGGAACTTCACGCCATCCACGACAAGGGCAATGAAGAAAACCTGTTTGACCGAGTCGACTACAATGTAACCAGCGCGGATACGATTCACACGAACTTTCAATACACGCGTTCGTGGTTCCAGACTCCCAATACGATTGACAACTTGAATATCGGAGTGAATAACCCGCTCACTGGGGCCGCCCTGCCAGCGCAGGACCAGCGTTCGCAGATCAAGACGTTCAATATCGCGCCAGTGTGGACCCGCCTGATCAGCACCACGACGCTATTCACCTTCGGAGGGTTCGTCCGTCAAGACCGCTTCAACTACTACCCGAGTGGAGACGTTTTTGCGGACGGTACGGGACTCATTCCCGGAGGCTCCTCGGCAACGCTCAATCAGCAGCGGAAATTGACCAACGCGGGCTTGCGCTCGGATGTGTCCTACGTGAAGGGCAAACACAACGTCAAAGCCGGCGTCACGTTTCAACATACGTTCCTTACGGAGAATTTCAACTTCGGAGTTACGGACCCGGCCTTCAATGCAGTCTGCCTGAATGCTGCCGACGCGAGTCCGTTCACTAGCCCCACGCCGACGTTTTTAGGCAACTGCACGGGTGCGCTTGAGCCAAACGATGGCACAGATACTCGGGCTACTGTTCCTGCCTTTATCCCGGCGCTGGGTTGCTTTGACCTCACCCGACCGGTGCTGACAGGGGCGGCGCAAACGCAGGATGCTTGCGCCAGTACGCAAACCGCGCTGTTTCCCTTCCGCGGCCGTGCGGATGTCAAGGAGCTTGCGCTCTACCTGCAAGACACGATCAACGTAGGCAATTGGGCCTTCAATGTTGGGTTCCGGGAAGACCTCTATCGCGGAATCGTGCACGATAGTCAACCGCAACCTCGCGTGGGCTTCGCTTACAACGTCAAGAAGACCAGCTCGGTCCTGCGCGTATCTTATTCTCGCATTCTCGAGACCCCGTTCAATGAGAACTTGATTCTGGCAAGTCTGGGAGCAAGTAACCCCATCATTGTTGACGTGATCGGTGGCGCGAGCTTACAGGCACCGATTCGTTCGGGCCAGCGCAACCAGTTCAACGCCGGCTTTCAGCAGGCTTTTGGAAAATACCTCGTAGTGGACGCCGACTACTTGTGGAAATATACGCACAATGCGTATGACTTTAGCGCGTTCGGCAACACGCCGATCTTCTTCCCTATCGCTTGGAAAAACTCAAAGATTGACGGGCCTTCCGTGCGCGTGAGCATGCCGAATTTTCACGGTTTCACGGCACTCGCGGTGCTCGCGCACGTCCGGGCGCGCTATTTCCCGCCACAGATCGGCGGTCTGGGTGCGAGCATCACGGGCGGAGAAGTATTTCGCATCGACCACGACCAGGCCTTCAATCAGACAACACATTTTCAGTACCAACCTTGGAAGACCTTGCCGTGGATTGCCATGAATTGGCGCTACGACAGCGGTCTGGTGGCCAGCAACCCATTTCTTGACACTTTCCAGGATGCGTCGGGTTTCCTGGATGCAGCTCAGCAAACTGCTGTCGGGCTTTTCTGCGTGGATGCCGGTGGAGTCACACACTCGGCTTCCGTGGCTCAGGCTCTTGCGGTGGGTGCAGGGACCATCTGCGGCACGAATCCCTCGAAGACGGGCGCAAAGCTGATCAATATCGCAGGCGCGACATTCGATGTGGATCACAATCCTACGCGCGTCAAACCGCGCAACCTGTTTGACGCCAGCGTGGGTGATGACAATCTCTTCCACACCGACCATTACAAGTGGAGCTTGCGCCTCACAGTTATCAACCTGACCAACAAAACGGCGCTCTACAATTTCCTGTCCACGTTCAGCGGAACGCATTTCGTTACACCGCGAGCTTATACAGCCGAACTCGGTTTTCACTTCTGAGACTGACCGTGACGTGAAGACGTCCCGCGGGGATTTATCTTTGATGCCTCGCGGGGCTTCTCGGGCCTTAGAAGAGGCCAGAAGAGCCAGGGCAAATGAAGTCTTGCGGGTGATCCATGGCAATCCAGGTCAGATCATCCGCCAGAAGCGCAACGGCGAAGAATGGCGGTTGTCCGGATCGTCATTTGCTTCTGTGTCTTGCTATGCCCGCTTCCAGAGAGCTTTGCAGCGCGGGCGCACGCTCAGACCAAACCGCCCCGCGAAACGAGCGACCAATTCCGCTTCAAAGTCACAGATTCTGAGTCTGATCTTCCGATTCAAGATGCATCCGTCTCTCTGGTCTATTGGCGCAGAAAGGAATCTGCTGAAGAGAAGAGGGAAATTGAACTCAAGACGGACAAAAACGGGATTGCAGAATTTCCAAATGTGAAGGCCGAAAAATTTGCAGTCAGCGTCATCGTGAAGGGCTACAGACCCTGCTGGCGTTGGATCCGGTCCAACGGGGCAGAAGAGCTGATTCGAATGAGGCTTGAAAAATGGGCAAGCACGCCCAAATAGGACAGGGCCGAAAGGCCGTGAGTGTTCTTGTCGCAACCTCGCGTAGGGGCCTGTCCAAGCCGTTGCGAGGTCAGGAGTGGCGAAGGGACCTTTTGACGTCCTGGCTGTTCCAAACGTGCATAAGGCTGCAGACGTCACTCGACCGCCGCTTCCTGAGATTTGGGATGACCGTGCAAGAAGCAAGCGTGCTTCTTCGCTGCGTGGAAGCCCGGAGAATAACACCAGGACAACTTGCGGTTGCTCTAGGAAGAGACAAAGGCAAGGTCACGCGGTTTGTCCATCGTCTCGAGTCAAGCCGTTTGCTCGCACGCGACATCGATCCACGCGACCGGAGGTTCTCGATTCTCAAACCCACGGCAAAGGGAAAAGAGGTAGCTCGGACCCTTGTATGTGTCTTCGACAGCATTCGAAAAGAACTCTTCGCAGGAATATTGGAAAGCGATGTCCGTAGGTTAGGCAAGATGTTGCCACAGCTGCACAAGAATGCGGTCCATGTTGGGTTACGGCATAAGTGCGGCGTAGTGCGGGGACGAAAGCGGATTGGAAGCCAGGAGATGCAAATGGAAGGCCCACAAACGAGTCAACCTCAAATCGCCGCGGACATTTTGACGCCTCCGCCTAACGGGTACGCGACCAACACTGTTCCTGTTGAACAGGAAGGTCATGAAAGTGAACCGATCCGGTATGAGCAAAGCAGCGAAGAAAATACCACTCCGGGAAAGCTTGTGGAAGAACACAAGGAATTGATGTTCAAATGAAACACTTGTTTCAGCCCCTTTCGGAAGTCCCTCACGCGGCAAATCCGCGGACGTCACGGAATCCTGCTGATATAGTTCGCCTGCTTGTTTTTCTCACAACCGGAACATTGTTCTTGCCCGCCGTGACGGCTGCTACAAGCGTGGTCGCGTTAATCGATAACACGAATCACCGCGTGGTGATCGCAGCCGATTGTCGAGTGAACCGCCAACTTGCTTCTCTTTCCCAGTGCAAGATCATTGACAAACCTGGCTGTACAGTTGCAATGGCAGGTCTCTACGAGGAGAAAACAACGGCGTTCCATTTGCGGCAACTTGCCGAGGCCGCCTGCCAGTACCCAGGTGACCTACGAGCGAGGGCGGAAGCGTTTCTCCGGTTTTCAAGAATTCCATACGAAAGAGCGATTCGTCACATTCGCGACGCAGATCCAAGCGACTTTGGCCGAACGCTAGAAAACAAGACAACCGAAGTGATTTTCGCGGGCATCCAAAATGGACAGATTGCGCTGATCGCCTACCGTCGTCGTTCTTCTCTGTGAACCCCGCCTCAGTTGCCTTCGACAATCAGACCGTTAATACAACGAGCCCGCCAAGCACGGTCACCTTGACAAACACAGGCAGTGCGGCAGAACCGGTCTCCGCTAGAATGAATGGCTTTAATTTCGCGGACTTCGCACAGACAAACAATTGTCCGCCCGTGATTGCCGCGGGCGCCAGTTGTACATTCAGCATCACATTCAAGCCCACCGCCACGGGTGGCAGGATTGGCTACCTTGTAATCGACGGAAACCGCGACGAGGAGGGCATTGTCAGCCTAACGGGGACCGGTATAGCAGCGCCCCCCAGCGGATGTAGTCCCACCGGCGGTACGCATCTTCCCACGATGGCTCCTAACTCGGTGGCGCTTGCTCCGGATCCAACCGGCAAGTACGGCAAGTTCGCCTATGTGGCGAACAGATATGCCGATTGCCTCTCGATGTACACCATTGACAGCGCCACCGGGGCCTTAACCTCCATAGGAACGATCCCCACGGGATCGCGTCCCATCTCGGTGGCCGTGGACCCGTCCCGCAAATTCGTCTATGTGGTGAATGTCGGCTCGAACGACGTCTCCACGTACAGCGTCGACACCACAACCGGAACCTTAACATCGACAGGGACGATCGCCGCAGGATCCGGTCCCGCTTCGGTGGCCGTGGATCCATCCGGCAAGTTCGCCTATGTGGCGAACGGCAGCGACGTCGCCATGTACACTATCAGCGATACCGCCGGGGGCTTAGCGTCGATAGGAACGATAGCTGCAGGAGCGGGATTGTTTCTCTCTCGATCGCCGTCGACCCATCCGGCAGATTCGTCTATGTGGCGAGGCCTGCGGACACTGTAGGGGTGGCAATTGGGTACGTCTCCATGTATACGATAAACACCACCAACGGGACCTTAACGTCCACAGGGAGCATCACCGCAGGAGTCGACCCTTTCTCGGTGGCCGTGGATCCCTCTGGCAGGTTCGCCTATGTGGCGAATCTCGAGTCAGGCGACATCTCGATGTACAGCATCAACGGCACCACGGGGTCATTAACATTCATAGGGACGAACACCACAGCATTCGCTCCCATTTCAGTGGCCGCACATCCTTCCGGCAAGTTCCGCTATGTGGCGAATGTGAACTCGAACGTCTCCATATACACCCTCAACGCCACGACCGGAGTCTTAACGTCTATAGGAACGGTAGCCGCAGGATCATCTCCTAGCTCGATCGCCATCGATCCGTCCGGAAAGTTCGCGTATGTGACGAATTTCGACTCGGACGACGTCTCGATATTCAGCATCGATGCTGCCACGGGGTCGTTGACGCTCATAGGGACGGTCGGCACATAAAAGGGCCTTACAGAGCGTCCTTCAAAGAAACCATTCGGTCCTGAACTGAATGCTCTGTTGTGCGCCACCCATCTTCGCCTCTGCGAGAGATTTCGAGGCTTTCGTAAATTTGACTCAGACGAAGGGACCAAGAACCATGCCGTCCCCAGCCGAATGCAGAGAGTGGGTTCGCTTTCCTGTTTCCCTATCGGAAACGGCGAGTTGGACCGTAGTGGACTGCCCATCGAAGACTGGGTGTTGGAACGTAGCACCCGTAAGCCCTTGACAATACAATGGGCTGCAGTGCATGCGCGCATAATCCTCTGCTGGAGAGCACCTGCTCTCCTACCGAAAGGTCATGGCATGAATTTGCTCGATGTAATAGAATGAAACCGAGTGAAAACAAAGACGTTGCACAGTTCCCCGGTAGCTCAACGGTAGAGCATTCGGCTGTTAACAGAGAACTTAAAATCCAATAACTCGTTTCTCTGGCGTCAGTTAGCAGCTTCGGGACCATTCCCAAACAGCTTTTCTTGTCCCCAAGATGTCCCCAACAAGCCTCGCAGACATCGGTTGCAGCCCGAGCGGCCCCCATGCAGCGGAACTTCGAGTCCGATTAGTTGATGATCCGCGTTCCATGAAACACATCGCCTCTTGCCAGCCACGAATCTTCTATGAGAGCCGGTCCGTAAATCTTGGTTTTGCTGGGCTTTGCTCAGTGGCTTCTCGCGTGCTGTCACTTGTTGCAAAGGAAGCGCTAAGGGGATTAGACACGCTACGAGCGGCGAAGGTGAAGTCGGCGAACTAGAGAGACGACCTCTCAAGACGGGACAAAACGCAAGTGTGTTAGTCGCGTTCGCGGGAATCGGCGGGACGCCGGTAAACAGCAAAGCGGGAAAAGCAACAAAGCTGCCGCTCCCGGCAACGGCATTGATGCCGCCTCCGAGGCCGCCGGCAAAAGACAAAAAAATGGCGCTCTGCAGGTTCAAGCAGAGTTTGTATCACGATTTGCGGTTTGCTCTCCAGATGGCCTGCGGCGCCAAACGCCTGCTGAATCTGGTGCTTGGTCCTGGCGCTCAATTAGCTTGGTATTCGAAATATGAGTTCATCCCGTGCGAAATTGAAGCTGGACAACGGGGTAATCCAGGGAGCAAGATGCCCCTCATTAGAAGAGTGGCCCTGTGGAGAATCCCTGGGCGAGGCTGACTCGCGAGCCATACTACGTCGACGCCCACAGTTGGCGTGCGTGACTGGCGCCTTCGACTTGTCGGCCGGGCCAGGTACACCTCCAGGTTGCGGTCACCCTAGTTTTTTCGTGAAAGTGTCAGGGGGCGCCATGAAAATTAATCGCAGAGCTTGCGGATGGGCGATTCTATTCAGCTTTTTGTGCCTTTTACTCTTTGTTTCTGGAGCCCTGGGTCAAACTTCTCGCGGTGGCATCGCTGGAACGGTGGCGGACAAGTCCGGCGCGGTAGTGCCGGACGCTGCCGTCGAGATCGAGCAGAAAGGTACCGGCCTAAAGCTGAGTACCTCGACGACGGGCGCTGGCGTGTTCTCCTTTCCTGATTTGCCCGTCGGTTTTTATAACGTCACCATTACGCACTCGGGATTACAAACCCAAAAGATCACCGATCTCGAAGTTCAGGTCGGCAGAATCAGCAGTGTAACTGTAACGCTCGAAGTGGCCCAGCAGTCCCAAACCGTGGAAGTTCAGGCAGCGGCTGCGACGATTGAGACCACTCAGAGCGCCTTAAATGCAGTGGTGAGCACCCGGGCGATTCAGGAAATGCCTCTGAATGGGCGCGACTTCCGCCAGTTGCTGGAGCTTACGCCCGGATTCAATTCGCAATTCTCGATGAATGGAAACCGCCCGAACCAGAATAATTGGCAGATCGATGGCGTAGACAACAACGATTTCTGGCACAACTCGGAAGCTGTGAATCAAGGAAGTATCTCCGGAATCGCAGGAGTCCTGCTCCCCATCGACTCAATCGAGGAATTCAATCAGCAAAGTGTCGGGGGTGCCGATTTCGGGCGCAATCCCGGCTCCATGGTGAATGTCGCGATCAAATCCGGAAGCAACGATTTTCATGGCAGCCTCTACTACTTTAATCGCAACGATGCTTTCGCCAAGCCCTCGCCTTTCGGTGATTATGGCAAACTGCGAAACCATAATTTCGGCGGCTCCATCGGCGGTCCGATTTGGAAAGACAAGGCTTTCTTCTTTTTTAACTTTGAAGCACAGCGCTTCATCGCCGGAAACTCCATCCGGGCTACAGTCCCCTCAGACGCTTGGGTCTCCCAGGCCGAAGCTCTCATGGCCGCCAAAGGTGTATCACCAAACCCGGTCATGGTCTCTCTGTTGAGCACTCTCTGGCCCAGCGCCATCAAGAACGCTCCAGCAACCACGAACAATTTCTTCAGCACCGCCAATAACAATTACCGGAGCAATAACGGCGTCGCCCGCATCGATTACAATTTCAACGCCAAAGAGCGCCTGTTTGTCCGCGGATTTGTCGGAACAGGTGATGCCGTTGCCTATGCGGGCTCCGTTTACCAGGACTATTTTCAGGCCGTACCCAGCCGCCAGCAAAACTGGGCTGCCGTTTTGAATAGCAGTCTTGGGCGGAGATTTTTCAACCAATTTCTCTTCGGTGTGAACTATTTCCTCCAGAACTTTAATGATACTAGCCATAACCAGGACGTTGTGGCCCTGGGCTTCAATACCGGCGCCACTTCTGCGGACCGCGGCTCGCCGAACATGGAGCTCGACGGCTTCAACAATGGGGGCGTCGGTGAAACACCAAATCTAGGCCGCACCGATACGACCTACCACTTCACAGACGATCTTGCCTACACCCTCGGCGCGCATGCCCTGAAGTTTGGTGGTGAGTTTCGGCGCGCCAAACTGTGGGTTCACTATCTCCGAGATGCGCGCGGCAATTTTCTATTCGACGGTGCCGCGCCTCAATCCGGCGGATGGGGCGGAACTCAGCAACAAAACTCTTTGGCGGACTTCTTGGCCGGCTACATCAATACTTCAAATGCCAATATTGCCACAGGTGACCCAATACGCGACTGGTATGTGAATTCGGTTTCTTGGTATGCCCAGGACAGTTGGCAAGTCGGGCCTCGACTCAACTTTAACTATGGCGTGCGTTGGGATTACAACAGCCCGATCTATGATCCAACGCACACGGTTTCCACGTTTCTTGCAACCGCGCCGGGCGGCTTGGCCATTCCTCCACAAACCTTGAGTACGTTGTATCCCCGTGACTGGAATAACTTCGCTCCGCGGCTGGGATTTGCTTTTACACCCACGCGCGGCGGCAAAACGGTCATCCGCGGTGCCTGGGGCATCTACTATGACGTCGTCAATGGCAACCTTTTCATCGATAACCGTGCACAACCCGGTGGCCGCGGCCCTTCAAGGAACCCGGGCGGGCCAAACCCGGTCTTTAGCATAGAAAACGACGCCGGTTCCCTCACTGTAGTTCAGAATCAGCCCGTCTTCGGCAGCGTCACTCCTCAGCCGCCTTTCGGCGTGTACGGCATCAATCAGAACGTCCGGTCCCCCTACGTGCAGAACTTCAGCCTTAACATTCAGCACCAACTCACTTCGAAAGTGGTGGTTCAAGCGGGCTATGTGGGGAGCCAAGGCCGCAAGCTCATCGTCACAGAAAACATTAACCAGGCGGCTCCTAGCGTGGCACCACAGAATATTCAGACCGCGCGGCCGTTTTATTCCCAATTTCCCACTTTCTCAGGCATCACCGAGATTTCCAGTGCAGGCAACTCTCAATTCAATTCCATGCAGCTCTCTATCCGTGGCACCTCCTGGCATGGGCTAACAGGACAGCTTGCCTATACTTTGGGCCATGTTCGCGACGAGATGTCCTACCCGCGAAACAATCGTCCAACAGACAACAACAATTTGAGAGGCGACTACGCCGACTCGAATTTCGACACCCGTCACAATGTCAGTGGCTCTGTAATCTATGATATCCCGCAATTTGGACAATCCGCTCCAAGGCTAACCAAAGGTTGGGAGTTTGCCGCGCTCATCGCCTATAACAACGGTTTCCCGTTCAGCGTGTTCTCAGGGTTCGATAATAGCCACACGGGCAACAAGCAGGATCGAGCAGACGTTTCGGGCGATCCTTTCGCGGGTGTTGTGCAACCGGCGGGAGGGACTAAGTCCGGTGTCCAGTGGATCAACCCGAGTGTGTTCGCCACAAATGCACCGGGAACCTTCGGCAATTCCAAACGCAATCAGTTTCTTGGTCCGCGCTTCAAAACCGTCGACTTTTCTCTAATCAAGAACACTCCCATTACGGAACGAGTGAAGACGCAATTTCGAGTCGAAATGTTCAATGTCTTCAACATTTTGAACTTGGCGGGGCCCGACAACTGTAGTTGCGATGGATCGTCATTTGGCTTGATCAGCAGCACCGTTCACGCTGGTGATGCTCCCGGCATCGGTTCCGGCGAGCCGTTCAACGTCCAGTTCGCTCTCAAGATCATTTTCTAGAATGAAAACAAATATGTTTGCGCGGTTCCCGGTAGCTCAACGGTAGAGCATTCGGCTGTTAACAAACTTCAAAACCGTTGAATCGGCACCCCTTATACCGAGAAAACGCCGGTTTAGCGGCCCTTCGTTGGAACCAAGTTGGAACCAAAGTTCACTCTCGTCTGGAGGACTGGGTCTATTTGACAGCCTGTTCATTTCACCGAAATCATCTGAGTCGATGCCGGGATGAAGGGACCAACGAGCTTCGTAAAGCGTTGTCGCGCACTAGTCCGCAGGGGCGGAGGCAAAAGCGGCGGACGCCTTTGCCGGCGCGAGCACGATAAGGGCTACGCCGATGACCACGAGGACGACAGAACCCCACAAAAATCCCACGCGCTGGTTCGCAAACTGGAAGGCCATCGTGCCCATGACGAGGGCGTGCGCGAAACTCGACCAAGCGGTGAAGGCAATGAGGCTTCTATGCGCGGAAGGGTTACGCGCGGCGATCAACAGGAAAACACCGAGCGTGACGTAAAGGCTCAGCATCATGTAGTCACCATAATCTTCCGAGGCATCGGGATGCCATAGAGCCTCGGCGATAGGATAAATCCCCGCGCAGAAAAACAAGCCTAGTAGCACCACCAGAACCTTCAGCGCACGCTCGCGGAGCATCGAAGCCTCCCAAGGTTTAGCAAGTCTTGCGGCTAGATTACACTCAACGCAGGAGAAGCATCCATCCCGAACTCGTGCGAGACCTTAGGGGGGCGAAACTCATCGCAGCAAACCTCCGCGATGCAGCCTACAACCGAAGGCAGGAATGGCGCGTAGAGCCTACGCCGATGCTTCTGGGCCTTTGCAACCCTCGGTTAACAGCCTTGAAACCAAATTCACTACGATTTGCCGGAGCCGAGCGAAATCGAAGGGAACTAACAAGTTCTGACAACATAGGGAAAATCAGATTCACCTTCTCTTCTCAGTTTTTGTTCGTCATTTGCCGCGACTCGTCACCATTTGCATGACACTGGATCTGCGCAGACCTTTGATTCAGGTCATGCCGTTTGACTAAGAGCCATCAAGTCAGGTGCGTAACGTTCTCCGACGACTGGAATGTGCGCAAGGCGCTCAGCGATAGTCTTGCGTTCGCTCTCCGTTAAGATCACCCGAAGTGCGCCCATGTTTTCCTCCAAATAACGAACTCGCTTTGTCCCAGGGATGGGCACAATATCCTTGCCTTCGGAGAGCACCCAGGCCAACGCGAATTGGGCAGGCGTCACACCTTTTTCGCTAGCCAATTCCTTGACCGTTGCCACCAGCTTGAGGTTTTCTTGCAGTGCCTTATCTCCGAAACGAGGATTTGTCCGCCGCCAGTCGCTGGCATCAAGGTCTTCCAGCTTCTGAATGGCTCCCGTCAAGAACCCACGGCCAAGCGGGCTGTAAGGCACAAACGTGATGCCCAATTCGCGGCATGTCGCCAGCACTCCATTCGTCACCACGTCACGCGTCCAAAGCGAATACTCGCTTTGCAACGCCGCAATCGGATGGATTTTCGCCGCGCGCCGCAGCGTTTGCGGACCTGCCTCTGAAAGGCCAATCGTTCGGACCTTGCCTGCGGAAACGAGTTCGGCCATCGCGCCAACGGTTTCTTCGATTGGAACGTTCGGATCAACGCGATGCTGATAATACAGATCGATCGTTTCGATGCCCAGCCGGCGAAGGCTCGCGTCGCAAGCACGGAGGACATTCCCTGGCGTGCTGTCCACGCTTCGGATGCCGTTCGAATCGAAGCGGAAGCCAAACTTAGTTGCGACGACGACACTCTCGCGCGGGACCTCGCGCAAGAAACGCCCGAGCAATTCCTCGTTTTTGTACGGGCCGTAGACTTCGGCCGTATCCAGGAAGTTGCCGCCAAACTCCACATATCGGCGAAGAACTCGAAGCGATTCTTCTTCGTCCGCTGGTCCGTAAGCGGTTGACATTCCCATGCACCCAAGCCCCAGTGCGGAAACCTCCGGCCCATTCTTCCCCAATCTGCGGTGTTCCATAATTCCGCCGTTACCGGTTCCCTTCTATGATGTTCTGAGTTTGATGAACGGTACCTCGCTGAGCCAAAAATGGTGAACGGAAGGACTTCTTGGGGTTCCGCTAAATTCATTGCTCAGGCTAACCTCACCGCGTTCTGGCCTCCGGTCTGCTCGAAAGTCGTTTCGGACTTGGTCTTGCCTGAGTCAGCAGGGAGTGCACGAGAGTTTTGGCGAGCCAGTTCTGGTATCTCTGAGGAGACCAGCCGCGCTCGCGCACCAGCATGCGGAACACATCTCTTCCGGTAAGCATCCAGAAGATATCCCGCGCGGTCCTGTGGGTAAGCCCTGGCCGAAGCGCTCCGGCATCGCACAGGAAGGTAATCATGCCTTCCTCTTTTTCGTAGCGTAGGCGCTCGCGCTGTTGTGCCAGTTTAGCCAGTTCGGGTGCCACTACTCCTGCACCTCGCATCAAATCCAACGCTGCCCTGTGCGCGCCGCGGATCTGCCTGGCAACGCTGGCGGCGACGCACGTTGGGAGCACGCTTGCGGCCGCGATCGAAAATGCCTAGTTGATGTTTGACGAGCAGCGATTCGGCAAGGACGGAACGGAGGCCTCCCGGCCGTGCAAGCCGGACGACGGTGACAACCAAATGAATCAAAAGGATGAGGACATCGCGCATCCAGACATGGTATCAAAACCCGACAAAACACCTGATTTTGGCCCAATTCAGTAATTCGCCATGGACA
>Ga0137370_10000352_pt1 | contig 17307 bp, 10 predicted proteins | sample SagtaG_11_FD_104920 | JGI IMG/M metagenome (GOLD analysis project Ga0137370, IMG submission 104920) | Vadose zone soil microbial communities from Sagehorn Ranch, Mendocino, California, USA - Sage1_R_20_16 metaG | ecosystem: Environmental > Terrestrial > Soil > Vadose zone | place: USA... | reverse complement strand
CTCCGGAATGCGATTGAATTGGTGATCGTATAGGCGCCGGTAGTAGCCAGATTTTTCGAGCAGCTGCGCGTGCGTCCCGATCTCCTTGATGTGGCCGGAATCCATCACAATGATTTGGTCGGCTGACAGAACAGTGGAGAGCCGGTGAGCAATGGCGATCACCGTGCGTCCGGTCGCCAGTTTGGCCAGGGCTTTTTGAATTTGCTTTTCCGATTCGGAATCGAGCGATGACGTGGCTTCATCGAGCAACAGAATCGGCGCGTTTTTCAGAATGGCGCGCGCAATCGCCAGGCGTTGTTGTTGTCCACCGGAGAGAAGGCATCCTTTGTCGCCAATTACAGTTTCGTAGCCTTTTGGCTGCGCCATGATAAAGTCGTGGGCGTAAGCAGCGTTGGCTGCTTCGTAAATTTCCTCAGCCGTGGCGTGCAGCCGGCCGAACACGATATTGTTGAAGATCGTATCGTGAAACAGAAATGTCTCCTGCGTCACGAGCCCGATCTGTTCGCGCAACGATTTTTGTGTAATCGAGCGCAGATCTTGGCCGTCGATCTTCACAGCGCCGGACGTTGGGTCGTACAAGCGCAGAATTAGCGAGAGGATGGTGCTCTTGCCCGCGCCGCTGGCGCCAACCAGCGCGTAGGTTTTTCCCGCTTCGATGCGCAGGTTTAGATTGCCGACCGCGTCGGTGATTGTATTGACATATCGGAATATTACATTTTGAAAATCGATGCGACCCGTTGCGGACGTCAGCTCGATGGCATCTGGCGCATCCCGCACAGTCGGCTCAGAGTCAAGGACCGAGAAAATCGAGGTTGTCGCTGCGATTGAATTCTGCATCACAATTTGAATTTTACTCAGGGTCTTGATCGGATCGTAAAGAATGAAAATTCCTGTGATTAGTCCAAAAAATCGTCCCGCGCTCAGGTTCGCAGCGTAAACATAAAGCAAGGCCAGGCCTACCCCGATGGCAGCGATAATTTCGACCAGCGGCCCGGTGGCCTCCATCGCCCTGATGATGCGCATCATCTGAGAGAACTGCAGTTGATTGCTGCGCTTGAATGCCTTTTCCTGATGTGCTTCCCGCGCGAAGGACTTGATCACTCGAATACCAGCGAACGTTTCCTGCATCGTTACTACCATTTCGCCCATGCCTTCAAACTGACCTCGCATGGCCTTTCGGGCGCGACGCCCATAATAGCGTAGCGGCAGCAAACAGGTCGGGAAAAGAATCAGCGTGATCACAGTGAATTTCCAATCCATCAGGAGCAGAACAGCGATCGCGCCCACAATCGTGACTGGTTGCTTGAAAATATCGCTGCTGACCGCCGTCAGAGCCATTTGCACTACGCGGGTCTCGTTGGTAATGCGCGAGATCAATAAGCCGGAGCGCATCCTGTTAAAGAAGTCCATCGAAAGGCGCACCATTTTGTTGAATAACTGCGCTCGAAGGTCGGTCACGACCTTGTTGCTCACCCACTGCATGCAATAGGTGTTCCCATAAGAACACAAACTGCGCAGAGCCATGATCGCAGGAATGGCCAGGCAGATAAGAACAATCGAGTTGACTTTCGGACCTGTATCCAAAACTCCAAGATTGGAGCGCAAGGCCATTGGATTAGGAGCAGCCCCGTGGAAGATGGTGCTCGTTACCCGGGCGGTGGCCAACGGCAAAAGCGAATTGACTCCGCCGTACGCGAAACCCAACAGCAGACCAAGGATAAAGCGAACCTTATATGGCCTAACGTAGCTGTAGAGCCGCCGATACGGGCCGGACGCTGCCTTAAGCGTCTGCCAGAATGAGAGTCTCTTCTTTGTAGTTTTTCCCCGACTCATGAAGGTTCCGTTGCCAAATGAGTGGCCAGCAGCGAATCCATAGCACCGATGACCGCTTCCGTCGAGATTTGACTCATTGGGACGCGCGGCTGGACCGGTGAAAACTCCGTCACTGGCGTGGCTGATTTTCCCTGTAAAATGACAGCTTGGCTTTCCCTTGGTCGCCAATGGAATGGGTTGGTTGGGCCGAACAAGATCACTTGCGGCGTGCATGTCGCACCAGCGAGATGCACCGGTGCGGAATCGACTGTCACAAGAAGTCGCGCCCCGCTAATCAACGCTGCGAGCGTAAGAAGATCTGTTTTTCCAGAGAGATCGGTGATGCGTTGCTGCGCCTTGTTCTTAATTGCCGCGATATGCGTTTGCTCGTCACGGGATGGCCCACTTGTCAGAACAAAATCAAAGCCATTGTTTTGGTCAAAGTAGTCAATCACGTCTGCCCATCGCCTTGGCTCCCAAAGTTTCTCCTGACGCGCCGAGCCGGGATGCAGAATTATGTACGGCCTCATGAGCTTCCAACTGTGGCGAAGCGCGTCGGCTTTTTCATATGCGATCTGCGGCAGATCCAGACGCGGTGCGGTTGGAGCATGGCTTGCGCGGAGCGGCTCCAGTAAAGCCAGGTTGTAGTCGATCGTATGCATGTCCCGCATACGAACGCGCACAAAGTCTGTGTAAGCGTGGCCCCGCGTCTTCGACTGTTCGCGCACGCGATAGGAGACTACGCGTCTGCGTGCGCGAGACAACAGCGCCAGAGAAGCAGAGCGATCATTTCGTGTGAAGTCGATGCAATAATCAAATCTCCTCGTTGCGACGGAAGAAAAGAGCGCAAGGTCGCGCAGATTGCGTCGGGCGATCAGAATGCGATCGACGTTGGATATCGCCGGCAGCAAGTCGGCAGATTCCTGCGAAACAACAAGCGTGAGCTGGGCTTGTGGAAAACTTTGATGTAAGGCGGCGATGGCAGGTGTAGTCAAAATCAGATCGCCAATTCGCTTGAGTTGCAGGAGGAGAATTTTCACGGGCTCGTAAAGGCCGACGCTTTCCAGCCGCCACAGGGCGATCTGAAGATCGCCGGTCGTTGGACAATCATTGCGCCATTCGCATCGCAGTTTCGTACGCGTCGAGCAATCGTGTTCGAAAATGGTCCCAGGTAAAATTCTCGACTACGCGACGCCTCGCTGCAGCGCCCATTTCCTGAGCGATTTCAGGATGTTGGTATAAATGCTCGAGTGCCCCTGCGATCGCGCTGATATCTGCCGGCTTCACGATGATGCCCTCGATGCCATCTCGGACAACATCGCCCGCTTCGCGCGTAGTGATTTGAGGCAACGCGCAGGCCGCTGCTTCGTATGTGACTTTGGCGCTGCCCTCCCATTGCGACGGAAAAATATGTACTGTGCCCTGGCTGAGATAATTCTCTGGGTAAGGCACAAATCCTACGACGCGAATATTATCACGCCAGAATTGCTTCAGATACGGTTTAGCTTCCTCATGCACGAAGCCAATTAACCACAGCTCGGCATCCTTGAGATTGAGGCGCTGCCACGCTTCGAGCAGATGTTGAATACCCTTTCGCTTGATCAAAGCACCGGCGAAAACAGCGCGAAATTTGTCTGGCCGTTTTCCGGGTTTGAACCTTTCGATATCCACACCTCGAGGCAGGTAAAAGAGTTTTTCATCCGGAAAACCGCGTACTCGGAAAGTTTTGGCCGCCTTCTCCGATAATACGAGCAGGAGATCAGCAGATTCGTACTCTTTTATGAAACGCTTTCGGTTGAGCAACAACCTCGCCCTCCACTTCGGAAAAGCGGCAGTCTCGCCTGGTAAGACGGCGCCTTTTGCGTGCACAATTTTTTCTTTGCCGCCGTCGCGATGCCACGTCGGGATCTCCAAGACGGAAGGGATATGGTTTCGCCTCGCTACTTGTAGGGTGCGTAAACAATCGCCAGACCAACTATGAAACAAATCGTAGCGGCCCGTTGCCAAATGCCGGGACGTTATCCAGTCGAGATATTTTTTTTTCGCTCCGTAGTAATAGGGCCGATCCAAAAACGAGATAAGACGCACCGGATGCCATCGCAGGGAATGGATCAGTGAAGCGGGAATTTCCTTTTGGCGGTTATCGTAGGCGATCGCTTTTCCGAGGAATCCTCCGCGATACGACGCGCGCAAGGTTTCAAATGCGTCGGTGTCCAGGCCGGAGCCGCCGATCCGGGCAAAAATCGAGTAAAGCAGGCTCCTCGGCAAATTACGCGTCATGGGCGCGACAGGACGCACCGGTGCAGGAGCGTTTAAGATTTCACCCGGCATCGGGTTACAAGTATTCTGGCGGACGTGCAGCAAGTAAAGGGGCGTCTTGTTTCTCGGCGAGCCACTGGCGGTGACTCTCATTTTTCACGAACAGAAGCGTTAGCCAATGACGAAGCAAGAACCACGAAAGCCGCGCCACGGCATCAACGCTGTTTGGGACTTTGTCATTCAGGTTTCTGTCTTTCGTCATTGGTCATTCGTCATTTGGAGTCGGAGTTGCGATTTGCTCAGCTTCAAGTGACAAGGAGGGTTAAGAAGCATGGCGAAAAATCTCAGCATCGCCTTTGTTCGGCGCGGTTATTCCCCGACTGGCGGTGCCGAAGCGTACTTGAAGCGACTCGCGAATGGAGTCGCCGCTGCTGGGCATGATGCCCAACTTATCGCCACGGATGATTGGCCAGACCATGAATGGCCTTTTGGATCGATCATGCGCGTGCGCGCAGGCTCGGTCGTTGGATTTGCGAATGAGCTGAAGCAAATCCGGCCGCGGCTCGCCTGCGATGTCTTATTCAGTCTTGAGCGTGTCTGGAGCTGCGATGTGTATCGTGCCGGTGACGGTGTCCATCGCGCCTGGTTATTGCGCAGGAGAAAGTTTGAGCTTCCTTTGAAGCAATTTGTCCGGGCTATCAATCGCAAGCATCGCGATCTGTTGCAGCTGGAGGAATCGCTGTTCGCCAGTCACAAAGCCGGGCAGGTGATCGTTGGTTCAGAAATGGTAAAGGACGAGATCGTCAATCTTTATCGATATCCCGCAGAGAAGATCGACGTCGTTCGCAACGGCGTTCCGCTCGATAAATTTCGATTTGAGCCCGAGGCGCGCAAACAAGCGCGCGAGGAATTAAATTTGAAACCGGATCAAATTGTGCTGCTGTTTGCGGGCTCTGGCTGGGAGCGCAAAGGCTTAATTTTCGCAATCCAAGTGATGGCACTGTGTAAAAATCGAAAAATTCGTTTCCTCGTTGCCGGTCGCGGAAATGAAAAACTCTACAAAACGACGCGCCTGCGATTTTGGCGCGAGGAACCGGTCCGGTTTCTCGGCGAAGTCACGGATCTTGCTCGCATCTACGCGGCCGCGGACATCTTCATTCTGCCAACGATTTACGATCCATTTTCCAATGCCTGCCTCGAAGCGCTCGCCTGCGGATTACCTGTAATCACGACGCGTTCCAACGGCTTCAGTGAAATTGTCGACGAGGGCGTCCACGGATCAATTATCGACCACGCCAACAATTTGGTTGGTTTGCGCGACGCGATTCGATTCTGGTCTGACCCGTCGCGGCGCATCGCAGCGCGCGCGGCGAACGTCGAACGCGCGTCGCATTTCGACATTTCGAAGAATGTCGCACAAACGCTCGATATCTTAATGCACGTCGCGCTGTAGTGTCCGCTGTCCTCAGCGGAATCTGGATCGAATCAGTTCCTTAGCGCGGCATCCGCGTCTGGAAAAATTTGAAACACTTGATCGAGCCGCGAGATTTCGAAAATCGAGCGCACGGTTTCCTGCAATCCTGCGAGTAGAAATTTTCCGCCGTATGCTTCGACTTTTTGCATTGCTTGAATTAACGCCGCCAAGCCGGCGCTATCGATGTAAGTCACGCCGGAAAGATCAACCACCAAACGTTCCGGCTTTTTGTCGATCTTCTGGTTGAGCGACGCCGTGACTGAAGGCGAAACGTGCAGATCGATTTCGCCTTTGAGCGGCAACACATTCGAGCGGTCCTGAACCGGCTTGGCACTAGACGAGGAAGGGTTTTTCTTCATTCAACCGTTCATTCGTCAATGGCTCACCATCCGAGCGTATCAATAATAGTTTTCACATCTGAGAGATCATCAATCAGAAAATCAGGCTGATGTTTCGCAAGCTCATCACGGCTCCATCTACCGGTGGCCACGGCAATAGTGCGGGCGCCAAGCGCCCTTCCGCAAGCTATATCGCGCGCTGTATCACCAATGACGTCGATCTCCGATGCGGCGAACTCGCGGCCGTGCTTCTCTTTTGCGCGGGCACGAGCGAATCGCCCAAGCTGGTTACGGTCCCGATGATCGTCGGCAAAGGCGCCAAATTCAAAAAAATGCCAGACGCCGTAATGCTCAAGCTTTAAACGCGCTCCGCGCGAGACGTTACCAGTCAAGAGCGCGAGCACCAGATGCGGGCGCGACTTCAGTTTTTCGAGCAACTGGAGCACGCCGGGGAGCAGTTTGCCTTTCCGCCGCGGCAACTCCAGCGAAAGAAAATGCACATAGCTGTCCAGGAACGCGCTCACGTTTTCGTGAGTTGGGGGTATCTTGTGTTTGTTTAGAATGCTCACGACGATGCCGGAATCGGTCATGCCGGCGATTTCGATGTCGCTAAGATCATCGTCAATGCCGAAACGCTCTTTGAACGCACGTATGAGTGCTTGCACACCCGCGCCTCCGGAATGAATCAAAGTGCCATCAATATCGAAAAGAAGAAGACGCTTTTGTGTCTTTGTCATATCGAAGCAACGACGAAATCCGAATGACGAATGGCGAAAGAATGACGAAGGTCAAATGGCCAAAATTTTCGTTACCAAATGCACACCATTTCAGGTTTCGTCATTTCTGGTTTGTTTCGGCATTCGACATTCCTGGTTCGCCATTAGCCTTTGAGATCTTTCTACTCCGCTACCTTCTCCGCAACAGCTCAAAGGCTTGGCGCGTGCATCATCAGCACCGCGATCATGCTTATGAGAAAGACGAGTAGTGCAATTGCCAGACCAATAAGAATTCCATTGCGAACAGGATCAACGTTCTCTACTAGACGCCGGAATGGCGAAGCATGGCTAAAATCGCCGGACGCCGGTTTGGCCACATCCGCCGACTGCGGCTTGCTGAAGACAAACTTTCGCATGCCAGGCTAAATTCTAGCCCAAAAACTTCCACAATGTCGAATGCTCTTCGACACAGTGGCCCTTTGAGGTTCGGTCTCGACACAAAGGCGTATGAACCGAATGACAGTAAGGGAATGAACTTGCCGATTCTCTCGCTGAATCCAGTTCCATTGCAGGGCGCCTGTGTCAGCCGGGAAGGTATTCGGGTTGACGGAAGCCCCTACAACCCCATCAGCTCGCGCACGTATTTTACTGGTGGGCTGCCGTAGGAGATCACCTGGTCGTTGTATTTCTTTAGATCGAAATCCTTGCCTAGCTTCCTCTGATCGGCGGCGCGAAGATCCAGATGCTCAGTCGCGCCAACAAAATAAGTCGAGAGCTGCGCCGAGGTAAGCCGAGCGCGTTTCCACTTTGCCACCGCTTCACCTTCCTGTTGGAAAGCTTCCTTGGTCATCAAATCCATTGCCTGCTGCTCGGTCATGTTTCCGGCGTGAATGCTTTGATCAAGAATCGCGTTAGCGATGGCGCGCAATCGCATTTTCAACTGCTGCATTTTGACTTTCGGTCCGCCGTAGGCCTGCTCCGCCATCATTTGCTCGCAATAAACCGCCCAGCCCTCGATGAATGTGCCGCTTCGAAAGATCGCGCGGACCAACGTCGGCGCATGGAATTCGTTAGCGTGCGCGAGCTGCAGGTAATGGCCCGGCATCGCTTCGTGCACGGTCAAATCGCGAATCATGCAATTGTTATATTCGCGGAAGAACGATTCCTTTCGCTCTTTTGACCAGTCCTTCGGTGTCGGCGCGACGGCGAAAAATGTTTTGCCGTTTTTGTCGAGCGGGCCGGGCGAATCACAATACGCGATAGCGACGCCGCGCTTGAATTCGGGCATCGCAATCACGTCGAGCGGAACCGTTGGCACGGTGACTAAATTGTGCTGCTTTACGAAAGCAGTGGCTTCCGCGAGAACTTTTTGGGCGTAATCCACCACGGTGGCGTCGTCGGGATGTTGCTCCGCGAGTTTGTCGAGTACTGCCGCCGTGACCTTATGTTTATCTGCAAGCGTTGCTGCGTCTGCGTTCGCGAAATATTTTTTGTAAAGCGGCAACGCCGTTTCGTAGATCGCAGTTTGCGTTTGTTGCAAATCCGTTTGAGCGCGCTTCATGATTTCTTCCATCGGCATGTCCGACGCGAGCGCGAAGTGCAGTTTCTTGCGAAACTTCTCTCCGCCGAGGCGAAAATTGCCGTCAGAGCGCGGCAGCAGATCGTTCTGAAGCCATTTTTTGTAATCGGCTAGCGCAGCTGCAGTTTTTTCCTGCAAGGGCGCCAATTCGTTTTTCATCTGCGGCGCCTGATCGAGCAGCGGCGCCAGTCCTTCGCGCACCAAACTCATTGCGCCCTGCGTTTGGTCGATCGCTGTTTCGGTGTGCACGCGCGGCGGATGCTTCAAATTGACTTTTGCCTGGGCGATCACGCCCGGAATTTTCTTCATGCGCTGCTGCAAGTTTTGAATGCGTTTTTCAGCCGGTGCGAAATCACGCGCGGCGAGGAGGTAAAGGCTGTTTGCCAGGCTCTGCATGTAGACCAGCGGATTCCACTCGGACTCTTTCAACTCTTCCGCCCGGAAGATTTCGTAATCGATGTTCTCCTTTAGAATTCGAAAATCGATGTTGTTCGCGCCAGTGAGCTGCGACCCGTCAATAGCGTTCAGCTTGTCGCGGAATTCCTTTTGGGTTGAGAGATCTTTTGCCCGCGCTTCAGGCGAATAATCGGTCAACTGGCCATCAAACCGATGATCACCGAGCTCGGTCGCATCTTCAGGATTGGCCCGCAAATATTGCTCGACGTAATCGTGCGCAATTTTCTGAAATGCGTCATCCTGCGTAGTCGCCGCTGCGTTCAGCATCGCCAACGACAATACGAGCCCGGCTGCGATGACGACTCTCATCCGAACTCAACTCGGCGTGCCGCCGTGAAGAATCGGCTCGGTGGCGATTTCGTCCGGAGTAAGCTCCTGCGTTTGCAGGTAAGTGCGACCCTTGTAAAAGGAGGCCACGATTACGAAGACGACCGCAGCCCCAAACATTAACCAGGTGAAAAAGGTAAAGTACTGATAGGCGCTGACTTTGTGAGCGCCGCCTGCGCCTAAGATCCATTTATTGACGAGGCCGACGAAGCCTTCGCCCGAGGCGACCGTAAGGAGCCACAGAGCCATGACTGAGCTCTTCATCGAATTTGGCGACTGCGTGTAAGAAAATTCCAGACCTGTGATCGAGACCATTGCTTCTCCGAGCGTGAGAATGACGTAGGCAAGGAGTTGCCAGTTGATGCTCGGTTTTAAGCCGGCGTCGATCTGACCCTGGATCCAAACGATCACAACAAAAGATAGAGCGGTGATAAAAAGGCCTATTCCGATTTTACGGAGCGGCGTAAGCGGAAAAACTTTGTCGATGGCTGGATAGATCACGTAATTAACCAAAGGAATGAAAAGTAAAATCAGGATCGGATTTGCCGTCTGAACTTGGGCGGCGATCAGATTCATGCCCATCCAATGCAGATCCATTTTCTCGGCCTGCAATGTCCACTCGACTCCGTTGCTCATTCCCCAGAGCGCCCAAAAAACTAAAATGAAAACATACACCATTGCAATGCGACCGAGCGTGAGAAGACCTTCCTTGCTGAAAGTTTCTTTTAAGTAACCGAGGCCGGCTGGCGGCACGTGGACCATCTTGTTGCGCCCGCCCCAGAAGAAGAGAGTGGCGATCATCATCGCGATTCCGGGAATTCCAAACGCCCAGCCGGCTCCGTACTTCGGATTCGCGAGCAGCCATGGACACAGAATCGAGGAAATAAAAGAGCCGGCGTTGATCGAAAAATAGAACCAGCCAAACATTTTCGAGAGCAGATGCTTGTTCGATTCGCCAAACTGATCGCCGACGTTGGCCGACACGCACGGCTTGATGCCACCGGCACCGAGACAAATTAAACTCAATCCTATGACGAGCATCGTCCGTTGTCCGATTCCGATCCCCCACGAAGTCGCCATGCAAGCAAGAGTGAGATTGCCCAGGCAGTAGACGATGGAGAGCGACAGAATGGTCCGATACTTGCCGAGCAAACCGTCGGCGAGGATCGCGCCAAGGACCGGGAGAGCGTAAACGCCCATCACGAAATAATGCGAATACATGTACGCCTGATTCTCATTCATCGGCGCGAGCACACCCGACTGATTCAAAATGTAGTGTGCCATGAATACGGTCAGGACCGATTTCATGCCGTAATAAGAGAAGCGCTCGGCCGCTTCGTTACCGATGATGTACGGTACGCCCGGCGGCATGCCCGTGAGGTTTGGAGGCGAGGTGAGATAGTTGTGTTTGGCCATGTAATCTCCTTTGCCTAACGAGCTTTGTGCTGACCAGCCTCCGCTGGAGTCGGTGAGGCTACCGATTTGTCAGAATCCGTTTCGCTTTTTTCGGACCAGACTCGCTTTGCCGGATCACTTTGTTCCCTTTGTACCTCCGGCATCTGGCCGAGCGGATGTTTTTCGCAGGATATGCAAAACAGGAGCATCCCGAGGGAAACAGCAATGACGCCTTGGCGGACGAAAGAAGCCATGATGCGCTGGCACAGTTATCAGTCTCTGGTGCCGCGTGCAAGGATGAAAGCGCAATGGTAGCACAGGCATCTTGCCTGTGGGGTCGGTGGCCTTCCACGCCCGGACGCCCCACAGGCAAGATGCCTGTGCTACTTGTGATTGAAAGACGCCGTCGCGGGATTACTATCACACGCGGTGGCCCGCACAGATAAACAGAGCGCTTGGAGCGAAGTCTTCGCTCTCATTCTGCTTTTTGTCGGCACGTTGCTGTTTTTTGCGCTGATTTCCTACACGCCAAAGGATGTGCCGTCATGGATCTGGTTTAGCCACATCTCGCCGTCGAATCATCCGGCGCAAAATTTCATTGGGCCGGTGGGCGCGATTGTGGCGGGAATCTGCTATCAATGCATCGGCGTTTTCGCGTCGCTGTTGCTCGCAGCAGCTCTACTCGGGTTCGGTGCGGCGAAATTGTTTTATCCTCGCTTGCGTGTGACGCCGCGAATCCCGTGGATTGTTTTGTTTATCGTCTCTGGTGCATGTCTCGATCAATTGTGGGACATCAGCCATTTGCTTGGGCTAAAGGTACCGGTGGACATCCAAGGGTCAGGCGGCCTGATCGGCTATCGCCTGGCTGATGAACACCGCGGGCTGCTTCGCGCCGCGCTCGGGCCCGTCGGCTCCGTACTGCTCGTGCTGGGAATCTATGCCACCACGCTGATTTTGGTTACAGGGCTGCGCCCGATCCATCTTGTTCGCGAGACAGTCGGCGCCACACAGCGGGCCGCTACAAGGCTGCGGGAATGGCAATTGCAGCGGAAGCTTCGGAAACTGGATCTCAAGGAAAAACTGGAAATTAGTGGGAGGCAGCTCGCCAAACAACGGCGAGCGCTGGAAAAGCAGTTCAAGAAAAAAGGCATGCCTCTGCCTGAACCGATGGGGGCAGCGATTTCGCCGGAGGAACTTGCAAACCTGCCGGAGCCGAAGGTGGTTGATACAACTGCGCTACCGAGTGAGCAGGTGACACCGGTTGGCAGAAAACCGTCTCTTGCGGAATTGCGCGCGCGCGAGGACAAACCGAGGCCGGATTCGAGCGTAGAAAGCGCTACTTCAAGCTGGGAAAATTATGTGCTGCCAGGACTCGATCTGCTCGATGAGCACAGTTTCGAGGGCCGTACCGCCACGGATCCGTCCGAGTTACAAGATGTCCAAAAGATCCTGATCGAGACGTTGGCACAGTTCGGCATCGCAGTAGCGCCGGGCGACATTACCAAGGGCCCGACTATTACGCGCTACGAAGTTTACCCAGCAAAGGGCGTGCGTGTGGACAAAATCGTTAGCCTCGAGCGAGACCTTGCCCGGGCGACTCGTGCGGAGCGGATCAATATCCTCGCGCCGATTCCCGGAAAAGACACTGTGGGCATCGAGCTGGCGAATACTCGAAAAGCGATGGTGAAACTTCGCGATCTCTTGCAATCCTCCGATTGGGATGAGGCAAAAACACATCTCAAAATTCCGCTCGCGCTTGGCAAAGACGTTTACGGTAAGGCAATCATCACTGATTTGGCGCAAATGCCGCATCTACTGGTTGCGGGCACCACCGGCAGCGGGAAGAGCGTGTGCATTAATTCATTGATTGCCAGCATGCTCTTTCGATTCACGCCTGAAGAATTGAGGTTTGTAATAATCGATCCAAAAATGGTGGAGATGCAGGCGTACAGCTCGCTGCCGCATCTGGCCTTTCCGATCGTGACTGATCCAAAAAAAGTGCTGCTCCCCTTGCGATGGTTGATCGACCAGATGGAACAGCGGTACAAAATGTTCGCCCGCTTAGGCGTGCGAAATATTGTCGGTTTCAATGCACGTCCGAAGAAGGCTGTAGCCGCGCGCAGTGACCGCGGCGCCGAAGATGAAGCTCCTACCGAGCAGGCGGGGTCAACCCCTTCGGCTACCGAAGAGCCAATCCCCGACAAACTTCCTTATATGGTTGTTATCATCGATGAGTTGGCCGATCTGATGCAGACCGCACCGGCGGACGTCGAGACGGCGATCGCGCGTATCACGCAAATGGCGCGGGCGGCAGGCATTCATCTGATTGTCGCCACTCAGACCCCACGCGCGGACGTTATCACCGGCGTGATCAAAGCGAATATTCCCTCCAGGATTGCATTCCAAGTCGCCTCCAAAATCGACAGCCGCGTCATTCTCGATGAAAACGGGGCCGATCGTTTGCTCGGGCAGGGCGACATGCTTTATCTGCCGCCGAGCACTTCGCGTCTCATTCGCGCACAAGGCGTGCTTGTGACTGATGATGAAATTCATCGCGTCGTAGAATTCGTTTCAGCACAAAGCCAGCCCACTTTTGACACTGCGATGCATGAGAAACTTCAATCCACCTCCGTGCCGGAAGAAGACGTGACCAGCGAGGACGAAGAACTCGTTGAAAAATGCCTCGAAATTATTCGACAGGAAAAACGCGCTTCCACTTCATTGCTTCAGCGGCGGCTCCGGCTCGGTTACACCCGCGCCGCGCGCATCGTTGATATTCTGGAACAGCGCGGTATTTTGGGTCCCGGCGAAGGCGCCAAACCGCGCGAGATTCTGGTCGATCTCGATGCTGCCGTTTAGCCGGTATTTTCGCGCCAATGACGATAGAAGGACTCGGTAAAAAATTTCAGGAGGCGAGGCGCGCCAGAAATCTTACGCTCGATGAAGCGGCGCGTATGACAAAGATCCGCCCTGCCCGGCTCGCGGAAATTGAGGCGGACGATTTTTCTCAATTTCCGAGCCTGGCCTATGCAAAAGGCTTCCTCCTTATCTACGGCAAATTCTTGGATGTCGATGTCACGCCGTACCTCGATGCGTTCGAAGATTCCGAGAGTGTAACGGTCGATGGTTACTCATATCTCCAGGAAAATCGCCCTGAGAAGCCAGTCAGTGCGCCAGTTGTTCCGCGCCGTCCCGCTGTCGCTCGCAGCAATCGGATTTCGCCGATGCCACTCATTGTGGGCGTTGTGGTGTTAGTGATTGGGTTTTTGCTAATGAAATTGGTTCTCAATGTGCAGCGGCTCGCGCCCCCGCCAACGCAATCCACCACACAGACGTCACCGAGTGTCTCGCCAGCGCTAGCTTCTAAAGCGACTACGCCTGCGCCCGCTGGAACATCACCAAGCGGTGTTGCCAGTGGTGCATCAGTAGCGCCAGCGGCACCGGCCGCACCGACGATTTCGCCGAATCCCGTAGCCGCTGCTGGCGTAATGCCGAATGCGCCTGAGGTGCGTAAAGCCAAGCCTGTGACCAAGGAAGATTTGGCCAAAACACAAGAAACAGCGCCAGCGAATCCTTCCCCGGCAGAATCGGGAGAACAGACTCAGGTCGCTATTCGTCCACTGAAAAGGACCTACGTGCGGGTAACTGTGGGAGATGAGAAGGGAAATCCTGCCTTCGAACGATGGGTGTCGCCGACTGATGGCCCGGTTGAATTTCGCGGCAAGCACATTGCAATTCGCGTTCTTGATCGTGAGGCTGTGAACATCACGAAAAATGGAAAGGCGCTGGAAGAGGGCGACGCGGACGTCACCGTTAATTAGCGGTCTGCCATTTTGAGCGAAGCGAAGAATCTCGGATCAGTTTTTCGGGCGATCCTCTTGCCGGAGACACATCAAGGATGGTTTGTGAATCATGAGTTGTAAATGCGAATGAACACGGCGAACGCAAGGGAGCTCCGTAAGCCGAAGATCGGCATGATTAGCCTCGGGTGCGCGAAAAATCTTGTCGATGCAGAGGTAATGCTGGGAAGTGTCTTGCAACACGGGATGGAAATCACATCCCGTCCAGAAAATGCCGATGTCCTGGTCATTAACACGTGCGCGTTCATTGATTCAGCGAAAGAAGAATCAATCGAAGCGATTCTGGAAGCGCACCAGCAACGGGGGTTGAACAGCCGAGGCGATCAAAAGCTGATTGTCAGCGGCTGCATGTCGCAGCGATTCGCGAAAGAACTGCGCCGGGAAATGCCAGAGGTAGACGCATTTATCGGGCTCGATCAGGTCAGTGAGCTTGGAAAAATTGTGGAGAAAATTTTAGGAAAACGTTCAATGCTTAACGCCCAGCGCCCAACCCCTAAGACAGACAGTTGGCCATTGGAAATTGGACGTTCGCACTTGGGGATTGATTCCAAAAATGGCGATCTCGATATCGGGTTCGCGAACACGCGGCCCACCTACATTCCGGATTACGACACATCGCGCTTCAGGCTTACGCCCGGGCATTTTGCTTATCTAAAGATCGCAGAAGGCTGCAATCACCCGTGCAGTTTTTGCGTGATCCCGCAGATGCGCGGAAAACATCGCAGTCGGCAACCGGAATCAGTGCTGGCGGAAATTCGCGGACTCGTCAGTGAAGGGGTGCGAGAGATCAACTTGATCAGCCAGGACACGACGTATTACGGAATGGATTTGTGGCCGCAGAAAGCAGGTCCGCGTCAGCCGGTTGATTCGATGCGCGGGCCGACACTCGCCGCGCTCCTTCGCGAAATTCAAAACATTGAAGGGGAATTCTGGGTGCGCCTTCTTTACACGCATCCGGCGCATTGGAGTGATGAACTGATTGAGACAATCGCTGGATGCGACAAGGTCGCGCGCTATATCGATATCCCTCTGCAGCATATCGACGAATCAGTGTTGCGACGAATGCGGCGGGAAACATCGCGCGCGCACATCGAGAACCTAATTCACAAACTGCGTGCTGGAATTCCCGGCGTGACCTTGCGCACTACTTTCATTGTCGGATTTCCAGGAGAAACGGATGGGGAATTCGCAAGCCTTCTCGATTTCATTCAGCAGAGTCGATTCGAACGATTGGGGATATTCAAATATTCGCAGGAAGAAGGCTCCCGCGCCGCGAAAATGACAGGACAAATTCCTGCAAGAATCAAGAACGCACGTTTCCGTGACGCAATGTCCGTGCAGCAGCAGATTGCGCATGACATTGCCCACGAGAGAGTAGGGATGGAACTGAAATTACTGGTTGATCAGCCACATTTCGCTCGAAGCGAGGGCGACGCTCCGGATGTCGACGCGCGTGTTGTGTTATCGAAAGCTGCGCCTGTCGGCGAGTTCATATGGCGTAGAATCACGGGAAGCCGGGGATACGACATGCTGGCATAGCATAGACGGCTTGTCTGTGAGAAAGGCGGGCGTCTCGCTTGCCGAGTAATAAACGGCCGAGAGCGAGCGGATGCTACAAGATCTTTTTCGCTATGAACTTACTCAGTGACAACCCCATGATTTCTGATCAATTAAATTTATAACTTATCTCCATTTTGCTCCATGGCAGGCGTAAACGAACCAAGTGACAAGAGCGTTCACGTTGACTTGCCGCATCCCACCGCAGGGACATCGCCAGATTCAAAGTCGCGCGAAACAGTGCGAAGCCAATTGCCTGTTCGTGAACGCATGGGCAAATCACCGCTATCTTCGACGCCGTTGTCCGCGTCGGTCGTGGCCTCACCGGATTCGCCTGCTTCAGGATTGAAAAAAGAGACGGCACGCCTGCCGCCTGCACCGGCTCCGTTTCCGTCAGCCGGTGAGACAAAAAATCCTGAGCCGCGAATCGAGATGCCCTACGTTGCTCCGCAGAATTTTTCAGCCGCTGTTGCGTCTGCAGGAAAAAAACCAATGCTGCTCTGGTGGATTCTGCTCGGGCTTTCAGCAATGATTTTGATTATTCAGATTTGGACTTATTTTTCTTAAGCCATGGAAAACTCTACTGTTATTAAGCTCGATGAATCCAATTTTGACCGCGAAGTGACGCACCACGATAAGCCGGTGGTCGTCGATTTTTGGGCTGAATGGTGCGGCCCTTGCAAAATGATCGCGCCTGTGTTGGATGAGATTGCACGCGAAAAAGCCGGCTCGGTTAAGGTGGCGAAAGTTAACGTGGACGAAAACCAGTCTCTCTCGCTCAAATACAACATTCGCGCGATTCCGGCTCTGCTTTTTTTCAAGAATGGTCAACTGCGCGACCAAGTCACCGGAGTAGCGAGCAAAAAGGATTTGTTGAATCGCATCGAAGCGCTGGGTTGATAAGATTGAACAATTTAGCGACTTAGTGATTTAATGACTTTCAGTCGCTAAATCATTGATTGGCTAAATCGCCAAATAACATACGCCCGGCGGGGGTCGAACCCACAACCTTTGGCTCCGGAGGCCAACGCTCTATCCAGTTGAGCTACGGGCGCGTGTGAGGCCCGAAGATAGTCCAATTTAGCGATTTAGCATCCCGCTGCTTTGACGATTGCAATCGCTAAATAGGTCTTCCCGTTTGCAAATTGACCTTGCCTATTCGAAAATGTCGGCCCGCCAACGAGCGCGGCGGAGGTTATGTATGAACCAAGTCATCGACATCATCGATAGAGAACAGCAAAAAGGCGATCTAACACCGTTTTCCGCCGGCGATACCGTACGCGTTCACACGCGCGTCGTGGAAGGGGACAAGGAACGAATTCAGATATTTGCTGGCGTGGTAATTGGCCGTAAAGGCCGCGGACTCAACGAAACGTTTACAGTGCGTCGCATCTCTTATGGAGAAGGCGTCGAGCGCGTCTTCCCGCTGCATTCGCCGAGGATCGCAAAGATAGAAGTGGAGCAGCAAGGCCGCGTCCGCCGGGCGAAACTGAATTATCTCCGTACTCGCAAAGGCAAAGAAGCGACAGCGGTT
>Ga0137370_10000347_pt1 | contig 17396 bp, 16 predicted proteins | sample SagtaG_11_FD_104920 | JGI IMG/M metagenome (GOLD analysis project Ga0137370, IMG submission 104920) | Vadose zone soil microbial communities from Sagehorn Ranch, Mendocino, California, USA - Sage1_R_20_16 metaG | ecosystem: Environmental > Terrestrial > Soil > Vadose zone | place: USA... | reverse complement strand
GCCTCGGGACGCCAACCCGCCGGGGCCGGTCACACGGGATGAACTGAGGGGATTGGCCTCGAGGGATCTGGAAACGGACGCGTGGGTTTAAGGGCTCGCAGTGGACCCTTCGCCGTGCCTTGTGGCGGCTCGTCTCGGGAGCCGGGTTCAGCGCCGCCACGTTCGCATCGGCCGAAGACTTCCTGGCCTCAGATCGGCTTCGAGCTCTACGAGTCCCTGGCGGCTTCGGGACGCTCCATTCCGGTCATCTTTATCACAGGTCATGACAGTGCCTCGACCCGCGATCGCGCCCGTGCCGCCGGGGCCGCGGGCTACCTCACGAAGCCGTTCCACCACGACCAGCTGATCGACGCCATCGCCCAGGTCATGTGAGGGCAGCTCGGCAGAACGACCGCGCGGCCGCAAGACAGTAAGAGATCAGGACCGGCGTCTTCAGCTCGTCGAGCACCCGCCGAACATGAGGAAGCCGCCACCATGACTGAGCACCGCACCCGACATGACGCCCGAAGCTTCCACGATCACCATGTCCCAGGCAAAGCCGTTCATGCCGACTTCTTCGCCTTGCAGCAGGATCCGGCCACTCCCGCGGCTGACAGACGTGATACGAACGGTCCGCCCGGTGGCGGCTCCACTGATCAGCCGCTCAGCAACGTCGACCTTGACGACCGGCGGGAGGTTGACGGTCTGCGCGCTCCCCCGTACGCAGATGGACGGGTCGTCGCACACCATCACCGTCTGGATGGCGCACTGCATGGGCGCCGACCCGTCGACCGGTGCTGCCGCGCTGGTCGACGGCACGACCGCGAACAGGATCGCCAGGGCCCCGATGGCTCTCATTGGCGCCTCACTTCGTGGGTTGGTCGAGGGCGATCCTTGTCGATGGCGGCGATCGTCCCGCACGCCTTCACCACGGCGGCCTCGCCCACCGCCGGCTTCGTCGCGCTGGCGGCCGGCTTCTTCTCGGTCGCACCGGCCGCCTGGGCCCAAGCGGTCCCTCCGGCGGCGAGCACGAGACTTCCCATCACGGCGGTTGCGGCCATCATCTTCATCCTGTGTTTCTCCTTGTCGTCTCTTCCCAGCCGCCACCGAGCGCCCGGTAGAGGCGATTTCGAGGGCACGTTCGCCGGCGACTCGAGGCATCCTGGCGGTCGCTTGCCGCAGCCCGTGGTGGCCGGCGGCCGGTCGACGGTCTGGCCAGTGGCCATGGTCACGCCGAGCGGCTCGACGCGCGATCGGCGTCCAGGCGATGTTGCAGGTACTTCGTGATGTCGGGAGCGATGGCCGTGAAGCGAACGATGAAGCCGGATCGGTCGGTCGCCGCCGCCTCCACGACCTTCGCATAAAGCTCTCCCGGACTGGCACTCGCCTCGATCTCGGGGATCCAGATCTTCACGTTGCTGAGCAGCCGCACTGGCGCGGACGACCGGATCTCGGCGTTCTTCTCGGAGAGACGCACGACACTTCCGTCCACCACGTTGCGCCCCACGTGCTTGTCCGCGAGGACGGCATAGCGAACCGGAATCGGAACGGCCAGCGAAATCATTCGCGACGGCGCCGGATGCAGGAACAGCGCGTGGGGTCCTCCTATCCCTGTCACTTCCCACACGCCGAGCGGCTGCCGGGCCCCCTTCGCCTCGATCTGCAGCTGACGACCCACGCTGACCAGCGAGGCGACCTCCTGTCGGAGGCTCTCTGAGATCAGGATCTGTCCTCCGGTCGTGTACGACTCGATCCGTCCCGTCAGATTGACATGCGTGCCCACCGCGGCGTACTTCATCCGACGGTTCGAACCGATGTTGCCCACGATCACGTCCCCGGTGTGGACGCCGATCCCCATCTCGACCTCGGGTAATCCGCGCTCGCGGCTGCGCGCATTCACCCCCTCCATCGCGAGCTGCATCGCCAGGGCGCAGGCCACGGCCCGTTCGGCGTCGTCGGCCGCCGCGGTCGGCGCGCCGAAGATGACGAGGATCCCGTCGCCCATGATCTCGTTGATGGTGCCGTGATACTGGAGGATCAGGTCGACCATCGTCTGCAGATAGCCGTTCAGAAACGTGATCGCTTCCTCCGGCGAGAGACGCTCGGCCAGGGCCGTGAAGCCACGCAGGTCCGACATCATCACCGTGACCTTGCGCAGCTCGCCACCGAGCGCGAGCGCCTCCGGCGAGCTCAGCAGGCTGGCCACGACGTCGTCGGAGACGTACCGGCCAAACGTCTCCCGGATGAACGTGCCGCGCGCCTCCATCGCTTTGAGATCCGTGAGATCGTGCGCGGCGCAGACGATGCCTCCTACGCCGCGCGCCCCCTGGCGCATGACCGCGCTCGAGAAGAGAACCGGGATCTCGCGCCCGTCCGGGATCTTGTAGACCACCTCGCGGCTGCCGATGCGCCCGTTACGGAGCACGTCCTCCAGCCACACGCTGGGGGAGGCCTTGCCGGTGGCGTCCCCGGCCGTGATGGCCGAGATGAGGGTGCCCACCGGTTGCCCGAGCAACTCGCGCGCTGGATGGCCGAGCATGGCGCAGGCTGCGGGATTGACCGTCACGATGACCGCCTGCCGCCAGTCGGTGCCGGCCTCCGGTGGTCGGACGACGATCACGGCGTCGCTCATGGAATCGAGGATGCTGTTCAGGTGATCGCGCGAGACCGTGGTGCGCTGCAGATCGTCTGCCATCCGGTTGAAGGCCGTTGCGATCTGGCCGATCTCGTCGCCCCGCGCCTCTACGATGCGACACGAGAGATCGCCCTCCCCGAGGGTGCCCATCCCTGCGATGAGTCGGCGGATCGGCGCCGTGAGCGACCGCGCGAGCAGCACCGCCACCGCGACGACGAGCGCGGCGACACCGGCTCCCGTGGCCACGAGCACGCGCCGGAGGGCGAGGGCTGGCGCAAGGGCCTCCGCCGTGTCGAGCTTCGCCACGATTCCCCAGCGAAGGTCCGGAATCGCCAGCGGTGCGTAGGAGGCCAGGACCGGCTGCTGCCGATAGTCAACCTGGGCGACCGTCCCGGTCCGGCCGCTCAGGGCCGCCAGGGCGTCCGCGGTCGTGATCTGCTGGAAGAGGACGGTGCTCCGGTGAGCCCGCATGAGCTGGACGACCTCGTCGGGCATGCCCGCCGCAGACATCGTATCCAGGTACTGCTCCGGCGCCTCCAGAAGGAATCGCGAGTCGCTCCGCATCCGGTGATCCGGGCCGACGAGGTAGGCTTCACCAGTCTGGCCCAGCCCCCGCTCTTTCCACTTCCGGTCGCCGGTCATGACAGCGTCGATTCGGGCGAGCGGTATCTGGAGAGCGAGGACGCCGAGCCGGCGGCCCTCGTCGAAGATCGGCGCCGCCACGAACGCCGCCGGTGCGCCGAGCGAGGGAAGATACGACTCGAAGTCCACGAGCTGCACGAAATCGGCGTCGATCGCAACGCGGGCTGCCCGGAAGGCCCGGCTCAGCCTCGTATTCCGATAGGGTCCCGAGAGGACGTTCGTCGCGAAGTCGAGCTTCTTGGCCACGCTGTACACGACGCGACCGGTCTCGTGATCGACGAGAAAGAGGTCGTCGTAGCCGGCCTGACGGGCGACCGAGCGGAGGACCGGATTGTGCCCAGCGTGGACGTCCGCATATCGTCCGGTGCCCGCCGGCCGGTCCAGGCGGTCGCGCGACTGCTCCGGGTTGGGGTTGTCCGCGATAAAGAGCGCCTGCAGCGCGATCGTCACATCCTCGCTCTCCGGATACGGGCCGGTGGCATCGACGCTCGACTCCGACTGGAGGGTCCGCACACGCGGCAGGAACGAAGACCGATAGTAGAGCTCGATATCCGTTCGATAGCCGTCTCGCACCTCTCGCGGCGATCGCGCGATCTCCGCCGTGAACGCCCGAAAGGCGGCTTTGAAGTCCCGCATGGCGGCGATGACGGCCCGAGACTCGGCGAGGTTCATCCCGTCCCGCCGGATGCCGACCAGGTACGCCTCGATCTGCAGCCGGCGCTCCTCGCGGATCGAGGTGAGATGGTGGATCGCTGCCGTCCGCAGCGCAGCCTGGGCGCGCCGATCTGCCTGCAACCCGGCGACGAGGAGCGTCAGAAGCCCGACGCCCAGCAGCGAAGCGAGCAACCTGTTCCGCAGCGAGAACTTTCTCATGGCTGTGGAGCTCGCCGGTCAGGCTCCGACGAGGTGCGATTCGAACGGCGTGAAGTATCGGCGCCACAAGCCCCTGTAGGTACCGTCCCGCCGCATCTTGGCCAGCCAGCCGTTCACCCACCGGATCAAGCCCGTGTCCTCCTTCCGGGCTGCCGCGACGTACGGTCGTGGCCTGATGGGCGCGCCGGTGACGCGCAGTGCTGGATCGCGGCGCGCCAGGGCGAGGACAGCCACGTCGTCGTAGAGGAAGGCGTCGGCTTGGCCACTCCTGACGGCATGCGCCCCCGCCGCAAGGGAGCCGACGGTGATCAGGATCGCGCGCGGCTGGAGCTCCGCCACGTCCGCCTCTTGCACGGAGCCCTTGACGACCGCGACCTTGCGACCGGCGGCCTCACCGAGCGTGCCCAGCCGGGTGTCACGCGCCACGAGGATCAACGATCCCGAGGTGAAGTACGGGTCCGACAGCTCCGCGACGGTCCGGCGCTGTTCGGTGGCGGTGACGGTCGCGAGCAGCAGGTCGACTCGACCGGCCTGTAATTCCGCGAACCGTGTCGACGTGGTCACCGGCACCAGCCGCGCCCGGCCCTCGTCGTCGAACAGGACCCGCGCGAAGAACCGGGCCAGATCGACCTCGAATCCGACCGGATGACCGCGCGCATCGATGAATCCGAAGGGCGGTGCGTCGGTCTTGACACCGACGCGAATCAGGCCGCGGGCCCGGACGGCGTCGAGCGATGACTCGGCGTGGGCGGACGTCGCGCAGGCGAGCGCGAGGGCGAGCACGACCCCGGCCTTGGAGATGCGTCGACGCAGCATCGGACCGACTTATCGGTCGACGATCTCTGCCCGCTGGCGCAGCGAGGCCGGGATTACCAGTCCCAAGGCGTTCGTCGCCTTGAAGTTGATGACCACCTCGAGCGTGAGAGCCTCTTCCACGGGCAGATCGCCCGCCTGCGCGCCGCGCAAGATCTTGTCGATGTACGACGACGGCAGCGAGCGCTCCGACAGGAACCCGATGGTCGTCGCGGCCTCGGCCGACTGCTCTGCAGTGGCGAGTTGCGCGAAGCCAGCGGCGACGGCACCGGCGACGAAGACGCGGCGCGAAAGTGACAGCCTCACCGACAATCCTCGAGGATCCTCTACTTCCGCGGCCCCTCGGCGCGGCCGCGCTCCACCATGCAACGGCGGTACCGGTCCTGCTGGATTACCGCGCGCGGCCCCTGGGGGCCGCCATCGAGCATCCGCGCCTGCGCGAGGCAATGCAGCTCGTCCCGGGCGAGGTCCTGCTGCGACGCACCCGCCTTCGTCCAGCCGTCGGACGACGACGAGGCGCAGCCGGCCAGCAGTCCCAGGACGGCCAGGCCGACGACGAGCGATCGCATCGGACCGGCTCAGCGCTCCATGATCTGCTGCTGCTCGACCGTGATGGCCTTGCCCCACCAGCTCTGATCGCGCGCGAGAGCGACGTCCTGGCGCGTCACCCGGGCCGCAGTCGCCTGGCCATTCTGCATCGAGAACCTGAAGTGATCGCCAGAGGCGAAGTGCGACGTGTGCGATTTCCACGTCGTCCATTCGTCGGACGTCGCACAGCCGAAGAGCAGCAGCACCGCGGGGAGCGCTAGAAGCGAGAAGGCGAGCGTTCGCATGACAGTCTCCTATCCTTTGTTGGAGTACGCCGGCAGCGAGGACGACTCGCGGTCCGCACGCAGCCGGGCCGTCCTCGTGAGGATGCCGAATCCCGCGGCCATGGCGCTGGGACCGAGGGTGCGGCCGAGCAGCGCGGGCGGCGCGGCGAGTGTCGCGGCGACGATCACGCCGAGGACGACCGACAGGGCCGCGCCAAGCGCGACGGACCATTCACCAGGAATCCGACGTCGGATCGCCAGGCAGATGTGCATGTCGAACGCCCCGGCGACGATCTGCAGCGCGATGACCGCCAGCAGCAGCGTGGCGGTCGACAGCAAGATCAGCAGTTGCCCGGGATGCCACCGGCCGAAGACATCGCCAAGCGGGAGACCGAAGATCACGAGACCTGCGCCGACCGCGAGGCATCCGCGCAGCAGCAGGACCAGCCGATTCAGCGTAAGGGTGGCGATGGACGCGCTGGCCCACATCGTGACGAGGCCGTCCACGACCCAGTACGCCGCGCTCGTCCGCGCGACGGCGGCCGATGAGCTCGGTGTCTGCGACACGATGTACCCTCCGAGCGCCAGCGCCGTGCTGCCACGCAGCAGGCCGGCCCACCATAGCCTGGCGAGCAAGTCCGGCTCCGACGTCGTGCGCCGCGCAGCGGCGGAGCTCATCGGCATTTCCCCGCACCCGCCCGCGGCCTGGCGTCACTGCTGATAATACTAGCCGTCCACATCAATACGTCCTCCGGCGGGCCAGTACAGCAGCGCGCCCCGGTCGCGGCAATGGGACCTTCGGCCGATGGCAGGCGGAAGCCCGAACGAGGCGTGGCCGCGAACGATGAGTCTGGGAACCGTGGCCGCCGAGACGCACCAGGCGGGGGAGGCGTGCACCGTCCGGGCAGCGTCAGCGGGATGTCGATCGCATTCCGGCAGGCCTCCAGGTAGTTCGCGCCGACCTTCAGCGCGGGCTTGGCGCCGGCTCCGCTCCGCTCCGCGGTGGCCCACGCGTCGTTGGTTTGCGTGATCGTGCCGGCGGAGTCGACGATGCACCCCGACGGGATCGCATGGCACTGAACTATAGCTAAGGACGCATGACGAGGGTCCTACGACCAAGGTCCACTGACGCGTCGCGCATTCCGATGGAAGGATGGGCGGCGCGGAGGATCGTCGTGATGGCAGAGGAGCGCGCCAAGCCGGAGCTGTGGACCGATTGGTGGAGGAAGACGTCGTCGGGCACGCCGTGGCAAGCGGCCTGGGATTACTGGGTCGACGCCGCCCAGCGCACCGTCCTGTTCTGCGACGTGATGCGCAAGCGCGGCAACATGTTCCTCGAGCACGAGGCGAAGGGCAAGCCGCCGATCCTCGCCTTCGAGCACGAGATGGTGCTCGACGGTCGGACGCTCGGGCGGCCCGTCAACTACTTCCTGATACGAATCATCCCGCAGGCCGGCACGCGGACGGATCCGCGCAAGCGCCCGTTCGTCGTCTTCGATCCTCGCGCCGGCCACGGTCCCGGGATCGGCGGCTCCAAGGTGGACAGCGAGATCGGCGTGGCCCTGCGTGCCGGCCACCCGTGCTACTTCGTCGGCTTCCGGGCGGAGCCCGTGCCCGGACAGACCCTCGAGGATGTCGGCCGGGCCGAGGGCCTCTTCTTGCAGAAGATCGCCGAGCTCCATCCCGAAGCCGACGGCCGGCCTTGCATCGTCGGCAACTGCCAGGCCGGCTGGGCCGTGGTGATGTTGAGCGCGGTCGCCCCCGACTTGATGGGGCCGATCCTGCTGGCCGGCGCGCCGCTGTCCTACTGGGCCGGGGCCGGGACTCAGAACCCGATGCGGTATGCGGGCGGCATGCTGGGCGGCTCGTGGCTGGCCTCGCTGGCCGGCGATCTCGGCAACGGTCGCTTCGACGGCGTGCACCTGGTGGCCAACTTCGAGAACCTGAACCCGGCCAACACGCTGTGGAAGAAGCCGTACAACCTCTACGCGAAGATCGATACCGAGGAGCCGCGCTACCTCGACTTCGAGCGCTGGTGGGGCGGCTTCTTCCTGCTGAACGAGGAGGAGATGCGGTTCATCGTGAACAACCTCTTCGTGGGCAACCGCCTCGCGTCCGGCGAGATCGTGACCTCCGCCGGCCGGCGGATCGACCTCCGCAACATCCGCTCGCCCATCGTCGTCTTCGCCTCCTGGGGTGACAACATCACTCCGCCCCAGCAGGCGCTCAACTGGATCCTCGACTGCTACGCGAGCGACCGGGAGCTCCTGGCCCGCGAGCAGACGATCGTCTACCTCCTGCACCACGACATCGGGCACCTCGGCATCTTCGTGTCGGGCCGGATCGCCCAGCGTGAGCACTCCGAGATCGTGCAGGCGCTCGACGTCATCGAGACGCTGCCGCCCGGCCTCTGGGAGATGGTGATCGAGGACAAGCAGCCGGGGGCATCCCACGCCGAGCTCATGCCCGGGCGCTACCTGGTCCGCTTCGAGCGGCGCTCGCTGAATGACATCCGGGTGCTGGAGGACACGCGCGAGGACGAGCGGCCGTTCGCGGCGGTGGCGCGCGTCTCGGAGATCGCCGAGAGCTGGTACCGCACGTTCGTGAGCCCGTGGATCCGACCCTGGGTGACCGAGCCAGTCGCCGAGGCGCTGCGCAACCTGCATCCCAATCGCCTGCAGTACTCGCTGTGCTCCGATCGAAATCCATGGATGGCGGGGGTGAAGGACCTGGCGGAGGTCGTGCGTCAGCATCGCAAGCCCGCGGCGCCCGAGAACCCGTTCCTGGCCGTGGAGCAGAAGGTCTCGGCGCAGATCGAGCACGCGCTCGAAACCTATCGGGACGTTCGTGATCGAACCACCGAGCGTCTCTTCAATGCGATCTACGGCTCGGCCTGGCTCCAGGCGGCGGTCGGGCTTCGCACGGCCGCCGGCGACGGCGTGGCGGTGCGGCCGCGCGACGAGACGTTCGAGGCGCTGCTCGCGCAGAAGATCGCGGCGCTCCGGATGCGGATGGATCAGGGCGGCCTGCGCGAGGCGGCCGTGCGCATCCTGCTCTACGCCGGCAGCGACGAGCCCCGGGTGGACGTCCGCGGCTTCCGCATGGCCGAGCAGGTCCGCGACAAGTACCTGGCCGGCGAGCGCTTGCCGGGACCGCAACGCCGGGAGCTGTTCAGGGAGCAGTTCTTCCTGCTCTTGCTCGACGAGGCGGCGGCCTTGGCGGCGCTGCCGCGCATGCTCCGCTCGGACGACGAGCGGGCGACGGCGCTCGAGATGGTGCGCCAGGTGCTGGCGGCCAAGGGCGAGCTCAGCGAGGAACGGCGCGCCCGACTGGCGCGCGTGGAACGCATCCTGGACGAGTCGCCGGCGATCCCGGTGCCGGTGGCCTAGGAGGCTGTCATGCCGACGGACGTGATAACGAGGACCGAGAGTCGGGGCACCGGGAAGTACGAGCAGCTGCTGGCGCGCTGCAAGGGCATGACCGCGACGCCGACCGCCGTCGCGCATCCGTGCGACGACGCCTCGCTCGGTGCCGTGGTCGAGGCGGCCCGGGCCGGCATCATCGCGCCGATCCTGGTCGGCCCGGTCGAGCGAATCCGGACCGTCGCCAAGACGTGCGGGCTCGACATCGAGCAGTACGAGATCGCGGCCGTGCCACACAGCCACGCCGCGGCGGCCCGGGCGGTCGAGCTCGTGCGGCTCGGCCGCGCCGATCTGCTCATGAAAGGGAGCCTGCACACCGACGAGCTGATGAGCGAGGTCGTCAAGCGCGAGACGGGGTTGCGGACCGACCGGCGGGTGAGCCACGCGTTCGTCATGGACGTGCCGACCTACCACAAGCCGCTCCTGATCACCGACGCCGCCGTCAACATCTTTCCGACGCTCGACGAGAAGCGCGACATCGTCCAGAACGCGATCGACTTTGTGCGCGCGCTGGGCGCCGAGCGGCCGAAGGTGGCGATCCTGTCGGCGGTGGAGACCGTGACGACGAAGATCCCGTCCACGATCGACGCCGCCGCGCTGTGCAAGATGGCCGACCGCGGGCAGATCCAGGGCGCCATCCTCGATGGCCCGCTCGCCTTCGACAACGCGATCAGCGCGGAGGCGGCCCGGACGAAGGGCATCAGCTCGGCCGTCGCCGGCGATCCCGACATCGTCCTCGTGCCCGATCTCGAGGCCGGCAACATGCTGGCCAAGAACCTGACGTTCTTGTCCCGGGCCGACGCCGCCGGCGTAGTGCTCGGCGCCCGGGTCCCGATTATCTTGACGAGCCGGGCCGACAACCAGCGCACGCGCCTGGCGTCGTGCGGCGTCGCCGCCCTCTACGCCGCCGCGCTGCGGCGGGCCGGGGTCATCGGCGGTTAGTCATGGCCGATACGATCCTCGTCGTCAACGCTGGCTCGTCGAGCATCAAGTTCTCACTGTTCGAGATCGGCGATGGCCGGCGACTCCGCCTCGCCTCCAAGGGGCAGATGGACGGCATCGGCACCCACCCGCGCCTGCGGACGCGGAACGCCGCCGGAACGGACCTCGGCGACGAGAAATATTCGGGCGAGGAGGTCCCGGACGTCCCGGCGGCGATGGCGCGTGTGGGCGGGTGGCTTCGCACGCACGTCGGCGACGCGTTGCCGGTGGCGGTCGGCCATCGCATCGCCCACGGCGGGCCCGAGTACGTCTCGCCGTGCCTCGTGGACGACCGCGTGCTGGCGGCTCTCCGGCGATTCGTGCCGCTCGCGCCGCTGCACCAGCCCTACAACCTCGACCCCATCCGCACCATCCAGACGCGCTTCCCGGGCACGCCCCAGGTGGCCTGCTTCGACACCGCGTTTCACCGCGGGCATGCGGCCGTAGCCGACCGCTACGCGCTGCCCGACGCGCTCTACCAGGAGGGCGTGCGCCGTTACGGCTTCCACGGACTGTCCTACGAGTACATCGCACGGAACTTGCCGCACGTCGCGCCGGAGATCGCGCGGGCGGCGGTGGTGGTCGCGCACCTCGGCAGCGGCGCCAGCATGTGCGCGATCCGAGATGGCCGCAGCGTGGACAGCACGATGGGCTTCACCGCCCTCGATGGGCTGCCGATGGGCACCCGCTGCGGCCAGCTCGATCCCGGCGTCGTGCTCTATCTGCTGACCGAGAAGGGCTGGAGCGTCAAGGACGTCGAGCGCCTCCTGTACCGCGACGCGGGGCTGCGCGGTCTGTCGGGCATCAGCAACGATGTCCGCGACCTGCTGGCCAGCGACGCGCCGGCGGCGCGGCTGGCGCTCGATTACTTCGTCTACCGGATCGCGCGGGAGATGGGTTCCCTCGCGGCGGCCATGGGCGGGATCGACGCGCTGGTGCTGACCGCCGGCATCGGGGAGAACTCGCCCGAGATCCGGGCCCGGGTCTGTGCCCGGGCCGAGTGGCTCGGGGTCGAGCTGGACGAGACGGCCAACCGCGCGGGGGGCCCGCGCATCTCGACATCACGATCCCGCGTGTCGGTGTGGGTGATCCCCACCGACGAGGAGCGCATGATCGCCGAGCACACGCTCGACCTCGTGACCCGTCAGGCGTGAGACCCGACGACGAAAGGAGTCCCGACCGATGAGCTATCGAGCCCGACACATCGTCGCGATGGCGACCGCCGTCGCCTGTCTCGTGAGCGGGGCCGCCGTCGCCCAGGAGAAGCCGGCCGACACGATGGAGGTCCTCCGCGAGAAGGTACGGGCCGACAAGAAGGTGGTCGTGGCGGTCGCCCTCGACCTCACCGAGAAGGAGGCCAAGGAATTCTGGCCCGTCTATGGCGCCTATCAGAGCGACATGATCGAGCACTACGATCGGGTCGCCAAGCTGATCGGCGACTATGCCGCGGCCTACCAATCCATGAACGACGCGACCGCCACCCGGCTGCTCGGGGATTTCCTCGCGCTGGAGACCGACTATGCGGCGCTGCTCACCCGATACGCGCCGCGGTTCCACGGCGTGTTGCCGCCCCGGAAGGTTGCGCGGTTCTACCAGATCGAGAACAAGCTGCGCGCGCTCCTAGACTACCAGCTCGCCCGCGACATTCCCTTCGTCAAGTGATCAGAGGAGAAGCGACGATGCGAAACGTCCAAATCGCCGGAGCGCTGCTGGCGTGGGGCCTGGTCGTGACCGTGACCCTCACCGCGCGGCCGGCCGTCGCCGGTTCCGAGGCCGCGATCGACCGCGACGTCAGCGCGGCCCTCACCAGGATGTACGACAGCGTTCCCAATTCCCGGGACCTGGGCGGCCAGGCCCGGGGCATTCTCGTGTTCCCGAACGTCGTGAAGGCCGGCTTCCTCTTCGGCGCCCAGTACGGCGAGGGCGCGCTGCGCTCGCAGGGTCGCACGACCGGCTACTACAACACCGTCTCCGCCTCCTACGGACTGCAGGCCGGCGTGCAGGTGTTCGGCTATGCGCTGTTCTTCATGAGCGACTCCGCCCTGCAGTACCTGAACAACAGCGGGGGCTTCGAGCTCGGCACCGGGCCCAGCATCGCCATCCTGGACGTCGGCGCCGCCCGGGCCCTGACGACCTCGACGCTGCAGAACGACATCTACGCCGTGTTCTTCGACCAGCGCGGGCTCATGGCGGGTCTCGGTCTGCAGGGCACGAAGATCACGCGAATCGACCGCTGAGCGGAAAACCGGGCGTCGTCGAGCGGCCGGGCGGCTGCCGTGGCCGGCACGCGCGCCCGCCGCGTCGGCTCGAGCGACCGTGGTCCGCCGAGAGCAACACGATCGACGTGATCGGCTGGTGCAGCGTCTGACGGAATGACTGCCGCCGGTTGACTCGCCAGGTGGATGGCGGGGCGCGCCGCGTGTCCTCGGAGACATCGTCCAGCTCCAGCAGGTCATCCTCAACCTGCTCATCAAGGCGGCGGAGGCGATGACGGATGATTCCCCTCATGACCTGCACGTCGAGCTGCGAGCGTGGGCATTCTCGCGGTCACCATCAGGGACAGTGGCGGCACGGCGGAGGATTACCTGGCGGCCGAGCATGCGCCACCGCCCGACTGCCTCGTGCTCGACATTCGTCTCGGCGCGCTCAGCAGATTCGATCTGTACGATCGCCTGCGCGCTGCCGGCGTCTCGATCCCGACCATCTTCATCACGGGGCACGACGACGCGGCCACGCGCGAACGGGCGCGGAAGCTCGGCGCCTAGGACCAAGGTCCGATAGTCTCCGCGCTCCGCCCGTTGCACGCTCTCGCCTGACCATATGAGGGGGAACTGATCATGACACGTTCTCGCCACGCGCTCGTCTCGGCCGCCGTCATCCTCGCCCTGTTCGTCACGGGCTGCGCCAAGCAGCCGGCGGTGACCCAGGCCGCCGCACCGCCGCCGACGGGTGCCCCCGTCGCCGCCGCGCCGGCGCCGCCGGTGGCCGCCGCGCCCGAGCCCGCGCCGCCGGTGGTGACGGCGCGGCCAGCGCCGAAGGAATTCGCCCCCGAGCCGCTACTCCCGGACATCTACTTCGACTTCGACAAGTCCGCGATCCGGCCCGACGCCGCGAAGGTGTTGCAGGCGTCGGCGGAGTGGCTCAACGGGCACGCCGACCGAACCGTGCTCATCGAGGGACACTGTGACGAGCGCGGGACCGAGGCGTACAACCTGGCGCTCGGCGATCACCGGGCGCATGCCACCAGGAATTTCCTCGTCGCCCACGGCGTGATCGCGCGCCGGATCAACGTGATCAGCTACGGCAAGGAGCAGCCGCAGTGCTCCGAGCACAACGAGGAGTGCTGGAGCCTCAACCGGCGCGCGCACTTCGTCCTGAAGGCGGAGTAGCGAGAGCGGACCGGAAGAGGCGTATCTCGGACCCTCACCCGACGGGAGACGGGCGATTCCAGGAGCCGTGCTCGCGAGCGGCCATGCACGGCGCCGTTCGGACGAGCATCGCCGACCGCGAGACACCACCACCTTCGGAGGACAACTCATGGCCCTTCTGACGGACCCGACGCTGAAAACGACGCTCGCCAACCGGCTGTCCGCCGACGAGCTGCGCAAGGTCGACGCCTACTGGCGGGCCTGCAACTACCTGGCGGCCGGGATGATCTATCTCCAGGCCAACCCGCTGCTCCGTGAACCGTTGAAGCCGGAGCACATCAAGCTGCGCTTGCTCGGCCACTGGGGCGCCAGCCCCGGGCTGAGCTTCGCGTACGTGCATCTCAACCGTCTGATCATCAAGTACGATCTCGACGCCATCTTCCTCGCCGGTCCCGGCCACGGCGCCCCGGGCGTGTTGGCGCCCGTCTACCTGGAAGGCGCGTACTCGGAGATCTACCCGAACAAGGGCGAGGACGCGGAGGGGATGCTCCAGCTCTTCCGGGAATTCTCCTTCCCCGGCGGCATCGGCAGCCACTGCACGCCGGAGACCCCGGGTTCGATCCACGAGGGCGGCGAGCTGGGGTACAGCCTCTCGCACGCCTTCGGCGCCGCGTTCGACAATCCGGACCTGCTGGTCGTCCCCGTGGTGGGGGACGGGGAGGCGGAGACCGGGCCGCTCGCCACCTCCTGGCACTCGAACAAGTTCCTGAGCCCGATCCGTGACGGCGCCGTGCTCCCCATCCTCCATCTCAACGGCTACAAGATCAATAACCCGACGCTGCTCTCGCGGATCTCCCACGACGAGCTGGAGCAGCTGCTGCGGGGCTACGGCTGGACGCCGCATTTCGTGGAAGGCCACGATCCCTCGCTCATGCACCAGCAGATGGCCGCGACGCTGGAGGACTGCGTGCTGGACATCCGGCGGATCCAGGAGGGGGCGCGGGCCAGCGGCAAGGCCGTTCGGCAGCGCTGGCCGATGCTCGTCCTGCGCAGCCCGAAGGGCTGGACCGGTCCCCGCGAGGTCGACGGCCGCAAGGTCGAGGGCTTCTGGCGCTCGCACCAGGTGCCACTCTCGGGCCTGCACGACAATCCCGCCCACATGAAGCAGCTGGCGGAGTGGCTGCGCAGCTACCGGCCCGAGGAGCTGTTCGACACGACGGGCCGTCTGATCCCCGAGCTCCGCGCGCTCGCTCCCAAGGGCGCGCGCCGCATGGGCGCCAATCCGCACGCCAACGGCGGTCTACTGCGCCGGCCGCTGCGCATGCCGGACTTCCGCAGCTACGCGATCAAGGTCGACAAGCCGGGGCAGGTCATGGCGGACAACACGCGTCCGCTGGGCCAGTTCCTGCGCGACATCATGCGCGACAACATGAGCAACTTCCGGGTCTTCGGCCCCGACGAGAACACCTCGAACAGGCTCGATGCGATCTACGAGGTGAGCAAGAAGCTCTGGCTGGCCGACTACCTGGCCGAGGATGCCGACGGCGGCCAGCTGTCGCCCGACGGCCGGGTCCTCGAGATGCTGTCCGAGCACACGCTGGAGGGCTGGCTCGAGGGGTACCTCTTGACGGGCCGCCACGGGTTCTTCTCCACCTACGAGGCCTTCGCCCACGTCGTCGACTCCATGTTCAACATGCACGCCAAGTGGCTGGCCAGCAGCCGCGAGCAGCCGTGGCGGGCGCCGGTGTCCTCGCTGAACCTGCTGCTGAGCTCCACCGTGTGGCGCCAGGATCACAACGGGTTCACGCACCAGGATCCCGGGTTCCTCGACGTGGTCCTGAACAAGGATCCGAACGTCTGTCGCATCTACCTGCCGGCCGACGTCAACACGCTGCTCTGCGTGGCCGACCACTGCCTGCGCAGCACCGGCTACGTCAACGTCATCGTCTGCGACAAGCAGAAGCACCTGCAGTACTTGACCATGGAGGACGCGATCGGCCACTGCACCAAGGGTCTCAGCATCTGGAACAAGGCGAGCAACGACCAGGGCTCGGAGCCGGACGTCGTGATCGCCAGCGCCGGCGACATCCCCACCAAGGAAGCGCTGGCGGCGGTGACGCTGCTCCGGGAGCACTTCCACGATCTGAAGATCCGGTTCATCAATGTGGTCGACCTCTACAAGCTGGTGCCGTCCAGCGAGCATCCGCACGGCCTGTCGGACCGCGACTTCGACGGCCTGTTCACCACCGACAAGCCGATCATCTTCAACTTCCACGGCTATCCCTGGCTCATCCACCGCCTGACCTATCGACGCACGAACCACAAGAATCTCCACGTGCGGGGCTACAAGGAGAAGGGCAACATCAACACCCCGCTCGACCTGGCCATCCAGAACCAGATCGACCGCTTCAGCCTGGCCATCGACGTCATCGATCGGGTGCCGTCCCTGCAGCGGGTTGGGGCCCACGCCAAGGAGAAGCTGCGCAACACGCAGATCGAGTGCCAGAAGTACGCCTATCAATACGGGGTCGACAAGCCTGAGATCGACCAGTGGACCTGGCCCTACTAGCACCATGAGCACGACGCCTTCGACCGAGCGCGGTCAGCGGCCGATTAGCCTCGCCGACGAGGAGAACGTCAAGCAGGTCCTCGTCGGCGCCGTGCTCGGCCTCCGTCGGCCCGAGCGCTGAGGCCGCGATGACCGTCACGGCCCATGCCGCGCGCCGCGTCGTCGCCGTCAGGCACGGCGAGACGGCGTGGAGCGTGAGTGGTCAGCACACCGGCACCACCGACATTCCGCTGACCGACGACGGGCGCCGGCTCGCCGCGCGGCTGCGCGCGGTGGTGGCCGGGGAGTCGTTCGCGCTCGTGCTCACCAGCCCCCTGCAGCGCGCGCGTGAGACCTGTGCGCTGTGCGGCCTCGCCGACACGGCCGTCATCGAGCCCGACCTCGTCGAGTGGAACTACGGGAAGTACGAGGGACTCACACCCGCCCAGATCCACGCCACCGCGCCGGGCTGGCTGATCTTTCGCGACGGCTGCCCGGGCGGCGAGACGCCGGCCGAGGTCGGGGCCCGGGTCGATCGGGTGATCGCGCGAGCGCGCGCGGTCGACGGTGACGTTGCGCTCTTCGCCCATGGGCACGTGCTGCGGGTCCTGGTGGCGCGCTGGCTGGGCCTGCCTCCGGGCGCTGGCCAGCACTTCCTGCTCGATACCGGAACGCTGAACGTCCTCAGCTCCTACCGCGGCCTGCCCGCCGTGAAGACCTGGAATGCCTCGGCCTTCGTCGGGGGCGACGGGGCTGGCCGATCCACAGGAGGCGTCGCATGACGATCCACGACCTCGAGAGGCTCGCCAACAGCCTCGTCGCCGACGGGAAAGGCATCCTGGCGGCCGACGAGTCCGTCGCCACGCTGACCAGGCGCTTCGACGCGCTGAGGATCCCGTCCACGGAGCAGAGTCGGCGCCGCTACCGCGAGATGCTCTTCACGACGCCGGGCGCCGCCGCGTTCATCAGCGGCGTCATCATGCACGACGAGACCATCCGCCAGAAGAGCTCGAGCGGGATGCCGCTGCCCCAGGTGCTCGAGCGTCAGGGCATCGTTCCCGGCATCAAGGTCGATACCGGCGCCAGGCCGCTCGCCGGCTCACCCGAGGAGCTCGTCACCGAGGGGTTCGACGGTCTCCGCGATCGCCTCGCGGAATACCGGAGCCTGGGCGCACGCTTCGCGAAGTGGCGGGCGGTGATCTCGATCGGCGACGGTCGGCCGAGCTCCACCTGCGTCGGGCTGAACGCCCACGCGCTCGCCCGATACGCCGCGCTGTGCCAGGAAGCGGGTGTGGTGCCCATCGTCGAGCCCGAGGTGCTGCT
>Ga0137370_10000338_pt1 | contig 17617 bp, 14 predicted proteins | sample SagtaG_11_FD_104920 | JGI IMG/M metagenome (GOLD analysis project Ga0137370, IMG submission 104920) | Vadose zone soil microbial communities from Sagehorn Ranch, Mendocino, California, USA - Sage1_R_20_16 metaG | ecosystem: Environmental > Terrestrial > Soil > Vadose zone | place: USA... | reverse complement strand
TTGGCGGGCGCATGTGGTGCAGGGCCAACAGTCAGCAGAATGGGTTTGGCTCCAATTTGAATTGGCCCGCCGGAAAGTTGCGTGATCTTGCCGTCAAGGTCGGTATATTGCGCAAAGTTCGAAGCAGGTGTAAACGGAATAGTCGCAGGAATGTTGACCCCGGCATTCCAGACGATTTGGCCGCCCGCTCCTCCGGCGAGCGTCAAATTACATGTCCAAGTCGACTCTTTGCTCGCCGAGCAAGGCGCAGTCAGGTTGGCACCCACTAGCCACCTTTCCACCTGTGCGTATGCCATACCTGCTTTTTCGAGCGTACCCGTGCCGGATTTGAAAAGGGTTCCGTAGCTCTTATCATTCCAGGCATACCAGTAGAAGCGCTGCACGCCTTTCGACCACTGCAAAATATAGTGCCGCGCGACAAAGGCCATCCGCGCATCGTCCCCGGTGAGGTGGTCCGAAGGTCCCCAACTTCCTTCAGTATCCCACAGCGGCTTGCCGCTTTGGCCGTGAGCCGCCATGACGTCTTGCACGGCGTCCACAATCTGGTTGACACTTTCAGGGATTGCAGGAATCGAATTCACATAGCCATGGAATGCCACGGCGTCCACAGGCGCGCCACCACCTGCTGCGAAAAACTTGTCGAGGAATGTGGAAGTATCCACGTCGCCGCCCACCGCCGAAGGCGTAAAGATCATCGCCTTGGGAGCAACTGACTTGATGATTGCGGAAGCGTGCTGCGTCATCGTCACAAGCGCGGGGATGCTCCCGCTCCAGTATCCGTGCTGGTTCGCTTCATTCCACATTTCCCAGTATTTGATCCGGCCGACAGCGTGAGTGGCGACCGCCCGGACAAAGTTATCCCAGTCCTGCATATTCGCCGGCGGATAACAGGCTCCAGGGTTGTAATCGCACTTTCCGGTCGGATTAGACGACGCCCAAGTCGGCGTGGCGCCAAAGGTGTAAATTACATCAACGCCATGTTGTTGGGCGGCATCGAGCCATCGGTCCAGCGCGGGCCAGTTGAAGTTACCTGCGGAAGGGTTGAGATCGTTCCAAGTAGTGTACGTGTCCCACAATCTCATGCTGCCGAAAGAAACTGACGGCCAGGGCATCCCAGAGAAAAGCTCCGACTGGACATGCATCGAAAACAGTGTGAGGGGGATACCGCTGGCAGGGGGAGCCGAAGAACTGCCGCGGGCACTTACAGCGATCGCGGAGGCCGTTGAAGAGCGCTGCGTGGGCGCCCACTTGTTGTCTCTAGACTGCGCCTGCGAGCTGGGCGGTGAAGCCAGAGCCACGATGGACAGCGAGATGATCAGTGCGAGGATTCGGGGCTTCAACGTGGCCTTTTTTTGCTTTCACTAATGAGCGATCCCACGGGAACGGTTCTTGGCTTGGCTCGCTGTTCAGAGAGCAAGTCCTAACCTTTTCCCAGAACATACTTCAGCCAAGCACCGGCCGCCTGGGAAGTTAGAGTCGCCACCAGCACCAGCGTGGTGAAAAACGCCCTGTTAATGATCCCCGCGTCATAGGCGACACTCGCCAAGACGATCCGGGACCGCCGCGCGCGTTAGTGGCGACAGCGAGATTCACGGCATCCAACCACGCAAATCTCGCAGCCTAGCTCCCAATCCCACAGTGAAAAACTTGAGCGCACATCCAACTATCAGGAACGCTGCTAGAATCGTCAGCGAGAACGTTTGGCCAACACGTGCATTCCGATTCCATGACCAGATATCTCTATAACCTCGGGCTGCTTCTGTTGATGTTCGTTTCGGGAGCCGAAACTCGCGGGATTCCGGTTCAGGTGAAGGCTGGCGACCTGAAGACCGAACGTTACTCACGTCTTCTCCTAGATTTCCGTGAGCCAATCCCGTTCGCTTGCGATTGCCTCGTACAACCGGTTAAACGGGGTCGTATTTCGATAGGCCTAGGATTTGCGATGTCATCTTGAAAACAAACAAAGGATTGTTATAGAGATACCGCTTCCACAGACGCCGTGGCTCCTGACCCAGGCGATGAAGCCACTGAAGCCCCGCGTTTTTCATCCAGTCAGGAGCGTCTTGGATGCGGCCCGTGTGCACATCGAAAGCGGCGCCCACTCCGACCATCACCCGGGTATCCAGGTGCGGCAAGTACTCAGCCATGAAGTGCTCCTGCTTCGGCGTACTGAGACCGACCCAGAAGATATCCGGTTTCACCGTTGACACTCGGGCATATAGGTCCTGTTTCTCGGCTTGGTTTAACGGGCGGAAGGGCGGCGTGTAAGTGCCTACAATGCGCAGCCCCGGAAACCTGCGCAGAAGGGAAATCTTGAGTTGTTCAGCCACCCCGTCTGCACCCCCGTACAGAAAGTGGGTATAGCCCTTGCCGACGGACATGGCACAGACTTCGAGCATCAACTCCGGACCGAAGACGCGTTGCATCTGCGAATAGCCCTGCCACCTGCCCACCCAGACCGTGGGCACGCCGTCGGGAGTGGTTAGCAGAGAACCGTTCAGGATGGCCTTGAACTCAGGATACTTCTGTGCCTCCATGATTCCGTGCACGCCGGTGACGCAGACATAGCCTTTCCTGCGGTCTTCCAGTGTGCGCCGGAAGACCGCCAGGGCTTGGCGCATGTCGATGGCATGGACTCCCACGCCCAGCACGTTGACGCGCGAGAGTCCGGCAAGTTTCAAGTTTTCGGACATGGCAGTTCCCTAGGTCGGCGTCGCGGCCAGAGCCTCCTGCCCCTTCATGATTTCGCTTTCGATCCACTTGTAAGTGATTGCAAGACCTTGCTCGAGGGTGATGGCAGGTTCCCAGCCAAGGACCTGTCGCAACTGGGAGTTGTCGCTGTTTCTCCCGCGGACACCCTGAGGTTTGGTCAGGTCGTGGCGCTTGCGCAGGCGTTTTCCGGCAACCTTGCAGACCAGATCCACGAGTTCATTGATGGTCACCAACCGATCGGTACCCAGATTGAGCGGTTCGCGGTGGTTGGAACGCATCAGACGGACCAGGCCTTCGACGCAATCGTCCACGTACATAAACGAGCGTGTCTGCTCACCGTCGCCCCAGATCTCGATTTCGGCCCCGTCGCGGGCCAGCGCTACCTTACGCGAGATGGCCGCGGGTGCCTTCTCCTTCCCACCATCGTAAGTTCCCAGGGGACCATACACATTGTGAAAACGAACGACTCTGGTTTCCAGTTTGTAATCTTTGCAGAAGTACTGGCACAGCTGCTCCGCCCAGAGCTTCTCCCACCCGTAGCCGGGTTCCGGGTCAGCCGGATAAGCGTCCTCCTCTTTCAAGGGAGTTACTTCTGCGTTTTTTTGCTTGGACTGTGCGTAGACGCAAGCGGATGAGGAGAACAGAAACCTCGCAATGCCGTTCAAGCGGCACGCCTCCAGCATGTGAGTATTAATTAGAGTATTATTACATGAGATACCAGCAAGATAGGCGGTTATGTATCCGATGCCGCCCATATCCGCTGCGAGGTTATACACCTGTTGAATATTTCGCGTTGCCAATAGGCAGTTATCGAACTTCCGGAGATCCAGCAGCTCGAACTCGTCGGCAACTGAATCCTCATATTCGGGATGCTTAATGTCCACACCCCGGACCCAAGATCCATCGGACTTCAGCCGGCGGACGAGGTGGTGGCCGATGAATCCGCCGGCCCCGGTAACAAGGATGCGCTTCTCAATGCTCATTGTGACTCCTCCTTTATAACAAGGCGTATTTGCTCGGGCTCCCAGGTGGTTCGTAGCCGAAACGGGAACACGGTGCGCCGGAAAGGAAACCGCCCGACGAGAACCCCGCTTCAATCCTCTGAAACGGACCTAGGGACGTCGAGAGCCGTTTGTACTAGTGCCCGGGTGGAACCCCGTTCCAATGGAATTCGTTTCGCATGCCTGCGTGCAAAGAGCACATGGAGTGCTCTCGTGCCAGTGATGATCCGTCGGTCCTTGAACAGTTCTGCTAGGGGGATCTTCTCTGGCCGCAAAAACCACGAGCGTATTGGAGAATCCCGCTCGCTGTCGACCAACCAATCTATGTCATATCCAAGAGCCCTCAAATGTCTCAGAAGCCCAAGGATGGCATTCGCACCGGCCACATGGGGGTGAAGTTCGACCAATAGCCGCGGGCTGTAGTTTTCAATCGTTTTCCGCATACCGTGAATAACTTCGACTTCGTAGCCTTCGAGGTCCATGCGAATCAGGTCCACCGAACGGAGATTATGCTCATCGAGCACGGCGTCAAGAGTGGAGACGCGCACGGTGATCTCTCGCGTCTTCCAGGGCACGGGATAAAGAGCGTGCCAGTTAGACTTCTTGCCAATGTACATCGTCGCGGCGCCGTTCATCGCCCCGATGGCCACATTGTGCAACAGGATGTTGCGATAGCCATTCGCGTGAACATTCTTCGATAATTGTGCAAAGTTGCCTGCGACAGGCTCGATGGCAATCACGCGCCCGGCACCGCCGACTGTCCGGGCTTCCAGTAAAGCGTAGTAGCCTAGGTTGCTGCCAATGTCCACTAGGTTCATTCCCGGCTTAAGGAACTTTTGGAGGAGCTTAGAGGCCAGCGGTTCATGCGTCCTGTAGGCTGCCAACTCCCGCGAGATCCCGTGATCCCCAGGCAACACGGTGAGCACACTGCCGTGCACCTTAAAACAGAGGCAGCCACTGGCACGACTCCACAGCCACGCTAAAGATTCATAAACCTTTAGCAGTGGCTTGAGCCCCTGACAGAATATCTCCCAAACGAGTACCCAGAGTCCCTCACTCTGCAGTACCCGGCGGGCCATCCTCCATTTCCGGGCCAGGACGGATCGCAAAGCGTTTGTCCCCGAGAATCGCTGCCAAAGCGGTTGAGCTCCTGTTTCTTCCATAGGGCGGTTACCAGATCCTGTCGCTGCTGCCAGCAACGGCGTAAGCCAGAGCTGCCACGCCAGCCAAGGGAGGCAAAAGGCTCAACCGCGCAGTCCCAGGGACGTTTCCGTTTCGCGCAAGGTGTGCAAGCTGGTTTGCATAGAGGGCCAAGCCGTGCGGCAGAACTCGTAAGTGGAGGAACCTGCCGCGCGCAGACAGTTTCTCCGCCCCAAAGCGCGCGGAAGTGAGCACCTCCTTTGGCAGGTCCAGCCCCGTGCCGCGGTAGTCGCGAAGATACTCGGAGATGATCCGCAGATACGCCGCTACGCCGTCCCAAATGCCGCCAAGGTCCGCCGCAGCCCGCAGCTCTTTGTAATCCACCCATCCGGATTCGATCATCTTCGCCGTGTCCGGAATGTCGCATATGCGAAAGTACAGGTGGCGGTACATGCGCTGAAGCGTGCCGACGACAATGCGCTCCTCGGGCGCGGGTGAAAGAAAGGTGTGGCCGTTGAACTCCACTGGCATGCGCCTGTCGAGGAACCGGCGCGCAAGCTCGATGTGCTCCCCTGCTTGCCCAAGCCTCCCGACATGAATTTCAACTTCTTGTTGAAGGCCCTCCAGCGCGAAACTCCGCTTATGGGCGAGATAGTCGCCAATGGTGCGTGTCAGCGGTCGGCCGTGGAACTTGTGTAGAAAAATATTCTGCACAAAACGCTCGTCCGCCATGGTGATCAGGTCGAGGTCGTTCCCAAAGTCAGGCCAGTGGTCCAGCGTCTTCATCACTGCAACGGCGCAGCCGTCCGCTTCTAGTTCTCTGCAGATCTCGCTGAGGAACTTCAGACCGTTGGCGATTCGCGCATGCTCCCGGCCGAGAGCTGCGTTCGCAAACTGGGCCACCTCGCCGGCTCCCGCAGCAACAGCGGCCTGCTCGAGGGGCTCCAGGGCGCGTATGACCACGTGATGCGCATCAGCCAGCTTCAGAAAATGAGTACGAGCCTCCAAGCAGAGTCCAGCAACGTAGTCGAACGCTTCCTCAGCCCGGACCGGACTCATCACCAGAAGCGATAGGTTATGTAGATGTGCTTTGACCTCGAGAAGTCTTTCCATGAAGCCGCCCTTTCAATCGGAAAATGAATGGCCTTAGCTTGCCGCTCGACCGGGAGTCTTACTCTGACTTCCTTTGGACCTCTGTTTTAGGACGAGCTGCTCAATGAGGCAGGACCGCAACGACTGGCTCCTCGAACGTCGCGCGAGACTGCACAGTCCCGACACGTGTCCGAAGAATCACATATCCGCTCACGAGCGCGGCGAGGCTCGAAAGAACCAACGCAACAACCGCACCGCGCATTCCCCATGCCCAGATTGCCGGAGCGCCGACGCCTGCTGCCACTGCGCTCGAACATAGATAAATCCAACAAACCGACGCCGGCGACTGCATCGCACGAATCACAATCGTCGGTCCCAGCAACGCGCCGCCAATGATTGACGACACCGCAACCCATGGCAGCAGCGGAATGATCTCTGTGTAGCGGCCTGCGTAAAGAAAATGGACCAGTGGCCCGCCGAACATACAGACAAACAGCCAGTACACACCGGCGCCAGCGGCGTACACGCCTCCGATCCGCATGGCCTGCCATTTCATGGCTCGCCAGCCTTCCTGCTGACCCAGCCGCGCGGTGTACGGCAGGAAAAGCAGGGTTAGCGCCGAATGCGCCTGCGTAATCGGCAAGGCCAAGTTCAGCAAGGCCCGAAGCGTACCGGTCTCGGCAAGACCCCAAAACTTGGTCACCAGGGGATAACAGATGTTCCATGGAACCCAAAGGAACACGGCACCGGCCAGTGCCCATCGGCCATAATTCCAGTGTCGTCTGCTCACCTCGCGCAGGCACGGGCCCTGCGGGTCTCGTCCCAGCCTGGGGTTCAACCGCCATAACAATTCGGCACTCGCCAGTAGAGCGGAAACTCCCATGGCGGCAAAAGCGAAAAACGGCGAAAGCAGCTTCAGTCTGCGAAGGACCCAGATGCTGCTTAGTAGCAGGGGCATATACAGCATCGCCCCGCCCAGGGCCCGGCTCGGACTGAGCTCAACGTAACAGGCGCGGCGCGCAAACCAGAACAAGAGCACACACGGAGCGGCAATGGTTGCTCCCATTAGCGCTGGCCCCAGTTCCGCCGACACGCGCGCGTGGAAATAGCCCCCCCCGAGCGCACCTACCCCGAACATCGCAGCTCCCAACACCATCTGCAGCTGAACTAGGATGCCGAGATACTGCTTTGGTGCGGTGTGATACACCGATGGTCCAAACACAGTCATAGGCTCGAGCACCAGCGCTTGGTACACAATCGACACTAGGATGAATATCGCGAACGCCAGCGCGTAGGCGCCGTATTGCTCCGCGCCGGTCCATCGCGCCAGTAGGATTCCCAGTAAGAAGTTCGAGCCAGAAATCAATCCTTGATCTAGAACTGCATACATCCCTTTGATCAGCCATCTGCCCCAACCGCAGGACCGGGACGCGACCTCGTTCTTCAGATTCTGCAATGCTGAAAGGAATGGAACATCGGACATATGTTTTTTCTTTCCGGAAGCAGCCGCGCTCTCACGCCGGCATCTGCCCCGCGCCGCTCGACCCATGCTTCTTTTTCTTTCTGGGGGGCTCCAGGGATGGAAACGACTGCCTATTTCGCTTTTTGAACCGTTGGTTCAGATAGCCCACTAATATTCGTGACCCTTCGGCGACGCATTGTTCGAGATCACGGTCTGTGCGAATCACGTGCGAGTTTGGAAGTCTCTGGGCCAGCCTACGGTACTCAGTGCACTGCCGACCCACCTCCTCCGGGCTGACTTCCTGTTTGCGCTGCAATATGGTTTCGGGATCGGCTTCAAGTGTTAGAAAGACAAGCTCGTTGTGGGGCACCATTCTTTCCAGTAGGTGCAGCAGCCACAGCGGACCACCATACCGGTAGCGTTTGGTGTCCACAAGGATGTCGTGAAAGTTGCGGTCATACACTAACAAGCCGGACCGCGCGAGCAACGGCCTAATCAGCACCACCTCACCAACCCAGTAGTCCACCAGCACAGCAAGCAGCCGCAGCATCGACTCCACTTTTCCGTGTGCCGGCTTGCTGTGCGGCGGCTCGAAGATCAACGGGTTTTTCTCTGGCCGCGGCTTGATTACCTGTGGCCGCCATTGCAGTACGCGCCCGCTCGCAAACACGGGCCGAAACATTTCGAGCAGCTCCGCTGAAAAACTGCTCTTTCCCACTCCATCCGGTCCCAAGATGGCCACCAACAACCCTTTTGGGCGGAACCAGCGACTCGGAACTTCCCGGAATGCCTTCCCGGCGTACTTCAGCAATACTTGCGGGTCGCTCGAAACGTGCCTCCACCAGAGGCGCCTTCTAAGTTCGCTCGGCAACCGGGCCCCAGCCGTAGCGGTGCGCGCTGCCTCCACTGCACTCTGCCAGCGATTTCCGAACAGGTCTTGAGCGACCCTCTTTGCTCGTTCCGGACCGAGTTCGCCGATCAGTTGCCGTAATCGTCGCCCGTCTGCTCCCGACTTGGTTCCCTCGAGGCAGTTTTTGAACAGCCGATAACGGAACTCATCCGCGGGGGCAGCTGCCCAGGTGGTCTCGCGTTTCTCTCGCCGTTCAACGATTTCTTTGCTGGTGGGGAGAAACTGACTCCCGGAGGGACCAAAAAGTATTGTCAGTTCGTGGAATGTAGGTAGCCGCGAAAGCAGACAGGCCAAACAATACCGGCGAGCTCCTGGAATGACACTGATCCGCTCTTGCACCACGAAGTAATCCTTATCCTCCAACGAGCGAAGCGTGGCGAGCAGTTTGCCACGGTCCTCAGGATGCACCGCGAGTTCCTGCACAATCGACGGCGTGTCCTCTGTCTCCTCGCGTAGGTCGAGCGCACAATACCGCACGCCAAATCCGTCGAGGTGGCGGAACAGGGTTTGTGAGAAATGATCCAACCGCTGTGTTTGCTCCCTCGGCTCCGCAAGCATCTGTGGGGATGGACGAACGTCAACCGGTGAAGAAGGATGTAGCTCGCTCATTTTGACCTATGTCAGCAGGATTGTTCCTGGCCAGCGCCGAAACTGGACGCCGACGTCGTGAGGTCGGCTTCGAAACCGTTGGGCCTCGCATGGTGGTTTTGTATGGCTCGATCGTAGATTTCCAGTAGCATTTTATAGTTGCGTGCCGACGTGTACTTTGCTTCGTATTCACGTCGTGCTCGCTTCCCCATCTCGGCCATATCGCCGGGGTGCTTCCATGCCCACCGAGCCTTGCTCGCCAGATCATCGGCATCACCCGGGGTGAAGTGAAGTCCTGTCCAGCCATCCGAAATCAGCTCCTGTCTGGAATCCATCCGCGAGGCAATGACCGGCGTGCCACAGGCAAACGCTTCAATTACCGTCATGGGGAGGCCTTCATAGCACTGGCTCGGGAACATCAAGCAGAGCGCTCCCTTCATCGCTCGGACGACCAGCTCCCACTTTAAGCTTCCCAGAAAGCGCACACTCGGAATATGAAATTGCCGGACGTATTCCTCTAGTTGGGCCTGGACAGGACCATCGCCGATAATGTGAAGCGGCATGAAAATGCCCAGGCGTGCCCAGGCGGCAAGGAGAGTTGGTAAGCCTTTCTCGGGGGAAAGCCGTCCCACAAACAGCGCATAAGAACGTTCTCCGTTGCCATCACCAGGATCGGGATAGACGAAGTTTGGCTTAACCAGGATCTTATCAGCCGGTAGTCCCCCTGCGATGAACTTGCGACGTGCAAAGTCGGTTAAAGCCAAATAATAGTCGATCATCCGGGACCACGTGCCCAAAAGCCGGTGCGTTGTGAGCATGGCAGCCACGAGGGCACTGTAGGTCCGGGACTTGCGGTAGGAACCGTAGCGCACGCTCGGCCCCACGCCGTGCTCCACGCATTCTTCGCAGACTCTCCCATCGCGGAATAGTGTTCCGCCGGGACAGATCAGGCGGTAGTTGTGTAGCGTCTGGATCACCGGCACGTTCGCGTCGCGGCACGCCCAGTAAACGGAAGGGGAAACCATCAAAAAGGTGTTGTGGACGTGCACAATCTCAGGTCTCTCCCGCAAGAGTAATTGGCGGAATTCCTCCCGAGTGTCGCTGGCCCAAATCGTTCGCTTGGCCAAAGCAAGCTGCCGAACAGACACGTAATGCGAAACATCATGATTACTGCGGACGTATCGGACAACTTCGTGACCGGCCTTCGTGAGTAGATTGTATTCGTTTCGGAATGCGGCATCCTCGCCACCTGGCTGCTGATAGGTGTTATGTACCAAGATGATCTTCATGCAGCTTCCGCAACACTGGGTGTTTTCCTGCGCATAAGCTCGACCACCTCTCCGTTGGAGGCGTAGATCACGCCCGGCTGGTGAGCAACGTAATCGAGCAAATCACCCAACTGGTCCCAAAGTCCCAACTCTTGGATTTCCCAAGAATGGCCGTACAAGTGCCAAACGCCCCCCTTTAGCAGCACTTCATCAAAGAGCTTCTTACCCACATCAATCCACGTTTGGCACATCAAGTATTTCTGTACGTAGCGAACGATTCCGGAGCCATCCCGGTGGTTGGCGAGGTTCTTGAAATAATTCAACGGCGGATGCGGGTAAGCCTGTACACTGGTCGGCATTTCAAACCGGCCGAAGTTGAGCGTGTGAGCGAGCATCCGCGTTGTCCGCGCACCCTCGAAACCCGACTGCTGAACGCAGGCGATAACTTCAGCGTCGTAACGTCCTCTCGGATAACAAAACATGTGCACTTCCGAGCCAAGCAGTTCCTCCAGCATCCGCTTCGAGTCCCGCACTTCTCTGGACAATTCCTTCTGCTCTAAACCACGGAGAATCCGGTGCGAAACAGTGTGTGCGCCAATCTCAAATCCTAGCTTGCGGAAAGTCCGCAGCGCTTCGCCCGGGAGGACCGACTTGTTTCCTTCGCCAGTCAGAGGAACGTAGAAAGTTGCAGGCAGGTTCCTCTGTGCGAGCTCGTCTGCTAAGCGAAAGTCGCAGGGATGTCCGTCATCCCAACTTGTCGTTACGATCGCGATTTTGTCCAAGATTTGCTCTCGCCTTTGATCGATTGCTACGGGCGGACCGGCTGTGCCACGGCATCAAAGAGCGGAAGGCCAGCATTGTTTTCCAGGTTGCGCAAGACCCCGATGGTCAGTCCCAGAAAGAAATAAAAAGGAATGGCGCCGTGAGAGAACTCAAATGCGGGCTGTACGCTCGTGAACAACAAAGCCAAAACAAAGTATAGAAATAGCCACAGGATGAGGGGTGACCACTCTCCCAACGTGTGACCCCTACGCAGGGCCCGGATATAGCGTAACGCCGTCAAAATAATGAAGAGCACCCACATGGATAAGCCCACGAAGCCCAAGCGCCCCAGCACCGTGAGCGAAGAATTGTGCGGTTGGCGGACCGGTATACCCTCTTCGTTCTCGAAGGTTATTAGCGCTTGGCCAAAACCTTCACCCACGATTAGGTTCGACGGGCTCGACCGAACCCGATCCCAAACCTCTCCGTACCATCTGCTTCGGTCGACCTCGTGCGAAAACCGGGCATTCGCGTCCCCCACGTTTAGCACCGTCTTGGCTTGGTCGGCGATGAAGGAGAGCTGGACAGGCCCCATGCGCCCCTGAAATCCTATGCCCAGCACAGAAACCGCCAACAGCAGAACGGCCAGAACGCCGGTTCCCCAGGCGAGTGCGGAGACAAAGCCGGCCAGTTTCTTGGACTCGCCCAACAGAAGCAGGATCATAAGAACTAGAAGGATTCCCACATACATGGATCGAGCTTGTAGGATGGCTAGACCGCCCAGTTGTGCTGCCGCCAACCCAACAAGAATCCAGCGCGGCCACCGCCCAAGCGATGGTGCAAGCCAGATACAGAACAGTGCTCCGACGAGCAAGAAAGGAGCATTTTGCCAGTAGTTTCCAAACAACGGGACCGGATGAAACACTCCCGAGGACGGTGACCAGGCTCGGATCTGTTCACCCCAGGAAAACGTCCAGCTGTAGAGCAGGTTCAGCACGAAAACAAAGAACATCCAGCGCAGCAGGACCTGGGTGGCACGGGGATTCATCCCCCATGGCACCCCTAGGGGCAGAAAGACCGCTTCGAAGAACATGGAGCTGTCTCGCACGGCATAGAGGCCATAGCGCGGTACATCCACGATCAAGTGAGCACAAGACAAGAGCAGCAAAGCAGCCAGGCAGACTACGGAGGATTCTGCCGTAATGCTGCGGACAATCCACCACTGCCTTCCCAGAAGCAGAGCTAGCGCCGCGAACAGGAGTGCCTCGCCCACCGGGACCTGGACGCCACCCGCTCCAACCGCAAGATTGTCGAACCCGTAGTTCAGGATCAAGTACGGCGTCAATGCGAATAAGACAAGCACCTGCCAAAATTCTAGGCGCTCGTGACACCACCTGAAAATTCCATATAAAGCCAAGCACGCGCCTGCTGCCCCTAAAACGGCAACCGGGTAACTCGCTACCAGTGCGCCCAGGGCTGTCGCCAGGGCGAAGCCAAACAAGACCCTTACCCATACACGTGGGTCATAGGTTCTGTCGGAGAATGGAATTGACATTTCAGCTTGCCAGCGCTCGGACTCCAGAACACTCGGCGGTGCACTGTCGGTGTGTTGCTGACGGTAAAGCCTCGCGGGGAAACCTCAAGTCGCGCCAGAGCCTTTTAGGACCGCGGGGATGGTCTGGAACAGAATTTTCAGATCCAGCCAAATCGACCAGCGATCGATGTACTCCATGTCTAGTTCCATCCATCTTTCAAAGTGAACCGACGATCGCCCGCTAATTTGCCACAGGCAGGTGATCCCGGGGCGGACACTGAAGCGGCGACGGTGCCAATCCTTTTCGAAACCCCGACAATCCCGCAACGGCAACGGTCGAGGGCCGACCAAACTCATGTGCCCTTTCAATACATTAAAGAGCTGGGGAAGCTCATCTATACTCGTCTTTCGGAGAAACCTGCCAATGGTTGTAATCCGCGGATCATTCGTGATCTTGAACACCGGTCCAGTCACCTCGTTCAAGCGTTCCAACTCAGCCTGCTTTTTCTCGGCACCCTCGACCATCGTGCGGAACTTGTAGACGGAGAAGACTCTTTTGTTCAACCCCAGTCTCCTTTGAGCGAAAAACACCGGCCCCGGCGACGTAAGTTTGATGAGTATCGCGGTGATCAAAAGGATTGGCGCGAAGCAGATGATACAGGACAGCGAAACAAGCACGTCCAGGAGCCGCTTCAGGGACATTGGCTGTCCCTCCGGCGTTCCGACATGAATGGTAACCAGCGACTCGTAATCTAAAGACCTAGCCCTCGCGTGCGTCATCTTAAGATCAAACAGGTCAGAGAGGAAACGAGTTGTAATCCCTTGCTCCCAACAAAGTGTCGCAATTCGCGAGGCCTCGGAATAGGAGGACTTGATCGGCAGTGCAAGCACTACTTCATCCACAACGCTCTCACGGAGAAAGGATGGAAAACCATTGAGGTCGCAAACATACGCATAATCTGTTTTACGGAACTCCTTCATTCCTGGCCAATCCTGGTCGACAAACCCCAGAATGCGGTAGCCCAGAGCGGGATGGGCTCTTAGCTTATCTGCAAGCGTTATGGCACGCGGATTCGTTCCCACGATCAAGACCTCTCGGAGGTCGCGGCCCCGCAGCCTGATCTGTTCGAGCAGGAACCGCAGCAAGCGGCGGCTAAGGACCGCCGTGGACGTGCTCACCAGCCAAAACAAAGAAAGGAAACTAGGCTGGTTCACACTCAGGCTGAAGAGACTGCCGACCAAGAACAGCACCACCGTGGCAAGCGAAGTCGCCGCCAAAACGTGGAGAGCTTCGGTGCTTTTGCGCGAGAGGCGCTTGGACTCGTACAGACCCACAAAGGAGAACAGAGAATGCCAAATCAGGAGCAGACTTGCGAACAGAAAGAAGTTCCGCACGGAGACCCGCAAGGACAGAAATTGCGCGAGCGAGGTGGCGCCGACGCTATGCAGGCTTGCCACAGCAGCGGCAAGGAATGAGCCTACCAGCAGCGCAACGTCGGAAAACTTGAGAAGACTCGAGAGGAGGTAGCGACGTGTCAGACCCACACTAACTCCTCCCTGCGCGGTCGAATATGGGACTACGGATCCTAGGGTAGGCATTCAGGACTTCTTGCTGGCTTTCCGCCCTCTTCGAGACGAACCCGTTCGGTTCAAGGACAGCAGCGGACGCCGCCACAGAACAACACCGAGCAAACGGCCGCCGGCGGCCTCAATGTCCTGTTTCGCTTGCCGCGCTGCTTGCTGTGGCGTGAAGTTCGGTTCGACCAGTAAGATGACCCCATCGGTTAATGCAGCTAAGCAGGAAGTGACACGGTTGCCGAGCGCTGGTGGAGCATTCACCAGAACATGGCCGAAGCCTGCACGTAGTTGCGATGTCCACGCTTCCAGACGCCCCGAAGCAATCAGGGCGTCGGAATCCACTGTGGCTGATAGCGCGCCTGCCGAAATCAGACGCACGCCATTCGGGCCGACTGATCGTGCGAGATCCTGGATCGAACTGCGCTCGAGGATTCCCTCGGCCCATCCTTCTCGGTTCTCAACTCCGAAGTAGGTATGCAGTGAAGGGTTGGCCAGGTTTGCGTCTACGAGGCACACGGATCTGTGTGTGTGGTGGGCGAGCAGTTCTGCCGCTCGTGCACTAATCAAGCTATGAGCGTTGCTCCCCTGAACAGCGCAGAACACGACAGCTCGCGGAGCCTTGTCGCCGGCCGCCAGAAAAAGTCGCCGAACGAGCTGGAAGGTCTCATCGCCGAGGAATGCGAAATGCCGCGGCGTGATCAACGCGGCCGCCGGACCGGCAGCGTCGGCCAACGCTTGCTGGCTTGTTCGGGCTTGATATGGGGTTTGCAAGGAGTTGGTGTTTGTCTTCCCGGTCGGCGGAATTGCCTGTTGTAGAAGCTCTTCTTCTTGCTCGGGATGGCGTAGCGCTTCAAGAGTAAGCCGCCAAGGCCTCTCCCTTTCTTCCACCCCAGCACCCAAGTCTGGAACCTGATACATCGTTCTAAAGATTCGGCTCATGGTAAACGCTCAATGCAGGTAGGAATCTAGTTCAGTCCGCTATTTATCTCGAAACCCTCGGTATGATTTCGGATCAGCCAGGATGTCGCGAGCGGTAGTTCGGTTGCCGTTCGCGTCTCCTCCCCCGTTGCTAGTTTCTGTATCTTCGCCCGAAGCAGGGCTCCCGTGGCTCGTACTTCCTGAGAGGGCGGACTCATCGGTAGCGTTCAACTCACCGCAGGTGGAGATCGACGCTAACACCGACACATTCAGGAGCTGCTGAACTTCATCGGAAGTTCTCAGCGACGGACTCAAGCGTTCAGCCGCTGCCGCAGCCGCCAAGCCACCAGCGATTGCCGCCAGAAAACCCACCAAGAGCGCCATCGCGGGAGATCGGGACGGCAGAGCGGGCACCGCCGCGGCTTCGGCCACAGCCACGTTAACGATCCGTCTGCGGTCCAATGCATCGGCAATTCGCGCCTCTTCCTGCTTTCGCAAGTAGAGGAGGTAGTTGGCTTCGTTGGCCTTTTGGTCTCTCACGAGATGCTCTTGAGCGACTTCCTTCCCGTCCAGCATACTGGCTCGCTCCTGATAGGAGCGCACTGTGCGCGACAGTTCCTCGGTCCGCGCCTGCTCTGCCGCCAGTTCGGCCCGCGCCTTCGTTAGCTCTGAATTGACCCATTCAGAGATGGGATTGCGGTCGGTCGTCTCATCTCGGAGCTTCTCGATACCCTCAATCGCAGCCTGCGTTTGTGCGATTTGCGCGTTTACCTCTTGTACCGAGCGGTAGGATGGCTCAAACTTCTGCAGCAGTTCTGTGCGCTTCAATTGCAGATTTAGAAGCGTGGTGTTCAATTGCTCGATGAGCTGAGGATTATCTGCCGTTCGGACCTGCGTGGTCGTGCGAAGCGGTATGGCTTGAGCCTGCCCTTCTAGGATACGGATTCGCTTCTGGGTTTCTGCGGTCGAGACCCGTGCTTGCTCCAAATCCGACTGAAATTGGGAGAGCTTTTCCAACGTGCCGGCCTTTTGTTGTCCCGGTGAAACGACGCCCTCTTTTTGACTAAAGTCGACCAGGCGGGACTCCGCTTCTTCCAACAATTGATTGTGCTGCTCGGTCTGCTGCTGGAAGAACTCAAAAGTCCCTGGTGGGCGGTGCACCGCCAGGTGCTTTTCCAGATAGACATCGACTAGAGTGTGGAGCACCTGAGCGGCGCGCTGGGGATTGGAATCCTCATAGGTGACAGAGATTAGGTTGGTCTTTGGCAGGAGTTCCACCTTCAGGGCGCTTTCCAGATCGCGCACAGCGGTTGCGAGCCCCTTCGTAGGCGCGCTCTCTTTCCGATAAGGCAGAAACCAGAAGCGCCTTGGCGCATTCTGCAACCCGCACTTCGTAACCACCGCTTCCAGCAGATCTCGACTCTTTAGCAATACCATTTCCGAGCCCAACTCGGTCTCGGTGGGGCTCAAGGGAATCTGTGGCACGGCGTTAGACGCGTCGGGAGTCACTAGGGGATCCTGCCGTTCGTGTTTGACCAGAATCTTGGTGTTTGACTGATAGCGCGGCGGCAGCAGGAACGCTGTAAGCGCCGCACCCGCAAAAATGCCCAGAAAAGTTAGCGCTATCACACGCCGATGCCGGAACCCGATGACGAGCCAGTCCCGCTGGGCCGTAAGTGTCGACGGCGCATCAATTCTGGGGTAAAGCGTCTCTCTCATCGAACTAACCTTTCTGTGGCGGTCGTGGCGGATTTAGGGTATCGGTACGCGAAGACGGTGCTGGAGATGAACTCCCGGATTTTGGACATCCTGTTTTTTGGTTTGCGCGGCCGAAACGCCACTTCAGACTAAATCGCGGAATGAGGAAGGTACGCGCGGGCTGTCCGCGCCGTTCCACGTCCATAACTCACTTTCCCTGCACCGCTTTTCTCTCCCCTGGCTGGCGATTAGTGCATCGGGACATAGGTTCCCACAGTGACAAGTGGGATGAAAGGTTTCATCTTCGCTAGATCGCTCTTGGGCACATACAGCATGTCTCCAGGCCGCAGGTGCAGGTCCTCGCTCAGATTTCCCGAGCGGAGCATCTTCTTCAAGTCGAGCTTTCGGGTTTGCACCCACTCGCTGGAAATTTGGCGGAACAACCAAACTTGTGAGTGTTTCGCTCCCTCCGTAAAGCCGCCTCCGACGGCAATGGCCTGCAGCACCGTTGTGTCGCCGCGCAAGTCGTATTTTCCAGGGTGTCCTACTTCTCCACCGACTACGAAGTATGGCTTATTAAAGTCTTTCAGACGGACAGTAACGATCGGTTCATGCAACGTTTTTGCGTAAGCCGAGCGGATCGCCTCAGTTACCTCAGGCAGCGTTTCGCCCTCTACGTGAATGTCGCCGACGGCTAACAGCGTGACGTACCCATCGGGCTGAACCATCACGGTCTGGTTGAATTCCGGCGTCACCGCGAAATTCAGTTCCAGGACATCGCTTTTACAGAGCTGATACCTCGGATCGCGGTGTTGCAACGCGGGACGCTGCGAATCCTCTGCAGCGGTAGCACTGGGTGGGCTCGCCAGCGCTGCGCTTTGCGTCGTGCCGGCTGCGTTTGGTTCGTCATCATAACTGAACCAGATCGTAGCGAGGACAAACAAAAGAGCGCGA
>Ga0137370_10000337_pt1 | contig 17658 bp, 15 predicted proteins | sample SagtaG_11_FD_104920 | JGI IMG/M metagenome (GOLD analysis project Ga0137370, IMG submission 104920) | Vadose zone soil microbial communities from Sagehorn Ranch, Mendocino, California, USA - Sage1_R_20_16 metaG | ecosystem: Environmental > Terrestrial > Soil > Vadose zone | place: USA... | reverse complement strand
TCCCTCGCATTTGTGAGAGCGGGAAATCTGTGAGAGCGAGCGCAGCGTCCGCCGGGTACTGCAAGAAATTCGCCGCAAGGTTACGCGGAAAATGCGAAAAATTTTCGGGAACCGAGGATTTTATCTCGGGGCGATTGAGGCGACGATCTTTTCGAAGCGAGGATCGCCGCGCAGGGGATCCCAGAATGGAAGCAATTTTAGTTGGCCGTAGCTGAGGCTGTTCGGTCGGCGCATAGCGGCGATGAGCTGTTCGCACGCGAGCTCTTTCTCGCCGGCCCAGGCAGCGATCATGGCGAAATACTGATTCATGGCCTGGCCGTTGATGGCATCTTCTTCTATTGGGACAAGCTCGACCGCACGTCGCCCTTCTTGCAGTGCTTCATCCTTTCGTCCGAGAGCCGCGTCGATCAAGCCGAGAACGCAAAGCGTCGGACCATAGTTCGGTTGAGCATCGACGATCTTCTGCTGTTCTGCGCGCGCAGCGGTAAAGGCCGAGTGCGCCTTTTGCTCATCATTTGTCATGCGAGCAATAAGGCCTTCCACGAAGGGACGACTAAACTGCACAACATCGTCGCTTAATGCCGTTTCTCCCAATGCGTTCAGCGCGCTTTCAGCGGTAGCGACGTCGCGCTCCATCAGTGCGCAAAGCAGCCACGTATCAGCGATAGACGGCACTGCGCTGGGATTTTTGGACCGAATCGAATCGATCAATTGATGCAATTTTCCGGTGTCGGCTTTCCAATCCAATTCTACGAATGCACGTGCCAGTTGATTAATCACGTTTGGTTCCACTGCTATCGCGTGATCCAAAGCCGATGCCGCTTCGGCGTAACGCCGCAGGTGTCCGTAACTAATGGCAATCTGGCGCAGTGCGAAGAAGTTTCGCGGGTCGAGGTCTAGCGCGCGTTCGATATTTCGAGTCGATTCCTCCCAGCGTCCCTGGCGTCTTTGAATGTAGCCCTTCATCTCGAATACCCGGGCGTTATTAGGCAATTTTTGCCCCGCAATCTCGAGCTCGGCGAGAGCCGCTTTATAATTCAGATGGCCTCGATACAGGTTTTCCGCTGCCGCCAGGTGCGCTTCGCCTGAATCGGGTCGGAGACGAAATGCTGTTTTGACGGCTTCTTCCGCCAACGCGAGACGCGCCGGGGTGTGGTCATCGCGAAAAAAGTAAAGAAAACCATGAGCATAAGCGAGTTCGCAATAGGCTTGGAAGAAAGACGGATCGCGGGCTACCGCCTGGTTGAGTAGATCGACTGCCTGCAACAATTTCCCTTGGCCCCCCGTCGTCGAACTCACCCACAGAAGAAGATTTTTGGCACGAGCGAACAAATCGAAGGCGGCGAGGTCAGTGGTGATCGGCTGCTCAATGGCCAGTGATTCGGCGGCTGAGATTTTTGCATCCAGCAGGCCGGCAACCTTCTTTGCTATCTCGCTCTGAACTACAAACAGATCGTTCAAATCAAAATCGTATTCCTCGGCCCAGACATGAGTATCGCTGCGCGTGTCGATAAGCTGCGCATTCATATGGACCCGCGCGCCAGTTTTCCGCACGCTTCCCTCAAGCACATGGGAGACTCGAAGAATTTCGCCGATCTGGCGAACGTTTCGTTTCCCGCGATATTCCATCACGCTGGTGCGGCTGATCACTTTCAGGCCGGCCACCTTCGCCAGCTTGGTCAAGATGTCGTCCTGAACACCGTCGGTAAGGGACGCGTCCTCTTTCTCGGGACTTAGATTGTCAAATGGCAGGACGGCTATCCCAGTAGCCGGCGGCGGACGAAACAGTTCGCTTTTCCAGATGATCACGCCGATTGCCGTCGCCAAGGCGACTAGTGACGCGAGCAGACCGGCGACCGCCGGGTTTCGCCGAACCCATTTCCGCCCACGGGCCAACATCGTAATGTGCCGCGCCTGAATCGGTTCATGTTTCAGCCATCGGTCAAGATCTTCCGCCAGAGCAAGCGCCGTAGAGTAGCGGCGCTGCGGGTCCTTCTCCAAACATTTCAGGCAGATGGTCGCCAGATCGCGATCTGTTTTTGCATTCCACAAACGTGGATGCCGTGGTTCGCTTTCTAAGACTAACCGGATTGTTTCGTATGTCGTCCCTCCAGCAAACGGTGGGTGGCCAGTCAAGAGGTGATATAACACCGCGCCAAGGCCGTATACGTCGGTGGCACTTGTTACCCGAGTGTTATTGCCTTTTGCTTGTTCCGGGGCCATGTAACTGGGGGTACCCAACGCTTCCGTCGTGCGAGTGACTGTGCTCTCTGTCTCAACCACGCGTGCCAGGCCAAAGTCCGTCAGATGTGGATCGCCTTTTCTGTCTATCAGAATGTTACCAGGTTTTATGTCACGATGGAGAACGCCCCGCTCGTGTGCATAGTGCAACGTTCGCGCAAGCCTGGCGATAATCTCTGCCGCCTGGCGCGGTGACGTCCGTCCGGACTCGGAAACTTTGTCGAGTGGTTCCCCCTCGATCAGTTTCATGCTGAAATAGCAGGAACCGTCGCGCTCCCCGATCTCGTAGATCGGAACAATGCAGGGATGATCCAGGCTCGCTGCCGCTTCAGCTTCCAGATGGAAACGCTTCAGGTGTCTTTGGGTCGCCCACTGACCAAGGCCAACGATTTTCAGCGCTACGGTGCGGTTGAGACTTTTCTGTCGCGCGCGATACACAATCCCTTGTCCACCGCGCCCCATTTCCTCCAGTAACTCGTAATCGCCAAAGTCTGCCAGCGTATGTCCCGGACGTGCGTTCCGGTAATTTTGGGGCATCGATCTCGAATTTGAATCGCCGAGGCTTTCGGAGTTGATCGCTTCCTCGTCGTCCCCGCCGAACAAGCCACTCTCTAAGAGACATGCGCTGCAAAACTCCTGGGGCGCATCGGCGAAAAATCTTGCGCCGCATTTCCCGCAGAACCTGTTGGCGATCTTCATTCTGGAATTGTCCATCACCTCAAGGGACTAATGCAGGAAATTCGCGAATAGGTTACGCGCGCAACACGGCAACCAGATGACGCAACTCATCCTCTATGTCTCCAGGTGCTATCACCGTATGAGCAATTTCTTCGTGCAATAATTCGCGGTAACGCCGACGCAACCGATGAAAGGCCTGCTTCACTGCGTTTTCAGTCATCCCAAATTCTTCGGCAACCTCCGCCTGCAAAGGGCGATCGGGCTCGTCTGTGAGTAATTTCTTCAATCGATCAAACAACCCGGCGTTACCGGCCGAACGATATTCCTCCGCGAGTCGCGCGAGGACTTCCTCCAAAACAGTCAGGGCCCAGCGGCGCTCGTAGATCTGGTCGGCGCTCAATGTATCTGTGGGTGCGAGATCCGCGCCCTCACTGTCGCCTAACACGTCCAGAGGAACCAATCGACGACCTTCGCCGCGCTTGATAGCCATGGCGCGATATCGCTCGTTCGTCAGGAAATGCTTTAGCGACACAAGCAAATAAGAGCGCAGGCGCCCTTTTTCTCTGCGAACAGTCTCCAGGTCGCGGCGCTCCAACAGCAGCGCAAAAAATCCCTGCGTAAGGTCCTCGGCTTCCTCTGGTCCGGCCCCCTGGCGCCTGATGAAACTGTAAACGGGTCGCCAGTAAGTGCGGCAAAGTTTCTCGAGAGCTTCTTGCGCCGCCGGCGATTGGCTCTGCGCTTCGAGCACTACGCTCCAGTGCGTCGTGGCAAAGGCGACCGCGCCGTTTTGTGCGCCCAAACCCGTCGCACTCCGTGAAGTCCAGCCATCAACGCCCACCCTGTAATCCAAGTGAAGCGGAGCAAAAATCAAGAGGCAACCGCGTTATCTCCAAATCTCCATTGTAACACTCAGCCCTTCCGCTGATGTCCAAGTTCTTCCAATAATTCGATCTGGATCTGTTGAATCTCGAACAATCGGTTGTATTGGCGGCGTAATAAGTGATCGATTTTTTCATGCAAATGCCGGATCTCGAGCTCGGCTTTCAAATTGACTTTGTAATCGTTCTCCGCTCGTAAACGGTCTCGCGCTTCGGCCCGGTTTTGGCTCATCATGATGACCGGCGCCTGGACAGCGGCGAGACAGGAGAGGATCAAATTGAGAAGGATGAACGGATAAGGATCGAACGCTCTGGTAGCGAGCAACGCGATGTTCGCACCGATCCACACGAAGATAACAGCGCCAAACGTAATAAGGAACTTCCAGCTACCGCCGAACTCAGCAATGCGGTCTGAAAGACGTTCGCCAAAGGTGAGTTTCTTTTCGAATTGCTTCTCGATGTCGCTGGAGAGAATCTCGTGCTGTTGCAGGCTTTCGATCACTTCCTGGTCGAGGGCGGAAAGCTCGCCGATCTCTTCCTGCAAAACCTCTTTTACGTAATCCTTTCGGAATTTGCCCAGATCATCGAAACAGATGAACTCTTTGCTATCCAAGACCGGGGCTTCTTTCTTGATGAACTCAAGAAGCGACGGTCGAATCAGTTCCGCCACCATTCCGCCGTGGGGGGATTTCGGTTTCTTGCAGATCTGACAGAATTGCAGCGCGGTTGCAGTGTGGCTCATTGAGATTTCGCCGCTGAATTAAGCCGCTCTCATGCCACTTGTCGATGCCCGCTTGAATCGATGATTGACGGTTTTAAGCTTCCGCGATGGAAGAAGCAGAAGTTCCTCTCGAACATTTGCATGAAGAAGTAAAGGAGAGGGCGGAGCACAGCAACGCGACGTGGATTTCGTGGGTAGCACTGAGCACTGCGATTCTCGCCGTGCTTGCCGCGATCGCCGGACTCCTCTCCGGGCAACACGTGAACGAGGCGATGATGAACCAAATCGAGGCGTCCAATCAATGGAACTATTATCAGGCCAAGAGCATCAAGGCTTCAGTCCTTGACGCAAAAATGTCTCTCGCCGGTGCGCCTAACGAATCGGACCAATCAAAGCGCGATCGATACGAGAAAGAGCAGGAAGAAATCAAATCAGACGCCGAGCGCAAGGAGGCCGCAGCGAAATCGAACTTTCACCAGCACGAAGTGTTCGCGCGCGGGGTGACCATGTTTCAAATCGCGATTGCCATCGCAGCAATCTCAGCGCTTACAAAGAAGCGTTCGTTTTGGTTTGTGAGTTTGATTTTCGGACTCGTCGGTTGCGTGTTTCTCGTCCTCGCGGAGATGGGGAGTTCTGTGGAAACGCTATTCAAAAACCATTAGAATTGGGGTGGCGGATTTTTAATTGGCGCGCGATCAGCGACCCAGTCCGCGCTCACCGAGCCAAAGGAAGTGGCGGGGCACCCGGCGCCTGCGGGATTTGAGTCCGAACGACTCGATAGCTTTGGTTCGGATGTGCGCGACGGCTTCATCTATCGAATCGGTGGCGTAAATGAGGTCTAGGTCTTTAGCGGCGATCATTCCTCGCTGCGCCATTGTTTCGATAAAATGGAGCAATTCTTTCCAATAATCCGTTCCCATGATCACAATCGGAAAATTTTTGATCTTACCGGTTTGAATCAAAGTGAGCGCTTCGAACAGCTCGTCGAGTGTGCCAGCGCCGCCAGGCATTACTACGAACGCGTAGGAATACTTAACCAACAGCGTTTTGCGGGCGAAGAAATAATGCATCCGCACGCAGCGATCGAGATAAACGTTGGTCGGCTGTTCGGAGGGCAGTTCGATGGTGCATCCGACTGAGCGGCCTCCGGCTTCCCTGGCGCCACGATTTGCCGCTTCCATAATGCCGGGACCGCCGCCAGTTATGACAGTGAAACCAAGCCGTGCAATGGCCGCGCCCATTTTTCTCGCCAGCTCGTAATGCGGATCGCCGGGCTTGATTCTGGCCGAGCCGAAAACGGTCACGCATGGACCGACAAAGTGGAGTGTGCGAAATCCACGCAGAAAATCGCGCATCACCCGCAAAAGCGTTAAGAATTCGGCTAAGCGTGAACGAGGTCCTTCCAGGAAAATTTCGTCGGCAGGTTCCGAAGAACTGCTCGCTGCCGAACTCGCCTTGGTGAGCGTTTCTATGTCGGGAGCGTCTTTCCCTGCCACAATCGTCGCCTCATTCATCTCCCTCGCCGAGCAAGCCATGGATCACGCTGCCATGAATTGTCATTGGCAGAGGGTTTACGAGTCGTAGCGCCGACAAGCAAGTCTCGATTAATCCTCCGAGTAACAACGGCAAAACTAAACGCCAGAATCTTTGGAAACCGGACTTTTCTGACTGGAAACGACGTTACTCGCCATTCGACGAACTTTTTTCAGCCAACGCCGCGCCCAAGTGTACTCGGTGGCAAGAATAGCCAACCCGATCGGAATAACGATGAATGCTGGCCCCGGCAAAACCAGCAGGGCTACGCCTATTAGCAAGACCGTTACTCCGGACCACAGAGACAATCACGCGTCTAGCAATCTTGATATTCTCAGTGCTCCAAATGCTGGAGAGACGTTTCATCCACGAAAGGGAGTCGACGGACTTTTCTGCGGCAAGCTGGGCCCTCATGATCATAAGATCGTCTCCTAGCCCCGGAGCGGATCGGTGCCCGCGGGACTAATCAGCCTTGATCGCGGCGCGTAAGCGATCAAGAAACAGCACTTGTGTCGACTTGAGTTTGCGTCTCGCAATTTCGTCAGAAAAAAAGCACACCCGATCGACCTCTGGAAACATCTTGCGTTTGCCGGAACGCGGTGGCCATTCCATTTCGAACAAATTTGATTTGCATTCGAACGATTCTGGCAAATCGCCTTCGAACGCCCAGCCGTGCACAGTTTTGCCGCCTTTTTGTATGATTGAGCCGAGCTCAATGTAGTTGCGAACAGTTTTGGGTCGGAAACCGACCTCCTCTTCGAATTCAATTTCAGCGCGTGTGAGCAAATCTTCTCCCGGAGCCGCCTCGCCCTTTGGGATCGTCCATGCGCCCTCGTCTTTTTGGACGTGGAAGGGTCCACCGGGATGCGCCAGCAGAACTTCAAATTTGTTTTTCCTGCACCGGAACATCAGCAGGCCGGCGCTGATTCGACTTCGTTTGGATTTTGGGTGCTCCCGCACCCCGTCATCTTACGCGGAAACCTCTTCAGTGCATTTTGTCAGAAGACGCGCTCTTATCATTTTTTGTCACCCCACAAGTGGAACGTGTAGGTGAACACAATATAACCCATCACACGGCTCAGATCGTCGTTACTGAAATAGATCGCTGGATTGAACTGGAAATCCCGTGTGACATTGCAGGTGAAACCAATCGTCGACGAGTTTTCAGAACCGCTCTGCCAATCGAACTGCACTCGCCATCGCTCATTGAAGTCATAGGCGTAGCCAAGGATTGCTTCGTTTTTGTATCCGGCATGAATGGCTCCCGCAATGAACTTATGGTGCTCGGTGTAGTAGCCTGCCTCGATATAGGGTTGCGGATCTACATCCAAGTGAGGCGACCAGTTCACGAATCCAACTGAAAGAAGAAAAGGCTCTTTCGTTAACAATCCGATCTCCGTCCCGAAGATCCAATCATCCGGCTGGAATCCGCGAAACACAGCGACCTCGGCCCATTTGGTCAGGCCGAGCTCGGCTTGCAATTCATATGGGTTCGCAATCCGTTTGTCTTGGATTTGCAGACTCAACGAGAGATCGCCTTCCCCTTGCAGGTCCGGCGTCACAATTTGACTCAAACCTTTCGTTGTAGCGAAAGATGAGGGAGCGCTCGAAAGAATCGTGATCATCATGACGATGATCTTCATGCCGTTCTTTAACTTTTTAGTCGCCGTTTGTTTAGGCAAAGCGTTCGACATTCCGCCGTGAGTAAAACGAGTGTTTGGGAATTTGTCGATTCCATGTTGAACCGCGGCCGTGCGATTTTAAGATTACGGATCATGCGCGTGCTCGCCGTTGACGCTTCTCTGCGCAACACCGGTGTCGCAATTGTCGATGCAAACAATGGCAAACCGCGCTCCGTCTATTTCGGGACGATCCACAATGTCAGCTCGCTGCATTCCTCGTCTTGTCTGGTCGCCATCCGCGATCGGTTGGTCGAACTCATTCGGGAACACGAACCAGACTGCTGCGCGCTCGAATCGGTCATTTATGTGCAAAGCTACAAAACCGCGATTCTCCTCGGAGCCGCGCGAGGGGCTGCCATCCTGGCTGCCGCAGAAAACGGATTACCAGTTTTTGAGTATTCACCGAAACGAATCAAACAATCCACCGTTGGTCGTGGCGCGGCAGACAAAAATCAGGTGGCGTTCATGGTGCGCGCCCTTCTCGGTTTAACAGAAACGCCGGATGCAGACGCCGCCGATGCTCTGGCGATCGGGCTTACGCACCTGCGCTCGCAGGAAGTCGCAAGCCTGGGTATCCCGGGAGCGACGCGGATATGAACCTAGCGCCTCTTGATCTTCGCGTTCGCTGGCTCGGCCGAATGGATTTTGCGACCGCGCTTGCGTTGCAGGAAGAAATCGTGTTGAAGAGGCATCGCGATTCTTCGATGGAAGACCAGTTGCTCTTACTCGAGCATGAGCCCGTTTACACCATTGGGCGGACGCCGGATCAATCGAGTTTGTTGGGCGCCGGGCATTTGCCGCATCCTCTTTTCGTCATCAATCGCGGTGGCCAGGCTACTTATCACGGGCCCGGGCAGCTAATGGGTTATCCGATTATCGATCTGCGTCGATGCGGCCAGGATTTACACAAATATTTGCGCTGGCTCGAACAATTGCTCATTGATCTTCTCGCAGAAAACGGAATCACTGCTTGCCGGCGCGAATCGCTTACTGGAGTTTGGGTGGGCAACCGCAAGATTGTTTCGATTGGTGTCGGCGTTCGCCATTGGATTACGATGCACGGTTTTGCGTTGAATGTTTCTGGCGATCTTTCGCCATTTAACCACATCGTTCCATGCGGCATTAATAATATTGCAATGACGTCGATGGAAAAAGAAACGGGAATGCCATTCACGGTTGCTCGCGTTGCCGCGTCGCTTGAAAAATTGGTATTAAAACAGTTTGGTGATTTGCGCGTTATTCGAGAGGCACAACCGATTAACGTTTAAGAAATAGAATCCATAGAAGATGATCCCTCTCGAAGACAACGTGGGTGATATCGTCGGAAAAGCGCAACGCGGCTTGGGCGTTTCCGATTCCGAACTGGCAAAAAAAGCGGACGTCAGCTTGGAAACGATCCGTAAACTACGCGAAGGCGATGTCGATGAGCAGGCCGTGCAGCAGGTCGCCCCGGTCCTGGATCTTTCCGCGGGCCCGCTTTGCGAGCTGGCGAAAGGCGAATGGCGTCCAGAAAGAATCGATGAGCGCCACGGGTTCGCGCAATTCACCACGGATTATCATGAAATGGCCGTGAACGCCTATCTCGTTTGGGATCCGGCAAGCCGCGTTGCCGCGGCCTTCGATACCGGAGGCGATTCCAGCGAAATGGTGCGATTTGCCAAGCGCCACAAATTGAACATGCAACTGATTCTCCTTACCCATGCGCATCCCGATCATATCGCTGACCTGCCGCGTCTGCGCGAGGAAACCCGTGCGGACGTTTTTGTTCCAGCCCGCGAACCTGTCTCCGGCGCGGAACTCATCGAAGAAGGCAAGCATTTTCATCTCGGAAATCTGGAAATTGATACGCGACTGACCTGGGGCCATTCCCAAGGTGGAATGACATATGTAGTAACGGGCCTTGCGCGGCCAATCGCCATTGTGGGCGATTCGCTTTTTGCCGGATCGATGGGCGGCGGAAATGTCTCCTATCAGGACGCGTTACGAAATAACCTCGAGAAAATTCTGACATTACCGAACGAAACAATTATTTGCCCGGGACACGGTCCCATGACGACCGTCGGTGAGGAGAAGCGCCACAATCCATTTTTCGCCGGAAAAGTTTGAAAAACGTTTGATGGTTGATGTTTGCCGGCAAAAGGAACGCAGGATTGCAGCGAAAAAATTTAGCGCGGTCATCCTGAACGGCGGGAAGGATCTCACACTGGCTAATTGGTTACGTCGTCTACCTTGTGCGGGCCGGCGCCTCCACTGCGGGGGTCCCTCGCTTGGCTTGGGATGACAATGCGTAGTGATTAGGGGTACAATTCTTTTATGAACATCGGTTTTGTCGGAGTGGGCCGCATGGGCGCGAACATGGCGCGCAGATTGAAAGATCGACAATTTCACATCACCGCTGTTTATGACATGAATCGCGCGGCCGCTACCTTACTCGCCGCTGAGCTCGGTTGTGCGGCGGCTCAGGATTTATCGGAAGTAACTGCTGAATCTGACGTGATCTTCACAGTTGTGACTGACGACAACGCGATGCGACACATCTTCGCAGGGAGCGGCGACAATTTGCTAATTAACGCGCGCGGCAAACTTTTCATTAATTGCGCGACAATCTCACCACAGGTTCATGTTGAGGTGGAAAAGCTGGCGCAGCAAGCTGGGGCACAAACACTCGAAGCGTGCATGGCTTCGAGTATTCCGCAGGCCCGTGAAGGCAGGCTTTATTTGATGTGCGGCGGAACAGAAGATGCATTTCGTAAGGCCGAACCGATCTTGAAGGAGCTGGGTTCGGAGATCCGTTTTATTGGTAATGCTGGCGAAGCCGCAAAGGTGAAGGCGCTCGTCAACATGGTGATGAACATCAACACCGCAGGACTCGCGGAGGGACTCGCGCTCGGCTCGGCGCTCGGTTTGGATTTGGAAATGTTGAGAAAGATGTTTTCTCAGACAGGCGCGGCCTCGCGCGTACTCGAAACCGATGGCGAAGATATGCAAAATCGCGATCACAGCTGCTTTTTCTCTGCTGCGCACGCCGCCAAAGATAGCGGAATCGCTCTCGAGCTCGGGCGCAGTCTTGGCCTCGATTTGCCCCTCGCGCGCGCGACCAAGGAACAATACGATCGCATGGTCGCGGAAGGCTTGGGTGAACTCGACAAATCGGGCATCGCCGAGCTCACATTCAAAGATCGGCATAAACATTCCGGCAATCGGGTGTGATTCTGTCTTAGTCGAGATCGTAATCGAATCTGCCTGGTGGGGCGTGCTTCTGGCGAACCGCCGTCGATAAATCTCTCGAACGCTCTTGCTTACGGCAAACTGGTTGACCTAGTCGGTGCGGTGCTGCTCTATCCGCCAAATTGGCCGAGTCGGTAAACTTTACATTTTTTAGAACTCGCTCCGGCGGTTTCCGGATAGGAATGGTGACAGGATACTAAACAGGGGCCGCACGAAGCGCATGCCCCTTCGAACAATCAAGCGCCAACTGTCCCGGCGACGAAAGTTCGGTCGCCGCAGCGACACAAAATCTTCTCAAGGGATTGAGCAAATAAACAAAATGAAGACTAACAACATAATTACACTAACGATTTTAGCCCTCGGCGGGCTGGTGATGAACCCGGCTGCTTTTTCGGGACAACTGCCTCACCGGCCTCTTCCGGTGCCTCCGGTCAGGTCAACGCCTGTGCCCCGTCCGGTCGGGACGCCTGCTCCCGCACCAACTCCCGCGGCCAATAGTATCGCGATCTCCTATGAGACGTCGGCAGCATCGAACATCGCCATCAGCGTAACAGCCGGGCAAGCCGGAGCACCTGCGGGATTCTCTGTGCAGTGGATGACACTCGCCGATTATGTTGCCTTGGGAAACCAATGGCCCGTAGCTTCAGGGGTTCCCAACGCCGCGGCTCCTAGCTTCTGCAAAGCAAACTTCAGCGGTATCGTGCCATGGGGGTCGGCTTGTGCGAGTTACAATCTGCATGCCGGACAAAGCGTCACTATCACAATCGGAGATGACAGCCTGTATGACAACTGTGCTGTATCTAGCCCTTGTTCTGACAGCCCGCTGCTGTGTAACACTGCGTATGTATTCCGTGTCTCCGCGGCGGCTTCCAACATCGACCTGAGGAGCAACACGATTATGTGCGCCACGCTACCGTGCGTCGGCAGCCCATGCACCTACACGCAAGGCTACTGGCGTAACCACCCAAATGCCTGGCCGGTGACCAGTCTCACGCTTGGAACAGTCACTTACCAGGCTGCGGAACTCATGGCTATCCTGGATAATCCTGCCCAGGGTAACGGGCTAGTGATACTGACGCATCAGCTCATTGCCGCGAAGCTGAACATAGCCAATGGAGCGGATCCGTCGGCGGTTCAACAGGCCGTAACTGATGCCGACAACATGATCGGAGCCCTGGTGGTACCGCCAATTGGCAACGGCTACTTGCAGCCGGGACAAACCGGCGACTTGACCGAAACCCTCACGGAGTACAATGAGGGAACCATTGGTCCCGGTCACTGTAATGATTAGTTGTTACAAAACAAATGAGGAAGGCCCAATAAGGGCGCCAATCATTAGTTACCAGATCGTTCGATAGGATTTAATAATCCGCAATCTCATGAACGGGGGCACAACGCTTGTGCCCCCGTTTCGTTATTCGCAGAAAGAGTAAAACTCAAACGGATCTTCTTAAAGCAGTTCACTTCTGCTGATCGATCTGTTATTGATCGATTCGCCGAAAGGCTTGCCCAGGTTTTGGCCAGTGAGAGCGCTGTGCCGTATCGGAATCGCAGAGTAAGCGACGCTCCGTAGCCCTTTTGCCGTTCTTTTCTACTGGCTCGTCACAGGCCGGTCCGGGCCGAATAGAGCATGGCCAGCACCCTGCGTTTCGACAAATAAACGAAAATCTGAACTTTTGTGGGAACTTTGGTGTGTAGCTTCCGGATAAAGACCTAGGACGTGGTTTGAGCCGTGGATATTGCAACCTCCAAGTCTACACGGGAGAGCTATGTCGCCAAGCCCAGCTTGGATAACTTAACATCCTTGTAACAATCCAGGGGCTTATCTGCCTTTAAAGGAAAGGCTGGAATACTGTCTAGCTTTCTCAAGTAATGAGCATGGGAGGCTTCTGCCTAAGAAGGAGCTAATCCTGTCACTTACGAATGCTCCTGGCGACACAATTGGTAACACAAGTGATGCGATATAACAGGATCGAATAACACGCGGTCTTTTTCGAGAACCTGGGTGCGCCATTCCCGGATAAAGACCTAAGCAGAGGAAAACATTAGCTGCTTCAGCATGAGGCAGCAGATCCCGTTCCGACACAAAAATGAAAAGTACATTTCTAAGACGGATAGCAGCAGTATTGACTATCGTAGTGGCCTTAGCGCAATTCGCGCCGGTGGAGGCAGCAAAACGCAATAAGAGAAAAAGGCACCGCAACCATCACTCGAAGGAGCTTTTGGGTGCTGCAGATATACAAAGGAAAGCTGCGCAATATGCGCATGAACTTCTTCTGGACTTGCCAGCTGGTGCGCTTGGCAGTGTCTCGATCACCGAAGGAACGGACTTTCAGACCGCAGTTCGAAAGAATGTTCGCGGGCTGAAGGCGGCGATTGCCAACTCATCATGGCCGCAAGCAGCGAAGAACGCCGCATTCTGGAATTTGCCTCCTCAATTGATTGGCGGAGGAGGAAGTGGAAATTGGTCAGGAGAAACGTCCAATGGCGGCTACTGTTTTTGTTGGACGCGGACGACCATCTTTTTCAAGGACCCGTGGTACGTAATTCGTTTTACAGTGAAAATTTGTTGTACGCCTGCACCTACACCGACCCCGAGCCCCACGGCGACACCGAGCCCTACGGCAACACCTACCCCTTCTACTCCAACGCCGACACCGACCCCTTGGAGACCGACTCCTACGCCGACTCCGACACCAAGTGTAACGCCTACTCCTACACCGACGGCGTCTCCTACGGCTACACCAACAGCAACGCCGACGGCCACGCCAACGGCAACACCGACCGCAACGCCGACGGTTACGCCTACGCCTAGTCCGACTGCGACGCCCACACCTACACCGACACCGACACCTACTCCTACTCCTACACCAACTTCAACACCTACTCCGACCCCAACAGCGACACCGACGTCTACACCAACCGCGACGCCTACCCCTACGTCAACTCCGACCCCTACTCCGACAGCTACGGCGACTCCTACTGCAACCCCTACCTCGACGCCAACAGCAACACCAACCCCAACATGTACTCCAGGGGCACAATGTGTTTATACACGTGATGAGTGGACTGCAATTCCAAATTGGCCAGTACAGGAACTGCAATTAGGAAATGTAATTTACGATCGGGGAGAACTTCAATTCATCATGGACGAATCAATCGGTAACAACGGATTGATAGCGGTAGCGCAAGAAGAAATTGCAGCAAAGCTAAATATTGCAAATGGTGCACACTTTGACTGTATTGCAGAAACAGTCACAGACGTTGACGTACTGATCGGAAATTTGGTCATACCGCCTATTGGTAGCGGGTTTATTCCACTTGGTAATGTACAAGGATATGTAAATCAACTTGCCCAGTACAATAAGGGAGATCTCTGTTGTGCAATGCATTGCTCAGCAACTCCCACTCCGACGCCCACACCAACCGCAACACCGACTCCATGTCAGTTAGACAAACCGGCTATTGCGTGTTCCACGTCCGCGTCTTCAAACATAGCCGTCGATGTCATTGCTGGAGAGTCCGGCGCTCCGAATGGGTTTGTCATTGAATGGATGACTGTGACGGACTTTCTCGCGAACGGAAGTCAATGGCCTGATGATCCATCGAACGTTTGCCAGGCCATCTTTTCCAACAATTTGGCACCAAATCAAACCGTTGAAGTGGTCATCGGCGACGATCGATTATTCGACACCCTGGGTGTGCAAAGCGATTGCTCCGGCGAGCCACTCTTGTGCGACACCGCCTATGTGTTCCGCTGCCGCACCAATGAAACAGAGTCTTGCGATGCAAGCCAGTGGGGTAACACCATCACCTGCGCGACGTTGCCATGCAATCCGGGCCAAAATTGCACGTATACGCAAGGCTACTGGAAGAACCATTCCGACGTTTGGCCGTTGCAGAGTCTGACACTTGGCGCGGTCAGCTACAACGCATCACAGTTACTTCAAATCCTGAATCGTCCCGCGCAGGGCAACGGCCTTGTGATCCTGGCCCACCAGCTCATTGCCGCAAAATTGAATATAGCTAACGGAGCGGATCCGACAGTGATCCAGCAAACGGTAGTTGACGCAGACACCATGATTGGAGGACTCATTGTACCCCCGGTTGGCAGCGGTTATTTGTCGCCAGGCCAGACGAGCGGCCTAACGGCTACCCTCACGGAATACAACGAAGGAACGATCGGCCCTGGACACTGCGACGACTGACACGGTGCCACGGCGCCGACCGTGAAGAGAATCGTCGGTATTGACCTGCACGGGGAAGAAAAGCTTCCCCAGCAGGGTTAGGGAACCTGGCGAGGCGGGGAAAATCTTGCGGTGAAATGCCCGGTCAATTTTGATGGCAGCGTTTTTGCTTGCCATACCCCGTGAGAAGTGGCCGATCGCTTCTTTGGCTGGCACCGTCTGCCGGCAGAGGTGGATTTACCGTTGAGATGCAGTATTCCAGCAGCGGGCGGAAAATTCTGGGCTTGCCTAACAATCGTCCAAATGAGAAGATCCGCGGCTGTGAAACCCGAGGCCTCTCCGGCAAGTGCCCACCGCCCAGACCGCTTCATGACGACCCGGTGGAGTATTGTCTTGTCGTGCACGGACTCTCAGGGTGACGAAGAGAAGGCGCACGCGGCCCTAACCGAGCTCTGCAAAATCTATTGGCGGCCAGTCTTTGCGTTCATCTGCCGCCAGGGGCACTCGGTCCCCGACGCCCAGGATCTGACGCAAGATTTTTTCGCCATGGTGCTGAAGGGTCGTCTTCTGCAGCGGGCCGATCGAAGCCGGGGACGGTTCCGCTCACTCGTGCTTAAGGCATTACAGAATTTCCTGCACGACGCCGTGGATAAACGTCACGCCCGAAAGCGTGGTGGCGATGTGCAATTCGTTTCGTGGGATGATTGGATGGCTGAGGCGCCATCGCACTTGTCAATTCCAGAGCAGGAGTCTGAAAATTGGTCGCCGGAAAGAATTTTCGATGTGCGCTGGGCGGCGACAGTGGTCGAGCGCGCGTTGCGGCGATTGGGCGACGAATGTGAAAAGCGCGGTCGTCGACGGGTGTTTGATGTGTTGAACACCTGCCTCGCAGCGGAGCGAGAAGATGTTTCCTACGCGAAGTTCGCGAAAACGCTCGGCCTGCAGGAGGCAGCGGTGAAACGTCTTGTGCACAGGCTACGCGAACGCTATCGCGCGCTGCTCCGCGAAGAAGTTGCTCAAACCGTTGAAGGACCCAGTGAGATTGACGACGAACTCCGCTATCTCTGCGCGGCGTTGAGCGCGGCAGAATAGACCAGAGAACCATCGCTCTTCGGTTCCGCCCCGGCAACCGGTGGCCACGCTGGCCCGGACTTGAAACGGGTCCCAAATGCCCGCGAGAAATAGGGAAGCTTCGATCCCGACCGACAAGCACTCCATCTCGCAATCGCTTGTCCTTTGCCCGTTAATCCATTTCTTCGCGCGCGGTGATTTGAATTTGGTCACTTTCCTCTACCGCTGCAATACGGCACCAAGCTGATTCGTGTCCGTTAATGATGCGCATTCATGGTTAGAATTTTTTCGAGAACTCCGCTGTTCCGTTTCCGGAGAAAGCATAGAGAAGGCGTCAGAGCTGACAGCCGGTACTGGGCTTTCGCTAACTGCTCTTTCTCGTTTGCAGTCTTTTTAACTTTTCAGAATCCGATGAGCGGCATTCCTGTTTCTATTCGACTGCAAAAGGAACCGCTTACCTGTCCGCAATGCGGATCGGCATCGCGTATTGGGCGCAGTCTCTGTCTGAGTTGTCTGCTTGCTCAGGGTCTGCGCGGCCGGGTTCCCCTGCGGCCGTCGGAAGAAACGCTTGAGGATGTGCTCGGAGAACTCGACGTGCAGGACGCCGAGTGGCGAATAGGCGATTATCAAATTCTGGAAGAAATCGGGCGCGGTGGGATCGGCGTGGTTTATCGGTCGCGACATAGACGGCGCATCGTGGCACTGAAAAGAATCCTATCTTACCACGCCGATTCACGGGACACCGTGATGCGTTTTCGGCGCGAAGCGGAGGCCGCCGCAAGCCTGGTTCATCCGAACATTCTGCCTATTTATGAAGTAAGCGAATACGACGAAGGGCCGCCTTTTTTCAGCATGAAATTTGCCAGTGGCGGGAGTTTGCTGGATGCGGCACCGGCTTTACGAAATGAACCACGTCGCGCGGTGGCGTTGATGGCGAAGGTGGCGCGTGCGGTGCAATACGCACATGGGCAGGGGATCCTGCATCGAGATTTAAAACCGGGGAACGTTTTGCTGGACGGTCGGGGCGAACCGCTGGTTAGCGATTTCGGTCTCGCCAAATGTCTTGAGCCGACGAGCAACCTGACGCGGACACTCACCGCCTTTGGCGCGCCTCATTACGTGGCACCAGAGCAAGTGGATCCAGGAGGCAGTGCAACAGGGAAACTCACTCCTGCGGCTGACGTTTACAGTTTGGGTGCGATTTTGTTCGATTTGCTGACGGGTCGTCCGCCATTTTTGGGTGAGCACGCGCTGAAGGTGATTCAACAAGCAAGCGAGAAACCGGCGCCGAAGTTGCGCACTCTTGTGCCAGGGTTGGATCGGGATTTGGAGATGATTTGCGCGAAATGTTTGGAGCGAGAGCCAGGTGCGCGGTATCACTCTGCGGGCGCTCTGGCCGAAGACCTCGAATGTTGGCTGGAAGGTCAGGCCATCGCCGC